>Ga0070699_100000567_pt1 | contig 34941 bp, 24 predicted proteins | sample KBSK1503metaG_FD_65473 | JGI IMG/M metagenome (GOLD analysis project Ga0070699, IMG submission 65473) | Corn, switchgrass and miscanthus rhizosphere microbial communities from Kellogg Biological Station, Michigan, USA - KBS K1-50-3 metaG | ecosystem: Host-associated > Plants > Roots >... | reverse complement strand
TCTGCGAAGTGCCCCAGGCGGTGATCCACCTGTCCGACGCTGGTGGCTGCTGCCGCGCCAGAATCCCGGAACCAGGCAGCGCTGCAACGCCCGCGACGATTGCGATCCTGACAAACAAAGAGGCCTTCGTCATGCCGGGCAGTGTAAATCAAGTCGCGCCGCGCGGCGGCCGCAAGATCTGTTGTGTCGAGCCACGAACCGTCCCATAATTTCGAACCTCGACGCGCGCGACGAGTCGAGTAGGCCCGAGGACAGCACAAAGTAAAAAACACCTTTGTGTTCAAAGGAGTCGGCGACATGCGAACCGGGTTCAGAAGCGCAATGATTGTGGCCGCCGTTGCCGTCGCAGTCGCGGCCGCGCAGTGCACGCAAGTGCCGCCGAGCGCGAGTCAGACCGACCCCTATCGAGCCCCACGTACCGCTGACGGCACGCCAGACCTGAACGGGATCTGGCAAGCCGTCAACACTGCAAACTACGACATTCAGGCCCATGCAGCGCGACCAGCCTTGGCGCTGACACCGGCGCCACCACGTACAGGTGTCCCTGGACTCGTCCGAGCCACGCCGACGGAACTGCCGGCACTGCCAGTGCGTGCGCTCGGCGCGGTCGGCGGGGTTCCAGCGGGCGAAGGCGTGGTGGAGGGGAACGAGATTCCATACCAACCGGCGGCGGCCGCGACGAAAAAGGAGAACGTCGAACATTGGCTGGAGCGTGATCCGGAAATCAAGTGCTTCATGCCGGGTGTGCCTCGCGCCACGTATATGCCGTATCCATTTCAGATTCTTCAGGGGAAGAGCACGATTCTGATCGCGTATGAATTTGCGGGGGCAACGCGCACCATTTACATGGATAAAGTGGCCGACAGTCCCAGTACAACGTGGATGGGCTTTTCGCGCGGCCGCTGGGACGGAGATACGCTGGTGGTCGACGTGACCGATTTCAACGACCAGACCTGGTTCGACAGGGCCGGGAATTTCCATAGCGACGCGTTGCATGTCGTCGAGCGCTATACTCCCGTGAGTCCGTACCACCTCATGTACGAAGTCACCATTGAAGACCCTAAAGTGTTTACGCGGCCGTGGAAGATGAGAATGCCGCTCTATCGGCGTTTCGAAAAAGACAAGCAGATCCTGGAATACAAATGCGTGGAGTTCGTCGAAGAGACGATGTACGGCCATCTTGGCGTCATCGACCCTGCGACCGGACAGGTGAACAAGTAACGGAGTTGTGAGATGAAGTACCGGTATATCGCGGCGGCAGTGACGCTGGCAGCCGCCAGCGGGATCGCGGCGTTTGCGTTGGGATCTGGCGAGACCGGGAATTCGGCGGCCGAACGGGCGGGGGCGGGCACGTGGACGCATCCCCGTACGGCATGGGGCGACCCGGATCTCCAGGGCGTCTGGAGATACGAAGCGGCTATTGCGTTGGAACGGCCCGCCCAGTTTGACGGACGGGAGTCCCTGACCGATGAGGAAGTGGCTCAGAAAGAAAAGATAGAAACGGAGCAGGAGGCGAAAAGGCTCGCTGGCTTTGAAGGCGCGGACGTGGGCCGCCGCTCCATTGCTGAATCACCCATTCGCGGGAACGAGTACAACAGCTTCTGGCAGGACCACGGCAGACCACGAAAGGTGTACAAGCAAACGTCGCTCATCGTCGATCCGCGCGACGGACGGATTCCTTACACGCCGGAGGCGCAGAAAGCGGATGCGCGCACGACAGCCCGATATGGAGTCGGGCCGTTCGAATCGTATCTGGACCCGGATACCGGAGAACGGTGTCTCACTGACGGCGTCACAGGAATGATGTGGCAAGGTCCGAACGGCGGCCACAACCGGATCGCGCAGAGTCCGGGATACGTGACCATCCTTCACGAGGAGTACCGCGATCGCCGCATCATCCCCGTAGACGGGCGTCCGCACAAGAACATCCGCCAGTGGTTCGGGGATCCGGTTGGCCATTGGGAGGGCGATACGCTGGTCGTGGATACCACGAACTTTCTCGACAAGACCAACTACGAGTGGGCAAGCATCTGGACACGGCCGTCCGAAACGCTCCACCTGGTCGAACGCTTCACGAGAATCAATCCGGACACACTCGAATACAGAATCACCGTCGAGGATCCGATGACGTTTTCGACGCCCTGGACGGCAACCATTCCGATCTCGAGGCTTGCGGACGACACGCAGATCTATGAGTACGCCTGTCACGAGGGAAACTACGCGATGCCGAATCTCCTGAGCGGCGCTCGCATGGACGCGGCGAAGAAGAAAAGGTAGGACTCATGCGCACCGACCTGGCCATTCTGCTTGCCGGTCTCGGCATCGTGATCGCCGTTGTGCCGGTGTCTGGTCATCACGCGTTTGCGGCGGAATTCGACGCCAAACGGCCGATCAAATTGAGGGGAACGGTCATGAAGATGGAATGGATCAATCCCCACACCTGGATCCACATCGACGTGAAGAAGCCGAACGGCAGGGTGGAACGCTGGATGATCGAAGGAGGTCCACCGAATGCGCTGTACAGGCGGGGATTCACGAAGGACTCCCTGCCCACCGGAATAGAGATTCTCGTTGATGGTTTTCAGGCGAAGGATGGCTCATTGCGAGGCAACGGGACGGATCTGACGTTCCCTGATGGACGCAAGCTGTTTCTCGGCTCGTCAGGCACCGGCGCCCCGCGAGAGGGCCCGCGTCCGTAGTCCGGCCCTCCTGGTCGGATGATCGCCTCGCGGGATGCGAGCCGTGCCGCGTTTCGGCGATGAGCTTAGCGGCTCAGCTGCAAGCACGACGGCTCGAGCTCCCACGCGACGGATTAATTCTCAGCACGACACCTCTTCAGAGGTAGACTGCCGCTACCTTCCTGCTTTCCTGAGCCATCCGTGCTGTGCGGGTTCCTCGTCAAGGCATCTTGCCGGAGGAACTTGCGCGCTGATCGCGCCTCCTCGCTTTTCGTGCAACGACAGGTGAGCTTTCACCAGTGAACGCGCTTCGGCTGTAACACCGAGGCGGCCTGTCTACCAGTTTCAATTGATCGCTATCGGGAGTGCGCGTTACAGGCGTCAGGTCGGGGACAACGTGAAACCGAGGACACATGTCAACTCTCCAGAAGGGCACTGCTGAAGCGGATGTCAATACCGACTCCGGACACACAGATGCGCTGCTGAAAGCCGGAGCCCTGCAGAGCGCGATCTTCGACAGCGCCAATTTCTCGTGCATTGCCACCGACGCGAAGGGCGTCATCCAGATCTTCAACGTCGGTGCCGAACGGATGCTGGGCTACACGGCCGCCGAAGTGATCGATCGCATCACGCCGGCCACGCTCTCCGATCCGCAGGAACTGATCGCGCGTGCCGGGGCGCTGAGCGTCGAGCTCGGCACCCCGATTACGCCCGGCTTTGAGGCATTGGCGTTCAAGGCCTCCCGCGGGATCGAAGATATCTACGAGCTGACCTATGCCCGCAAGGACGGGAGCCGCTTTCCGGCAGTGGTGTCGGTCACGGCGTTGCGCGACACGCAGGGCGGCATCATCGGCTATCTGCTGATCGTCACCGACAATACCGCCCGCCAGCAAGTCGAGGACGCGTTGCGCGAGAGCGAGGCGCGCTTCCGCGCGCTCGTGACGGCCAGCTCGGATGCGGTGTATCGCATGAGCGCGGATTGGAGCGAGATGCGTCAACTCGATGGCCGGAATTTCATTGCGGACACGGAAAAGCCAAGTCTCACCTGGTTTCAGGAATCCATTCACCCGGATGATCAGTCGCACGTGAGGGCGGCTATCAACGAAGCCATCCGGACCAAGAGCATCTTCGAGCTGGAACATCGTGTTCGGCGCACGGACGGCAGCCTGGGCTGGACGTTCTCACGTGCGATCCCGCTGCCTGATGCGAACGGGGACATCGTCGAATGGTTCGGTGCCGCAAGTGATGTGACCGAACGCAAGCTCCTGGAGCACACGCTTCAGCAGAAGAACGTCGAGCTGGAAGAGGCGAGCCGCATGAAGTCCGAATTCCTCGCCAACATGTCACACGAGTTGAGGACGCCGCTGAATTCCATTATCGGCTTCTCTGAGGTGCTCAGAGACGGCCTGATGGGAGAGATGACCGGCAAGCAGCGAGGCTTCATTGGCGACATCTTCAGTAGCGGCAAGCATCTGCTCTCGCTGATCAACGACATCCTCGACCTGTCCAAGGTGGAAGCCGGCAAGATGACACTCGATCTTGACCCGGTCGTGGTCTCCTCGTTGCTCGCCAACAGCCTGTCGATCGTGAGGGAGAGGGCCGTGGCCCACAACATCCGCCTGGATATGGATGCCCCGGAAGCGCTTGGATCGATTCGGGCGGATGCGCGCAAGGTCAAACAGATCGTGTACAACCTCCTCTCCAACGCCGTGAAATTCACGGCCGACGGCGGCCGAGTGGCCCTGCGAGCCGGCCGCGTCCCGCGGGCCCATGTCGGCCACCTGTCCGGTTCCTGGACCGGCCGGAACTTTCCATTGGTCGACAACGAGTTCGCGGAGTTTATCGGAATCAGTGTCACCGACAGCGGCATCGGGATCCCAGCGGACGGATTGGAGCGGTTGTTCACGCCGTTCAGTCAGATCGACAGTGGCCTGGCTCGAAAATTCGAGGGAACCGGACTGGGCCTGGCGATGGTGAAAATTCTCGCCGAGCTGCACGGCGGCGCGGTAGCCGTGGAGAGTGCAATGGGCGAAGGTTCCTGCTTCACCGTCTGGTTGCCGGTCCGAGCGCCGGAGGAACTGACGCGCACGTCGGCCAACGCACCAGTCACGCCGGCCGTCCCTCGCGTCGAGGCGCTGGGGGAAGCGCGCATCGCCCTGGTCGTGGAGGACGATTTCAAAGCCGTCGATCTGATTCGCGTTCAACTCGAAGCGGAGGGGTTCTCGGTGCTGCATGCCGCCTCTGCCGAGGCCGCGCTTGTGCTCGCGGTTCAGCAACCGATATCGCTGATCACGCTGGACATGCTGCTGCCCAACATGGACGGTTGGGAATTCCTCAGTCGCCTCAAGCGGGTGCCAGACCTCCGCCGCATCCCGGTCGTCATCATCTCCATTGTGGCGGATCGTAACGAAGGCTTCGCCCTTGGCGCGGCGGCGGTCATGCAGAAGCCCATTTCCCGGCAGGAGCTGTACGAAGCGCTCGAGGATCTCGGTCTGATTCCTGTTGCGCAGGGACACACGCCAAAGATTCTGATCGTTGACGATGACCACAGCGCAGTGGAGCTGATCGCCGTCCGGCTCCTCGCCTTGGGTAGTACCGTGCTGCGGGCGTACGGCGGTCGCGATGGGATCGAGGTCGCGCGGCAGGAACGGCCGGATTTGATCGTGCTCGATCTGATGATGCCGGAGGTGAACGGCTTCGACGTGGTGGAGGCGCTCAAGGAACATCCCGAGACGTCTCGCATTCCGATCCTCGTGGTCACCGCCAAGGAGATCACCCCCGAGGATCGCGTCAAGCTGAATGGCTATGTCACGACAATCATGGGAAAGACCGAGTTCAACCTTGATCGCCTTACGGCCGAAGTCCGGCGGGCGATGTCGGGCCGCGCAGTGATCGCCTGATATGGCAAAAATCCTGATCATCGAGGACAACGCCGCCAGCATGAAATTGGCGACCTTCCTGTTGGAGTTGGCGGGCCATGCGGTATTGGGCGCTACGGACGCCGAGGCGGGGCTGGCGTTAGCCCGCAACGAGCAACCCAGCCTGATCTTGATGGATATCCAGCTCCCCGGCATGGACGGCCTCGAAGCCACCGTCCTGCTCAAACAGGACGACGCGACGCGCGCCATCCCGGTGATCGCCCTCACCGCACTCGCGATGAAGGGCGACGAGGACCGCATTCGAGCCACAGGCTGCAATGGCTACATCGCCAAGCCGATGGGTCATCAGAAATTTCTGGCGACGATCGCGGCGGAGCTCAGCCGATCATGAGTCGGTGCGCGCCCCCGCCAACACCTCTGTCCCGGGGCCAGCCGGCGCGTTGGCCGATGTGAGCGCCTGTCCATCAGGCGCTCGCAGCGGGAGCCACACCGTGAAGCAGGAGCCCTCGCCAACGGCACTTTCCACCGCCACAGTGCCGCCATGCAGCTCGGCGAGGCGCTTGACCACGGACAAACCGAGTCCCGCACCCTCGAATTTTCTCGCCAGGCCGCCGTCAATCTGGCTGAACGGCTTGAACAGTCGCTTCAATCCGTCGCGAGAGATCCCGATACCGCTGTCCGTGATGCTAATCCTGAGAAAGTCCGTGAACTCGTTGTCGGCCAATGGGAAGTTCCGGCCGATCGAGCCGCTGGAAAGCAGGCCTACGTCCTTGCGCGGGACGCGGCTGGCTCGCAGGGTCACCTGTCCGCCATCGTTGGTGAATTTGACCGCATTGAACAGCAGGTTGTACAAAATCTGTTTGACCCTGCGCGCATCGGCCTGGATGACACCCAGTTCCTCGGCCACCTCTACATCCACGCGGATGTGGTGGATCGCGGCTTTCTCCCTGATGATGGAGAGGCTGTTCACGAGCAACGACGACACCTCCACCGGCTCCTGGTCGAGCAGCATCTTGCCGGCTTCCACTTTGGACAAGTCGAGGATGTCGTTGATCAGGGAGAGCAGGTGGTTGCCGCTGCTGAAGATGTCGCCGATGAACCCGCGCTGCTGATGCGTCATCTCGCCCGCCATGCCGTCCTTGAGCACTGCGGAGAAGCCGATGATGGCATTCAGGGGCGTCCGCAGTTCGTGTGACATGTTGGCCAGGAATTCGGACTTCATGAGGCTCGCTTCTTCCAGCGCCACGTTTTTCTGCTGCAGGGCGTCCTCGAAGCGCTTCAGCTCGACGACTTCGCGTGCCGCCCGGGCTTCCGCCGCTTCCAGCTCCACACGAAGCAGCTGTTCACGGATGCGCCGGTTCTCGTCTTCGAACTGCTTGCGTCGGATTTGCGCCCGGACCCGGGCCTTGACCACGGCGAAGTCGCTCGACTTCGGGATGTAGTCATCGCCCCCGGCGGCAAGCCCCTGAATCATGGCCTCGTGGTTCTCCATGGCCGTCAGCATGATCAGCGGTGTGTCACGCACGATTGGCGCGGCCTTGATCCGCCGGCATGTCTCATGGCCGCCCAACCCCGGCATCATGACGTCGAGCAGAATGCAATCCACCGCCTGCACGGCGAGGAGCTCGATTGCCTCCTCGCCGGACCGCGCCATGACGACGTCGTACCCCTCTCCCTTCAGTGCGTCACTGAGCTCGTGGAGGTAGGTGGCGCTGTCATCGACAGCGAGAATTTTCTTGGGGCCGAGCAGGCTCCTCATCTCTTCCTCACGTGGCGCACGTGCGGTCCCGCGACGAAGCACGGCGGCGAGCCTTGCCAGAATGATGTCGAGCTCTTCCCCTTTCCGCACGAACGTGTCCGCACCCGCATCAAGCGCCCGGAGTTCCGAACCCTGGTCGCCGGAGCCAGTCAACAGGAGGCACGGAACATCACGTAACACCGCATCCAGACGGATGTGCCTGATCACCGTCGTCCCATCAATACCCGGGAGGTGGCCGTCGACGACAATCGCGTGAGGACGCTGCGCGCCGGCGACGCGCAGTCCCTCCTCACCGGTTAGTGCTGTCAGCACGCGGTAGCCGGCGGATTCGAACGCCGTGCGCAGCTCGTCGCGGAATGTCGCGCTGTCGTCAATCACCAGGATGGTCGTCCCGGCGGCCGTCGCGCCCTGCCGCGCGTGAAGCAGTTCCTGCACCTTCCCCAGCAGGTACGCGATGTCGTACGGCTTGCCGACATACTCGTCCGCTCCGGTCTGGAGCCCTCGAATTCGATTCCTCACCTCCGCCTCTGAGGAGAGCATGACGACGACAGCGGACATGCCGGATGGCGATCGGCGAATCTCCTGTAGCAGATCCACGCCATCGGCATCTGGAAGAAGAACGTCCAGAATAATGACGTTGACGGGGCCGCGAGACAGCACCTCTCGAGCGTCAGCCGCAGTCGCACACAGCAGGGGGCTGAAGCCCGCGGCCTGGAAGGCCTCCGCGAGGTCCATCCGGACTGTGAGGCTGTCGTCGACGATTAACACGGTCTGGCTCATCGCGGGAGCAACTCGTTCCTCTGCGTCGCAAGGGCAGACAACGCCGGACCGATCTGAAGAAGCGGAAGCACCTGCTCCGCACCTCCCAGAATCACAGCTTCGCGCGGCATTCCGTAGACGACGGATGTCTCTTCGTCCTGAGCGATCGTGAAACCGCCTGCCCTCCGCACCTCGAGAAGTCCTGCGGCGCCGTCTCGGCCCATTCCCGTCAGGAGGCACGCGATCGCTGACGGACCGTACTCCCTGGCCGCCGATTCGAAGAGGACGTCCACGGAGGGTCGACACGAATGGCGCACTGCATCCTGCGTGAGGCGAAGTCGTCCGTTCTTTACGACCAGGTGGGAATCCGGCCGAGCCATGGTCACCCGTCCGGCCTTTGCGCTCACCAGGTCTCCATCCTGCGCGTACGACACGCGGATCCCGCTCTGGCCATCGAGCCATTCCGCGAATGCGGCCCCAAACGGCTCGCCGATGTGAAGAACGAACAAAACCGGCAGTGGAAATGGCGATGGCAAGGCGCGAAGGACCTCGAGGATGGCAGCAGGTCCTCCAGTTGACGCGCCGATCACCACGATTTCGTAGTTGTGTAGCGGGAGCGACGGCATAGGCAGCGCTGTGGCCCGCGATGCGATACGAGGTTGCCCAAGAGCGCCCAGCCGTGCGCGGAGATGCGTCACCACGCGAATGCGTGACACGAGCTTCACGCTGGCGATGAAATGTCGCTCCCATGCGCCGTCTGGTTCAGTTCCCCGAGGCTTCTCCAGCACGTCGATGGCCCCGGCGGCCAGAGCCTCGTAGGTCTTGAACAGCTCGCCCCGGTTCGTCGACGACGAGACGACAAGAATCGGAGTCGGGCAGTGGGCCATGATGTGCTCGGTCGCGCCAAGGCCGCTCATGATCGGCAGCATCATGTCCATCGTCACCACGTGGGGCCGAAGGGCGTGGCAGCGCTCGATCGCCTGTTTGCCATCCGCGGCTTCACCGACGACCTCCAACGCCGGATCGGTGGCAAGCACCTCGCACAGGCGTCTCCGTACGGTCAGAGAGTCTTCAACAACGAGAACGCGAATCGTGGGCATCATCCGACCAACGTTCGGATTCGCTCGAGCAGCACACCTTGATCGAACTCGCTCTTGACCACGTACGCCAGGGCACCGACGTCTTGTCCCCGTTGCCGATCCTCGGCCGAGGTCCGCGACGTTACGAGGATTGACGGAGTGTCCCGCAGATCCGGGTCCGCCTGGATCCGCTCAATGAAGGTGAACCCATCCATCCCTGGCATTTCGACGTCGACCAGAAACAGGGCGTACGGGGCCGCGCGCGCCTTGACGAGCCCCTCTTCACCTGAGGTCGCCAGGTCGACATCGAACCCGGCGGACTCCAGGATGCTTTGCTCCAGCATGCGCGTCGTCAGCGAGTCGTCAACCACCAGAATGGACAACCTGGCGGGCGTCGCGTCAACTTCCAGGGTGCCGCCTCGCTGGGCCTCTGCCACGAGGATGTCAGGGTGGAGGACCAGCTGCGGGTTGCCCACGGCGTCAAGGACCGCGCCGGCGACAATGCCCGCAGCGGGCGCGAGCTTCGGAAGAGGACGCATGACGACCTGCGCGGTTCCCAGAATCCGATCGACTCTGAGGGCCGCGAGGCCGGCCCGTCCCCGCACAATGACCGCTGACGAATACGTTGCCGATCGCGCGGACGCGAGTATCGAAGAGAGGGCGAGCCGCACCGACACCAGCGGGATCGCCTGTCCGTCAAAGAGGACCGACTCACCCTGCTCCGTTCGTACGATCTCCTCGCGTGTCAGGCGCAATGTCCCACGTACCGCGTCGAGGGGAATGGCAGCGGTCGCCCCTGACGTTTCGACCATGAGCGTGTGAAGCGAGGTAATAGACAGGGGAACCAGAAGTTCGACGGTTGTCCCCTTTCCCGCATCCGTTCGCACGATGGCTTCTCCACCCAGACGCTCGGCGGCCTCTCGTACGACATCCAACCCGATCCCCCGGCCGGACACGTCGGTGACCGCGCCTGACGTGCTCATGCCGCCTTTCAGCAGCAGGCGTAACAGTTCGTCAGGTGGCATTTTCCGGTCGCCCTCGAGGCACAGGCCCTTCCGTTGAACAATGCGTTGTACCGCATCGAGATCGATGCCGCGCCCGTCATCGGTGCAGGCGAAGGACACCCACGTGCCGCGCTGGGAGACCCGAAGCGTGATCCGGCCTTCCGCCGGTTTCCCGGCGACCCTTCTCCCCTCATCTCCGGCTTCGATACCGTGACCGACGGCGTTACGGACGATGTGGAGCAGAGCACTCTGTATTACGTTCAGCACGAACGTATCAACCCGTACTTCGCCGCCGGATGCCGTGAAGGAAACCCGTTTTCCAAGTGTCCTGGCCACCTCGCGGACGGCGCGCTCCAAAAAGACAAAAAGGGCGCTCGCCGGAGCGAGCCGGAGACGCTCCGCGGCCTCGCGGACTTGTCGGAGCTCCCGATCGAGTTGTTCGATGTCGTAGCCGAGGCCCCGCTCGAGCTCGCTGAAGACTTCTCGCAGATCCTCCACCATCGATCGGGCCTTGTCGTTTGGGGTGTGGTGGCCCATGCGGGCGGCTTCGGGGTCTCGTGGCCGCGCAAGCTGGTCCACCACAAGGTCGACGACGTGGCGAGCGCGCTTCACTTGTTCCAGCCTCGGCCGCAGCACGCCGAGCTGGACGTGTGCCTCGACCACGCCACCCAGGAGCGCGTCCAGGTCGTCGACGGCCGGGCGGAAGGCCAATACGGGCTGATCGAGTTGATCCGGTGCGACGGTCTCGGTGCTCGGAGGTGGCGTCAGCAGCGCCACACGTCTGCCGATGTCGTCGAGCAGCGTGAGCACGAGATCGATGCGATCGCGCGGAACCGGGCTCGACGAATCGCGATCGAGTGCGAGGGCATCTTCCAGTGCGTGTGAGCGATCGCCGATCTCCCGTTGTCGGACCACGCCCGCCGCGCCCTTGAGCGTGTGAGCGAGACGCAGCAACCGGGCCACCGCGTCGGGGGCGGGCACGCCTTTCTCGAGTTCGAGCGCTCCCTGACCGAGCTGGTCCAGGAGCTCTTGCGCCTCGACGCGAAAATACTTGTACGGGTCTCGTGGCATCGACTATCAGCTCACCTGTGGCTGCACCAGCCGAAGCAGATCCTTCGAGAGAAACGCCAGCTGCGACGCGGTCTGCTGCGTTTGGCCGGAACTGGCTTCCGTTTCTTTCGACGCCTGAGTGACGTTCCGAATTGCCACATTCACCTGCTCGACCGCCGTCATCTGTTGCTTGGTGGAGAGCTCGATCTCACGCGCCGCCTCAGTCGTGCTGACGACCAGCTCCGCGATCTGCCTGAACGAGACGGCTACGTGCCCAAACTGTTTGGACCCGGCGTCCACCGCCTTGGAGCCCGTCTCGGTAGCCATGACCGTCGTGTTCACGGCGCTACGCACGTCCTCGATGAGGCCGCGGATTTCCTTCGTGGATCCCGCGACCCGGTCGGCGAGTTTTCTGATCTCCTCAGCCACCACGGCAAAGCGTTTCCCGGATTCGCCGGCGCCGGCGGCCTCGATGGTCGCGTTGATGGCCAGGATGTTCGTCTGCTCCGCCAGCTCGGACACGATCTCCAGCACGGAACCAATCTGCTGCGATTTCTTTCCCAGTTCGAGCATATGGTTGACGACGAGATCCACCTGCCGGCGGATCCCCGCGATGGATTCGTGGGCCGTCTCGACGGTCCCGTCGCCAGCGCGCGCCGCGGTCGCCGTTTGTTCGGCGATCCGAGCGACTTGTTGCGCGCTCTCATTGATTTGGCGTGACGTGGCGAGGAGCTCGCTGATCGTCGTGCTGATCTCGCTCATCGCGGTGGACTGCTGCTTCGATCCGGTCGCCTGCTGCGTGGCTGCGGCCTGCAACTCCGCCGATGAGCTCTGCACCTGGCCGACGGCCGTGCCAATCTGGCGGTTGAGCGTCCGCGTCAGGACGAACGCCACGACCGTGGCCACCAGTAACAGCGCGATGGCCATCAAGGCGACGAAGGTCATCGCCGAAGACGCCGTGTTGGAGGAAGCCTCCAGAGCCACTTCGAGGCGTTGCTGCTCTCTCGATACGAACGAAGCGATACTGTTGTCGAGCCGATTCCGAATCGGATCCATTCCATCGTATGCGCGAGTAACCACGTCGAGTGAGGCGTCCGCACGCCGAAGCGCGATCACCTGCTCCGCCGCCTGCTGGTGATCGCGCTCAGCCTGTTCTATCGTCTCGATCAGGCGATGTCCTTCGTCGGTGTACGTGTTGAGTCTCAATTTCTCGATGTTCTGTGCGATCTCTGTGCGCGCCTGCTGCACCTGCTTGAAGTCCTCTTCGTCCCTGGTCAGGAGAAACCCGCGAATGCCGGCAGCTTTCTGTTGTCGTGATGTCTGAAGCGCCTGCGCGTCAATCAAGAGCTGTGCGTCGACCGCGATGACACGGTCCTTGCTGTTCACCACGTTGCGGAGCGCAAGGATGGCCACCACGCTGATCGCTACCGACAGAGCGACCGTCACCGCGAAACCCGCGCCAACCTTCTGCCCGAAGGTCCAGTGTCGAATCATCTCTTACTCCTTTTGCGAGCTATCGCCTGACGCGCGTTTCGTAATCGATTCGAGAACAGAGGCCAGTGAGATGAGGGGCCGTATGAAGTCGACGGCTCGGACAACTTCGAGGACGTGCCGCTCGCGTGTCTCCGCACGGAGCTCTTGCACGATGTCTTCCGGCCGCACGCTCAAGTAACCATCGAAGTGATCGAACGCGAATCCGACCGGCGTGGCGGCGGTCACGAGCAGCCAACGCGGCGAAACAGCTCTCGCGGCGCCGAGGAGCGTTCCCAGGTCGTACACCGGGAAGACCGTGCCCCGCAACCCCGCGAGGCCGAGCAACTCCGGCAACGGGCTTGGCAGCCACGTGATCCTTTTGTCCGCAAACAGGCCGGAGACTTCAGCGAGTCGCACGAGATACTTATGGGATCCGACCCGGACGGCCAGCAGCTGCTCGATCACGGCGAGATCGGTCGTTGTGGCTTGTGAGAACGACCGATCGAAGGCCGTTCGCAACCCGTTGGCTGTCTCACTCATGCGAGCGTCATTGACGTTCATGCCGTCCCGCCGGCACCCATCAACTCCGTGCGACAGAGCGCGACGAGGGCTTCACGGCTGAACCCCCCGCCAAACAGGAGCACGCGCAAGCGGTCCTCTCGCTCCAGCAGCAGCAGGGCCTGTCGGAGCTCGTCCTGCGCGGTGGCACGGTTGCCGGCGCGGCGGGCCAGCAGGCCGAGGTGCAGGTGAGGCATGGCAAAACCTGGATCCAGGTAGATCGCAACCTGGTCGTGATTCTCCGCGCCGGTGAGATCGCGGACGCCTTCCCGGCAGAGTGCGAGCAGATAGTGCGCGCCAGCGCTCAACTCATCGACATTGAGCAAGCGCGCGCACGCCTCTTCCGCCTCGGCAAGTTGCCCCCGGTGCGTGAGCAGCGCCGCACGCAGCAGAAGGACGTCCGGGTCACGCCCCGCCTCGGGCGGCAGGCGCTGCAATGTTTCGAGCGCTTCGGTGAAGCGCTCCTCCTGCAAGAGCTCGTGCACGGCTTCAAGCGTCCACGCGGGCCTGGCGGCAGCTGCGGGTGAACCCGCGCGCGGCGGCGGCGGGGGCGAGCGTGTCAAGATCTCGACGCGCTCGGTGGCCAGGCGAATAGTGTCGAACCACGTGTCTGCCTCTACTCCCCCCAGCGCCGCAAGAGACGGCCCTCGAGGTCGTTCCAGCGGATCCTTCAGCTGGTAGTAGAACGTCTCGTGCGTGTGCCGCAGGTGGAAATCGTTGGATAGACCGCGCAGCGTCTCGGCGTGTCCCAGGAACAGGTAGCCCCCAACTCTCAGTGCGCGCCCGATGCGCGCGATGACGGCGTGCGCGTTCTCAGGCGTGAAATACATGAGAACGTTTCTGAAAAAAATGATGTCGTAGGTGTCGGGATGCCAGAGTTGAGCGTCATCACGTACCAGATTGCGCTCCTCGAATCTCACGGCCGATTGCACGGCTTCGTCCAGCACGAAGTCCTTACCTTCGCGTCTGAACCATCGGCTCCGCACATCGGCCGGTGTCTGACGCAATGCCCATTCTGAAAACCGCGCCCGTCTCGCCTTGTTCACCATCGCGGGGTTCACGTCCACGCCCAGGATTGACACGTCCCAGGACGGGTCGATGACGGCCTCTCGCACGAGCACGGCGAGGGAGTACGCCTCATCACCGGACGCACAACCGGCCGACAGGATTCGCAGGCGCCTGACGGCGATCTGCGCGCGCATTCGATCAGGCAGGGCGACGTCGGCGAACGCGCGATACTGCTCGTTGTTGCGGAAGAAATACGTCTCCGGAACCGTCAGCTCCTGCGACAGTGCACCGGCTTCATCGCCACCACGGTTCTCCGTCTCGAGGCGGGTGAGGTACACGTCCGGGGCGTCTCTTGCCACGTCGAGCCTGCGACGAAGCACGTCCGCAAGAAACCCCAGCTTGGCATCTTCGAACTGGAGGCCCAGGCAGTGGACAATGCCGCCGCGAAACCGGTCGATGTCGGCAGGGCGGATGTGCTCTTTCATGCCACGACGCAACCCGCTTCGAGCACGGCCCAGAGTTCCTCTGGGATGAGACGGGCACTTTGCAGCACGAGTAACAGATCGGTATCCAGCGTGCCGATAGCGGCGATCATGTCAAGCGTGGAGTCCTGGAACAGCAGCGGGAGAGCCTCGAGCGAGCCGGGTGGAATCTCCACGACGCCCACCACGGCGTCGACCGCCAGCGCTATGCGCCGGCTTCCGGTCTTCACGGTCACGAAGCGAGTCGCGTGTGAGGCTACGCCGCTGAAGAGAGATCCGGCGTCGACCACCGGAATCGGGACTCCTCTGACTACCGCGAGGCCGCGAACGAAAGAGGGCACGCCTGCGATCGCTTCGACGGCCATCGGGCGCATCGCCTCCTCGACATGCTCGAGAGGAAGCGCGCACAAGAAGTCTCCCACGCGGCATAGCAAAGAGGGCTTGCGTCGTTCATGCATGAGGCGTCCTCGCAACCGGGCCGCGTCACGCGAGAACATCTTGTCCGTCGCGCGATGTCCTCTGACTCTCTTGCGTTGGCCTGGTCCATCCTGTAACAAAGCCAACGGATTGCATGTTTCAAACAGCACACGTCGCCCCATCGGGCGCCGAGCACGCGTGCAGCGCCTCAACTCGAGCCGCGACCGTGACGCTGGGTCCAGCCTTGCTGGAGAGCTGGGCTGTAAGTTCGGTCGATCGCTGGCCCACGCGCCAGTCCGTTGTCGTTCGGAAAATCTCGAAAACGGCGCGCTCATCGGACGCAAGGTCATGTACAGTCGGGTCGGGTAGCGGTGACGACTGATTGCAGTGCGCGTGAATTGTCCTGATGCTATCGTCCGCACCGGGCCGGGTGATGACGCCTCGAAGAAATAGAGCGAACCCCACTCCGTTCCTGCTCCTGGCGGTCCTCGCTGCGTCGAGTGGGTACAGCTATGCCCAGTTCGGGCGAAATGGCTTTGACGGTCTCCGTGGCCTGCGGGGGGAACAGGGCGATCCTGCGGAGCTCCCGCCAGAGCAGTGGCCCGATCGCAACCTCACCGCATGTCACATGCACTATACGAGCACCCGGCGTGAGCCAAGCGGTGCTGGATGGCGTACGGACTATCCCTGGGGCGAGCGTCACTTGTTGATGCGGCTATCGGAGCTGACGAAGACGCGGGTCAGTCGGCTCGCGCCCGACGTTCCGCATTCCTGGCTCGTCCGGCTCACTGACGATGCATTGTTCGGCTGTTCGTTCCTCATGGCGTCCGACGTCGGCACGATCGGGCTGTCGGACGAGGAAGCGTCACGTCTGAGGCTCTATCTCGAGAAGGGCGGCTTTCTCTGGGTTGATGATTTTTGGGGAGATGCCGCCTGGGAGCAATGGACCAGGGAATTCGCGAAGGCGATGCCGAGTCTTGAGTATGCGATCAAGGATGTGCCGCTCGGCGATCCGATCTTCCATTCCATGTTCGAAGTGAAGAGGGTCCCTCAAGTGACGAATATCCGGTTCTGGCGGGGGAGCCGCGGGCAGAACACATCGGAGCGCGGCGCCGAATCCGCCGTCCCGCATTTTCGCGCCGTCCGTGACAAACACGGACGCATCGTTGCGGTGATGACACACAACACCGACGTGTCGGACTCGTGGGAGCGTGAAGGTGACGACCCGGCGTTTTTCCACCAGTTCTCACCAGATGGCTACGCCCTGGGCATTAACGTGCTGCTGTACGCACTGACCCATTGACCCGTGAGGCAGACGATCGATCCGAGGTCGTCACTCACTGGCCGGCGAACGCGCGCTCGAGCTCGGCGATATCGATCTTCTTCATGCGAAGTATCGCTTCCATGGCCCGTTGCGCGTTCGGGGATTCGTGATCCTTCAACATCTCTGGCACCACCGTGGGCACGATCTGCCATGAAAGGCCGTACTTGTCCTTGAGCCAGCCGCACTGCTGCGACTTGGGGTCACCGCCCTTCGACAGTTTCTCCCAGTAGTAATCCACTTCTTCCTGATTGTCGCAACTGACCTGGAGCGAGACCGCCTCGTTGAACGTGAACGCGGGGCCACCGTTGAGCGCGGTGAACGCCTGCCCGTCGAGTTCAAACGCCACCGTCATCACGGATCCCATGGGCCTCTTGTGAATCTCGAGTCCAGCGTTGCTGTATCGAGCGACGGTAAGGATCTTCGAGTTCTTGAAGACCGAGACGTAGAACGCGGCCGCCTCTTCGGCCTGGTGATCGAACCACAGGCATGGGGCAATTCTCTGGGTCACGTGCATCAGAATTCTCCTTGGAACGCATCACGCGCGGAAAATACTCAATCACGATCACAAAGATATTGAACCACGAAGGTCTCGAAGGGCTCGAAGAGTGGTGTGTCATTCGCGCGCCTGATCCCGCAGCATGATGAGAAGGAACCGTGTGGCCTCAACGGCGTCGACCGCGTGCGAGACGTCGGCGGGCATCCGCACGATCGTACCCGGTGTCGCCAGGACCGGAGTTCCGCCGATGGTGAGCGTGCAGGATCCCTCGAGCACCATGACCAGCGCTTCAAAAGGCGACGTGTGCTCGGTGAGTCCCTGACCGGCGTCAAACGCAAATAGCGTCAGATTGCCACCCGACGTCCTGGCGAGTATGCGGCTCGCAATTCCGTCTGCAGTCGGCGTAACAAGCGAATCCAGCGACAGTGCCTCTCCCGGCGCAATCATCTGACCCATGGTGGACCTGCGTAGCTACGATTGACCTCTCACCGATGCGGGTTCGCCCACAGGAAATGGCACAGGCCCCGTTGAGCCCCCAGTGCGCAAGCCAATGACGAAGATTGCCAGCGCCACGGCGCCTGCCGCGAATATCGTGTCGCCCACGACGCGCAGCCAGCGAAACGTCTCGATCGCGCCCGTCTGCAGGAACTCAGGACTGCGGGCATACCAATAGCCGTGTTCGACGGAAGCCCACGTCTGCATCAGGCCAACTGGTAACAAGCTGAACGTCACCATCGCGAAGAGACCGACGTTCGTGGCCCAGAACCCGAACGTGACCAGGCCCTCGTTCCAGTGCGCCACCGGGTCGAGCGCGCGCAGTGAAAAGAGCATCAACCCGATCCCGAGCATCCCATACACACCGAACAACGCTGCATGGGCATGTACTGGCGTCGTGTTCAGGCCTTGCATGTAGTACAGCGCGATCGGAGGATTGATCATGAACCCGAACAAGCCCGCACCGACCAGGTTCCAGAAAGAGACCGACACAAAGAAGTAGATAGGCCAGCGGTACTTCTGCACCCACGGCCGGCTCCGCGACAGTCGAAGGTTCTCCCATGCCTCGAAGCCCACGAACAAGAGTGGCACGACCTCGAGCGCGCTGAAGACGGAGCCGAGCGCGAGCACAACGGTCGGCGTTCCACTGAAGTACAGGTGGTGCAGCGTGCCGATGATGCCGCCAGACAGGAAGATCGTGGCTGACAGCACGCTCGCTTGTGCCGCCGTACGCATCGCCACGAGCTTCAGGCGAGCAAAGAGGAACGCGATGACGACGGTGGCGAAGACCTCAAAGAAACCCTCTACCCAGAGATGGACGACCCACCACCGCCAGTATTCGGCGACGGCGAGATTCGTTCGTCGCCCGTACCCGAGCGCCGCCATGTAGAACATGGCGATGGCGGCGGCCGATATGAGGAACATGATCAGGAGCGGGCGCTGATCGCCGGGCTGACGGAGCGCGGGTCGAATAGCCCGCACCATCAGTGTTAACCAGAGGAAGAGCCCGCCAAGCAGCGCGATCTGCCAGAGCCGCCCGAGATCGATGTATTCGTAGCCGCTGTGACCCAGATAGAACCACGCAGCGCCAGTGCCCAGCATCCGCTTCACGCTCAGCCACTCACCTGTCATCGACCCGACGACGACCAGCAGGAGCGCGACGAACAAGATGTTGACGCCCAGGCGCTGCCACTTTGGCTCGACGCCGCTCACCGCTGGACTGATGAAGAGACCGGCGGCCAGCCACGCCGTCGCGATCCAGAAGATGCCGAGCTGGACATGCCACGTGCGTGCGATCGAATAGGGCAGGAACTCCGCAATCGGAATCCCATAGAAGGCATTCCCTTCGACGCTGTAATGGGCCACGACCACACCGAGCAGAATCTGCGCGAGGATCAGCGCCGCCACGACCCAGAAGTACTTGACGACGGCACGCTGGGACGGCGTTGCCACGGACGCGAGTAGCGGGTCGTTGTCCGGAGCCTCGCTCGGTAACCCATGCTCGCGAATCGAAGCGTAGTACGACGCCATTGCGCCAATTCCAGCGAGGAGCACGATGATGCTGACGCCGGTCCAGACAATCGCGTCAGCGGTCGGACGGTTCCCGACCAGCGGCTCATGAGGCCAGTTGCTCGTGTAGGTGATCGTGTCGCCCGGGCGGTTGGTCGACGCGGCCCACGACGTCCAGAAAAGGAAGGCCGTCAGCTTTCGCAGATCCTCAGCGTCTGTGAGCGTGCGCGGCGGAATGGCGTATTCATCGCGCCCGCGCGTAAACACGTCGGTGTAATGCAAGAGGTTGGCGGCAAAGGCCTCGGCGCGGACGGGGTCGAGTGTCAGCGTCTCCGACCCCGCGTCGTAGGTGTTCATCCTCATGAGTTGTTGCAGGCGGCTCTGGAGCACGGCCTGGCGCTCCAGCGGAAGGCTGGCAAACCTCTGCCCGGCACCGCTCCAACGATCGAGGATGAACGTCGCCTCACGATGTAACCAGTCAGCCGTCCAGTCCGGCGCGACGTAGCTTCCGTGGCCCCAGACCGACCCTACTTCCATTCCGCCCATCGACTGCCAGACGTTCTGGCCACCGTAAATGTCATTCGGGCCGATTACCTGCTGGCCGTCTGTCGTCACGACGTGCGTCGGCACTGGCGGCGCCTCCTGATAGATGCGGACGCCAGTCCAGCCAAGCACGGCAAACGAAAGAACGATCACGGCCGTGAGCGCAATCCACAACTTTCGCATGAGTTCTCCCTCACGTGGACGCCCCATCGAGCACCTGTGAGCACGGCTGCGTCCCCGGAGCGCAATCGACCTTAGCACCCGTACTAAAGGGCGACTGTTCACTTCAGAACATGTGAAACGATCCCCGCTTGTGCCGTGGTCAGGGGCGACCGTCGCGATACGATGCGGCCGCGTCGAAGACAGCGAATGAGAGCCGCGTTCTGTTGCGCGCGCGAGCGGATGCGGGACGCATCCCGGAGCTTCAGCGCGCGAGGTCTCTCAGAATCCGCATGGCCGCGTTGTGCCTCGCGCATCCGATGACCGCTCCTCCCGGGTGAGTACCGGCGGAACAGGAATTGGCTCTTCGTCGCCCTGTATCCGAGCCAAACAATGGTCAGCCGCGATCGCGGCGAGGCAGGAAGTAGTGTGGGTCGCGCCGCTTCAAGGGGAGCTCGACGCCGGTTGCCTGCAGCCGTTCAGGCGGCATCAAGCCCAGGAGATATGCGAGCGGCTCCTCCAACCACACCTTGGGCCTCGAGAACGAGCACGTCGAGCCCACGCCGGGCCAGCAGCAACGCGGCTACCAGCCTGTTGTGGCTAGCTCCGACGACGGTGACGTCGGCCCGGGTCTTGGCGCGCATCCGCTACACGAAGCGGCGACCCGCCTTCCGTTTCTAATTGATGCGCGAGGCCGTCCAGTTCGAGCCCTGTATCGTGTCGCCGTTCACGCGCCCTGTGTATTGCGTGCTGGCTGCGGTGAAGGTGATCTGATCACCGGTCAGTTTTCCCTTGATCGGGGTCGATCCGAGTGTTCCGGAGATCATCTGGAACGTCTGCGTGATCGTGAGATTGCCCTGCGGTGTCTTCCAGGTACCCTGGGCTTTGGCCGGGATGATCCAGAGCATCGCGGTGCACCAGCTGGTGCATCCCTCTGGACCGAGCGTCGTCTTTGCGTCCGGTTCCCACTCGTCCATGTGGAACGTGTTCGACACCACGCGAGTGCCCGGCTTCAGACTCAGCAGCGTGGGCCGCAGTTGCAGGTTAATGGTCGGCAGCAGAAACATCGTAATGACCGTGGCCTTCGAAAGGTCGGTCTTGAACAGGTCCGCCTGCACGAACGTCGCTCTGTCGCTGACGCCTGCGGCAGCGGCGGCATTCTTCGACAGGGCCACCATGTCGGGGTTGTATTCGACACCGATGGCGCGGACGCCGCGCTTGGCCGCCGTAATGACGGTGCGGCCGTCGCCCGATCCGAGATCCATCACGAGGTCCTGTGGCGTCACCTTCGCCATGTCGAGCATGGTGTCGACCAGCGCCTGCGGTGAAGGCACCCAGACGACATCTTTGCCGGCCTGGCCCACCTGCGGTTTGTAGGTATCGGTGGCCTGCGCCTGTGGCAGCACACCGGTGGCAAAGACGATCGTCAACGCGAGGAACAGTCGCTTCAGCAATGCACTCATATGCGCCTCCACGGCCGGGTATTGTAGGCCGAGGGTACTCCTGAGCGTCAACATTCCTGGATCGGTGGCTGTTTTTCAGCCCGCGAGGAACGGCAGGAGCTCGCGCACCGTGGCCACCTCTTCCAGGGTGTTCACGCGCCTGATGATCGCCTCAGTGCGTTCAGCACCAAGGACGGGCGTCATCAGCCCCCGCGCTTTCTCATTGACACGCGCGGTATCCAGCGGGTTTTCCTTCGTTCCAGGAGGATGACGGGTGAAATGATTCACCATCCGGCCGTCACGAAGGTGCACCTCGACGAAAGCGCTGCGCGGAGCATCCGGAACCATCAGCGCTCGATCGGCGATTAACTGGACACGCTGCTTTACGGCAAGGACCTTGGGGTCACCCATGCGCTCGCGTGAATGGCTGTCTGAAAACGAGACTGTACCGTCGATGAGGGCCACCGCGATGAGATGCTGGCAGTTGACGTCCGGCATGGCGCTGTCGTTGACGATACCCGCGCCATCCGCCGGCAGCCTGACGATGATGCGATCGACGTTCTCCGCGGTGAGACCGTGCTGGCGGCGCAATGTGAGAAAGGCGTCAAGCGGCGCCTGAATCGGGTAGCCCACCGAAAAGACCTTGATGGCGGTCTCCGTGACGAAGAACCGCGTGCCCAGGCGGGCGACCATTTCTTCGGGCTTTGGCTGCGTGGAAAGCGCGTCGAGGACGTTGTGCTCGCCCTCGAGCACCTCCGGCACACCCGTGAACCCGGTTTGGACCATGATGGCCGCGGTGACGCCGTTGCGCGCCCCCATCCCGGCAAAGTCGAATGCCTTCTCAACATGCTCGGTATCCCGCGTCCAACTCCAGAGACCGGACACCTGCTGCGCCGCATACGAGAGTGCGTAACGCATCCCCTGCTCGTCCAGGCGGGCGAGAGCCGCCGCGGCCGCTACGCTGCCCATGGTGGCGCTGGTACCCTCCGCGCTGCGGTGCGTCGCGCGCACGTGGTCGGCTCCGAGCGCCAGCAGGAAGCGACAGCAAAGGTCGTATCCAAGCACGACCGCCTTGAGCAGCTCCATGCCAGACCTGTTCTCCCGCTCGGCCATGGCCATCGCGGCCGGGACCACCACGCAGCCCGGATGCGCCTTGGTGTCAGGCTCGAAATCATCCGTTTCGTCGGCATGGCCGAACATCCCGTTGACCAGCGCGGCATTGATCGCTGATGTCCGGATGTTGGTGGTGAAAACCGACGCTTCCGGGGTGCCGCCCTGTCCTCGCACGTAGCGGATAGCCATCTCTCCCGGCTTGAGGTGGGCGCCCGACACAATCGCTCCGAGGGTATCGAGAATGCGGTGCTTGGCTTCCCGCGCGACGTCTGGCGGGAGGCTTCGATCCCTGGATTCAACCATGTAGCGCGCGAGCCGACCGGTGACATCGGCCGAACGTGTCGCGGGGGCCGCTTGAGAGCGACCGGGTGGGCCCGACTCCGCCGTGGAGAACGCCGCTGCGGTGAAGAGTCCGCCCGCGCTCTGCAACACGCGACGCCGTGTCAGGGTGGGGTCGGCCGCGCCGGCGGGTATACCGTTGCGATTGTCGCTCACGCGCCCCTCATTTCTGGAAAACAGCACGCGCCGGTGCGAGCTGCACTCGGCGCAATCGATGCCTTGACCAATCGTTCTCGTGCGGGCCCAAGAATAATACGGCGAACAGGCTCTGAAGGCAGGCGCCGGCGGCGCCTATACGAAGTGCAGGGGTGTGCATCCCGACAGAAGGCGACATGTCAACGGTGCCGCCAGCGCGCTGGTCAGACGCACCCATGCTGACACGGCTGACCACGTATAAAGCTGAGCAAGTCTGCTGAAATCGGGCCCCGCGCCTGTTCGGGGTCGACCTGACCGATAAGAGTGTCAGGTCAATGCGGGCTCGCGCTCGTCGCCGCGCGATCACGCCCTGCTCCTTCCACGACATCGAAGAGGTGATCGGCCGTGTCATGTGATCGATGAGCAATGCGACGACCCGTGCAGCCGGCGGCGGCGTCGCGGCGCCCGCCACGCCGGGTTGCGCGCGAGACGCAAAGCCGGCTCAGTTCTGCCGGTTGCCTCCCTGCTGGTACTGCTCCTTCCTTCATTCCTCCAAAGCCAGGGCCTCGACGTCGTGCTCAAAGGGAGGGTCTCTGATCAGACCGGCGTGGGGCTGCCCGGGGCGACCATAACCGCTCTCGATGAACGGACGGGTGTGTTGCAGTCCGCAGGCTCGGACCGGGACGGTCATTTCATCCTGCTCAACCTTCCGGCGAGCACCTACAACGTTCGAGTCGACCTGGATGGTTTCTCATCGAAGATTCTCCCGGCTCAAACGCTCTATGTCGGGACGACGGTGGCCATCAATGTCGCACTCACGATCGCCGGCGTCGCTGAACGCGTAGAGGTTCGCGGAACTCTTCCGGCGCTCGAGACAACCAGGAACACCGTTACTCGTCTCGTGCAGTCCGCCGAAATTGATGCCTTGCCCGTCATCGATCGGAACTTCAACGATTTGGCGGCTCTCGCGCCCGGGGTCACAAAGACCGGGGTGTATGGCGGCGTCGACATCAGCGGCAGCCGCGACTTCCAGAACGGGTACCAGGTCGACGGGGTTTCCGCGGAGCGACAGCGGCTCGGCGATCAACGAATTCCTTACGCGCAGGACTGGATCCAAGAGTTCCAGGTGATGACGAGTCAATCCAACGCGGAGTTCGGCCAGGCCGCCGGCGGGGTGCTGAACGCGATCACTCGTTCCGGCGGCAGCCAGATCGCAGGACGCATCTATGGCTTCCTGCGCAACGGCGCGTGGGACGCAGCCCCTGCCCTTGTCATACGCAAGCCACCGCTCAGCGAGCATCGGACAGGCGCGACCGTCGGCGGCCCCGTCGTGAAGGGTCGCCTGTTCTATTTCGCGGGCATCGAGCTGTTCCGCAATGAGTCGAGCAATGTCGTCAGCTCCTCGTTCGCATCGGATAACGGCACGTTTCCGGCAACAACCGACCAGACGCTCTTCATCGTCAAGGCCGATGCTGTTGCCGGCCGAGATCACCGCGTACGGCTGCGGTACAACGGACAGCGGCAGCGCTCGACAGGGTCGGCGATTGGCGGCATCAGTACGCGGGAGCACGGACGATTTTCGGATGTCCGCGCGAACGAAGTCGCCGGGACATGGGCGTCGATCGTGTCGCCCACCGTCTTGAATGAGGTACGAGCGGCCTGGACCATGTCGCTTCCGCAGGGTGGCTGCAACTTCGCGACGGAGAATGCTCCGGGGACGTGGTTCGAGCGGGCGTACCCGGGCGCGCAATTCGGCTGCCCGGTGAACTTCGGGACGATTGCCGAGGATCAATTTCAACTGGTCGAGAATCTTTCATGGACTCGCGGCACCCATGATCTGAAGCTCGGAGCCCAGACGTTCTGGACCCGATCATTTGGAGACTTCCGCAATCTTCGTGACGGCCGCTATTCGTTCGAGCGGGACCTGCCCTTCAGCCTGGCGGATGCGAGCAGCTATCCGTTCGCATTCTCGAAGAACGAAGGTCCAACCGCGTGGGATCTCTCGGGCTCGTCGAGCGGGATGTTTGTCCAGGACGGCTGGCGGATTCAGGACGACTTCACGCTGAATCTGGGTGTGCGATACGACGTGGACGGTTCACTCTCGGCCCTGAATCCCGTTGTGCGAATCGACAAAGGCCTGCACACGATCCAGACAGATTTCAACAACGTAGCGCCGCGCATCGGCGCCGTGTGGACGCCCTTGCACGATGAGAAGCGGACGCTTTTCAGGGGCGGGGCCGGAATCTATTACGACCAGAACCACAACAACGTCACCACCGCCATGCTCCTGAACAACGTCCTTGTTGACCGGGTCACCACGGTGAACGCGAACAACGCGTTGCTGAATCCATTCTGGCCCGACGCCAGTGCTGCGAAACGGTTTCTGGCAGATGCGCTCGCGGAAGGCCGAGTCCCGGACCTTTCGGCCCAACCAGGTCTCGTCGGCGCGACGAATGATGTGGATCAGCATCTGCAGGTTCCCGCGACCCTGCAGGCCAGTGGGGGCGTTGCGCACGAATTTCGTCGCTGGTTGAACGCCTCGGCGGACGTCGTCTACGCCCGCGGATTTGATCTGTACGTCATTCGTGACGTCAATCTCGATCCAGTCACCTTCCAGCGCGTCAATCCAAACTACAGCTCCGTCTCGACGTTCGGGGGCGGAGGGTGGAACGCGTACAGGGCGCTTCAGGGTCAGGTGACCGTGGTCCCCGGCGCACAGACTCTTGTGAAGATCGCCTACACACTCGCGACGAACCGCAGTAACACGACCTCAACGCTCAGCACGGGCGTCGCGACGAATCCTTTTGACTATTCCGAAGACGAGGGGCCGGCCGATAACGATGTTCGCCAGACCGTAGCCATGAACGGGTCGACGGTTTTGCCGCTCGGCCTCCAACTGTCTGGCATTTTGAGCTATCGAAGCGGGCGGCCCTACAGCGCCGTGACCAACGCCGCGCGCCCGGACGCCAAGCCGTTCGCCTTCCGCCCAGAGCCGCGAAACGCGCGGCGCGGTGACTCCGCGCTGTCGCTCGATCTGCGCTTCGCAAAGGTCGTGACGCTCGGCGCACGCCGCTCGACGAGCGCGTTCATCGAAGTGTTCAACGTGACTAACGAAGTGAACTACGGCGACTACGTCGGGACAGTCACGTCGAGGCTCTTTGGTCAACCGACGACCAGCGGGCCCATGCGCCGAACCCAGCTCGGATTCCGGCTGGACTTCTGAATGGGGACTCCTACCATGTCCACCTCTCGCCCGCGGCCCGGTGCCTCGCCGATGGCGGCTCGTCATTCTCTTCGAGTGCGTCTGCCGCTGCTGATCTCCGGGCTCCTCGCCGCCGTGGTGACAATCTTCTTGTGGGCGGCGTACCGAGAAGTGGAAGTCACGCTCCTCCGCGCGGGGGGAGACCGTGCGAGAGGCGCCGCCGACCAGGTGGCGGGTCTGCTCGCGCGGCCGACGCAGGGAGCGATCGAGGACCTGCAGCGACTCGCGGCGGATGCCGACGTCCGCCGATACCTTCAAAATCCGACCGATGCCACTCGTGACGTGGCGCGCGCGCGTCTGGCACCTCTTGCAACTTCCGGCGTTCACGCGATCGAGTTGTGGAACGACGCCGGTTCGCGCCTGCTCGACATCGCTGTGCCAGTCCCGGCGGTCCCCGGTGAGCCGCCGGTCGTACTGCCAGCGATCGCTCGGCCGTCGCCTTCAGCCCTCGGTCCCCTTCGGGCCGTCGGCAAGGTCGTGTTCCACGATTCCGCACTCGAGATTTTTGAGACGCCATCGCCGGCAGGCCAACCGGGGACGTCAGCCCGGCTTGGGTACGTGGTCGCTCGTTCGATCCTGTCGGTGAGCCCGCCGGACGTGCTCAATCGCCTCGTCGGCGTCGACGCCGTGATCGAGATCGGCAGCACGGCCGGTGGCCTCTGGTGGAATCTGTCGGGCGTGGTGCCGCCTCCTCCGGTAGATCTCGCCCGCAACGGTGTGGCGGAATACCGTGCAACGAACGGCGAGAGGCGTCTTGGAGCGGTGTCACCCATGCGCGGCACACCGTGGGCCGTCTGGGTCGAGTTCCCCAGGTCACTCATCGTGGCGCCTGCGCGAGTGTTCCTGGCGCGAATGATCGGCCTTGCCCTGTTCGTCGTGTCGATCGGCGCCGTTCTGGTCGGAACCTTGAGCACGCGGATCACCAGGCCGCTGTCTGAGTTGTCGCAGGGGGCTGAGGAGATCGCCGGTGGCGATTACTCCCGGAGAGTCACCGCCCTTCGACGCGATGAAATTGGTCGCGTCGGCCGTGCCTTCAACGCGATGGCGGCCGATGTGAAGAACACCCTGGAGGCGCTGCGAGCGAGCGAGGCTCATTACCGAACGATCGTCGAAGTGGCGCTCGACTGCATCATCACGATTGACCCGACTGGGAAAGTCGTGGAGTTCAATCCCGCTGCCGAGAAGACGTTCGGGTACGAGAAACGCAACGCCGTAGGCCGGGAGCTCGCTGATCTCATCGTGCCGCCCTCCCAGCGCGACGCCCACCGGAGAGGCCTCGCGCAGTACATCGCGACCGGCGAGAGCACGCTGATTGGTCAGCGCATCGAATTGACGGCCATGCGATCCGATGGCACACAGTTTCCAATCGAGTTGGCGATCAGTGCGGTTCCGTCGGATGGGCCTCCGATGGTGACAGCTGTCGCGCGGGACATCACCGACCGCAAGCGCATGGAGGAGGTCCGGCTCAGGGCACACGCGATGGAGGAACAGCACCGTCGCATGCTTGAAACCGATCGTCTGAAAAGTGAATTCCTCGCCAACATGTCGCACGAATTGCGGACGCCGCTCAATTCCATCATCGGGTTCGCGGCGCTGATGCACACAGGCAAGGTCGGACAGGTGTCGCCCGAACACGAGGAGTATCTCGGCGACATCCTCACGAGCGGAAAACACCTCCTTCGACTCATCAACGATGTGCTGGACCTTGCCAAGGTCGAATCCGGCAAGATGGAGTTCCGGCCCGAGTCGGTCGATCTCCCCACGCTGGTCAACGAGGTCCGCGATATCCTCCGAGGACTTGCGGCGAGCCAGGGTCTGCGGGTCGAGACCGAGGTCGATCCCGACGTGGCAACCGCCGTTATCGATCCAGCGCGCCTCAAGCAGATTCTCTACAACTTCCTGTCGAACGCGATCAAGTTCACACCGGAAGGCGGGCGGGTCGTCGTCCGCATTACGCCGGAGGGACCGGACATGTTCCGTGTCGACGTGGAGGACACGGGCGTCGGTATTGCCGACGAGGATATGGGGAAATTGTTCGTCGAGTTTCAGCAGCTCGATGCGGGCTCTGCGAAGAAGCATGAAGGCACGGGCCTGGGTCTGGCGCTCATCAAGCGGCTCGTCGAGGCGCAGGGCGGCCGGATCGCCGTGCGCAGCACGCCAGGGACAGGGAGCGTCTTCTCGGCCATCCTTCCGCGCAGGATGACGATGGCTCCGGCGGACAGCGTGAGTCCCGTTTTCACGCCCCCCGTGGGCAATCGCACCGTCCTTGTCGTCGACGACGATCCCGCAACCCTCAAGCTCGCCGACGCCGCTTTGCGAGAGTTTGGATACCGACCAGTTTGCAAATTCAGTGCGGAGGAGGCGCTTGTGGCCATTGAAGCCGATCCGCCTGCGGTCGTGATCGTCGACCTGCTCATGCCTCGGGTCGACGGCTTCGAATTCATTTCGCGGTTGCGTGCCTTCCCCGCTGGTCGTGAGGTTCCCATCCTGGTCTGGACGATCAAGGACGTGGACGGCGATGAGCGCCGCCGACTCCGGGCGTCGGCGGCGGCGATCGTCTCGAAGAGCGCGGGAGGCTCGCAAGCGCTCGTCGATGAGCTCCAGCGGCTGCTGCCGGTGGCAGCGCTGTCGATGAAGGGCTCTGATGGCGCTTGAACCGATTCTCATCGTCGATGACAACGTGCAGAACCTCAAGCTGGCCAGAGTGATTCTGGCCGGTGAGGGGTATGAGGTGAAGACGGCAATCGACGCCGAGGAGGCGCTGATGATGCTCGAATCATTTGTGCCGCGCCTGATCTTGACGGATCTTCAGCTGCCTGGGATGGATGGTCTCGAATTGACGCGGCAGATCAAGGCCCATCCTACACGGCGCAGCATGATCGTCATTGCCATCACCGCATACGCAATGAAGGGCGACGACGAGAGGGCCTTCGCGGCGGGATGCGACGGGTATATCTCGAAGCCCATCGATATCGAGGCGCTCCCGCGCATCGTTGCCGAGCACCTGACCCGGATCCACACCGTCAGCCACAGGGCATGACCGTTCAGACGATCTTCGTTGTCGAGAACGCGCGCGACAGGTCTGTCAATCCCTCGATGTTCAGGAAGGCCGGGCATGGCGACGATCCTGATCGTTGACGACCTGGCGGCGAACCGGAAAGTTCTTGCCACACTGCTGCGGTGTGAGGGACACCGGCTGCTCGAGGCGGGAGATGGCGTCGCGGGACTGGCCGCCGTGCACGCCGAGCATCCCGATCTGGTGATTACCGATGTGCTCATGCCAGTCATGGACGGCTATGAGTTCATCAGACACCTGCGTCTGGATCCGGCGACCAGCAGGATTCCCGTCGTGTTCTGCACGGCGCACTACGGTGAGCGTGAAGCGAGGGCCCTTGCACTGTCCAGCGGCGTGGCCGATGTCCTGATCAAACCCATCGATCCTGAGGATGTGCTGACGATCGTCGGCCGCGCGCTCGCCGGCGAATCCGAGACGGGGGTCCCGCCGGAGGCCATCGCGCTCACGACGGCATTCGATCGTGAGCATCTTCGCCTGGTGACCGACAAACTCTCGGAAAAGGCCAGTGATCTGAAAAGCGCCAATGAGCGGCTGCGGGCGCTGATCAATATCGGGTTGGAACTGGCGTCGGAGCGGGACTCCGATCGGCTCCTGCAGAGCGTCAGCGCGGCTGCGCGCGACCTGTTTGGCGCGACGTACGTCACGCTCGGCATCCTCGATCGGAACGACCGGACCGTGGAGCGTGTCGTCACGGCTGGCGTGGACGCAGGACCGTGGATCAAGGCCGGTGACCATGTCTCGGGCCTTCTCGGCACGATCGTCGCCGAGCGACGCACGCTGCGTGGCGACAATCCCGGGGGCGATCCGTCCAGACTTCAGCTCCCCTCGCATCATCCTGACATCCAGGCATTTCTGGCCGCTCCCATCGCGTCACCGGCTCATGTCTATGGCTGGATGTGTCTCGTCAGCAATGAGGGAACGACCTTCACCGAAGACGATGAACAGCTCGTCATGGCGCTATCAGGTCAAGTCGGCCGGATCTACGAGAACGGCTATTTCTATTCTGTTGCGCAGAAGCGGACCGCAGAGCTCGAACATGAGATCCTCGAGCGCCAGAAGCTCGATCAGGGGTTGCGCGACCAGCATTTCTATACGCGCTCGCTGATCGAATCCAACATCGACGCCCTGATGGCCACCGATCCACACGGCATCATCACCGACGTCAACAAACAGACCGAGGCGCTGACAGGGTGCACGCGCAACGAGCTGATCGGCGCGCCGTTCAAGAACTACTTCACAGATTCGGACCGGGCCGAGGCAGGCATCAACCGTGTGCTGGACGAAGGCACCGTCGTCAACTATGAACTTACCGCGCGCGCCAGGGATGGCACGCAGACCGTCGTGTCTTACAACGCAACAACGTTCCACGATCGTGACAGGAGGTTGCGTGGCGTCTTTGCCGCCGCGCGTGACATGACGGAGCTGAAACGCTTCGAGCAAGCGCTGCAGGACAAGAACGTCGAGCTGGAAGCCGCAAGCCGCATGAAGTCGGAATTCGTGTCCAACATGTCACACGAATTGAGGACACCGCTGAATGCCATCCTGGGCTTCTCCGCGGTACTCAAGGACGGCCTGGCCGGCGAGATGAGCGCTCAACAGGGAGGGTTCATCAGCGATATCTTCACCAGTGGAACGCACCTGCTCTCGCTGGTCGACGACATCCTTGACTTGTCCTGCATCGAGGCCGGCAGGATGGTCCTCGACCTCGAGCCGGTCATCATCCATTCCTTGCTCGCCAAGTGTCTGTCGATCGTCAAGGAAAAGGCCGCCGTGCACAACATCCGCATGACCATGGATGTTCCCGAGGCGCTGGGGTCGATGAACGCGGATGCCCGCAAGGTCAAGCAGATTGTGTACAACCTCCTCTACAACGCCCTGAAATTCAACGCCGATGGCGGCCATGTAATCCTGCGCGCCGGCCGCGTCCCGCGCGCCGACGTGGGCCGGTTGTCCGGCTCATGGATCGGCCGGAGCCTCCCGTTCGCCGACAAGGAGTTCGCGGAATTTCTCAAGGTTAGCGTCACCGACAGTGGCATCGGCATCTCGCCGCAGGGCCTGGAGCACCTGTTCAGGCCCTTCATTCAGATCGACACCGGCCTGGCGAGAAAATTCGAGGGCGCCGGACTCGGTTTGACAATGGTCAAACGCCTCGTCGAGTTGCATGGCGGCGCCGTGGCAGTGGAAAGCGCCGTGGGCGAGGGCTCCTGCTTCACGGTCTGGCTGCCGCTCCGGGCACCGGAGGAAGCGGCGTTGACGTTGGCTCATGCGCCGGCGCCCGCTCGTATCGAAACGCTGGTGAGCTGAACCGGCCATGGCGACGATCCTGATCGTTGACGACCTCGCAGCGAACCGGAAAGTTCTCGTCACACTGCTGCGGTGTGAGGGCCACCGGCTGCTCGAGGCAGTGGATGGCGTCGCGGGACTGGCGGCGGTCCGAGCCGAGCGTCCCGATCTGGTGATTACCGATGTGCTCATGCCAGTCATGGACGGCTATGAGTTCATCAGACACCTGCGTCTGGATCCGGCGACCCGCGGGATCCCCGTTGTGTTCTGTACCGCCCACTACGGCGAGCGTGAAGCGCGGGCGCTGGCGCTGTCCAGCGGCGTGGCAGACGTCCTGACAAAACCGATCGATCCTGAGGATGTGCTGACGATCGTCGGCCGCGCGCTCTCCGGCGAGTCCGGGGCGGCGGGCGCGCCCGATGCCGCTCCGCTCACGACGGCGTTCGACCGCGAGCACCTGCGGTTGGTGACCGACAAGCTCTCGGAGAAAGCCGGGGACCTCAAAAGCGCCAACGAGCGGTTGCGAGCGCTGATCAACATCGGGTTGGAACTGGCGTCGGAGCGGGACTCCGAGCGGCTGCTGCACAGCGTGTGCGCGGCGGCGCGCGACCTGTTTGGCGCGACGTACGTCACGCTCGGCATCCTCGATCGGAGCGGCCGGACCGTCGAGCGTGTCGTCACGTCTGGCGTGGACGCAGGACCGTGGATCAGGGTCGGTGACCATGTCTCAGGCCTTCTCGCCACGATCGTCGCCGAGCGACGCGCGCTGCGTGGTGACAATACCGGAGGCGATCCGTCCAGACTGCAGCTCCCCGCCCACCATCCAGAAATCCAGGCATTTCTGGCCGTTCCCATCGCGTCACCGACTCATATCTATGGTTGGATGTGTCTCGTCAGCAATGAGGGAACGACCTTCACCGAAGACGATGAACAGCTCGTCATGGCGCTATCGGGTCAAGTCGGCCGCATCTATGAGAACGGCTATTTCTATTCCGTCGCGCGCCATGAACGCGACCGGGCGCAGCGATACCTGGACACCGCGGAAGTAATTCTCCTCGCCCTGGACATCGAGGGGCGGGTCACGCTGGCGAATCGCTATGCATGCTCGGTCCTCGGACGGACAGCTGAAGAGCTGCTGGGCCTCGACTGGAATGAAACGTGCCTTCCGGCCCGGAGCCGGGACGCGCTCCGAAAGAGGTTCCACAACGTCCTCGGCGGGGATTCTTCCATCGTCGAGAGCCCTATTCTCACGAGGTCAGGCGATGAGCGGCTCATCGAATGGCGCAACACGCTGTTGCGGGACGACGCGGGTCACGTCATCGGCACGTTCAGTTCAGGATCCGACATTACCGAACGCCGCACGTTGGAGGAGCAGTTTCAGCAGGCGCAGAAGATGGAAGCCATCGGACGCCTGGCCGGCGGGGTGGCGCACGACTTCAACAACCTGCTGACCGTCATCCACGGCTACGCGGAGCTCACGTTGACGACGTTGAATGCGGACGACCCGCGGCGGATGGACATCGACGAAATCGTCAAGGCCGCCGAGCGCGCGACCAGTCTCACGCGCCAGTTGCTGACCTTCAGCCGCAAGCAGATCATCGAGCCGACGCTGCTCGACCTGAACCTGGTGGTGGTCGACGTACGGGCGATGCTGGGACGCCTCATTGGGGAGGACGTGAAGGTCGTGCTGAGCCTGCAGCCGGAGGCGGCGCTGGTGAAAGCCGATCGGGGGCAGGTGGATCAGATCGTCCTGAATCTCGCGGTGAATGCGCGGGATGCCATGCCAAGAGGCGGAACGCTGACGATCGAGACCTCGAACGCCGAGCTCGATGAGCACTACGCGAAGACTCACCTGTCTGTAGTCCCTGGTCCCTATGTGGTGCTGACGGTGAGCGATACGGGAACCGGCATGACGTCAGAGATCCAGGCGCGCTTATTCGAGCCGTTCTTCACCACGAAGGAGATTGGCAAAGGCACGGGACTCGGGCTCGCGACTGTCCACGGGATTGTGACGCGGAGCGGTGGGAGCGTCGGCGTTTACAGTGAAGTCGGTAAGGGCACGTCATTCAAGGTGTATTTCCCAAGAGCGGACGTTGGGGAGCTGGTCGTCGTAGCGCCCCCGCCTGCAGGCCGGCAGCGGACGGGGACGGAAACGGTGCTCGTGGTTGACGATGCCGACGGGCTGCGGGAGCTAGCTAGGCGACTGCTGGAACGCCAAGGCTATACGGTGCTGGTCGCCGCGAACGCGGATGAGGCACTTCGGCTGTTCGAGCGGAATGCATCGATTGACGTCCTTTTGACCGATGTCGTGATGCCGGGTTTCAGCGGACCGGAGCTCACGATGCTGCTGATGAAGCAACGCCCCGCGCTGAAGGCGATCTACATGTCCGGGTACACCGAGGACACAATAATCCACCATGGGGTGCTCAATCCCGGGATCGCGTTTCTGCACAAGCCATTCACGTCTGAAACGCTCGGCCGAAAAATCCGCGAAGTACTCGACCGGTAGGTCGCGCCGCTGGATCAGACGCGGGAGAGCGTCGTCGGTAGGTTCATGAACCGGCCCTGGCGCTCGGCCTCGGCCGCAAGAGCGCACTCTTCACGTCGGTTGAGTGATCTGAAGGGCTGGACCTCGATGAGCATGGTGGCCGGCTTGACTGTTCGCTTCCAACGGCCCACCAGCTGCCCACCGACCAGCAACAGATGCGCGAACTCGTGAGCGGCGGCAATCCCTCGCGGGCGCGGGATCGACGCCACAGCACTACGATCCTTTGAAGGCGTGCTCGACATCGGCGTCCGTAATGCCGTTCGCGCGCAAACCGATTGCCCACTTTGCGGGCGAGTACTCCTGTGCCTGGACAGCACCTAACCACGCGACAACGTCTGCGGGTTTCCGAAACTCAGACGCGTGAGTCGCTGATTGCGAAGGCGCTGCTGAACGATCTCCAGTGCGGTCATGAGCGTGGCGAGCGTCGCATGGCTGCCGACTGCTGGCCGTTACTGCGACGTCACGTTCGCCCGCGCCGATACACGGCCGGCGTGAAGCCGGTTCTGCGTTTGAAAATCGTGGTCAGCCGGCTCTGCGTGCCGAGGCCGGCTTCGACGGCCACATTGGCGACCGACTGTGCGGAATCGGTCAACAGGTGCTTTGCCCGTTCGATGCGGCGCGATTCGACGAACGCGCGTGGCGTCATTCCCGCGGACGTCTTGAACGCGCGCGCGAAATGATAGGGGCTGAGCGCGGCGCGGGCCGCGAGATCCTGAAGGTGAATGGGACGCGCAAGATTCGCCTCGACAAACAGCTGCACACGGCGCAACGCCGCCGGCGACAGTCCACCCCGCAGGTGCGTCCGCCGGGCCGGCGACGAGGGAAGACCGAGCCAGGTCCGCAATCTTCTGGTCCGCAGTTCCTGAATCTCGCATGCCCGGCGCAACAGTGTGTCGATTGGCGCCAGGTGACGCGTGGGATAAGAGCCGAGCATGCGCTCGCCGTCTTTCCGCAAGGGCGCCCAGATACGCTCGATCCACGTTCGCGCGTGTTCGGTGAGCTCGAGACGCGCTCGGGCACCAGGCTGAAAACGCGCGTACCCGGCCAGTTGAAGCCGTTCCAGCGTTGCCG
>Ga0070699_100000566_pt1 | contig 34961 bp, 36 predicted proteins | sample KBSK1503metaG_FD_65473 | JGI IMG/M metagenome (GOLD analysis project Ga0070699, IMG submission 65473) | Corn, switchgrass and miscanthus rhizosphere microbial communities from Kellogg Biological Station, Michigan, USA - KBS K1-50-3 metaG | ecosystem: Host-associated > Plants > Roots >... | reverse complement strand
TCACCCTGGCCACCTGCCTGGCACTGGCCGAGCAGCGGTTCCAGATGTTGTTCGAAGGGGTGCTGCCCCGCTTCGCCGAAACGCCGAATGATCTGACGGGCGAAGCCGACGTCCTCGCCGATGCGCACCACGCCCTGACCTTGCTCCAGGAGAGCCTGCACGCGACCTCGCGGCGGATGCTCGATGTGCTGGACCGGGTCAGCCGGGAACTGGGGGAGTAGGCGCTACAAACCCTGGCGGTCGAGGCGCTCCCACGGGGGGTGCTCGCTGCCCAGGTCGCGCTTGATGTCGGTGGCGCGGTCAACGTTGTCCAGGCTGTCCTCATCGTCCCGAGACGGCAATTGCACCTGCCACGGGGCGGGGTCGTAGCGCGAATGGTGGACCGGCGGCCGAAATCCCCAGGCACGGCGGGGCATGACGCCGGCGGTTTGGCGCAGGACGAGGGGCTCAAGCGTGGGCGTGTCGTACTCCAGCGCCCCTTGGCCCGGGCGCAGGGCCATCAGCAGGCCGGCGCCGACAATCAGCACGGTCCAGCCGCCCAGGATGATGACCGCCCAGTCGACGAGGCTCATCGATTCGCCATTGTAGGCTGCGTGATCCGGTTAGGCGAAGCGCCTACACTGAAATCGATACCGCGAAGGAGGAGCAGATGGCTACGGCAACCGCGACATCTCTCAGCAAGCTGGAATCGATCCTCGGTAACGATGCCGCCAGCCTGTTGCAGCACGAGTGTAAGACGATCCCAAAGTCGCAGCTCCATCTACCAGGGCCCGACTTCGTGACGCGGATCTTCTCCACCAGCGATCGTCCGACCCGGGTGCTCCGCAGCCTCGAATCGCTCCACGGCCACGGCCGGTTGGCGGGCACGGGCTATCTGTCGATCCTCCCGGTCGATCAGGGGATCGAGCACTCCGCGGGCGCCTCATTTGCAACGAACCCCGCGTACTTCGACGGCGAGAAGATCGTGGAGCTGGCGATCGAGGGCGGCTGCAATGCCGTGGCGTCGACCTTCGGCGTCCTTGGCTCGGTCGCGCGTAAATACGCGCACAAGATTCCTTTCATCTGCAAGCTCAACCACAACGAGCTGCTGACCTACCCCAATCACTACGACCAGATTCGCTTCGGCACCGTCAAAGAGGCGTGGGAGCTCGGGGCAGTCGCGCTCGGGGCGACGATCTACTTCGGCTCCCCTGAGGCAGACCGGCAGATCCAGGAAATCTCGGCCGCATTCCACGAGGCACACGGGCTGGGGATGGCCACGGTGCTCTGGTGCTATCTGCGGAATCCCGCCTTCATCAAAGATGGGGTCAACTACGAAGCGGCAGCCGACCTCACCGGGCAGGCCAATCACCTGGGCGTCACGATCGAGGCCGACATCATCAAGCAGAAACTCCCGGAGACGAATCGCGGCTTCGAGGTCCTGAAGTTCGGCAAGACGACCAAGGCGGTCTACGAGAAGCTAACCAGCGACCATCCGATCGACCTGACGCGCTACCAGGTGGCCAACTGCTATATGGGGCGCAGCGGACTGATCAATTCGGGCGGCGCCTCCGCCGGCGACAGCGACCTCAAGGAAGCGGTGAAGACGGCGGTGATCAACAAGCGGGCAGGCGGCACGGGCCTGATCACCGGGCGCAAGGCGTTCATGCGACCGATGAGCGAGGGCATCCAGCTGCTGAATGCGGTGCAGGATGTCTACCTGATGGACGAGGTCACCGTCGCCTAACCGGCCGGCGGCGGCGATACAATCCGCCCATGGCAACCCCCCGCCTTCGCGCGACCGAATCGGGCCAGGTTTACAACATTGATCTGCCCGAATTGAAGGTGACGCGCGACGACGTCGATGGAATCTACGTGCTGCACGGCCGCGGCTACTTCCAGACGTTCGCCAGCCGCGAGGAAGCCTTCGAGCGTAAGAAGGAGATCGACTACAGCACATTCCGCTAAGGGTCGCCCATCCAGTCGGCGGCGTGGGGGAGCGGACGGGTGCCCCGGCTCGGTCGCAGATGCAGGACACGCTGGACGTCGCCACGACGGTATAAACGCGCGCGCTTGATGCCCTGGCGGTAGCTCTTGAGCACGCCCCGGCTGACATAGGCGTAGAGCGTTGCCGGCTTCACGCCAAGAAGCGCGCAAGTCTCGGCGGCACTCAGGTAGGGCTCCCCCTGGATTTCGATCATGGTCCTCAAAGCGTACGTGAGTTGATCGTTGCAGTCAACATGTTGCAATGCAAATCAACATATGCATAGAATAAAGCGGTGCTGGACCGCATCGATCCGAACCTTCTCCGCGACGAGTTCCCGTACACGCGGATCCCGCCGATCCGCTTCGCGGCGGACCCGGTGGCCCAGGAGCTGCCCACCGATATCTGGATCACGGACACGACGTTTCGGGACGGCCAGCAGGCCCGCGCCCCGTACAGCATCGAGCAGATCGTCCACCTGTACGACCTGCTGAACCAACTGGGTGGGCCGGTCATCCGGCAGACCGAGTTCTTTGCCTACACGCCGGTCGACCGGGAGGCGATCGCCGAGTGCCAGCAGCGGCCCGGACCGGAGGTGACGACCTGGATGCGCGCCTCGATGGACGATCTCACGGCCGTGCGGGCGACGGGCGTGAAGGAGACCGGCATCCTGGTTTCGGCGTCCGATTACCACATCTATCTCAAGATGAACCGGACGCGCCGCCAGGCCGCGGAGGACTACGGCAAGGTCGTTCGCGCCGTGATCCAGGCCGGCATCCGGCCCCGCTGCCACCTGGAAGACCTGACCCGCGCGGACCTGGACGGTTTCGTGGCGCCGTTGGTCGAATCCCTCCAGGACATCGGGCGCCAGGCGAATGTCGCGGTGAAATTTCGGCTGTGCGACACCATGGGCTTCGGGCTGCCCTGGCCGGAGGCCGCCCTTCCACGCGGTGTGCCTCGACTGGTGCAGTACTTCACACGCACCCTGGGGGTCGCGCCGGGACTCCTCGAATGGCACGGGCACAATGACTTCCATCGCGGCGAGGTCAACACCGTCGCTGCCTGGCTCTACGGTTGCGCCGCGGCGAATGGCTCGCTGTTTGGCTTCGGGGAGCGGACCGGCAACCCGCCGCTCGAAGCGCTGGTCATCGACTACATCGGGCTGAGAGGGGAGACACCGGGTGTCGACACCACCGCGATTACACGGGCGGCCGCCTATTTCCGCGACCATCTTGGAACCCCGCTGCCCGCCAACTACCCGTTCGCCGGGGCGGGCTTCAACGTGACGAGCGCCGGGATCCATGCCGACGGGCTGCTGAAAAACGAGGAGATCTACAACATCTTCGACACGGCGCGCATCCTTGACCGGCCACTCGGGATCACTGTCAACGATCGCTCCGGCCTGGCCGGGGTTGCCTATTGGATCAACACGACGCTCGGTTTGAAGGGCGCCGCCCAGCTGAGAAAGGACGACCCACGGGTAGTGGCCATCCACCGCGAGGTCGAGCGGCAATATGCTGGCGGTCGGACCACCGGGTTCTCGCCCGACGAGATGCTGGTTTTGGCAAAGTTGCAGTTCGGCAACGCCCCGGCAACGAGCCCGCGCAGCTAACAAGTTGACCTAATCGCCCGAGTTGATGCTGTGAGGCATCCAGGCGATGAACAACGAAGGCGACCTGGCGCCGCCGCAACCAGAGCTGACGCCTGGGGCCGGTTCGCTTCCCCCCAGCCCAACCCGCTCATGGTTTGCCCGCTACGGGCTGATCGTCATTTCAGCCGCCGGAGCACTGTTGGTCGGCACCGTCACGGTGGCGGCCGTCCTGCTGCTGGCCCAGCCGAATCCCAGTGTCGAGAAGATGGTGCCGGCGACCCACGACGTCATGGTGATCGCCAACCTCAATCCCTCGCTCGGCCAGAAAGTCAACCTGCTGCGGGCCGTCCATAGCTTCCCGGATACGCGCACGGACACCGCGATCGCAACCAAGCTCGACGAGGCGTTGAAGCAGAGCGGCCTCTCGTTCACCACCGACGTCCAGCCGTGGCTCGGTGGGGAGGTAGGGGTCAGCGGCAAGATGAACTTCGAGAGCGGTGCCGATTCTCCCTACGCGCTGTTTGCGACATCCCGCGATGACACGAAGGCGAAAGCCGCTCTCGCCAAGCTCCGCAGCGGGACCATTGGGAAGAAGTACACGTGGCGCGACGAGACCTACAACGGGATCAGCGTCGCGTCCGGCACGCCGACCGTGACATCCGAAAAGCCGGTGGCCTACAGCTACGTCGACCACATCGTCGTGCTCGCGAGCTCGTCGGCGATGATCCACGAGATCATCGACACCGACCAGGGGCGCAGTGCCCGGCTGGTCGACGCCTCCGACTTCAAGGCAACGATGACGTTGCTGCCGTCGGACCGCGTCGGCATGGGTTATGTCGCCGGCAAGGCGCTGGTCGCGGGCGTCAAGAAACAAATGACCAAGCCGTCCACACTCGGCCTGCCGGCGCTCAAGTCGTTGGACGACCTCAACGCGTTGCAGGGAATCGGAGGTGCCGTCTCGGCAACCGGCACCGGGGTCGCGTTCGACCTCGCCGTGAAGCTGGACGTCAACAAACTGTCCCCGGCAACCCGTCAGGCGTTCACCGCTACCGGCCGCCCCGATGCGGTCCTTCGTTGGGTTCCCAAATCGAGCGACGGTTTCCTGGCGATCGCCAACGTCGACCAGAGCATCAAAACGCTGCTCGCCCAGTACGGCAGCGATCCGAGCGTGCATGCGAGTACCGACGCCGTTGGCCTTACCGGTTCGAAGGGCATCCTGCCGCACCTGACGGGTGACCTCGGGGTAGAGGTCGAGCTGGGAAGCAATTCCATTCCGAGCGGTGCGATTCTGATCGGCACCAATGATGCGGCGGCCATGAATGCATTCTTCGGCAAGCTCGCGGTGCTGGCCTCCGCAACAACGGGCCAGCAGAAGCCTGGCGCAGGAATCACCCACACCACCTACCGCGGAACCGTGATTACCTCATGGTCCAGCCCCTCGTTGGGCACGCTGCCCGGGCTGATGCCGTCGTACGCCGCACTCGACGGGATGGGAATCCTCGCCTCGAGCCCGGCGGAAGCCAAGGCGCTAATCGACGCCCATGCCGGCGGCTCGAATATCACGGCGGACCCGACCTACCAGGCGGCGAGCAGCGCTTCGCTGGCCAACCCGGCCGGCATCATATACGTCAACATGGCGCGGCTGGTCACCGTCCTCGAAAAGCTGCCGTCGAGCTCGGGCATGGAGACCACAGCGACTGCCTACCTGGCGCCGCTGCGGGCCTTCATGTTCACGGCGACCAGCCAGACGGGCGCGGCGGTCGAGCGGTTCTTCGTCGCCATCAAGTAGATCCGCTTTCCCAACGCGATCGTGACGGTCTGCCAACCATTGCGGCACTCTGGTAGGCTGGTGACTGACGTGTCAGTCAGTAGAACCGCGAGCGAAGCGCCCCTCACCGAACGCCAATGGGTCCGCCGGGGCGAGTTGCTGGAAGCCGCGCGCGCCGTCTTCGAGCGTGACGGCTACCACGGCACGACCGTTAGTGCGATCGTGCAGGCGGCCGGCCTCTCGCAGGGGGCGTTCTACCTCTACTTTGCCGACAAGAAGGCGGTCTTTGCCGCTCTCCAGGCTGAGATGGCCACGCTCCTCCGTCGCCGGATCTACTGGGCCACCCGGGACGAGGCCGATGCCGGCCGGCGCCTCGAGGCCGGGCTGCACGCCTACTTCGAGTATTACGAGGAGTATGCGGCCTGGAACCGACGCCTGACGATCGAGGGGCTCGCCATCGATGAGAGCTTCGAGCGCCGCCAAACCGAGCTGGGCCAGACGCTCGCCATGGCCTTTCGGCCGACGCTCGAGCAACTCGGCGTAGGCGAGACCGCGCTGGCCGCATTCGCGCTCCTCGGAATCGCCTCCCAGATCGCGTACTGGCAGCACTTTCAGCGTCGAGACGAACCGTCCATGGGCGCCGTGGCGCTTGCCAAGGCCTGCGCCAGCCTGTTTCTCAATGGCGCGCCATCCATCGCAGCGCAACCACCACAAGGAGGCACACATGCCTGAAGCCAAGGAAGTATTCACCGAAATTCAGAACCGCATCAAGTCGCACCCGGAGAAGTCCGCGGGTCTGAATGCGACCTACCAGTTCGATCTCAGCGGCGAGTCGTGGACGCTGAAGATCGCCAACGGCGCCCCTGAACTCATCCAGGGGCCGGCGCAAAGCCCGAACACGACGCTCATCGCCACGACCGACGATTGGATGAATATTGCGACGGGCAAGCTGAACCCGGTGACGGCATTCATGCAGCAGAAGCTCAAGGTCAAAGGCGACATGGGACTGGCGATGAAACTGCAGGGGTTGTTGCAGTAGTGACACGCGGGAAATCCCGCGACCCTGACGACCAGACAGGCGGGAAATCCCGCGACCCTGACGACCAGACAGGCGGGAAATCCCGCGACCCTGACGACCTGACGCGATGGGTCGGCCGGAGCTACGAGACGGCGCCGTTCGAGGTCACCGAGCAGTCCATCCGCGACTACATGGCAGCCGTCGGCGACCTGCGTGAAGAGGACGACCTGATTGCGCCGCCGACCTACGCCATGGTCTACGGCTTCGATGCCTACCGGCAGCTCTGGACCGACCAGGAGGTGGCCCTCGACGTCGCCCATCTCGTGCACGGCGAGCAGCGGTTCACGTTCCAGCGGCCGGTGCGCCCCGGCGATCGGATCAAAACCACCGGCCGGCTGACCGCGATCAACTCGCGCGGCGAGATGGAGCTGGTCACCTTCGAGCTGAAGGCGAGGGACGCGGAGGACCGTCTGGTCTCCGATGGCACGGCCCTGTTTATCATCCGAAAGCCATGAAGACCATGAGCACGCTGGATTTCGATCACGTGAACCCAGGGCAGACGCTACCGCCGCTGACCAAGCAGGTGACGGTCGAGCAGATCCGTCGGTACGCCGAGGCCTCGGGCGACCGCAACCCCATCCACCTGGACGCGACCTTCGCCCGCTCCGCCGGCCTCCCGGGCGTGATTGCCCACGGGATGCTGACGATGGCCTTTGCCAACCAGATGGTGACCGACTGGCTGGGCGACCGGTCGTTGCTCAAAAGCTTGTACGGTCGGTTTGCGGGAATGGTCCTCCCCGGCGATGACGTGACCTGCTCGGGCAGTGTGGCATCGAAGGACGAGGAAACGCGACGCCTCGTGATCAACCTGGTCGTGACCAACCAGCGCGGAGAAAAAGTCTTCAACAAAGGTGTGGCCGAGGCCGAGTTCCCCGCCACAAAGGAGCAGTAATCATGCCGCTTGACTTCACTCTCACCCCGGAGCAGGAGGAGATCAAGGGGCTCGCCCACGAATTCGCCGAGAGAGAGATCCGGCCGGTGGCGGCCCACTACGACGAGACCGAGGAATTCCCCTGGCCGGTCTTGAAGAAGGCCCACGAAGTCGGGCTGACGCCAGTGGCGTCGATGCCCGAGGCCTACGGCGGCGGCGGCCTCGACATGATCTCCAACATGCTGATCGCCGAGGAGTTGCACTGGGGCTGCGCCGGCATTGCGGTTGCGATTACCGGCACTGGACTGGCCGCGGCCGCGGTCCTGGCGATGGGCAACGAGGCGCAGAAGAAGAAGTGGATCGGCGAATTCTGCAGCGCCAAGAGCCCGGTGGTCGGCGCCATGGGGCTGACCGAGCCGGGCACCGGCTCCGATGCCATGGCGATCACCACCACGGCGAAGAAAGTCGATGGTGGCTACCTGATCAACGGCACCAAGCAGTTCATCACCAACGGCGGCATCGCCGACCTGCACGTGATCTTCGCCAACACCGATCCCAGCATCGGCCCCGCCGGCATCGCCGGTTTCGTCGTTGAGAAGGGGAACAAGGGGCTCAGCATGGGCCGCAAAGAAAAGAAGCTCGGCGTCCGCGCCTCACACACAGCGCAGGTCATCCTCCAGGATTGCTTCGTGCCGACCGGGAACCGGCTGGGCGGCGAGCCCGGCGATCCCGATGCCGGACCTGGCGCACTCGGCGCCTTGCAGATGCTCGAGTACTCGCGGCCCTCGGTCGCCGCCGGCTCGATCGGTATTGCCCGCGCCGCGTATGAGTACGCCCTTGACTATGCCCAGCAGCGGGTGGCCTTCGGCAAGCCGATCATCAAGCACGAGGGCATCGGCTTCAAGCTGGCCGAGATGGCGATCAACATCGACGCGGCACGCCTGCTCACCTGGCGGGCGGGTTGGATGGCGCAGAACAACATGCTCTTCACGCGCGCCGAGGGCAGCATGGCGAAAGCCTTTTCGGCCGATATGGCGATGCAGGTCACCCTCGAGGCGGTGCAGGTCCTTGGCGGAAACGGCTACATCCGGGAGTATCCCGTCGAGAAATGGATGCGCGACGCCAAGATCTACCAGATCTGGGAAGGGACGTCGGAGATTCAGCGACTCGTGATCTCTCGAGCCATCTCGGGCGAGCGGCGTCCACTGACACGCGAGCAACCCAAGCCTCAGATCCGGAAGGCGAGCTAGCCATGATCGACCTCAAGGGGAAGGTGGCCCTGGTTACGGGCGGCTCACGCGGTCTCGGTCGGGCCGATTGCCTGGCGCTGGCGCGGGCCGGCGCCGACGTGGTGGTTACCGACATCCTGATCGAGAGCGACCCGGGGCTCGAAAAAGCCGCCGAGGACTCGCAGAGCGCCCTGTCGCAGCTCATGGCCTCGCAAAAGGCCGTCTACTCGGAAAAGACCTCCAACGAAATCAGGCAAATGGGGCGTCGCTCGGTCGCCCTGAAGATGGACGTGACCGATCGGGAACAGGTAAAGCACGTCATCGACCAGGTGGTCAAAGACTTCGGCAGCCTCGACATTCTTGTCAACAATGCCGGAACGCTCGACCACGTGGCGTCCCTCGAGAACCAGGTCGACGCGCTCTGGGACCGCGACCTGAAGGTCAACCTGACCGGCGCGTTCAACTGTTCGAAGGCGGTCTGGCCGCACATGAAGCAGCGCAACTGGGGCCGGATCATCATGATGTCGTCGATTGCCGGCGCCCTCGGCGGCTTCGGCCAGGCGAGCTACGCCACGACTAAAGCCGGCCTGGTCGGGCTGGCGCGGACGCTGGCGCTGGAAGGCGCCCGCCACAACATCACCGTCAATGCCATCGTGCCGGGCATCATCGGCACCGAGGCCTTCAAGATGGGCCGCGCCGACATGAATGAACGGATGATCAAACGGGTGGCGCTGCGCCGGCCAGGCGAACCCGAGGACATTGCCAACGCGATCACGTTTCTCTGCTCGCCTGCCGCAGCCTACATCACCGGGGTGGCGTTGCCGGTGACGGGTGGCCTGGACCTGTTCACGTTCTGATGGATAGTCTGCTCGAGGTCTCGACCAGCGACTTCGTCACCACGATCCGCATGAACCGGCCGCCGGTGAACGCACTCGTGCCCGAGCTGCAGGAGCAGTTGATCGAAGCGCTAAACCGGGTCAAAGACGATGACGCGACTCGCGTCGTAGTGCTGACGAGTGCGATCGATCGTTACTTCATGGCCGGAGCCGACATCAAGGCCATGGGCGGCGACGGCGGGTTCGATCGCGAAAATCCGGCCACCTTGGAACGGGTCGCCCAGATGTCGCGCCGCAGCCAGGCGGCGTTTACCGACATCGAGCACTTTCCGAAGCCCCTGATCGCCGCCATCAACGGGCATGCCCTGGGAGGCGGCTGCGAATTGGCGCTCGCCTGCGATTACCGGCTGATGATCGACGACTCGCGCTCCACGATCGGTCAAACCGAGACCAACCTCGGATTGATCCCGGGAGCCGGCGGGACCCAGCGCCTGCCCCGCCTGGTCGGCCGCGCCCGCGCCACGGAGATGATCTTCGAGTCCACCCGGCTCAAGGCGCCCGAGGCGGCGGCTATCGGGCTCATCAATGCCTCGCTGCCCGCCGAGGGGTTTCAGGCCGCCGTGCTCGAGCGGGCTCGACGGCTTGTCCAAGCGGCGCCCATTGCTATTCGACTCGCCAAGGAAGCGCTGCTCGCGGGCCTGGAACGACCCCCGGGCAAGGGTTACGAAGTCGAGGCCGAGAACTTCGGCCGTGCCGCGATGACCGAGGACGCGATGGTTGGCATCATGTCCTTTGTCAGCAAGCAGCAACCAGACTTCAAGGGAAAGTAAAGAATCTCAAGCTGGACAGTATGTAGATCGAGGTTCCTGCGTTCTAACAGGCAGGAATCTCGAAAAACCAGGAGGGTTTCTTTATGTTTCGATCGATCTGGATTGCCGCGGGGGCAGCCGTGCTGCTCGCCGTTGGCGCACTGACCGCCGTGGCGGCCAACTCGCACGGGAAGGCCGTGAGCACGCTGGCCACCAACACCGCGCTCACGGGCGAGGCGAAGGGCGACGCGATCAGCACGGCCGCGAGCGCCAAGGGTGAGGCGAAATCCGACGCCGCCAAGGCCGACGCCACGGCCGACGCCGCCGCCAAAGAGGCCGATACCGACGTAGAGGCGAACGATGAGGCGACCGATGAGGCGACCGAAAGCGACAAGGATGCGCACGGCGACGCCGTGAGCGCGGTCGCGAAGAGCGACGCCACAGCGGCGCATAACGACGGCGAGATGAAGGTCAACCACGGCGGTGCGGTGAGCGCTGTCGCCCAGAAGCACTAAGGGTTTCCCTTCGATGGGACGGCGGCCCCCCGGGGCCGCCGTTTTGATTCAGGCGACCGGCGCGTACTGCGTGACCCGGTCGCGGATCGCTTTGATCACGGCCTCTACGCGCTGCGCGTCGGGGCCTGATGCCCGCAGGATGAGCTCGCGGGTCTCCGGCTGCGGATAAGATCCAAGCGAGACATCCGGGAACTCCTGCTCGAGCGCCTGCATCACGTCGTGGAACATGCTTTCCGGCGCCATCTTGTAGTGCAGTTCGCGCACGACGTCGGCGCGGGCGCCCGTCAGGTAGCGGAGCTCGACGTCCTCGTAAACGGCGCGTAGCTCGTGTGGGACTCCGGGAAGCGCAAACAGGTACCGGCCGTCGCCCAGGTCGAATGCCAGCCCCGGAGCCATGCCGGCGCCGTTGCGGATGAGCATCCCACCTTGGGGCAGTGTCGCCATTCGCCGATTACCGGCATTCAGGGCCGCGGTACCGCGGCGCGCGGCCATGTTCAGCATGAACATCAGGTTTTGCATTTGCGCCCCAACCTCGCGCCGGTAGGCCAGCGGCTGATCGAGCGCGCGCGCCAGGGCGATGTAGGTGCGGTCGTCGGGTGTGGGTCCGAGCCCGCCGCAAACAAAGATGCGCGTCAGCTCGGGACGCTTGACGTGTTCGTGAACCGCCGAGACGATATCGGCGTCGACGTCGCCCACGGTTGTGATCAACCGGACCGGAAACCCGCAACGAAACAGTCGCATGGCGAGCCAGTTCGAGTTGGTGTCCACAGTAAATCCGCGGAGGATCTCGTTCCCGACCACGATGATGCTCGACTGCGGCACGCGCCCCATAATGACAGGGAATGCCCGGATCCGCTTACGAACGCAGCAAGGGCGTTGAGACCGTCAGCTGGCGCGAGTTTCCTCTCGGAAAAGGCATCGCGCTCTCGATTCTGGATGAGACCACGGCGGCCGGACGGCAAGCCAAGGGGCAGGCATTGCTCGACGTCCTCGACGCCGCGGCCGGCCTGCCGCCGTGCAAGCTAACGGTGGCCGATCGTCCGCAGCGGCATCGCACACGGGGCGGACGCCTGGATGTCAAGACCTATGGTTACTACCGGATCGCCTGGGAGGCGGCGCCGCAGCGCGGGACGATCCGCATCTATAACCTGACGGCGATCCGCCACCAGGTGCTGGCGCCGAAGGTCTTCCTCGAGACGCTGCTGCACGAGTGGGTGCATCATTACGACTTCACCGGCTTGCAACTCGATCGCTCGCCCCACACCTCGGGCTTCTTCAACCGGATTCGCGATCTGGCCGAAACGCTTGGGGTCGGTTACATCACGCCCCCCAAGCGCGAGTCGCCGGCAACGGAAGCCACCGACGACGTCGTCGTCACCGGCCCCGACCATCTGCGCCCCGGTGGGGTGCCACCACCGAAATGGATCCGGGACCAGGTGTTGGCGTTGTTCGGCCGCCCAAGGACATAATCGGCCTGACGCTTACAATACGGCGGGCGTTTTTAGTGCATTCACACGAGGAGGGGAGACGCTGACTCTGTTCGTCGCGGCCGCGATCACCATCAATGATTCGACGTCGACGGTTGTCCTGGTCCTGGTCGGCGTCGCCGCCCTGATCGCGCTCGCCTACGGCGGGTATCTCATCCGCTGGGTGCTATCGGCCGACCCGGGAAACCAAACCATGCAGCGGATCGCGCGGGCCATCCAGGAAGGCGCGGCCGCCTACCTGAACCGGCAGTACTCGGTGATCGCCGTGATCGGCGTCATCCTCGCGCTGGTCATCACGTTTGCCGTCAACTGGCAGACCGGCGTTCTCTACGTGGTGGGCGCCGGCTGCTCGGCCCTGGCCGGCTATGTCGGGATGGGCGTCTCGGTCCGGGCGAACGTCCGGACCGCTCAGGCGGCTACCGGCGGCGTGGATCCAGCCCTGCGGCTGGCATTCCGCGGCGGCGCCGTCACCGGCCTCTTCGTCGTTGGGCTCGGCTTGCTGGGTGTGGCGATCTCATACTGGGTCTTTCAGAAGCCCCAGTCGCTCGTCGGCCTGGCCTTCGGGGCCAGCCTGATCAGCGTCTTCGCCCGGCTCGGTGGCGGCATCTTCACCAAGGCGGCCGACGTCGGCGCCGACCTTGTCGGGAAGGTCGAAGCCGGTATTCCTGAAGATGATCCGCGCAACCCGGCGGTGATCGCGGACAACGTCGGTGACAACGTGGGTGACTGCGCCGGCATGGCCGCCGACCTGTTCGAAACCTACGCGGTGACCGCCATTGCCGCCATGCTGCTGGGCAGCCTGCTCTTCCCCGGAAAGGTCCAGTACGTGCTCTACCCGTTGATCCTCGGGGCCATCTCGATCATCGCCACGGTAATCGGCACGATGTTCGTTCGGCTCGGCCGGGGTACCTGGATCATGGGCGCCCTCTATCGCGGCCTGGCGATCAGTGCCGCGCTCGCGCTGGCCGGCTTCCTGGCCATCACGCTCCTGATCGGCCTCACGATCAATCTCTTCTGGGCGGCCGTGGTCGGCGTCGTCGTCACCATCGCGCTGGTGGCCATCACCGAGTTTTTCACCAGCGCCGACTTCCCGCCGGTGCGGTTGATCGCGCGCGCTTCGACGACCGGCGCCGCCACCAACATCATCGCCGGGCAAGCCATCGGCATGATGAGCACGGCGCTTCCGGTGCTGGTCATCGGCCTCGGAATTCTGGTCTCCTATTCCCTGAACCAGCAGCCCTCGGCCGATGATTTCGGTCTCTACGGGATCGCGATCGCTGCCATGTCGATGCTCTCGATGACCGGCATCATCGTGGCGATCGATGCCTATGGGCCGATCACGGACAATGCCGGCGGCATCGCGGAAATGGCGAACCTGCCGGAGTCCGTGCGCAGTGTGACCGACCCGTTGGACGCCGTCGGCAACACCACCAAGGCGGTCACCAAGGGCTATGCGATCGGCTCCGCCGGACTGGCCGCGCTGGTGCTGTTCTCGTCGTACACGACAGAAGTTGGACGCGGCATGCGCATCGCGTTTGACCTGACCGATCCCCTCGTCATTGTCGGACTCTTTTTCGGCGGCATCCTGCCATTCCTGTTCGGCTCGCTGAGCATGCTGGCGGTGGGCCGGGCAGCCGGCCAGGTCGTGGTCGAGGTCCGTCGCCAGTTCCGCGAGATCAAGGGCTTGTTGGAGGGCACCGCCCAGCCCGAATATGGACGGGCCGTTGACCTCGTCACGCGTGCCGCCCAGCGCGAAATGATCATTCCCGGGCTGATCCCGGTGGCCGCCCCCCTGCTGATCGGCTTCACGCTGGGGCCGAAGGCGCTCGGTGGGCTCCTGATCGGGAGCATCGTCACCGGCATCTTTCTAGCAATCCAGATGACGTCCGGGGGCGGCGCCTGGGACAATGCCAAGAAATACATCGAGGACGGCCACTTTGGGGGCAAGGGCACGGAGACCCACGCGGCGGCCGTCACCGGCGACACGGTGGGGGACCCGAACAAGGACACCGCCGGACCGGCGATCAACCCCATGATCAAGGTGATCAATATCATCGCCATCCTGATCGCCCCCACGGTCGCCGCGCACTCGCTGATCAGCTAGACGGCCCTTGTTGGTCGCGGCGATTCCTGAATAAACTGTAGGCATGGACGAGTACATGCTGGAGATCAACGAATTGCGCCGCCGGATCGCCAAGCTCAAGTTCGAGCGCGCCTCCGTCACGATCATCGAGGAACTCGAAGCCCAGCTCCGAATTTTGCGATCGATCTACGACTCGGCCACGGCGCTCTTCGCGGCCGGCGAGACGGACAGCCGGCTCCAGGCCAGCTTTCGCGATCGCCAGCTGGGCAGCTGGACCTTCGAGAACGTCTATTTCTATGTCTACGAGCAGGCGGTTGCCCTCGAGCCTGAGGGACACGACCTGGCCACCTTGATCTGGCACTACGATTACGCAGCCCCGCTGCTGAACTCGGTCGTGGCGCAATAAAAAAAGGGCCCCCAGCGGGGGCCCTGTCGGTCTATCTAGCTCGCGTGCTGGCTATGGCCGTGGCCATGCCCGTGCGACGGCGGCGTCGTCGTATCTGCATCGGCCGCATCGGCCGCATCGGTCGCGTCGGTCGCATCCGGAGTCGTCGTATCAGTGCTGTCAGTCTTCGCGGCCGACGTCAGCCGCGTCTGGCACCACGTCTTGATGCCGCTGATGAGCTTGCCGTGAGAATTTTTCGAAATCCGGGTCGTGCCCGCCGCCGGCTGCAGCACCAGGTCCTGGTGTTGCGCGAAGAACGAGACACACTGCCCCAGGTTCGAGAAAGTCGCCGGAATCGTGAGCGTCGTCGTCTTGCCGTTGGTCGACATAACCGTCAACGTGCCGGCCGTGCCGCCGGTAACGGTCTTCAGACTCGACACCGGAACGGTGCCGTTGCTGTTTGCGTTCGCGGCGGCATATGCACCGGCGCCGCCCAACGTGAGCGCGCCAGCGGCCAGACCTGCCGCAATCTTGACCTTCGATGTCAGTCGAAACATGCTTATTAGGTCCTCCTTGAAATGAATTCGATGACCTGCTTAGTAAAACGACCTGAATACGAGCCGCCGTATGGCTGGGTGGTCCCTTGTTACATCCGAACGGGCGCGTTGTGACGGCTCGGTGACGAGCTCGCTTCGGGGGGCCCCGCTATCCTGAGACAGACGGTGCGTCCTGAGATCAAGCCTGAATTGGCCGCTCTACCACAGATCGCGTGGCCGTCGGCCGCCTGGCGCCGGCAGCTCCTGCTTCCCCTGGCCTTTACCGGAGGGCTGGCCAGCCTGGGGATCGAGTTTGCCGCGGCGCGCTTGCTGGCGCCCTTCTTCGGTCAGTCGCTGTTTATCTGGGGAACGCTGATCGGGCTGATCTTGATTTACCTGACGATCGGCTACTACGCCGGCGGCCGGCTGGCCGATCGGCGACCCGATTCGCGTCTTCTGTTTCAGCTGACGGCCGCCGCGGCGCTGCTCACGGCCGCCATCCCCATCGCGTCGAGACCAATCCTGTCCCTGGCCCAGAGTGGCTTCGCGCAGGTGTCCGTCGGCCTGGTGCTCGGGTCATTGATCTCCGTCATCGTGCTCTTTGCCGCGCCCGTGATCCTCCTCGGCATGGTGTCGCCGTTCGTGATCCGACTCCGAATCCGGGAGCTGGAAACGGCGGGCAATGCGGCGGGTGCCGTCTACGCCATGTCGACGCTGGGCAGCATCCTGGGGACCTTCGTGCCCGTCTTCTGGCTGATCCCCACATACGGGACGCGGCCGACGATATTTATCCTGGCCTTTCTGCTGGGCGTGATCTCGGCCGCCGGGCTCTACGAGCCCGGGCGGCGGAGGCTGTACTTACTCATTCCCGTATTGATCGTGATCATCGCCTTGCTGTCAGGGGGCGCGATTCGTGCCGCCACCTACGGGACCCGGGTCTTTGAGACCGAGTCGGCTTACAACTACATTCAGGTCGTCAAGTCAGGGACCGAGATCCAATTGCTGCTGGACGAAGGCTCGGCTGTGCACTCGATTTACGATCCGACCAGCCTCTACACGCACGGCTACTGGGACGACGTCCTGCTGGCGCCCTACTTCGGATCCGGCCGGGTGCCGGGGCGCGTTGCCCTGGTTGGGCTCGCCGGCGGAACCGTGGCTCGGCAATTCACGGCGATCGACGGGCCGATCCCAATCGACGGGGTCGAGCTCGACCCAAAGATCGTCGACGTTGGCCGGCGCTACTTCCATATGACGGAGCCCAACCTGCACGTCACCGTGGCGGACGGCCGCTACTGGATGGCGACCCAGGCGGGCCGCTACGACGTGATCCTGGTCGACGCCTACCGCCAGCCCTACATCCCGTTCTACCTGACGACCCGCGAGTTCTTCGAGAGCGCCAAGGCCCATCTCCAGCCCGATGGCGTGCTGGCGATCAACGTCGGGCGGACGCCAACCGACAATCGCCTGGTCGATGCCCTCAGCGGCACCCTCAACGCCGTCTTTCCGAACGTCTTCACGATCGAAACCAACCAGCGGTTCACCAATACCGTGATTTACGCGACATCCGGTCCGGCGAACGTCGCTAAATTCCTGGCCCGCGCCCAGGCCGAGACCAACCCCAGGCTGCAGCCGATCATCACCGACGCGCTCGCGACTGGGAATATCCGGCGGGTCCCGGCGAACGGCATCGTCTTCACGGACGACCTGGCCCCGGTGGAGCGCCTGATCGACGACATCATCCTGAATTACATTCGAAGCTCGCGGTAAACTGAGGAGCGATGGCTGTCACGCAACTGTCTGAAGCCGAGGTCCTGGCGGTGCTCGCGCCTGTGAAGGATCCGGAGCTTGGGCGCGGCATGATCGAGCTCAAGATGATCCAGGACGTAGTCGTTGTCGACGCGCAAACGATCGGCATGCGGGTCGTGCTCACCACCCCGGCCTGTCCACTGAAGAACACGATTCACAGCAACATCGATGCCGCCCTGGCGACGCTGCCCGGCTCACCCAAGGCGCAGATCAAGTGGGATGCCCAGGTTTCCCGGACCGGCGGCGTGCCGCAAAAGCAGCAGGTCGAGGGCGTCCGAAACATTATTTCCGTCGGCGCCGGCAAGGGTGGCGTCGGCAAGTCGACCTGCGCCGTGAACATCGCGCTGGCGCTGTCCCAGCTGGGGGCGCGAGTCGGCGTGCTCGACGCCGACGTCTACGGCCCCAACGTGCCGATTCTTCTCGGCGCCGAGCACGAAAAGCCATACGCCGAGAACGAGAAGATCACTCCGATTCGGCGCTACGGCCTCAAGATTATTTCCATCGCCTTCTTCATCGAGGCCGATAAGCCCGCCATCTGGCGCGGGCCGATGCTCTCCGGCGCCGTCCGGCAATTCTTGTTCGACGTCAACTGGGGCGAGCTGGACTACCTGGTCGTTGACCTTCCGCCCGGCACGGGTGACGTGCAGTTGACCATGTCCCAGAGCATTCCGATGACGGGCGCCGTCGTCGTCTCGACGCCACAGGACGTCTCCACGGCCGACGTCGGGCGCGCCATCCAGATGTTCAACACACTGAAGGTCCCGAACCTGGGGTTGGTCGAAAACATGAGTTACTTCGTCTGCCCGCATTGCGGCGAACGCGAAGATATTTTCGGCCATGGTGGCGCGAAGGCCCTGGCCGAGCGGATGAAGATCCCGTTCCTGGGCGAGATCCCACTCGATCGGCGCATCCGCGAGGGCGGCGGCCCGGGAGTGCCCCTGATGGTCCACGAGCCGGACTCGCCACTGGCCGCGGTCTATCGCGACGTCGCCTCGCATTTGGCCGCTCAGGTGAGTATCCGGAACTTCAAGCAGGCCAGCGTTATTCCGCTGCGGACAATCTAGCGCTATAGTTCGTAGTCGTTGAGTTCTCGACGACGCCTGGTTGCGGTCTGCGGTGAGTCAGACCCCCAGACGTCACTCGCCGATGTAGCCTTCGAATTAGGTCGCGGCATTGCGCAACGCGACGCCGTCCTCATTTGCGGCGGGCTGACCGGCGTGATGGAGCACGCAGCGCGGGGCGCGCGAGCGGCCGGTGGTCTGACGATCGGTCTGTTGCCGGGCGACGATCCGGACGAGGCAAACGAATACGTCCACGTTGCCATCGCTACCGGCCTGGGTCATGCCCGCAACGCGATCCTCGCCCGGACGGCCGATGGCGTCGTGGCGGTGGGCGGCGGTCTGGGGACGCTGTCCGAGATTGCCCTGGCGTTGCGCAATGGTCGACCGACGATCGGCATCCATACCTGGCGGTTTGATCGCGGCCAGCGCACGGAACCCGAGTTGCCCATCGCGGCCAATCCCAAAGACGCGCTCGACTGGCTCTTTTCCCGGATGGAACGTTCATGAGCGGGCCACATCAACTCGATGAGCGCGCTCGGGCCGGCTTTCGCCAGGCGTTCGGCGATCCGCCGGGCGCCGTCGCGGTTGCGCCCGGACGGATGAACATCATCGGCGAGCACACCGACTACAACGAGGGCTACGTCCTCCCAGCGGCCATTGACCGCTACGTCGCCGTTGCACTTCGGCTGCGCCGCGACAGTCACATTGCGCTGCGGAGCGATCGATATGAAGCGCCGGCTAATCTCGATCGTCTGCCTTCGCGCCGGCAGGGTATCTGGACAGACTATCTCGTGGGCGTCGCTTGCGAGATCGACAAGCAACACGGGGTCGGCCCCGGCCTGGATGTCTTCGTCGCGTCCGACCTGCCGGCGGGATCGGGTCTGAGCTCATCGGGTGCCCTCGAGGTCGCCGCTGCCGTCGCCATGCTGGCAGCCCGGGGCATCGAGATGCCCCTGCTGGATATCGCCCGGCTGTGCCAGACGGCCGAGAACGTGTTCGTTGGCGCGAGGACCGGCATCATGGATCAATTCACGGCATTGAAAGCCCGCGGCGGCCAAGCCATCCTGCTCGACTGCCGGTCACTCGAGGACGAACAGGTGCCATTACCGGACGGTCGGCTTGCCTGGCTGCTGGCCGACAGCCGAGTGCGGCACGAACTGGCCGGCTCCGCGTATAACCAGCGCCGTGCTGAGTGCGAGGCGGCCGCAAGGGCGCTGGGGCGGTCGAGCCTCCGAGATGCCGCGGAAGACGACCTGGAGCGGATTGACAATCTCATTGAGCGACACCGCGCCCGCCACGTGATCACCGAGAATGCGCGCGTCCTGCAGGCGGCCGACGCGCTTCGGCGACGCGCGCCGCGAGGCCTGGGGCCACTCCTCTATGCATCGCATGAGAGCCTTCGACTCGATTTCGCGGTAAGCTGCCGGGAGCTTGACTGCCTCGTGGAGCTCGCCGCCGGGACGCCCCAGGTGATCGGGGCGCGAATGATGGGCGGCGGCTTCGGCGGCTGTGTGCTGGTGCTGCTGGATGCGACCGGCATCGATGATGTCGAGCAGCATCTCGCAAAGGGCTACGCGGAAGAGTTTCACAAGACGCCGGAGTTCTACCGCGTTCGGTCCGTCGACGGCGCGATGTCGGAGCGGACGATCTGATGGCCCTCAACGATTGTCTTTCGCTGTTTCCCAGGCAAGCCCTCAATCGGCAGGAGCTGACGACCGGCTGGCGGATGGCAATCGCGACCCTCGGCGAGGGCGAGGACCGTGGCTTTCCGCGGCTCGACTTCGACGATGATGCCTGGGCCCCGGCCGAGGTTCCCCGCCTGCACGGGGCCACCGCCGGCAACGAGGCAATCTGGCATCGGCTTCGCTTTCCAAGACCGCGTCATCGCCAACGGACGTTACTTCGTTTCGAGGGGGCGTTCCTCGTAGCCAACGTCTGGCTAAACGGCCGCCTGCTCGGCAGCCACTATGGCTACTTCGCGCCGTTTTCGTTCGACATCTCGTCGTTCTTGCTCGAAGAGAACGTTCTTGCGGTCTGCATCGAGGCGCCGGTCGAGACCGACCTCGCGGCGAAACGCCACCTGATGGGCCTCTTCAACGACTCGGACGCGAAGCCCTATCCGAGCCGCGAACTGGGGCGCCTTGGCGAGCAGTACGTCTGGCATGTCCCGATGGGCCTCTGGCAACCGGTCTTGCTCGAGCAGGTTGGGCATGTGGTCGCCGAGTGGATGCACTGTGAGGCTCGCCTCGAGCAGGGTGACCTCGCCCGTCTGACGCTGCGGACGCGGCTGCGCAACCTCGATGGTCGGATCATGACCGGCGAGCTGTTGATCCGGCTTGCCGCCGATAATTTCGAATTCGGCGCACCCCTCGAGATGCGCCGGGCCTTCCGCCTCAACGGCCACGATGTCCAGGAACTGTCCGTCGAGCTCGCCCTTCCCGATCCCCAGTTGTGGTACCCGTGGGCGCACGGCGACCCCGCCCTCTACCGGGCCGACCTCGAGATCACCGCAGACGAGCGCAAGAGTTCCAGCCTGAGCGAGACGTTCGGCATTCGCGAGGTCCGCTTGCAGACCCGAGCTGAAGGCTGGACCTATGCGATCAACGGCCGGCGGATGTTCATGCGCGGCGCCAATTACTGCAGCGAATTTTTTCTCGACGCGGCCGGCGAAGATCTCCTGAGATCAGACGTCCAGCTGGCACGGCAGGCGAATATGGACATGCTGCGCCTCAACGCCCACCTCGAGCCGCCGGCCCTGTACGAAGCCGCGGATCGCGCCGGCGTCATGCTCTGGCAGGACATGCCCATGACGGGGTCCTATATTCACCGGTCCGATGCCCGGTCGCTCGCGTTTTTTCGTGAAGCCGTCGCGGCCCAGGCGGAAGAGATGGTGCATTTGCTATTCAATCGACCGAGCGTGATCACCTATGCCGTTCACGCGGACCCACCGTGGAGCCGCTCGCAGGCATGGTTGGGCGAGCGTCATACGGAACAGTTGAACCTCGACGTCGACGAGGAAGCCGCGGCACGATTGCGCAGCCTCGATCCATCACGACCGGCGCTCGCCGGTGCCGGTGACCAGGACCTGCATTGCGGCCACGGCTGGTCGCACGGCCACTGGCGGGAGCTTGGCGGCCTCAGCCCGGCGTTCGTCAGCGAGGTTGGGGCCCAGGCTCTGCCCAACGCGAACTCGCCGGTCTGGCGGCACCTGAATCGTGGCTGGCCGGTTGCCGACGACGATGAGAGCTGGCGCTACGCCGGCTACCAGCCGGCCGAGTGGCTGCGCAGCGGCATCGGGCCGCCGTCGGCGCATCCCAGCCGCGATGCCTATGTGCGTGCCAGCCAGGAATACCAGGCGCACTTGCTGCGGTTTGCCATTGATCGTTTTCGGCGGCAGAAGTTCGCGCATTGCGGCGGCGTGTTGCTGTTCCAGCTCGTCGATAGTTTCCCGGCGATCACGGCGGCGATCGTCGACCAGGCCCGCCGGCCGAAGCGCGCCTACCGAACCGTCGGCGACGTGTTTGCGCCGCTGTATCTCACAGTCGATCTTCCAGAGAACCAGGCAGCCATCGACGGACTGGTGCTCCGGCTGCCGCGTGGGCGGCTGCAGCACCTGCGGATTGTCTGCATTAACGATGATCCCGGCCGGCAGGGCCGCGCGCGCTTGCGCTGGCGCATCGAGCGCGAGCGCGCCCACCAGACGAGCCTCTGGCGCGAGGTCCGCGGTTGGTTCGCCAAGCGTCGGTTCCGGGGCCAGGACTGGGTGACCATCCCCGATCAAATCGACCCGGCGATGGTTGTCGCTGAACCCGTCGTCCGCCTGCATGCCGACGGCGTCTACCGGGTCAGTGCTGAGCTGGACGTTTCCGGCCAGGTCATCGCGCAGATGGAGCAACGATTTCTTGTTGGCGACCCCCCAGGTCCGTCGGAGCGCCTCAGCGCCGCTCAGTCGGGCCGCCCGGCTCATCGGACGGTTGCGCCGCTGGCGGAAGCTCGACGGTAGCAGGAACCCCGTTCGTCCGGCAGATCTCGGCATAGAGACGGCCACTTGGCCGCACCCGGCGTTCCTGGGTCGCTGGATCGCAGGCGATCAAGCCGAATTTGGCGCTGTAACCCTCCGCCCACTCGAAATTATCGAAGCAGGTCCAGTGCATGTAGCCGCGAACCGGCGCACCGGCGTGGATCGCGCGAAGCATCGCTCGGACGTGCGTCAACACGTATTCCGGTCGCTGCGCGTCGTCCCGGTCGGCGATGCCGTTTTCCGTGACATAAATCGGCAGCTGCTCGCGACGCAATCCCATCAGCGTCCGGTACAGGCCCTCGGGATAGAGTTCCCAGCCCAGATCCGAGCGCAGCGCGGGCTCGACCAGCATCCGCTGGCCGAAGAGTTCGGCGCGATATCGATGATTGAATTTCACGAGCTCCCGCGTGTAATAGTTCAGGCCGATAAAGTCCTGGCTCCGACGTGGGCCGCGGGCGCTGCTGTGCCGCAACGGAAAGACCAGCCGGCCTTCTCGCAGCGATCGCAACATGGTCTCGTTGAAGACGCGCTTGAACGCCGCCGCGACGGCGCGGTCTTGCGGCGCAAACCAGCGAAACGGGTCAAAGACCCGCAGGTGGTGCGCCAGCCCGACCTGGAGCTCAGGATGCCGGTGCTTGATGCGCTCATAGGCGAGCCAGTGGGCGCGGATCAGCGTCACGACGACCCGCAACGCGGCCCCCAGGTCGCGCTTGCCGGGCGGCCAGTCACCGCGCACGTAACCCTGGTACGCGACGACCGTGGGCTCGTTGATGGTGATCCAAATGCGCGCGAGTCCACCCAGTTCGTCGGTGACGCGCTCGGCGAACCTGGCGAAATATTCAGCCGTTCCGGCAGCCTCCCAGCCGCCGGCGGCGGCGATCCAGGTTGGGTTCGTGAAGTGATGCAGCGTGACCATCGGCTCCAGGCCGCGGTCGCGCAAGGCCTCCAGGACATCCCGGTAATGCGCCAGGGCCGTCGCCGAGAACTCGCCGGGCGCCGGCTCGATGCGCGACCACTCGAGCGACAGTCGATGCGCGTTTTGATGCAAAGAGCGCAGTAAGTCGAAGTCGGTCCGGAATCGTTGGTATTGATCGCAGGCTGGGTCAGACCGGTCGTTATTTTTGATATGCCCGGGAACCTGCTCCCAGGCCCACCAGTCGTTGGCGTGGTTGCCGCCCTCGACCTGATGCGCCGCCGTGGCCGTGCCCCAAAGAAAGTTCTCCGGAAATTTACCGTCGTTCATGCCGGCTGCTGCGCGATGATCGCCAACGTTATCGCAAGAATGATGAGCGCGAGAGCCAGGACCAGGACGGCGCCAATCGGCCCGATGACGGCGGCGACGGCACGTTCTGTCGATATGGCGTAATGCCGGCGAGTTGCAATGACGAGCAGCGCGTTCTGCCAGAGAAAGATCGCCACGCTCAACAGACCGGCCAGCTGGCCGACGGACAGCTCCGCCCTGGCTATACCCGTGAGTTTCAACAACGCGTCGGCCACGCCGACGGGGAGGGTGACCAGCCCGACGAGTGCGGCATAGCCCAGAAGTTTCATGAGTCCGGCGAAGCTGCCACGGCCGCCCAGCGCGCGAGCGATCACGTGAATCAAGCCGCCGGCCGCGATCCAAAGAACCGTGCTGATGGCGATGCCATAAACGGGCACTACGAACCGGTTCATGTAAACCCAACGAGCGTAGATATCGGCGCCCTGCGCCGTAAGCGACGGCAACGTGCCCAGATTGGCGGGTGGGCGAAACGGTCCCAGCGCGGCGAGTTCCGCGACGGCCGCCGGCAGCACGACGGAGAGTCCCAGGGCCAGCAGGCCATCCGGCAGGCGCCGGCGTGCATCGATCACGGCCAGAGCCGAAAACGGGTGACGGACCAGTTCGACCAGGTCCGTCCAGAGGAACATCGCCCGGCATTGTAGCCGGAACCCCCCTATAATCCCGCGAGGTCATGGCGTCAGTCGATCGGCCCCGCTCCAGCGATGGCTCGAGCGCTGGGTTGGCGGACCGGACGACGGCCCTCGTTGGCTGGACGATCGCCTGGCGGGCGCTGAGCGCGATTGCGACACTCGCGCTCGGGGCCTTCCTGATCCGCCGGCTTCCGGCCGCCGAGTACGGCCGGTATACGTTCGTCCTCAGCGTCCTGGTCTACATCGCGTTACTGGCGACGTTCGGCCAGGACCAGGGGTTGCTCCGTTACCTCCCCGAGGTCCTGGGCCGCGGCGACCGGGCCGCCGCCAGTGACCTGCTGCGCAAGAGCGCAATCGCGATCGTTGGCGTTTGGCTGGTGACGAGCGGCGTGGTCTTTGTCTTTCGCTCGCAGATCGATGCCGTGCTCAATTCCCACGTCGGTGATTTGCTTGCCCTCGGAACGGTGTTGCTGCTGGGCGGCATCGCGGCGGGCGTCCTGTCGTTCGCGCTGGTGGCGATCTACGACATGCGCAGCCAGGCTATCGCGACACCGATCGCAGGCGCGCTGACGCTCGGGCTCGCCGTGTTGTTCTTGCGAGGTGGCGCCGATCTCAGAGCCGTCCTCGTGGCCGGCGCCGTCGGCCAGTCGGCGCTCGCGCTGACCTACTTCGTCATTCTTTTGCGCCGGATTCGTCGGGCGCAGGGCATCCCGGGCGACCGCGTAGGTTGGCGCCGATTGCTCGTGTATGCCAGCGGCTGGCTGCCGAGCCTGCTGATCGCCTCCGCCGTCGGCTTGCAGTTCGAAAATATTTTTCTCCTGCGATTTGCCGGCTCAACGGCCGTCGCGTACTACGACACCGGGTACAACATCCCGCAACGACTCGTATCTCTGATCCCCAGTTTGCTGACGGGCGCCTGGGTCGTCGGCACGCTGGAGGGCTGGCGTCAAGAGACAGCACGAGTCCGGACGTCGGTCATGGCGTTCTACAAAGGGATATTTCTGGTCGCGTTTCCGCTGGCCTTCGCCGGCGGCGCGCTGCTCGCTCCCGTGATCAGGCTCTATACGTCGGGCCGCCTGCCACCGGCCGAACGGATCGCGCCCGTGATGCTCTTGTTTTTCATTGCCGCGTTGCTGGCGACACCATGGGGCCTCGTGGTCCGCGTTCGCGAGCTGGCCTGGTTGAACGCCCTGATCACCATCGCCCAGCTGGGCTTCGCTGCGATCGCCGACTTGTGGTTGATCCAGCGATTTGGCCTCTGGGGCGCGGTCGCCGCCGTAGGACTCACGACAGGATTGACGCTGGTCCTGACGTTCGGCGCCTGGTGGACGTTTGATCGCCCCACGATGGCGATTCCCTGGGCCTACGCCACGCGCTGCGCCATTGCCGCGTCGCCGTACCTGGTCTTATTGCCACTCTCGTTCGTGAGGCTTCCGACGCGTCTGCTCCTGCCCGCCGCCGTGTTGGGGACAGCCCTCACGACCCTCGCCTGGGCCCAGCTGATACGACGTCTCGGTCTGTTGTCGGACCGGCAAGTTCCCCTTTTGCATCAAAGCCGGCACCGCCCGGTCAGGCTCGCCTTGCGATACCTCGCGCCTACTGGAAAATAACGGCCATATTATTGAAGTCGCGCCAGACGCTCTCGAACAGAGACTTACTAATCCAATATTGGGTGCCATGGAGGGGATCGTTCACGCGCACCTGGGTGGCCGAGACGCCGCTCAAGATGACTGCGTGCTCAACGTACGAGTAACGGACCCTTCGGCCATCCCAGGCCGTCCAGGTGCCCATCCACGGACGTGTCCAGTTGGTCTCGATCCAGATCTCGACCGGATGCCCGGATGACAGCGCGCCGTAGACCGTAGCCGGGGCGAATCTCTCGCCGCCATACGCGTTCGGCATGCCGTGCGAATGGGCAATCGACACGATAACCGGGTAATAGACGCCATAGCCCGTGGGCGTGTAGTCGCTTCCCCAGACATTGCCAACGAAGTTTGTGTACGGATCGCCCCACTGGACGACCGTGTGGTTCGCTCCCATGATGGGCGCTCGCGTATCCGGGTTCTCGTACGCGAACAGCGCCGAGTCGCTGTAGTAATGCCCGAAGGTCGCCAGCCCCATCCGGAGGGCGCCCGTCTCACAGTCGAGCGTCATCGCTTGCCGGTAGATCGGTACCGGGATCGTCACGTATCCGGCCTGGGGAGCCCAGGTTCGCGGCGCGGCGGCCAAAACGGGCGCCGGTGTTGGGTCCGGCGGCGGCGGGACGTACTGCTCGTAGATCTCAGTTGGCGTAACCGGTGCTTCGAGAATATGTTCATGCTTGATGCGGCTTATCGCCGTCGCGGGTCCAGTGAGGGGCAACGTCGCTGCGACCACAGGGGCTTGGGGCGCGGCCGCGTGTTTCGGCAGCGGGCTCAGCATCAGGCTGCTTGCCATGGTGCCGCCAAGAACTGTGATAGACGCGAGCGTGCTCATCTTCATGCTGGCCCCACGTATTGCGTTCAACCTAACGGCGATTCGTTGCGGTGCAGATTCCGGGCTTACGAACGTCGTGAAGGCGTGACCCGGGCGTTTCGCATGGGGCTTCGGGCGTTACTATCTGGAGACTTGCTCACAGATAAAATCGCGATTGTAACGGGCGCCGGCCGCGGCATCGGCGAAGGGATTGCCCGCCGGCTCGCCCAGGATGGTGCCGTCGTCGTCTGTGCCGACGTGAACGAGAGCGACGCGTCGAGCGTCGCATCGAGCCTGAACCCCGCCGGCGTCGGCATGCCGCTCGACGTCTCGAAGGCCGACGAATGCGATGCCCTGGTGACGCGCGTTCACCAGCGCTACAAGCGGCTTGACATCCTGGTCAACAATGCCGGGATCAACCGCGACGCGATGCTGCACAAAATGACCGACGAACAGTGGCACCAGGTGATCGCCGTGGACTTGACCGGCGTCTTTTTCATGACTCGCGCGGCGAGCCGCATCATGCGCACCGCCGGTTCGGGACGGATCGTAAACATTTCCTCGGCTAGCTGGATGGGCAATATCGGCCAGGCTAACTACGCGGCGGCCAAGGCTGGTGTCGTCGGCCTGAGCCGGACCGCCGCTAAAGAATTGGCGCGTTCCCAGGTGACGGTCAACGCGATCTGCCCGGGCTTTATCGATACGACGATGACCAGGGGCATCCCGGACGCGATCCGGGAACAGCAATTGGCCAAGATCCCATTGGGCCGAGCCGGCCAGCCGGCGGACGTTGCCGCCGTCGTCGCCTTCCTGGCCTCCGACGAGGCGGGCTACGTCACCGGCGAAGTGATCAACGTCGGCGGCGGCTACGTTCTTTGAAAATCGCCTCAGTCCAGGAGGCTGTCGCTCGGATTCCTGACGGTGCCACGGTCGCTGTCGACGGGTTCACGCTGATGGGCGTCGCCGAGGCGCTCTACGAAGGGATAGAAAACACTTTCCGAGAGACCGGCCATCCCCGGGATCTCGTCATCGTGCATGCCGCCGGCCAGTCGAATCGGAAGATTGGTTTCGAGCACTTCGCCGTCGAGGGGTTGGCGAGGCGCATCGTGGGTTCGCACTGGGGCCTGATGCCCCGGATGTCAGCGTTCCTTGGCGAGGGTCGGGCTGAGGCGGTTTGTCTGCCCCAGGGCCAGCTGGCGACCCTCTACCGGGCTATCGCGGCGGGACGGCCGGGCCAGTTGACCCGGATTGGCCTCGGTACGTTCGTCGATCCGAGGATCGAAGGCGGAAAAGTCAACCAACCGGCTCGCGACCACGCGCCCGATTACGTAACGATCCAAAACATCGACGGGCAGGAGTTCATGTTCTATCGCAGTTTCAAAATCGACGTCGGCATTTTTCGCGCCAGCGCGGTCGATCAAGACGGCAATTGCTCAACGGACGAAGAGGCGGTGATGCTCGACGGGCTCGCGATCGCGGAGGCAGCCCATAACTCTCGTGGCATCGTCATATGCCAGGCGAAGAAGGTCGTCGCCCGCGGCGCGATCCCGCCCAGACAGGTGGCCGTTCCAGGCGCGCTCGTCGATCTCGTCGTCCAGGCGCCTGATCCAGAACGTCAGCATCGACAGACCGACGGCGCCTTCTTCGACGAGAGATACATCGCTGCGTCGACCGGCACCGAATTGCCGCGCGCTGAATTTTCGACCCGGCTGGCGATTGGCCGCCGTGCGATCAGGTTCTTGCGCAAGGGCGACATCGTGAACATTGGCACCGGCATCCCCGGCGACAGCGTCGGCCCGGCGCTGGCTGAAGCTGGCCTGTCGAACAAAATCACGCTGACCATCGAATCCGGTGTCTACGGCGGCGTGCCGGCCGGCCGCGTTGACTTCGGCATCACGGCGCATCCGACGGCGATCATCCCGCATGCCAGCCAGTTTGATTTCTACAACGGTGGGGGACTGGATGCCACGTTCATGGGCGCCGGCCAGGTCGATCGCGACGGCAACGTGAATGTCTCCCGCTTGGGCGGGCGCATCGTCGGCGCCGGCGGCTTTATCGACATTACCCAGAGCGCCCGGCTGGTTTGTTTTTGCTTCACGCTCGAGGGCAGCTACGCCAAGTTCGTCACCCGCGTCGACCAACTGACGTTTAGCGCGGAACAGGCGCGCAGAAATCATCAGGAAGTGCTTTACGTGACTGAGCGCGCCGTCTTCCGGCTCGAGCCCGACGGTCTGGCCTTGATCGAAATCGCGCCGGGCCAGGAAATCAAAAGCGTGCTCGGCCAGGTGCCCTTCCCGGTGAATGTCCACGAACCGATTGCGCAAATGCCCGAAGATATCTTCCGGCCGACCGTGGCGCCGTTCGACCTGCCGCCGCGGCCAGCCGCCAAAATAGGTGTCGTCCCGGGCCGTTAGCTCAGGTGGTTAGAGCGGCCGGCTCATAACCGGTTGGTCGAAGGTTCGAGTCCTTCACGGCCCACCACCAATTCGCGGGGCTTTTCTTGCCCGAGGAGGTAACAGCGAATGGACGCGATCGGGTGGTTGTTGGACTCCGACCCGGCGATCCGCTGGCAGGCGATGCGTGACCTGATTGAGGCGCCCGAGGAGGAGGTCGTCGCCGAGCGGAGCCGCGTCGCCCGTGCGGGCTGGGGCGCTCGGTTGCTGGCTCTCCAGGGGCAGGATGGCCACTGGGACAAAAGCATTCCCGCCACGCTGAGCTCGGCTGAGGCGATCAGTTGGTGGCGGTCCCTGCCAGCCGCGAGGCAAGGCACGCTCTTTCCAGAATGGACCTCGACCGCCTGGAGCTTGATGCTGTTGCGCGCGTTCGGGCTCGATCCCGCCAGCGTGCAAGCCCGCGAGGCCATCCGCCGGGTCGACGATCACGTTGCATGGGAGCACGGCGGCGAGCCGTTCTTTAGGGGCGAGGTTGAGCCTTGCATCAACGGCAAGGTCGTGGCGCTCGGAGCCTACTTCGGCCGGGACGTCCACGGCATCGTCGATCGGCTCATCGGTGAGCAGATGAACGACGGCGGGTGGAACTGTGAGCAGGAGAATGGGTCGACGCGCGGATCATTCCACTCGACGATCGATGTGCTCGATGGCCTCCTGGAATACGAGCAAGCCACGCCCGACTCGCCCGACGTGCGGGCGGCCCGCCTCCGCGGCCAGGAGTACCTACTCGAACGCCGCATGCTGCGCAGGCTGTCGACTGGCGAGCTCATCGACCCGGCCTTCACGCAGTTCTCCTACCCGACCTGCTGGCACTACGACGTGCTCCGAGGTCTCGACTATTTGCGCGCCGCGGGTGCCCCTCCGGACGAGCGGGTGGCTGAGGCGATCGAGCTGGTCGAGTCCAAGCGCGATGCGAATGGCCGCTGGCCCCTCGAGAATCCCCATCCCGGCAAGCTGCACTTTGCGATGGACGAGGGCGAAGGCAGACCAAGCCGGTGGAACACCCTCCGGGCCATGCGTGTGCTCAGGTGGTACCAGCAGACTCACGATCGGCTTCTGGGCTAGAAAGAAAAACCCCGCTGGGTTCAGCGGGGTCATGAGGTTCGCCGAGAGCCCTAGGAAACGACGTCAGGCCGAACCGTCCCAGGTGTAACGGCCACGACGGAGATTTCTTCTCAGGCCGACCGCGAACTCGGCCTCACTCGCCGGGGCGGCGGGATGGCTTTGAACCGTCCGTCGCGGCGCTCGAGCGTCCAGCCGCCTTCGTGCACCAGCCGGTGATGCGGCCTGCAAAGTAACCCCAGGTTCGCGAGCGTCGTCGGCCCGCCCCGGGTCCACCAGACCAGGTGGTGCCCATCGCACCAGCTCGGTCGCCGGTCGCATCCGGAGAAGACACAGTGCCGGTCGCGGGCTTCGAGCGCCCGCCGGGTCGAGGGCGGGATGGTCCGGGTCGCGTGACTCAGCTCGTGCTCGAGCTCGCCCCGCCCGATGAGCCGGCTGATCGCCGAGTCGCACGCATAGCGCTGCACCGTCGCCGCCGGCACCGTGCCGCCGCCCTCGAGCTCGCCGGCCGGGGCCCATGGGAGGCCGGCCGGGGTGTCCAGGCTGGCGCGGATGATCAGCTGCGGTCGCGGCCCGGCGCTGTCGCGTTTGTCCCCACCGCGTTGCCGGCAAAGTTCGATCAGTGCATCATGCTGTCGCTGGCCGAAGCTGCGCTCGTCGTCCTTGATCGGCTTCATGAAGGGCTGCAGCGCGGCCTTGATTGTCGCCCCGCCCTCGGCATCGAGCAGACCATCGATCCGCACCATGCCGTCCTGCGGCTCGCTCAGGTGCAGATAGCGCCGCGCATGGGCGCGGTTGGCCTCGTTGAGCGCACCCTCGGCATCGATACGGTGCTCGAAGCTCTTGGCCACCCCGGTGAACTGGCCCGGGTCCATCGTTTGGGCGGCCTGTAGGAGGGTGGGTTCTTCCTTGCGCACCGCCGCGGCCCCCACGTGCTCGGCCGTCCGGGCCATGAGCGCCACGTGCTACACCGCACCGTCGGCCGCGAACTCGCCGGACTTGTCGAAGCGCCGCACGCCGCTGGCGAACACAGCCTCCAGCGGATCGATGCCGCTCTCGCGGAGCTGGATCAGGCCTTCGCCTAGCGCCCCGTTATCGGCCGGATGGATCCAGGCGGCCATCGCCTGCACGCCGTCGCGCAGCTTCTCGAGGGCGACCTCGAAACGGTGGGTTCCCGCTGTTCGCTCGACCTGGACCAAGGCCATGGTTCAAGCCTGCACCATGATCGCGAAAGCTGTCTGTCGTACGCAAGCCGGCGCAAAAGTTCGCGGCAAGAAGGCCGAGGTCAGCGGCCGGCGCTAGCCGTGCTGCTCGGCGGCGTGATCCTCGGTGATGTACTGCTCGACCAGCTTGCCGCCGATGCCGACCTCGTCGAGCGGCCCATAGTTGTTCGTGACGTCCGACGTGCGCACGACCTTGGGGCCAGCCCAATGCTGGACCTGGCCATTCATGTGCAGGATCCACACCTCGAGCTTCCCGTTTGGTAACACTCTGCCAATGCGGGCGAAGCGGCGTCCGCGGGTCTTCAAGCGCACGACGTCTTTGACGGCGAACCGCTGGGCCGCCGTGGCGCCGGCCTGGCCATCGGGCGACGCCGCGCTCGCCTGACCGCCGCGCCCGGGTCGTAGTTTTCGCGCGATCAGCGCGATGGGGTCGTAAACGTCCGTCGCCGTGCGTTCCTTCAGCGGGATGATCGCGTTGTCCGTGATCTTGATGTGCTCGGGGCACACCTCCTGGCAGCACTTGGTGATGTTGCACATGCCGATCCCGGCCTTGCCGTGCAGCAAGCCGGTGCGCTTCTGCGTATCGAGTGGATGCATCTCTAAAGCGGCGATCCGCACCATGTAGCGCGGCCCGTAGTAGGCGGACTTGTCGTCGTGGTTGCGCAGCACGTGGCACACGTCCTGGCAGAGGAAGCACTCGATGCACTTGCGATACTCGTAAACACGTTCGGTGTCTTCCGGCAGCATCCGGTAGGGGACTGGCTCGTTGGCCGCCGGCGTGAACCCGGGGATTTGTTTGTTGACCTCGTAATTCCACGAGACGTCAGTGACGAGGTCCTTGATCAGAGGGAATGTCTTCATCGGCCCAACGTGGATCTCTCGATCGCCGAACTCATCGACACGGGTTTTGCACATCAGACGGGGCCGGCCGTTGATCTCGGCGCTGCAGGAGCCGCACTTGGCCGCCTTGCAGTTCCAGCGGCAGGCGAGATCATTGGCAAAGTTCGCTTGGACGTAGTGGACGGCGTCGAGCACCACCATCCCTTCCACCGCGGGTACCTCGAAGCGCTGCTCCCCGCCAGGAGAGTCGGCGTCGCCGCGGAAGATCTGGAGGACGATCGGGGCGCCTGAGCCCCCACCCTGCCCTCCCCCAGAGGGAGAGGGAGACTTACTACTCATGTCCGGACCTGCTGCGGCTTTGGTGGGTTTATGGCCGGTGGCGGCGATGCCGATGACGATGGCGTCTCAGCAAACAGCTTGGCCAGCTCGGGTGGCATCTCCGGGACCGGCCGCGTCTTGAGCTTGACCTGGCCGCCATCGTTGTAGGCGATGAAGTTCACGCGGCCAAGCGCCGGGTCTTTGTCCAGGTAGTCCAGCCGCCAGTGCGCCCCGCGGCTCTCTCGCCGTTCGATGGCCGCGCGCACGATGGCTTCCGCGATCGTCAACATAAAGCGAAGATCCCTGGCCGTGTGCCAGCCGGGGTTGTATTTCCTCGAGCCCGGCACGTGGATCCGAGCCGACCGTTGCCGAAGCTCGAGAATCCGATCGAGGCAGGTCTTGAGTGATTTCTCTTCGCGTGCCAATCCGGCGCCGTCCTGCATCGCCTGCTGGAGCTCCTGCTGCAGCAGGTAGGTATTTTCCTTTCCATCGGCGCGCAGCGGCAGCAGCAGGAGCTGTTGCTCGTCGGTGACCTGGCGCTCATCGATCTTGCCGAGCCCGACCTCGCGCACATAGGCGCCAACCGCGGCCCCCGCCCGCCGGCCAAAGACCAGCAGATCGGAGAGCGAATTCCCACCCAGCCGATTCGCCCCGTGCAGGCCGGCGGCCGCCTCACCCGCCGCGTACAGGCCGGCGATCGTCGTCGCTCCGGTCTCGGCCTCGACCCGTAGCCCGCCCATTGCATAGTGGATGGTCGGCGCGATTTCCATCGGTTGCTTGGTGATGTCGACATCGGCGAGCTTGAGAAACTGCTCGTACATCGACGGCAGCTTCTTCTTGATCTTCTCGGGACCGAGGTGCGTGACGTCGAGATTCGCGCCTCCATGCTCGGTTCCGCGGCCCGCCTGGACTTCTTTGTAGATCGCCCTGGCCACGATGTCGCGCGAGGACAACTCTTTCTTTTTCGGGTCGTACTCGAGCATGAAGCGTTTGCCCTCGCTGTTGGTCAGGTAGCCGCCTTCGCCGCGGACCGCCTCGGTCACCAGGATGCCACGCACCCCCGGCGGCCAGACCATCCCGGTGGGGTGGAACTGGACCATCTCGGGATCCAGGACCTCCGCCCCGGCGTCGAACCCCATCCCCACCCCATCACCGGTGCCCTCCCAGGAGTTCGACGTCACTTTGTAAATGCGGCCCCAGCCGCCGGTCGCGATGATCACCGCCTTGCTCCGGAAGGCGACGAAGCGGCCGTCAACGCGGTTGTAGCCGAAGGCGCCCACTACCCGGTCGGCGTCCTTCAGCAGCCTGGTCAGTGTCACCTCCATGTGGACCTCGATGCCCAGCTGGACCATGCGATCTTGCAGACTGCGGATCATCTCCAGGCCGGTGCGATCACCGACATGGCAAAGGCGCCGAAAGGTATGGGCGCCAAACGCCCGCTGCAGAATGCGACCGTCGGGCGTCCGGTCAAAGATGGCCCCGTAGGTCTCGAGCTCGTAGACGCGATCCGGTGACTCGCGCGCATGCAGCTCGGCCATCCGCCAGTTGTTGATCAGCTGGCCGCCGCGCATCGTGTCCTGGAAGTGGACCTGCCAATTGTCATCGGGGTCGACGTTGCCGAGCGCCGCGGCGATGCCGCCTTCGGCCATGACCGTGTGGGCTTTGCCCAGCAGCGACTTGCACACGACCGCCACCTGTGCGCCGGCCGCAGACGCCTCGATCGCGGCGCGCAGGCCGGCACCGCCGGCCCCGATCACGAGCACGTCCGTCGTCAGGGTCTCGTACGACTCGCTCAGAAAATCACCCGTGGCTCATGAATGAGTCCAGACATCAAGAGCCGCACGTATACGTCCGTGAGCGCCACCGAGAACATGCTGTACCAGGCCCATGCCCCGTGCTGCGGGTTCGCGCGGTTGAGCAGCGCGACGATCCGCTGCCAGATCCGGCCGGCGGGGACGCGCGAGAAGCGATCGATCCGACCACCCATCAGGTATCGGAACGAATGGCAGGTGAGCGTGTACAGACTCAGCAGGGTGACGTTGACCAGCATGACAACCGATCCAAGGCCAATGAAGAAATGGCCATGGAACAGGAATGCGCGCACCACGTCGGCCCAGAGAAACAACAAGACGACCAGGCTCAACAGCAGGAAATACCGGTGGTAATTATTCAGCACCCAGGGGAAACGGGTCTCGCCGTGGTAGCGGCCGCGCTTCAACTCCTGGATGGCGCAGGCCGGCGGGTCCCAGAAAAACGACCGAAAGTAGGACTTACGGTAGTAATAGCAGCTACCCCGCAGCCCCAACGGGATCGCTGCAAGAACGGGGATGAGGATCGCGAAGATTGGGACGCGGATCAGGCCAAACCCCAGCCAGGTCGAGAAGAAGGGGGAGACGTAGGGGTAAAACGTGACGTTGACCTGGTCGAAGACCGACCAGGTGGCGTAGATCACAAAGGCGGAATAGGCGACAACCGTGAGGGCCGGCTCGATCCACCAGGCCCGGCCTGGTGAGGCCTCCCTGGCCGGTGCCGGCCGCGGAGGCAGGACACCTTCAACGGCCACGACGCAATCTTAATGGGCCGTCAGTTGGAGTTTCTGCTTCGCCGTCCAATGAGAACGCCGACCGTCTTGGGCGCTGCGGCGATTTTGGCTGCGCCGGTGGG
>Ga0070699_100000565_pt1 | contig 35009 bp, 29 predicted proteins | sample KBSK1503metaG_FD_65473 | JGI IMG/M metagenome (GOLD analysis project Ga0070699, IMG submission 65473) | Corn, switchgrass and miscanthus rhizosphere microbial communities from Kellogg Biological Station, Michigan, USA - KBS K1-50-3 metaG | ecosystem: Host-associated > Plants > Roots >... | reverse complement strand
CTGGGATCCGGGCACCCGCGCCGCCGCAAAGCCCATCCCGATCTCCACCCCTTTGACCGCGGGGATCGACATCAGCATTCCCGCCAGGCGGCCATCGAGCTTCCGGTCCCAGGTGGTGTGACTGCCGAGTCCGAGCACCACCCCGCGTGCCACCACCTCGATCTCGCCGCCCAGCGTATCGCCCGCCTTCTTGGCGGCGTCGATTCTCGCGATGATGGCAGCCTCGGTGTCCCGATCGATTACCCGTACCTCGGATTGATCCGCGGCTTCATTCAGCGGAGTTGGCAGTTGCCTGTTGCCTGCTGCCTGCTGCCTGTTGCCTGACACGCCTCCCAATGAAACGACGTGGCTCCCGATCTCGACTCCGAACTCCTCCAGCAGTCGCCGCGCCAGCGCCCCGGCTGCCACCCGGGCCGCCGTCTCTCGCGCGCTGGCCCGTTCGAGAATGTCGCGGGCGTCCAGCCGGTCGTACTTGAGGACCCCGACGAGGTCGGCATGCCCCGGGCGGGGTCGGGTCACCCGGCGGCGGCGCAAGTCGCCGGGAGTGCCTTCGGCGGCCATGACGTCGGACCAGTTGGCCCAGTCGAGATTGGGAATCATCATCGCGATCGGGGAGCCGAGTGTCTCGCCGGCGCGGACCCCGCCAAGCCACTCGATCCGGTCCCGCTCGATCTTCATCCGGGCGCCCCGGCCATAGCCCTGCATCCGCCGGCCCAGCTCCCGGTCGACCTGCTCGGACGATACCGGCAGTCCCGCCGGAAGGCCCTCGACGATGACGACGAGGGCCTTCCCATGGGATTCGCCGGCGGTTGTGAATCGGAGGTGCATGGGAGCCAATATAGCCCTCAGCCCTCAGCTATCAGCCCTCAGTCACCCTCTTTGCGTCTTTCCGTCCTTGCGCCTTTCCGCCCTAGAAACAACCGAGCCCGGCAACGCCGGGCCCGGGGAGGATCCTGTTCGCCAGTCGAAGCTGGGGTCAGGACTCCGGTACCGCCCTGCCATCATTGAGCACCCGTGGCGTGACCAGGATGATGAGGTCCTTCCGGTTCTCACGGGTCGTGGAGAAGCTGAACAGGCTGCCCACCAGCGGGAGGCTCGAGAGGAGCGGGATCCCGGTGCGGGTCTTTTCCACGGTCGTGACGGTGAGTCCGCCGATGACCGCGGTTTCGCCGTCGGAAACCAGGATCTGATTCTTGGTCTCCTGCTTCGCGATGATGAATCCGAGGTCCGCCGCCGCGAGGGTCTGAAGACTCGAGCGCTCAGTCGACAGGTCGAGGGAAATCTGCCCGTCGTTCGTCACGTGCGGCGTCACCAGCAGCTTGATGCCGGTCTCGCGGAATTGCACGTTGGCGCGGGCCGCCTGCCCGACCGCCGTGGGCGCGTTGGCATCGATCACGCGCACCGGGATATCCTCACCGACCCGGATCGTCGCCTGCTTGTTGTCCTGGGTGACGATCGTCGGCTCGGCTTGCACGTCCGACAGGTCCACCTGCTCCAGCGCGTTGAGGAAGCCGGTGATCGAGAACCCGCCGATGGCCGTCGAGAACATCAGGTCGATGGCCGGATTCTGCAGGACGGCGTTGGCGTTCCCGATGGCGGCCACTTCATTGCCGCCGAGGTTCACCACATTGATGCCCGGTTCATAGGGCAGCCCGCCCTTGAGCGGATCGGGGCGCTGAATGATCCGGTTGTAGAACTGGTTCCGGCTGCCGATGTCGTACTTGAAGCCCAGCTGCTCGAGATCGGTCCGGTCCACGAAGATGATCTTCGCCTGGATCGAGACCTGTTTGGGCCGGAGGTCGAGCTGGCCGACGAAATCGATCACGTTCTGGATGTTGCTCTTCGTGTCGGTGATGATCACCGAGTTGGTCGCCGTATCGGGAATCACCGAGCCCCGCTTCGGCGTCAGCACGCCCTTGAGCGAGCCGGAGAGCTCACCGACCCGGGCGTAGTTCACCCGGACCACGGCGGTCTGCGTCGGCTCCAGCGAATCGATTTCCGCGAGGTTCTGCGGCGCGTCGACCCGGAGGATGCCGCCGGGCATTTCCTGCATCGACAGCCCCTGCGAGGCCAGAATGGCGTAGAACGCCTCAGTCCATGGCTTGTCGTGAATTTCCGCCGTCACCGTCGCCTTGACGCCCTTCCCGATGATGATCGAGAGGCCGCTGACCGCCTGGAATCCGGAGACCACCTCTTCGATGCTCGCATTGTTCCAGCTCACCGTGATGCGGGGGATCGGACGGTTCTGGGTCCGGCCCATGGCACGGGAAAGGGCGACTTCTTCGCCGGCGGGAGCGGGCTCCGCGCGCGCGGGGGCCGGCGCCGGCTCCACCGAAAGCTGGGTCGCCGCGGTCACTGCCTTCCCGTTCCACGCCGCGAAACCTTGTTCGGCGCCGAACGACACCGTGATGGCGTTGTTCGAGCGCTCCACGCGGTACGGCATGAGGCGCTCGACGTCGAGCACCACGCGCACGACGTCGGGAGTGTATTGCCGGACCCGGACATTCAGGACGCCGGCACGCTTGACGCCGTCGTACCCACCCGCCTGGTCCATCCCCGCCCCGAGCGTGGCGCCCATGATGTCGAGGACGATCCGGTTGGGATCGGTCAGGGTGCGGTCGGAGACCTGGACGTCTCCCTGCACCTGGATGACCAGCTCGGCCCTCCCCGAGGTCGGTACCAGGCTGACGGCGCGGACCTCGCCGTCGCGGGCAGCCCCGGCGTGAAGAGGGGCCGCGAGGAGAAGTGCGCTCGCGAGGAACGACCAGGAACGTTGCTTCATGGGGAGTTGCCCTCCGGCTTGCGGATCGACAGCGATTCCTGCCGCTCGGTCCCGTAGTCATCAATGGTGAAGGTCACGTCCTTGGGCCGGATGCTGGCGATCCGCATGCGGCCGAGTCGGTCCCCTTCACGGACGGTGTACTTTTTCCCGTTGAGGCGATCGCGCAGGACCGCGACGCTGGTCGACGGGGCCCGCGCGATGTAGTAGAGCGCAACCAGCTCGAGGTCGGGAAACTCGGGGCCGGCGCTGGCCCGGTCGAGCGCCGATTCGAACGGATCGCGAGGCCCGCCGACGTAGGCGTAGGTCTCCCGAACGATCGGCTGGCCCGGTTCCGGAATCAGCGACTCGTCGATCCGGCGCGTCGCCGGAGCCGGAGCCGCGGCGGACGACTGCGCCGGCTTCGCCTCACCTTCCTCGAGCCCCGCCGCGGGGTCGGCGGTTGGCGCCGCATCGGGCGTCCCGCCACCGCACCCGGCCAGAAGGGCCAGGAGCAGGACGGCGGGTGATATCGATTTAGTTGCCACGCGGCCCTCCCCCCCCAGCGGCGGACTTGACGAACGTCTTCATCATGAAGCGCGCCTCCAGCATGGCTTTGGAGGTATCACCGAGGGCGCGTGCCGTCGCCGGACTCGCCGAGACCATCTGCACCTCGAGCGGAACGATGATCCGGCGGAGGTTCGCGATGTCGGTCAGGAATTCCCCCACCTGGTCGTAGCGGCCGATGACCGACACCCGGTAGCGGTGGGTGTCGAAGGGCGCGGGCCCCGGCTCGACCGGCTGCGGGGTGAGCGCGGACACCGTCACGCCGCGAATCTTGGCTCGCGTGGTGATGGCATCGATCAGGCCGGGAACCTCGCTGCCGACGGGCACGAGCTGGCGGAGATTCTCCAGGGTGCCGCGATAGGCTTCGGTCTTCTGCTTCAGCTCTTCGACCGACCCGCGCGCCAGGTCGCGCTTGACGCTGTCGGTCTCGGCGATCAGCAGCGCGAGCGAATCACGCATTGCGCTGACCCGGTCCTGCCTGGCCTTGAGTCCGGTGATCCCGAAGGTGGACAGGCCGTCGCCAGTGTAGAACATGTACCCAAGCAGCACCGTGACGAGGATCGCCGCGATCGACTTGCTGCGGGGTGTGTCGAGGAGCGCCATGCTTATCTCCCCCCGGAGGGCGCGGTCGCGACTTTCGCCCGGCCATGCCTGTCGTAGGTCGCCTTGAGAATGAACGAGGTGACGGCCCGGCCCCGTTCGACGATCGTCTGGGTCGAGAGCATCGTCACGTCGGAAATCCAGGGTGAATCCTCGAGCTGCCGCATGAATCGCGTGAAGCCCTGCAGATCCATGGTGCGGCCCGTCAGCTGGACTCCCACCGGTGTGGCGAGCGAAGTCGTATCCATCGACACCGGGGTCATGGCCGTGACCTCGGTGAGCCAGGTGTACGGCGGGACTGCGCGGGTGATTTCGTCCAGGATGTGCGGCCAGACGTACCGGTCGTCATCCACTGCCCGGATTGTGGCGATCTGGATCACGACCGAGTCGCGTGCCGCTTCGGCCCGCCGCTTTTCCACCAGGAACGCGCGGTAGCGCCGGTTTTCGGCGCGCGCCACATCCATCTGGTCTTCGAGCGAGCTCTGCTTCGACGCGGAGCTGATCCAGACCCAGGCGAGGAAGAGGACCGTGAGGCCGCAGATGATGATTGCGGCCATCGGCCATGGGTCCTTGACCCTGGACTGGAGCCCCTTGAGCGCGCTCAGGCCGCCAGCGAGCGAAGAGCTCGATCTGGCACGCCTGGAACCCGGCTTGAGGTTAATCGTGATCATGGACGCCTTCGGTGCGTGAGGGCGGAGCTCAAGCCGCTGTACGGAGCGCGAGGCCCACCGGGAGCATCAGGAGCGGCGCAACTTCATCGATATTCATGCCGTCGAACACACCGTCACCGACCCGGAGCCGCTTGATCGGGTTGGCCAGCTCGACCGGCAGGCGGAGCCGCTCCGAAAGCGTCTTGGTGAGGCCCGGAATACGTGCTCCGCCGCCGGATGTATAGAGCCGGGAAAGTCCGGTGGACGAGCGCGCCGCGGTCTGCAGGAACGCCGCCGCTCGCTCGATACCGACCGCCAGCTCCTCTCCCCGCGTCGTCAGAAACGGAGTCAGCACCTCGCTGGCTTCGAAGCCCTGGAGGAGCCGGTCCGCTTCGTCGGCCGACAGCCCCCGCTCGCGCTGAAGATCCTCGCGGAAGCGGCGGGTACCGACGGGAAGGTCTCGCGTGAGCACCGGAATTCCGTCGTCCAGGATGTTCACGTTGGTCATTTCGTGCCCGATGTTCACCAGCCCGACCACCCCCTTCATGCCCTCGGGATAGCTGAGCTCGAACGCATTGTGCAGCGCGAAGGAGTCCACATCGATGACCGAGGGATCGACACCCACCTCCGCCAGCAACGCGATCTTGTTGTCGATCAGCTCCCGCTTGGCCGCGACGAGCAGGACCGTCATCTGGAGCCCCTCGCCATCCGGATCCAGGATCTGGAAATCGAGCTCGACGTTGTCCATGTCGAATGGAACGTGTTGCTCGGCTTCCCAGCGGATCACCTCGCGGGCCTCCGATTCCTTCATGCGGTCCATCGGAATCTTCTTGATGATCACGTCCCGGCCGCCGACTGCGGTGGTGACGTGCTTGGGCTTGAGGTTGGCGGCGGCAAAGAGGCCGCGCACCGCGTCGGCCACGATGCCCGGATCCATGACCTCGCCCTCGACGATGGCGTCATCGACCAGGGGAGCGAAGGCGACCTTGGTCAGCACCGGCTCCCCGGAACCGTGCGAAATGACAGCGAGCTTGATTAGCCCACTGCCGATGTCGAGACCGACTGAGGTCCGCGTGCGGCTGAACAGTCCCATAGGGGCCCGATTGTCCAAGAGGAATGTCGGTTACGCTACTAGCCGCGCAAAGTTTTGTCAAGTTACTAACATGCTTGAGGTGATCTCAAGCAAGTCCATCAGAAAACTTGACTTAGGACGCTGAAACCTGACCGCAGATCGCTCACGGAAAGGGCCCAGCATGTCCAGCATTGCACGCAGATGCTATGCAGGCGGGCAACGCCTATGCCACGACCCCTGGGGCGGGGACAATCCATTGCAGCAGAATAGTTTGGATCGCGCAAGGGGGAGGTGGAATGAAGAAGTCGGGAAGGGGGAAAGGGCGGTTTCGCAATGATCCTCTCGCTCTGCATCACACGGAAGCCATCATGGGGCGGACACTTAGGGAATCCGGCGCCAGCCGCGAGTGATCGCTCGAGGGTACACGACCGAATCCGCGACTGCAGAATCCAGCCGAATCAGCAGCTCTATATGTGACTTGGAGAGTACGACTCCATTCGGCCCCACCGCCTCGCCAAGACCTCGCAGTGCGAGGATCGGTCCGCCGAGGGAATGCAGTGTGAGGCTCCCGAAGACCGCTCCCGGAAGCGGCCGGACCGGGAAGGCGACCGAATCGCCGGCGACGACGGGAGCGATCCCCCGACTCCACCCCTGAAAACCCTCCGCCACGGCCGCCTCCGCGGCAGCCCTCGCCTTCGCATCGGCAAGCGCGGTCCTGCCGAGGTCCGCCTCCCGGATGGCCAGGGTGACACCGGTCGTCGCGATGACTCCGAGCGTAAGGAGCACGGCCATGGTGAGCAGGAGGGCGATCCCGCGCCGGTTCACTGCCGGCCCCGCAGTGAAACCGCGACGGTAATGCTGTCGGAGTGAACCCGGTCGCGACGGGCCAATCCGACTCCCCCTCCCCGCTCAGAGAGTCCTTCGAGGCTCAACAGCACCATCGCCACATCGATCCCCGCACCGGTGGGATTACCCTGCAAGTCGCGGTAGTCGAGGCCCGGTGCCACGGCTGAGAACGGTCCCGCGAGGGGCTGGATTGCTTCTGCGGTTGCGGCCAGCCGGAGACCGACCCAGCTCGACCCGGTCGAAGGATAGAGTCGAAGCTCTACCGGCTCGAAGACTCGAACGGGGCTCCCTCCACCGATAGCCGCGAGGCTCGAGACGGAAAGCGCGGTGGGGAGAACGATCGCCTGGGATCCGTCGGGGCAGAGTCCGGTGAGGGGATTCCCGATCAGCGGCGCCGAAATCCACTGTGCTGTGCCAAGGATCGACGCCACCATGAGGGTATCGCGATTCTTCACCGGCGCTCTGAGTCCGTACCACCACTGTGGGCCGGCTCGAACGCTCAGGCGATCCGCCGTGGCGTCACAGAGAACGCCGGAGCCCCGGACGACCCGTGCGACGAGACTCGACGCACCGGCTGCCGAGAGGTCGGCCCCGGAGCCCGGATCGACTCCGAGCGGCTCGAGCATGGCCTGCGCCGAGCCAACCGAAACCCGGATGGACTGCTCGAGGCCCATCCGCTCCGAGCGATCCCGGAGCATTGCGGCGGCTCCGAGCAGCATCCTCCCGACCAGAACGACGAGCGCCGCGCTGACCAGCGTGGCCACGAGCAGCTCGATCAGGGCAAACCCGCGTCGGGTCACGGGCATGGAATCCGGGTGACCAGCGTGTCGGCGAGTATGCCGCCCGACCTCCGCATGGACACGAAGATCCGAACCTCGATCAGCCGGTCATCGCGGGTTGCGGTCCAGGATTCGTCGATCCCGGAGGCCGAGCGCACCGACCCCGCGAGCGGAACCAGGCAACCCGGTGCTCCGGCGAGCACCTCTCCGCGGAGGCGGTGTATGCGCGACGCGAGCTGGATGGCGGCGCGGCCGCGCACCCGACCTTGTCCCGCGAGAGCGGCGGCCCGGCGCAACGTCCCGAGTATTCCAAGGAGCGCCGCGCTGACGATGACAATCGCGAGGAGTACTTCCAGAAGGGTGAAGCCGGCGACGGCGCGACGCATGGGGCAACGATGCACCCCAATGCGGTTACGCCATCATCGAATACGTGCGGAACAGAGCGGAATTGCTCGAGCGGTCAGGCCAGCCCGTAGCGGCGAAGCTTGTAGAACAGCGTGCGGAGACTGACCTGGAGCAGCCGGGCGGCATCCCGTCGCGTCCCCTTGGTGGCAGTCAGCGCGCGAAGGATCGCGTCCCGCTCCACCGCTTCAACCTGGGGTTTGAGGGCGTACGCCCCGCCGACACCGGACGCGGAAGGCAGCTCCGCCGTCAGGATGGGGAAATCGCCTCGATCGAGCTTGCCCGAAGGCGAAAGGGTCGCCGCCCGCTCCACGATCTGCCGGAGCTCGCGGACATTGCCCGGCCAGCTGTACACCGACAATCCCGCCAGTGCCTGCGGAGTGATGCTGACCGGTCGGCCGGTACGGGAAGCGACCTGCTGGGCGAAATGCGTGACCAGTGCGGGGATGTCCTCGGCGCGCTCACGGAGCGGAGGCAGGGAGATCAGAACGCCCCGGAGCCGCTGCAGGAGGTCGGCCTGAAAGCGGCCCTCGCCGACGGCGTTGTCGACCGGCATCCGGGATGTGGCCATGACTCGGACGTCATGCTCAGGGCTCTTGGAGTTGGTGCCGGCACCACTGCGCCCGCCCAGGCGGCTGAGCAAGTGGGCCTGGCTGTCGAGCGAGAGCGAGACGACCTCTTCGAGCAACAAGGTGCCCCGGTTGGCCGAGCGCCAGAGCGATTGCGGGTCGCCCGCGAGCGGGGGGGGCGTGTCGGCTTCGCGCCCGGAGCCGGCCGTTGGCGTAAAGAGATCCGGGGCGGCATCACAATCGACGGCGACGAACGCCCCGTCGCCGCGGCGGCTGAACCGGTGCATCGCCTGCGCCAGCAGCGCCTTCCCGGTCCCCCGCTCGCCGGTGATCAGGACCGATCCGTCGGCGGCGGCCGCGCGCGCGGCGAGCTCCAGCAGGCCGCGGGTCTTGGGGTCCTCTGCCACAACCAGGGGCTCGAGGCCCCTGGCGCCGAGGGTGGCGCGAAGCCGGGCGACTTCCTGCCTGAGGCGTTCACGTTCCTCGGCTTGTCTGAGGGCGAGCAGCAGCTCGTCCGGTTCGGTCGGCTTGCGGACAAATCCGTCGGCGCCCTCGCGAAGGGCGATGCCCGCCAGCGCTGTCGCGCCCGGGCCACCGGCGACAATGACGATCCCGGCACCGCCGCTCGCGCGGTAGCGCCGCAGGAATCCGAGAATCCCGGCCTCGAAGACGTCCAGGTCGAGCAGCAGCGCCTCCACGGCGCTCGCTTGCGCTTCGACCAGCGCCGCCTCGGCCTCGCGACGGAGCCGGACCTCGTACCCCGCTTCTTCCAGCGCCGGGCAGACGTTGGCGCGGAATGAATCTTCGGGACCGAGAACCAGAATGCGCATGGAGGCCTGTGTGGGAGCCGAAGGATCGGCTAGGAACAGATGATGACGCCGTCGACACCCGAGGTCGCACCGGCACCGGACTGCACCGTGCACTGCGTCATGCCGGACGTGATCGTGGCGTTGCTGATCGTCGCGGTATAACCGTTCGAGGCGGTGGTCACTGAGCCCGCGTTGCCCTGCGAGAGCGTGTAGTTGCTGTTCGCCTGGAGCTGCGAGAGCGAGCCGAACGTCGAATAATCCGCGAAGTATGCCTCTTCCGCCGTCATGGTATTCCGGAGATCGGATTTGACCGACGCCATCCTCGACTTGTCCTTGGTCATGGCAAACTTCGGGATCGCGATCGCGGCCAGAATGCCGATGATCACAACCACGACCAGGAGCTCGATGATGGTGAAACCTCGCTTGTTGTCGGACGTCATCCTCCGCCTCCGCCTCTCAGGCTGTGGGCCGCGGACAAGCCGCGGCCCCCAGGGTGAGTTTCTTCCCTGCACCTGCTGTGGTAATTACGGGCAGACGATGACGCCGTCTGCGGTGGTCGTCGGCGCGCTGGCGCCCACGGCGACGTGGCACTGCGTGACGCCGGTGCTGATCGTCGCGTTGTTGAAGGTCATGCTGTAGCCGTTGCTGGCCGCGGCAGACCCGTTGTCCGCGTTGCCGGACGACAGCGTGAAGTTGCTGGCGCCCTGGAGCTGCGCGAACGTGCCGTACGTGGCGTAATCCGAGAAATACGCTTCCTGCGCCGTCATCGAGTTCCGAAGGTCGGTCTTGACCGAGGCCAGCTTGGCCTTGTCCTTGGTGGCCGCGAACTTCGGAATCGCGATGGCCGCCAGAATGCCGATGATCACGACTACGATCAACAGCTCGATGAGTGTAAAGCCCTTACGATTCGACATGTCCACAGCCTCCCTGAAATGATTGAGTTTCCCGCGCCCTTGGATCGCTGAACTGGGTAGAACCGGCGAGTCCGGGCGGTAACAGGGCAACGATGGTGCCACGTAAGGGCGCAAATCCTAACCATTTGCGGTGCAGTGCCTTAGATCAATCCAGGGAGCCGAAGGCCGTACCCGTCCGATTCCGCGGCGTTGGACTTTGCAAGTCGTGGGCTCCAGCCCCGGCCGGTGAAGCGGGTTCCTTCATCTCCCGCAACACTTGGCACATCACCTGCGACAATTGTCGGTTACGATTCACGCGGACCACCCCCGGATTCGGTAGCCCGTGCCCTGAAGGAGCCATGTGTCGACAGCCCGCGCTCGGCCCTGGATCTGGCCGGTCCTAATCGGACTGCTCGCCATCGCCGCGTCGATTGGAGGGATCCGGAACCAATACGCCCAGGACGACATCGCCATCGTCTGGAAGAACACGGCGATGCACGATCTGCGAGGGATCGGGCAGTTCTTCGTTTCTTCATACTGGCCCCCGCCATTCGTCGCCGCGCTTTATCGTCCCCTGACGTCGGTTTCCCTTGCCCTCCAATGGGCCGCAGGCGACGGATCCCCCCTGGCCTTCCGGCTGGTCAGCTACGTGCTGTACGCCTTGACAAGTGTGACGGTATTTCGGCTGGCCAGGACCCAGCTTCCACTCGCCGCCGCGGTGGCATCCGCCGCTCTGTTCGCAGTGCACCCGGTCCACGTGGAAGCCGTGGCACTCGGCGTGAATCAGAATGAACTCTGGGTCGGCCTGATCGCGTGCGTCATGGTCATGGTGTATCTGCGCGACCGGACGCGAGGCGGTCCGGTGTCTCCGCGCGCCCTCTGGCAGCTGTGCCTTCTCTATCTGACCGCTTGCCTCCTCAAGGAAAACGCGCTCGTGCTCCCCGCCCTCCTGCCGGCGGCGGAGCTGGTCCTGGTTCGGTCGACTGCTCCTCTGAGGATCCGGATCTCCCAGACGCGACTGCTCCTCCTCCTGCTGGGCGCCCTGGGTCTCGCGTTCTACTGGATTCGGATCCGGGTGCTCTCGGGAAGTCTCGCCGGGACATTCACCGCGGAGGGGTTGGTTGGACTCTCGGCGACGGGGCGCGCCCTCACCATGCTCGGAGTCGTGCCGCACTGGTTCCGGCTCCTTTTCTGGCCGGAGCACCTGCAAGCGGATTATTCGCCGGGCGAGATCGTGGGAACGAGCTCATGGGGCGCGATGCAGACGTTTGGCGCGATCCTGATCCTTTTTTCGGTGGTCACCGCGGTGGCCGCACGGAAGCGGGCCCCCATGATCACGTTTGGTCTGGCCTGGCTCGCCGTCGCCCTCCTTCCGGTGCACAATGTGCTTCTCCCCACCGGAATCGTGCTGGCCGAACGGACGCTGTTCCTCCCCAGCATCGGCGTGTTCTTCGCCCTCGGCGGTCTGGTTGCCTTCGTGCTGGAACGAATCCGCCGGCCGCTTCGTGTCGCGGTCGCGGGCCTCACGGCCGCGCTCCTCGCACTGGGGATCTACCGCAGCTTCCTCCGTCACCAGGTCTGGTCGGATCAATTCAAGCTGTGGTACGTGACGGCCAACCATGACGCGCCGACGAGCTTCCGCGCGCATGAAGCGATGGCCGACTCCTACTGGTACATCGACCTGGAACGCCAGGCCGAGCGGGAGTACCGACTGGCGATGCAACTCGCACCGCCGGCGTTTACCGGTCCGATGCTGAACTATGCCCACCGCCTGCGCTCACGCGGCAACTGTTACCCTGCCGCCGATCTCTATCGTAAGGCGCTGCAGATCCGCCCCGGCGCCATGCCGGGCCTGGCTCCGCTGATCGCCTGTCTGCTCGATCTGGGGCGGTATCGGGAGGCCGCCGCGCAGACGAGGATCGCCATCGCGTACGCCTGGCGGCAGCCGTTCTTTCAGCAGCTCCTTGCCACGGCGGACAGCGCGCAGCGCGTGCAGGCTCCTCCAGGCACAGTGAAGGTGAATATCCCGGAAAAGGACGAGCTCTATCGATACGTGACCATCGGGAAGGCCCGATGATCCTGCTCCCACTTCTCTACCTGCTGGCGTGGGGAAGTGCCTTTCGTCGTTGGGGAATGACACTGCTTGAATCCGGCACCGCGGCGGTCGTCACGTTCGGACTTGCGGTATCGATACTGACCGAGCTGCAGTCGCTCACCGGCGTGTTGACTCCAATGGGAAGTGTGGTCGGCTGGATGGCCGGCTCAGCGGTGGGGCTCTGGTGCGCCAGGCGGCCGCTCCTGCCATCGGCCGGCGCGGTGGGCTCCTCGAAGGCCGAATATCTCCCCGAGCTTCTGGTCGTTGCTCTTTTCCTGGTGCTCACGGGAGCGGTCGCGCTCCTGTCCGCCCCGAATTCCTACGACGGCCTGAGCTACCACCTGCCCCGGGTCGAACGCTGGATTCGGCAGGGTTCCCTCGCGCCCTTCGCTACCCACGATCCCCGGCAGTTGTTCATGCCGTCCTGGCCAGAATACGCCATCCTCCAGTTGAGGCTGCTGAGCGGAGACGACCATTTTGCCAACCTGGTCCAATGGATCGGGATGGCCGGAGCATGTGGAGGTGCGGCGCTTCTTGCCGGCGCCCTGGGCGGCACGCGGAGCGCGATGGCGACCGCCGCCGCGATGGTCGCCACGTTGCCGATGGCCGTCTCCCAGGCCAGCGGAACCCAAACCGATGTGATCGCCGCGTGCTGGACGGTGCTCGCCGCCGGATACGGCTATCGTCTCATCACCGGCGCGCCACGCACCCGGGACGCAATCCTCGCGGCGATCGCGCTCGGGCTGGCGATGGCGACCAAGCAGACGGCGATCCTTTTCGCCGGCCTCGCGCTCCTGCCGGTCGCGGTGCTGATCGTGCGACGCGTTTCGTCGAGGCGATGGCTCTCCTGGGTGGCCGCCGCGGTTCTCGCCGGGCTGGTCATTGCCGGACCTCAGCTGGCGCGGAACCGCGAAATCTTCGGGAATTTGCGCGGAGATCCGGCGCTGGTCGGCTCGGTGGTCATGGGAACCCGCGCGCCCGGGCCTGTGGCCATCAACGTCCTGCGAAACCTTTCGCTCCACTTCGGCACTCCCTGGCATCGCGTCAATGACGCGATCGTCTCCAACGTCGCCGTGCTGTCCCGGGCAATCGGTGCCGATCCCGACGACCGGCGCACCACCTGGGACAGCCACTACGTCGCCCTCCCGTGGAACACCCACGAGGAATCTGCGCAGAATCCACTGCACCTGTTGCTCCTCCTCGGCTGCCTGGTGGCGCTGCCCTGGCGGAAGCCGAACCGACTGCAGTCGGCATTCATCGCAGCGGTGCTGTTCGGATTCGTGGTCTTCTCGGCCCAGCTGAAATGGCAGAGCTACAACAGCCGACTCCACACCCCATGGTTCGTGCTGGCGCTGGCCTGGGCGGCAGTCCCGCTCCAGAGGCTTCCCGCGTCGGCCCGGCGCGGGTTGCTCGTGGTGCTCGCGCTGGCGGCCCTTCCGAATGCGCTGCTCAACTACACGCGGCCCCTGCTCACGCTTCCGGAGCTCCGCGTGACACCCCGGCCCGGGCTTCGCTCCATCCCCCGAAACCTTCAGTACTTCGCGTATCGGCCTAACCTGGCGATGGCGTATCGCGACGCGGCCCTGCGCATTGCGGACCAGGAGTGTGCCGATGTCGGGGTGCGGGCCTGGCCCGATGCCTGGGTTTATCCGATTCTCGCCTTGACGCGCAATGCGGGAACCGTCGCGGAGTTCCGGGATATGGATGTGAGCAACGTCACCGCTCGCTTTGCCGGCCCACCCCGTATGCCGTGCCTGTTGCTGCAGCTGGGTCCCGAGGCGGCGACACCACCGGCGTGGGCGGCGGGGTGGACTCGACTCTCCGCCTGGCATGAGGGACTCGGCTTCTCGAGTGTTGCCGTCTTCGCTCCCCCGCCCTGATGCGAATCCCCCAACTGTTGCGGCGGCCCGAGGTCCTCGTAGCCCTGCTCGCGCTGGCAGCCTCGGCGTCGAGCCTCGGCAACGGTTTCGTGTACGACGATATGTCGATCGTCTACCAGAACCGGATCGTGCACAATCTCGGGGCCTCTGAGCAGATCTGGCACACCGCCTATTGGCCGGCCGGCTTGCTCTACCGGCCCCTCACCATCCAGCTCTTTGCCCTCCAATGGGCGGCCGGCGGAGGCTCCCGGTTCGTCTTCCACGCCTGCTCCGTGCTGCTGATGATCCTGGTGGCGCTGCTCTTCTGGCGGCTGGCCCGCCGCGTTCTCCCGCATGACCCCGCCCTTGCGGCGTCGGCGCTCTTTGCGGTGCATCCGGTGCACGTCGAGTCGGTGGGCAATGTGGTGGGTCAGGCGGAGCTGCTCGCGGCGGGATTCGCACTCCTGGCGGTCGAGCGGTATCTCGCCTGGCGCGGTGAGGGAGGTCTCCATCTCGGCCGCCGGCTCGCGCTCGCAACGGTGACTCTCGCCGCGATCGCTTCGAAGGAAACGGGATACGCTATTCCACTCCTGCTCGCCGCGGCGGAATTCCTGCTGGCCGGGAAGGGCACCGGCTGGCGGGAAAAATACCGGGCGTTCGCGCCGACGATGCTCCTCCAGCTCGGCGTCGCCGCGGCGGCCGTCCTGGTCCGGATCATCGTGCTGGGCCCCACCACCGGTGCCGGTCCGTCGATCGCGTTCGATGGCTTGCGCACCGGAGCGCGAATCGCGGGGATGCTTTCGGTGGTGCCGGAGTGGGTCCGCCTCATGATCTGGCCGGCCCACCTTCAGGCGGAGTACGGGCCGCCCGGCATCGCGATACGGAGTGTCTTCGGCCCGATGCACCTCCTCGGGCTGCTGCTGCTGATACTGACCGTGCTGCTTGTCCTCGCCACCCGTCGCCGCGCGCCGATGATTCCGTTCGGGCTCGCGTGGTTCGCGATCACGATCCTTCCGGTCAGCAACCTCCTGACCCCGAGCGGAGTCGTCCTCGCCGAGCGGACCCTCTTCCTCCCCAGCGCGGGAGCACTGCTCGCCCTGGGCGGCGGATTGATGCTGCTGCTCCCCCGTCTCGAGGCGCGGGGGACTCGCGCCGTGCGCATTGCCTGGGCGCTGCTCGCCGCTGTGGTGCTGGCGGGGATAATCCGGAGCAGCGAGCGTCAGCTCGCCTGGAAAGAACAGGCCGGGTTCTTCCGGAAGCTGGAAACTGATGCGCCGAGGACGTACCGGGCGCAGCTTGCGGCCTCCAACTTTTATTCCGAGATCGGTCAATACGGGGCGGCGGAGCGCGCCGCCCGGCGCGCCTTCGAGCTGTACCGGGGCGATCCACAGGTCCACGAGCAGCTGGGGCAGATGCTCCGGCGGCGGGGGCGCTGCGCCGATGCGCTCCCCGTGCTGGCCGATGGAGTGCGCCGGTTTCCCGAACGGACGCTGGTGCGGAGCCGCCTCATCGAATGCACCCTGGCGGTGGGGGACACTGCTCGTGCCCTGGCGCTGGCCGTGGAAGGCGTCCGCCTCGGGCGAACCGAGTTCGAGAGCACGATCCGCCGGCTCGATCCGCACCAGGCCAACGCTCGCAGTCCGACTCCTCCTTGACCGCATACCCGGAAGCGCCGGCGGCGGACGCGAACAGCTCGCTCCGACCGGCGGTCCTGCATGGAATCCTCGCCTCGGCCGTCACCGTCGTCCTGGGCGTGGAGGCGCTCTCGTCGCTCGGCCAGATCCGTCAGCTTCCACTACTCCTGCTCACCGTCTTCTCGGCGCTCGTCTTTCTCCTGGTCCTGCGCTCCCGGCTCCAGGCGGCGGGACAAGTCGAGTGGTCACGACCGGCCCACCCATTCCTCCTCGGCTGTCTGGTCGGAATCGGCGGAATCACTCTTCTCGTTGCCCTCCTCGGCGCACCCAATAGCTGGGACAGCATGACGTACCACATGGCGCGAGTGGCCCAGTGGTACGACCACGGCAACGTCGAGCACTACTACACGGCGATCGATCGCCAGCTCTGGCAGCCTCCATTCGGAGAGTACCTGGTCCTGCTGACCTACGCCGGACTCGGCGGTCGCGACTATCTCGCCAATCTTCCGCAATGGCTTGCCGGGGTCGGCACGGTGCTCGTCGTCATGGAAATCGCCCGGCTTCTCGGCGCGCCGCGGCGGTCCCGGTACGTGATTGCGCTCTTCGCCGCGACCGCGCCGATCGTCATCCTGCAGTCCAGCTCGACGCTGACCGATCTGTTGGGCGGCTTCTGGGTCGCCTGTGTCGCGTGGCTCGCACTCCGGCAGTGGCTTGCTCCGCATTTCACCGCCCGGGACGCGCTCTGGTTCGGCGCGACGCTCGCCTTGGCGATCGGTACGAAGGGCACCTCGATCCCACTGGGAATTCCCTGGGTCTTCCTGTTTCTCCTCCCCGCGCTGCGCCCCTTCAATCTGCGCGCTGCATGCGTCCAGACCGCGACGATCGGTCTGGTGGTTCTCGTGCTGAACGGGGGCCATTTCCTTCGCAATCTCGATTCCTTCGGAAATCCATTTGGCCCCGAGGCCGTGCAGCGCATGCTTCGCCCCGCCTCGATGAGCCCCGCCTCGATCGCCTCCAATGTGCTCGCGCACATGTCATTGCAGTTGGGAACGCCATGGGCGGGCGCGAACCACATGCTGGGCCAGACAATCGCCTGGATGCATTCGGCGCTGGGTGTGGATTTGTCCGTCCTGTATCCCTATTTCGGCGGCTTCCGCATCTTCGGATGGACTTCCTCCGAGGACATCGCGGGGAACCTCGTGCACGCCGTGCTGGGACTGGGCGCGGTGGTTGTTCTTGTCGCGTCCTGGCGCCGGATCTCGCCCCCGGAGCGGCTGATGGCCGGCTGCTTTCTCGCCGGCGTGCTGATCTTCGCGCTCACGGTGCGATGGCAGCCCTACATCGCCAGGCTGCATACCCCGATCCTCGTCTTGCTCCCTCCCTGCCTGCTCCTTCTGATCGACCGGCGCTGGCCTCGCGTCGCCACCGCCTGCCTGGTCGCGGCCTTTCTTCTGGCAGTCCCGCCGCTCCTCCTGAATGCCAGCCGCCCGATACTCCCCGCCGAAAGAATCGGCTGGGCGGGCATCCCAGCCCGGAGCATCCTCAGCGAACCTCGTGAAGCGCAGTACTTCGCCAGTCGCCCGGAGCTCTACGCCCGGTACCGAAGCGCCGTGGAGATACTCGCCCGACTTGGATGCAATCGAGTGGCGCTGACAACCGGTTACGACTCATGGGAGTATCCACTTTGGTCGATGGGGCGGGCCCACCGCCTCGCCTTACGGCATGAGCAACCCGGCGGCTTCGGGTCCGAGTGTGCCCGGATCGGACTCGACCAGCCACCGGGTTGGCGGCCGGCGGGCGGGACCCGGGAGCCGGTTCCGCGTTTGAGTCGAGCCGGTTTGATCCTGTGGCGCTAGCTGTAATTGATGAGGACGTTGCTCGGGAAGAGCGCACGCGGCTCCCGAAGGCAATGTGCATGGCGTCGGGGTCCGGAATCCGGACCGGCGGGTGCGGGTTATGTCCTCCGATCGGCTGCACGCCCAACGACCAGGAGTGAGCTCCCGAACGGCATGGGCACAACCGCGTTGACCCGCTGCTCGACCGCGGTCACCGCCCGAAGGACGGCGTTAAGCGGTTCGGGAGGAATCCCGGGATTACTGGGCTCCCCGCGCACCAGATGTTCCAACCCTCGCACCACGAGTTTGGCGCCGACCAGCCATTGGAAGAGATAGCGCTCCCGCAGGATCCTGAGCCCGGCAGCCCGGGCCAGTGCGCGGAACGCCCTGCGATCGTAGCGCCGGACGTGCTGGTTGAGGTCGTCGTGCCGGGTCCAGATCCACTGCAGCGCCGGCACGGTGCAGATGACGTATCCGCCGGGAGCCAGAAGGCGCAGCGCGTGCCGGAGGGCACCTTCCGCGTCCTCCAGATGCTCCAGCACGTCGAGCATGAGGATGACATCGAATCGGTGCGGTGGCTGAAAGGCCCCATCGAACGGCACCGTGTGAATGGCGGACCGCCATTTCCCGGCGGGATCGAGCAGCGCTGAACCGGGCTCGACGCCTTCGACCGATCCGAAGCGAGCGAGTTCGTCGAAAAAGAGGCCGTCCCCGCACCCCACGTCGAGCAGGCGTTGCCACCCCGACACCGGCTGGAGGCGACTCAGTTCGCGGAGAATCTCCCCCTCCCGCACCCGCCACCACCAGTGGCGTCGGTACAGTTCACGATACTGCTGCCCGTAGGACGGATCCACGGATCAGCGGCTCGACTCGGCCGGCGCGTCGCGCCCGTTGCGGATGAGCCTTCCCACCACGTACAGCGGCCGCGCCTTGGCCTCTTCGTAGACTCGGCCCACATACTCGCCGATGATTCCCAGGAAGAACAGGTGGAGGCCCGCCAGGAAGGTCATGACCACGATCATCGCCGTGAACCCCTGCGGTGAACGATGCAGCACGAGGCGGGCGTAAATCGCGTAGAGGGTGAACAAGCTGGACAGCGCAATGCCAATGGCGCCGAGGACGGCCGCGGCCCGCAGCGGAGCGGTCGAGAAGGCGAAGATGCCGTCGAATCCGAGGCGCACCAGCGCACCGAACGAATATTTGCTGCGTCCGGCGAACCGCTCTGCGCGCTCCACCTCCAGTCCGGTTTGCCGGAAGCCGACCCACGTCCGAAGCCCCCGGAGGTACCTGTTGTGTTCCGGCGCGCCGCGGATCTCCGTCACCACACGTCGGGACATGATGCTGAAGTCTCCTGCGTCGAGCGGGAGCCGCAATTCGGAGATCGACGTGATCAACCGGTAGAACAGGAAGTATGCAGTGCGCAGGAGTGTGCCTTCTTTCCTGCGCACGCGCTGGGCATATACCACGTCGAACCCTTCCTGGAGCTTGGCCATCAGCCGAGGAATTTCCTCCGGCCGGTCCTGCAGGTCGCCGTCCATGACCAGAGCGGCGTCTCCGCCAACCTGGTCCAGCGCCGCGGTGAGGGCGGCTTGATGGCCGAAATTGCGAGAGAGCGAGACCACCACGACTCGCGAGTCGCGGATCGCCGCGGCCGCCAGGATCGACAACGATCCATCGCGGCTGCCGTCATCGACGAAAATCATCTCGTGAGGGCCGTCCGGCAGCGCGTCGAGGACGGCGGTCAACCGCTCGAGCAACTCGGGAAGCACCTGCTCTTCGTTGTGCACCGGTACTGCGACCGAAAGACGCATGGCGGGTCCTCAGATGGTCCCCGGCCCGGATGCTGCCGGGGCAGGCGGCGCAGGGGCTTGACGGGCTGATGACGGTTCGCCTCGCGCCCAGCGCACCGTATAATGCCAAACTCTCGCCGAGTCCGGATACCGCGTGCGAAGGGCGGCCAGCAGGCGCTGGTCCGGCGGTCCGGAGAACGCACCCCATCCCCCAATCGCCACCGCGGTGATCCGCCGCGCTTCGAGCAGCGCCAGGACGCGGTCGGTCCGTCCCGCGCGTCCCCTGACGAACTCGTAGATCGTCGGGGTCGGGTTCCGCAGGCCCGAGAGGAAGTAAGCCTCCGGGCAATCGGGCGTCGCGAATGTATAGCCGTGGCGGGCATGGGCCCGGAGGATCTGGACGAACATGCTCGCCGCGGCGCTGTCCGCGGCGGGAACGCGCAGACCGCCGCGGTCCAGGGCAAGGCGTGCCTCGCCGGCCGCGCCCACTCTGAGAACGCCGAACGCGAGGTAGAATCCTATCGTAACCGCCGCCACTCGCGACGCAACCGAACGCATCGAGACGGCGTGGAGGCCCGCCAGGGCCACGAACACCAGCGGAGCCACGTAGTGGAAGTAGAGATCGTTGGAGTAGGGAAACGCAATCAGCGCGCAGCAGGCCGCCACCGCCACTGCGGCAAAGGCCCGTCCCCGCTCGAGCGCGGGCACTTGCCGGCCGGCCCGTGACAGGAACACGGCAGCGGACGCTAGCGCCATGACGGGCAGGAGTGTGGCAAGCGAATCCACGACGGGTCGGTAAATCGCACCCTCACCCCCGATGCCGCCGGGCCCGGGTTCGCGCGCGCCACCCACGACGAGTATGGCGCCGGCCACGACCACCAGCGCGGCAAGGGCATTTTGAAGTGACCGGCGTCGGACCAGAACGCTTGCGACCGCCAACCCGACCAGCGGGAGTACCCATGTCGCCGCGTCCCAGCTCGGTGAACGCGAGGCAAAGCGGATCCGACGTGCTGGCAGCGCGAACACGCCGCGCAGGAGTTCGCCGAGCGCGTCATGCCACGCGAAATATCCGACCAGCGGGAACACTCCGAACGCTACCCCGAGCGCCAGCGCCGCCATCGGTCGGGCCAGTCGCGGCCACCTGTCGGACGAGGACGCCCAGCCCGCTCCGGCAATGATGCCGGCGATTGCGGCGATGGGAAGCACCAGCTGGAAAACAGTGCCTGGAGTGAGGCGGCTTCCGATCAGCGCCAGCACGGCGGCGATGATCGCCATGCCCGCGATGATCCCCAGCCAGGGTCCCGGTCGGGCGAGCGGACGATGCTGCGCTCCGCCGGAAGCGCCGCGGACGAACCCCTCCGTTCCGGCCGACTCCGTGAGGGCGTGATAGAGGACCACCAGCATGACGCCGCCGAGGAGGTACACCCCGGTGACCTTCACCGCGATTGAAAGGCCGGCACAGGCGCCCGCGGCGACGAGCCACCGCGATCGATCGCTCTCCAGGTAGCGGAAGGCGGCGAGGAGTCCTCCGGTCGCAAAAAACAGGTTGTACCACGAGGGCATCGAGGCCGGGTACGCGGGCACGCTCCACGCCACGGCGACCAGGGTTACCGTGCCGGCAAGTATCGGCGAGCCAAATCGCCGCGCGACGCTGAAGAGCAGCGGGATCCACACGCTCACGGCCACCAGCAGGACGATCCGTAGCGTAATCAGCCGGACGCCGAGCAGGTCGAAGGCGGCCGCATGCAGCGCGGTGAGCCCGCCGGTATAAGGATCCTCGAAATCACGGTGCGGCAGCTCGCCCGCGAGAAACCGCTCGGCGGTCTGTCCGAGCATCCCCTCGTCGGGCGGCCCCCACCCACGATCGATTGTCGACGCCACGTACGTCATGCAGAGGCCCCAGACCAAAACGCCTATCAGGCGACCCCCGAGGCGGAACCTCATCGGCGCCGGCTCCCCTGGAAGTAGACCATGCTCCACAGACTCAGTCCGGCCAGCCCGAGCGAATACGGCTCGAAAACCGCGGGCGCGAACTGCCGGGTGAACAACTCCTGCCAGCGTTCCAGGGGACGGGGAAAGTCCCCCCGGTCGCGTCGCGCCAGGAATCGGGCAATCGAGCGGTCGGGAGGCAGCACCAAGTCGAGAATGTGAACCGCGCCATCGCCGGACAGGAGCGTGGCGAGATGCCCCAGCAGTTGTTCCACCGCGTTGTCCGGCAGATGATGGAGAAGGCTGTTCACGAGGATGCAGTCAAAGCCCTTTCCGGGCTCGATCCGCATGGTGGTCACGTCAGCCACCTGGAACCGGGATCCGAACCGGCGCTCGGCGTCACGGATGTAGGCGGGGTTGATGTCAACACCCAGGTAGTCGTGCGCCACAAAATGGCGCGCGTTGGTGCCCGGTCCGCAACCGACGTCCAGCACCCTCCGTACCCGGCGAAGGTCGACATGGCGCAGAAAGGGCTCGAGCTTTCGCTCGGCGAACGGCGCCTGCCACATGCGGTAGACAGCCGTACGATCCATCGGATGGCCGAGCATTGTCAGTCCCGCCAGCGCAGCTCGAAGCGTCCGATGACCTCCCCCTCTGGGAACCGGCGCCGCAACGTCTCCATGAGCTCGACGGACAGGGGCGGCGAAAACGAGGGACGGGTGTTGATCACCACGGCGCCGACCTCGAAGCGGCTGGTTTCCTTCTGGACCGCGGCCGCGCTTTCGCCCGACGTCCCGAGAAAATCGAAAACTGCCCGGGTCCGGTTTCGAAAGCCGCCAAGAAAGTAGACCTCCGGCGCGTCCGGCCCGACCCAGATCTCCCGGCCTCCGGCACGCATCTGGACCTGGGGAATCAACTGACCGTAAAGGGCAGCATCGGCAGGGCCCACCCGCAGCCCGGCACGCGGCAGATCCAGCGGCACGGTCTCGTGCGGAGTTTCATATCGGAAGGCAAGACCCACCACCGCGCCCGGCGTCACCAGGACCACGGCAAAGATCGCGTAGAACGCCAGCGTGACTGCGGCCACCGGTGCCGGCGTGCGTCCAATCCCCTGGATCAGCGCCACCACCGCGAGCAGGAAGAGGGGCCCGACGTAGAGGAAGTAGGTGGGAGAGGAGAACGGGAACTGCACCAGACTCGACAGCGCGGCAACCTGCACAAGGAGCACGAATCCCTCCCGTGCCCCTGGCGTCCAGCTCCGGGCAATGCGAGGCCAGACAATGACCGCGGCCGCGAGGATGGCCAGGACGGGGGAGAAGCTCCGAATCGTCTGCCAGACGAAGCGATGCGGGAAGCTGTCGGTGTACGCCAGGACGAGCACCATGGCGAGCAACACGGCGAGCAGCACGGCCATCCGCCGCCATTTCGGGTCCGCGGCATCCGGTCGGGGGCGCAGCAAGACCACGAGCGGCGCAACCGCCAGCGCCCAGTAGGGGGCGGGGGGGCGCATGTTCGCGAACGCGAGCCGGCGAAATGGCGCCACGAACACGCCGTTCAGGAGCGCCTGGAGCCCGCCCGCGAGCGCGAAGCCGGCAAAGAATACCAGCACCGGGAGTGCCAGTCCCCCCAGGAATGGGAGTCCCGCGCGGATCAGGGCCCGAAGCCTCGCTCCGCCGTTCGAGGCGGGACCCGCCCATTCGCGCACCGCCAACGCCACCGCCAGTAGTGCGCCCGGGACGACGAAATGGAAAATGGGCCGCGCCTGGTAATACGGCGCGATCGCGCGCCAGAGCAGTCCCACAAAGACCGCAAGGGCCAGCGTGATTGCTACCGGCACCACTCGGCTGGACGGGCGCGGCGAAGCCTGGGCCGTTGTCTCCTCACGGGTCACGAAGACGAGGAAGAGCAACGCGCCGGCCACATAGAACAGTCCCGAAAGCTTGAAGAGGAATGACACCCCGCCGGCCAGCCCGGCTGCCACCAGCCACCTCGCCGCGCCGGTCTCTCGCCATCGTAGCAATGCGAGCACCCCGAACGTCGCGCAGAACAGGTTATACCACGACGGCATGGACGCGGGGTAGTTCGGGACCGTCCAGACCAGCGCGAGCAACGCGATACCCGCCGCCGCAGCGGAGCCGGTGCTGCGACGCGCGATGGCGAAGACCGCCACAAGCCAAAGCATTGTCGCGCCGAAGAGGGGAATGCGGAGAACGGGAAGACGCACACCGCCCACGGCAAACGCCGCGGCGTGGAGATAGGTCAGCAACCCGGTGTACGGCTCGTCGAAATCGCGATGAGGCACTTCCCCTTGAAGCACGCGCTCGGCTGTCTGCCCGAGCGCCCCCTCGTCGTGCGGAAACCATCCTCGGGTGAGATGCAGCCCGAGATAGATCCCCGCCACCAGGAGCATTCCAAGGAGCCAGCGGTCTGCCGGTGGCCGAGGGGAGTCCTCGCCCCTGACCGTCACTGCCCGGCCCTCCAGGCGGTCAGCAGCGAATCCCGGCGAAGCGGGTAGAACACCGGCTCGGCGCCGACCGCAGTCGTCGGGGGGCGAAGCAGATACAGGGAGCGCTCGGGATACCGCTGCACCAGCAGGCTGTCACGACCCTGCATGTCCCGTGCATAAATCACGTCATCCCGACCTGCCAGGAGCAGGGGAAGCAGAAGCGTGAATCCCTCCCGATCCTGCCGGAGGCGGGCCAGACAAGATGGCGTGAATGTCGACCCGGGCAGGAGTCGGTTGGTGGGGTCGGTGGTGTACGGGGAGGGAATCAGACGCGTGGAATCCCGGAGCAGTGGCAGGAGTGCCGCAACCGCCGCCGGGCCGTGCAGGCCATCGCGCTCGATGCGGTCGAGCGTTTGCTCCATCGCGCAGGCATCCGAGTGCCGGTATTGATGTTCAGCGGCGTTCCGCGGCACACCCGCAGCCCACATTCGGGCGACGAGCTGCGACCCCCAGCTCTCCCGCACGAACACCAGAGCGTGTGAGACACCGGCGCTCCGCGCGGCGGCATCGGCCTTCCATCGCATCGTGAGCATTCCATTCCGATACTCACGCGCCTGAATCGGTACCGACAGCCCCAGCGCGAGGGCGATGGCCAGGAGTGTGACGAGGCCGAGCGTCCGCGCGACGAGTGGACCGGGCCAGCGCGCCCGAATCAGCGCCCAGGAACGCGCGCTCCACAACGCCAGAAACGGAGCCAGCGGAATCATGAAGCGGGGCCCGATGTAGAAGCCGTCGTGCCAGTAGGCCCAATAGCAGGCGAGAAGGAGGCCGCTGGTCGTGAACAGGTAGCGGTCGAATGCCGAAAGACGCCGGGCCAGAGTCACTCCCACGACCGCCGGCACGAGGGACGGGAATGGTGTCTCGAACAGATACGACTGCAGCCGCACAAAATAGAGGTTCAGCAGCTCGAGCCCTCGCGCGGGCGTGTGCGACTCGCCCCAGGGTGAGATGTGAAACCCGATATCGTGCGCCGCGCCCCACAACGCGGTGTAGCCGAACGCGAGTGCCGCCCCGGTGGTGTGCTGGTTGACCCAGAGCAGGCCGGCGACCGGTGTCGCCACCCCAAGGCCGGCGGCGACGAGCGCGTGCCAGCCTCCCGACTTGAGTGTCCGCACCAGGAGCCAGACTCCCGCCGGCAGCGCGAACACCGCCGCATCGATCGGCCGGATCGTCGCCGCGACACCGAAGCCCAGGCCGAGCATGAGGCCGTCCCGGATGCGGGGGTCGTGGCGATCCATCACCCGCGCCAGGCCGAGCATCCCGAGCAGCAGCCAGGTGAGCCCGGTCACGTGATTCATGTGCGAGCCGGACATGAACGCCACGAAGGGTGCGAAGGCGAACAACAGCGTGGCGGCGAGGGCGATACCGGGACGAGGCTCGATGCGGCGTGCCAATGCGGCGAAGAGAACGACCGACGACGCGGCGAAGACGGGATCGACGATCCACTCCGCATTGGCGAAAGAACCGAGCGCCAGCATCGCTGGGGCGCCCGCCGGGAATTGGCTGAACATCTTCCCTGCCATGTTCAGCATCAGGCTGCTGGTGAAGAATTCCGGATACTCCGGCACCGGAAGGGTCAGCGACCCGGAGGCGTAGATCCGTCCCTGGTAGACCTGCACGATTTCATCGATGAGGAGTGGCTTGCCCGCGAAGACCGACCGGGCGATCCAGAGGTAGACCGCCAGGGCAACCAGCGCGATGCCGGTCGTCCAGAGCCTCGGCTGTGCGGCATAGCTTTCCGCCAGCCGGGCGGGGAGACGCTCACCAGGCAGGTGGTTCACCTTCCGCGTCAGCACGGCGAGTACGACGCCAATCCCGGCCACCGTCGCGGTTCCGCTCCACCATCCGCCCAGAAGATCACCCCAGGTGGGGATGGAGGGACCTCCGGGAATCCAGTTGGCGATGGGCAGGAATCCGAGGACCGCGATGAGCAGCGCCGCCGCGGCGGTCAGCGTGCGGTCGAAACGCTCCATGCCTATCCGGGTTGCCGCCGGGGCGGCAGCAGATTGAACCGGATGATGTGCCAGAATGCCGCAACGCCGTCCCGCCAGCCGATCTTCTTGCCTTCTTCGTAGGTGCGCCCGCTGTAGCTGATCGGGATCTCCCAGATTCGCGCCCGCGCCTGTGCCAGGCGCGCCGTCACTTCGGGCTCGAAACCGAACCGGTCACTGGTCAGGATCAGCGATTTCATCAAGGGAGCCCGCACCATCTTGTAGCAGGTCTCCATGTCCGTCAGGTTCAGATTGGTGAACATGTTGGAGACGAGCGTCAGGAGCTGATTGCCGACCGAGTGCCAGAAATACAGGACCCGGCGATCACTGCCCAGAAACCGCGAGCCGAATACCGCGTCCGCTTTGCCCGACAGGATCGGCACCAGCAGCCGGGCAAAATCGTCGGGGTCGTACTCGAGATCCGCGTCCTGCACCACGATGACGTCCCCGGTGGCGTGCACGATCCCGGTGCGAATGGCCGCCCCCTTCCCCCGGTTCTTCGGCTGATGCACCACCCGGTCGATCATCTCCCGGGCCTTGAGGTCGTCGAGGATCTCCCCGCTGCCATCGGTCGAGGCATCGTTGATGGCGATGATCTCCATCGGCAAAGGCACGGCCCGAAGCCGGTCCACGATGGTCGAAAGTGTCGCGCGCTCGTTGTACACCGGAACCACGACGGAAATCCTGGGCAGCTCGTTCATGGCGCCCGGCCCACCGCGATGAGGGATTGCCCGAAGGGCAGCGGAAGGAATCGCTCGAGTCGGAGCATGGGTACCAATCGGTCGAAGGTTCTGAGCTGGTCGAGCGGAATCCGGTCGACACGCCGGACCCGGCCGTTGAACCACCACCCGAAAACGCCGGCACGATTGAACCAGTCGATCCGCTCGATCCGGAGGCCGGCGCGCTCCATCAGCAGGCGGAGACGGGCACGGCCGTAACGCCGGTAGTGGCCCAGCTCGCGGTCCATCTCACCGTAAATGGACTGGAGGGCGGGCACCAGGATGACCGCGCGGCCGCCGGGCGCCAGCAGACTTCGCATCGTGCGGACGGTGCCCAGGTCGTCCTCGATGTGCTCCACCACGTTGGTGGCGATGACCGTGTCGAGGCGGTATTTCGCGAATCGCGGCCCGGCGGACGGATCGGGCATCGAGAGCGACTCGACCGTCACCACGGAACTCCCGGCGAACCGCTCCTCCAGCCGGGACCGATAATACGCATCGGTGTCCGTGGCCACGAGCAGCTCGGGGCGTCCCTCCAGGAACTGCTCCGACATGTTCCCGATGCCGGCGCCGACCTCGAGAATCCGCTTCCCGAGAAACGGCGCCACCACGTCGAACTGCCACCGGTTGTATTGCGGCGCCTCCGCCAGCAGCTCGAGCGTTTCCGCGCCGGCATGATCGCCCGGCGCTATCGGCTCGGTGCGCGGTCGGGACCGTCGCTCCACCGGGCTGGCCTTGCCCGGTAGTATCTCCTCCGGCATCGATGAATTCCTTAGCGGGTCGTGAGTTTCCGGCAGGAATCACGCCAGACCGCGGCCGGGGAGCTGGCGGGTCCGCTCACGCCGGAGCCGGCTGCTCTTCGTACCGGCTCAGTTTGCGGTAGAGCGTCGAGGGGTCGATGCCCAGCACCTCGGCCGCGCGCGTCTTGTTTCCCCCTTCGGCCTGCAGCACCCACATGATGTAGGCGCGCTCGATCACCTCCAGCGATGGATTGGGCGACGAGCGCTCCGCGACCAGCGGCTCCCGCCGGCGGCGGGTGATCCGCTCCGGCAAGGCCCCCGGCTCGATCAACGTCCCCTTGCTGAGCACGACCGCATGCTCCAGCGCGTTCTGCAGCTCGCGCACGTTGCCCGGCCAGTCGTACACCATGACCGCGTCGAGCGCGTCGGAGGAGAGCGCCTTGGGCGACGCCTCGCGCTCGCTGGCCATCTCCTGGAAGAAATGGTCGATCAGCAACACCAGATCGTCGCGCCGGTCTCGCAGCGAGGGCAGCTCCAGCGCGATGACGTTCAGCCGGTAAAACAGGTCGGAGCGGAAGTGCCCGCGACGCACTTCTTCCTCCAGGTCCCGGTTGGTCGCCGCCACGATCCGCACATCCACCGGGATGGTCTCCGTCGCGCCGACCGGAATCACCTCCCGCTCCTGCAGCACGCGGAGCAGCTTGATCTGCAGCGAGGGAGGCATCTCCCCCACCTCGTCGAGGAAGAACGTCCCGCCGCGCGCCGCGGCAAAGAGTCCCTGCTTGTCGCGAACCGCCCCGGTAAAGGATCCCTTCACGTGACCGAACAGCTCGCTTTCGAGCAGATTCTCCGGAAGCGCGCCGCAGTTGATGGAGAGAAACGGCCCGTCCGCCCGCCCCGACAGGTTGTGGATGTAGCGCGCGATCACTTCCTTCCCGGTTCCGCTCTCGCCCTGGATCAGGACGGTGGAATCGGTCGGCGCCACCACTTCCGCCAGCTTGAGCACATCCAGAAACCGGCGCGACTTGCCGATGGGGCGCGCGACCGTATTGCGATCCTTCCGGCGGATATCCTGTTTGAGCTGCCGGTTCTCCACCCGGATCTGGCGGAATTCGCACGCGCGGCGAAGAATCGCGAGCAGCTCGTCATTGGAGAACGGCTTCTGGATGTAGTAGAACGCCCCCGCGTTCACCGCGGCGACGGCGGTCTGGAGCGACGCCTGCGCCGTCATCAGGATGACCGGCGTCATCGAGTCCTGTTCCTTGGCCGCCTGGAGGATGTCGAGCCCCGTCACCTGGGGCATCCGGACGTCGGTCAGGACGATGTCGTGATTCCCCGAGCGGATCTGATCGAGCCCCGCCTTCCCGCCCTGCGCGGTGGAGACCTCGAATCCTTCCTTGCGGAGGAGAATGCGCAGGGTGTCCAGGATGCCGGACTCGTCATCCACCACCAGGATCGAGGGCTGCTGGGTCATGCACCGTCCTCCGAGGGCCATTTGGCGTGCAGCAGAATGGTAAACGTGGTGCCCACGCCCTGGGCAGAGTCGAGCAGCACGATCCCCCGGTGCGCCGCCACCGCGCGTTCCACGATGGCGAGGCCCAGCCCGCTGCCGCCGGGGCGACCGCTGACGAACGGCTGGAAGAGCCGCACCTGCAGCTCGGGATCGATGCCCGGTCCGTCGTCCCGGACCCGGAGGCGGACCGGGTGATCGAACTCACTGCCCCGCGGCAGCTCCCCGGTCCCGGGGAGATCGACGATCGCCTCGATCCGGCCGGCGCCGTTCATCGATTGCGCCGCGTTGAGCAGCAGGTTGGTGACGATCCGGTGAAGCAGGTCCTCATCGCCCTCCACTTCCACCGAGGCGCCCCGCACCACGATATCCACCCCGGGTCCGGTGTCCGGGTGCTCCCGGATGAGCTGCGCGGCGCCCCGCACCACCGCGGTGAGATCCACGGTCACGAAATGGCTCGCCCGCACCCTGGAGAAATCGAGGAATTCCCCCAGCAGCCGGCTCAGCCGGTCGCTTTCCCGCACGATGAGCTGGGCCAGGACGCGGTCGTCGGGATCGTCGTAACTGCTCCGCGAGAGCTGCTCCACCGAGCTCCGGATCGAGGCGAGCGGATTGCGGATTTCATGGGCGAGCGACGCGGAAAGCGCGGCCACCGCCTCCAGCCGTTCGGTGCGCACATGGAGCGACTGCAGCTGCTGCAGGTCGGAAATATCGGTGAAGATCGCCGTCACGCTCGGGAGCGCCTCGGAGGGACGCTCGAAGGTGGTGGTCGAGAGACCGATCGGGACTTCGCGCCCGTCGGCGCGCCTGGCGGTGCCCTCGGCGCGGTTGACGCGGCGGCCCTTGCGGATGCCGGTGACGATGGCCGTCCACAGCTCCGGGGCCCGCGCTTCCAGCGCATCGAGCACCGGGAACCCCATGTGCTCCACCGCGGAGAGCCCGAGCAGGTGCTCGGCCGCGAGATTCATGAACGCCAGGTTGCCCTGGCCGTCGACGGTGATCACCCCCGAGCGGATGTTGCGGAGGATCTCGTCCGCCTCGAGCCGCACCCGGCGCAGCTCGCTCGCGAGCTCGGTCTGTTCCACCGACGCGGTGCGGAGGCGCTGGCCGAGGATCGCCACCACGAGGAAGACGACGGTGAACACGGCGACCTGCCCCCAGAGCCAGGTGCCGGGAGGCTCCGGATGACCGAAGTAGGCGTCGGCAAGAAACATCGCGGCCCCGAAGAGAGCCGTGACGATTCCGGAGCGCAGCGGCATGATCAGGGCGTAGACCGCGATCACCAGCACGTAGAGCGCCGACCACCCGCTTTGCTGCGGCCCCTCGAAATGCACCAGCGTCGTCACCAGCAGGAGATCCATCGCCGCCTGCGTCTGCAGGAAGGCGAGCGGCCCTCTGCTCCGGCGGACGAAGGTCGCGTAGATGCCGTACCCCGTCACCGCGTACGCGAGCAGCACCACCAGCATCGCCGTGAAGGCGATTTCGGGGGTCGCCTCGCGTACCAGCGCGGCGCGCACCAGCACGATCGCCGCCAGCACCGCGCGCCCGACATACAGCAGGCGCAGAAAGCTCCGCTGCTCCGGCGGCCCGAAGCGGCGCTCACCCGCATGAGGCGGGATCGAGCCGTCGGGCACGACGGAGCGCGGGGCGGGCGTTGGTGTGTATGGCACGGGTGGGTACTTCAAACTAAACTAAGCTAACCGCTAACTGCTAACGGCTAACGGCTAACCGCCATTCACCAGCATCCAGCAACCAGCATCCAGAATTCTATGGAACAGCCCGACGCCGCACGACTGGATAAATGGCTCTGGGCCGCGCGCTTTTTCAAGACCCGGTCGCTGGCCGCCGCGGCCATCGAAGGCGGCAAGGTCGAGGTGAACGGCGAGAAGCCCAAGCGGGCCAAGGCCGTTCATCCGGGCGACGCCATCCGCATCCGGCTCGGTGCCTACGAGCACCGGATCACGGTCACCGCGTTGGCCCGGCATAGGGGCAGCGCGGCCGTCGCGGCGGGGCTCTTCGCGGAAGATGCCGGCAGCAAAGCGGCCCGCGAGCGGCTGGCGGAACAGCACCGGCTCGCTGCCCGGATGGCGGGCGAGCCCGTCAAGGGCCGGCCGACCAAGAAGGCGCGCCGGGACCTGGAGCGGTGGAAGGATAGCTGACGGCTATCCGCTATCGGCTATCGGTCAGGCTATCGGACCGGACCGTGAGCATGTCCGATAGCCGATGGCCGATAGCAGATAGCACTTCGCTCATTGCCTGTTATAGGCGATGCCGCTTCCCTGCGCCTTCTCGATCGCGATTACCATCGCCGGCACCGTAATGACGCCGGGAAGCAGGTTCGCCCGGAGGTCCCGCTCGATCTCCGAGGGATTTCCCGTGCTGCCGCTGCCGGACAGGAACGACACCCACATCTGGAAGGCGTTGTTGCACATCAGGAACGTGGTGCCCATGCGCTGGAGGTTCTCGATTCCCGCGACGGCAAATGCGCCGCCCGCCAGCACCGGATCGCCCGCCTTGGGACGGAAGTACATGTTCCGTTTCGACGGCAGCTTCGTCGCGGGATCGGTGAGCTTGAGCACTTCGCCAATCTTGTACTTCTCCCACATGGCGTCGTTCCAGGCCAGCGGAATGCTGGCCGTCTCTCCGGGAGGTCCGTACAGCGTGCCCACCGCGTTCACCGCCGTGTTCGGCTCCGCGTAGGCCGCCTTGTACGTGTTGATGTAGTTGTAGATGTGGATGAGCGGCAGCCCGCCGGCGTGCGACGGAAAATCGAAGAGGCAGCGGTGCCGGCCCTTGAGTCCCGCGATCCAGCGGTCGTGGTCGGTCGCCTGCGCGGCGAGCGCGCCCAGCGGTGTCGACGAGCCCGCGGCGAGAGCGGCGACACCGGCGAGCCGTGCGAGAAAACCGCGGCGCGGTGTGGAATCGAAGGGATGCATGTGAACGCCTCCTTGTCTTCGTGATGAGTTATCGGGGCGGAGTCACCCCGGTTCGGGACGTCCCGAGAGTCGGATAGGCAACATCCGGAGGAGGATTGCCATTGGGCCAGTCGAGCCCCTTGGCGGCAAAGTCGGGTCGTGGTCTGCTGACCACGTAGGCAGCCACATCGGTTGCCTGCTGGTCGGTCAGCGTCACGGCACGGTCGTTGGGCATGTTGTGCCGGATGAACGCGGCCGCGGTCCAGAGCCGCGCCATCCCCGCGCCGATGTTGAAGGAGCGCGGACCCCAGAGCGGTGGACCGATACTGCTGCCCAGGCCCGATGGCCCGTGGCAGCGCGCGCAGGTCTCGGTGTAGATCGCGGCACCTCGCGACGTGTCCGGCGTCGTTCCCACGACCGAGTCGAGGCCCCCTCCCGGAACATTCCCGGGGGGAGCGATGCCCCGGGAGATGAAGGCAAAATAGGCCATGATCTCCCGCATCTCCCGTCCCGTCCGTGGCAGTGCCTTGCCGTTGAGGCTCCGCTCGAAGCAATCGTTGATCCGGTCCTCCAGGAGGTTGATCAGCGCGTTCCGGCTGCGGTACTGCGGGAACCGCGAATACACTCCGACCAGCGGCAGCGCTCCGGCCTTGGTCCCATCCAGCAGGTGACAGCTGAAACAGCGCAGATCACTGCCGACGTGCCCTGGGAGACTGTCGCGCGTGTCCGCGAGGAGGGCCCGGCCCCGGCGGATCGCGGCGCCCATGACGCCCGCCGGGATGTCGGATTGGGGAGGAATCCGGAGCGTCAGCTCTCCGGAAGTGCCGCCGGGCACCCGGGGGGGCCGCTCCTGGATATCGCAAGCGGACGCAAAGGCCGCGAGGACCACCAGAAAGCGGGGACGACTTCCCACCTGCACTCCCGGTCGAGGGTCGCCGTCAACTTAGGAACCCCTGCCGGGTGGAGCAAGCAATCTGAAACAAACCGGGGTCGACGGGCGTAACGAGTTGCAACGTGCTGGGCATTGGGAGCTGGGGATTGAGGGTTGGATATCCCCGACCCCCCACATCCCAACTCCCAACCCCCAAAGGGAGTCTCCATGAATCGCTACTGGACCCGCATCGTACTGGGTGCCCTGCTCGTGTTCGCACTCGGATTGACCGCCATGACCGCGGTACGGGAGGGCAAAGCCAAGGTGGGCAGTCTGCTGTCCACGGCGGCCTCCAGACTGCCGCTCGAACTCGCTCACATGGGGTTCCGGCTCCATGGCCGGCCGATCGGTGAGGTGACCGGAATCGACGTCCAGCGCGCAGCCGCCGAGGAGCTGGGGCGCGTGACCATCCGGGTGGCCCTGAACGGCAAGGCCGACCTCGCAGAGCTCCGGGAATGCCGACTCACCGCCGACGACCTCGAACGGTGGAACGACCGGTCCGGATTCCGCTGCGCCGCCGATGCCGAGCTCGAGGGAGATCTGATCAGCATGGGCGAAGTGGTGTTTCAGCCGGAAGGCCTGACGCGCCCCCTCTACCTTCCCGGCCGCGTCGCGAACCGGTGGCGCAACTCCGGCGTGCGGGCGCTCGACGCATCCCTCAATGCCGATGGGAACGGCGGAGTAACCGCACGCGGACGCTACGACGTGATCGACGGACGGCACGGGCCGGAGCGGGGGACGTTCAGCCTGCAAGCGGATTCCGGCGGTGCGATCATCTCGGTGCGGGACGACCAGGGACGTTCCCTGGTGGATTTCCGCGCCGACCAGAACGGCGTCAATCTGCGCCTCAAGGATCGCCACGGCCGAAATCTGCTGAAGCTGCTCGCCGACTCACTTGGTGCGGCGATGAGGGTACGCCATTAGCGAAGAGCGCATAGCGAAGAGCGAAGTTGAATTGCCGCTTCGCTCTTCGCTCTTCGCTACTCCCTAGTTTCCAATATCGAACTGCCTCGTAAACTTCACCACCAAAACCCGGTCGAGCGGGCGCGCGTTGTCGCCCGTCTCCCGTCCCTCGTTGAACACCACGAAGAGCCCGGTGCCCGCCGGGCCGAGCCAGCCGAAACGCACGTTGGCGGAAAAACTCTTCGCCTGGTCGTTCCACTGGGTGAGGGATTGCACGTACATGCTGGGAGTGAACGAGTACGCGAGTCGCACCCCCAGCAGAACCCGGTCGAATTCACCCTCGGCGAGGTTCAGCTTTTCGTAGTTGACCCGGAGGGCGGCGGAGAACTTCTCGCCCGGCCTCGCGGTGAAGGTGGAGCTGAACCCGGCGCGGTGCCCGGTGTAGAAGCCGCCGATGGTCGCCACCCCGGCGAGAGAGTAGGGGGCGCTCAGATTGGTGTTGAAGCTCGGGTTCCATTCCACCCAGTCATACACCCCGACCGGAATCGTGACCCCGTCGCCGATCTCGAAGGGAACCACCAGCGCTTCGCGCACGAAGTTGGCGGGTGACTCGAAGAACGCGCCATTCGCGAAGAGCATGTGGCTGTCGATGTGCACCAGCCTGCTCTGCGGCCGCCCCTCCGTATCGTCGTACTGCCGGAAGGTGATGTGGGGCCGGGCCTCACGGAACCAGCTGATCTGCGGCGTCCTGAGGTGCCGGAGGAGGCGCACGCTGTAGAATCGGAAGGTGGGCCGCTCGAGATATCCGACCTCCGGATTGAAATCGGGGTCGACCTGACGGGCCGCGAGCCCGACCTCCCATTTCCGCGTCACGTAGCTTCCGCTGAGATTCACGGCGTTCGAAGCCCGGTCGCGTCCCGGCGTCTCGGTGTGGCCGGCCCATGCGTCGATCGAGATCAGGTCTCCGAGGCCGATCCGGGCATCCGCGCCCAACGTCACGTTGTAATCGCCGGTGCTGTCGGTGTTGAGACGGCTCACGGCAATCGCCCCGATTCGCGAGCGATTCGGCAGCTCGCGCAGCGCCCGGGCCACCGCAAAATTGCTGGGTGCGACATCGATTTGTCCGAGCTGCTCCGCCCGCTCCGACTGGATGTCGAGGAGCCCGACGGTCACGCCGCCCACTTTTCCGGTGAGCCGGCCGCCGCCGAGCAGCGGCACCTCGCGGCTGTTCGCGCCGATGCCGATGCGGCGGCTGAAGAACAGTTCGACCGATTGCGGCGTTCCCACCGCGAAGGTCCCCGCGTTCTCCAGAAAGAACGGCCGCTTTTCGGGAAAGAAGAGATTGTAGCGGGTCAGGTTGATCTGCTGCTCGTCGACCTCGACCTGGGCAAAGTCGGTGTTGTAGGTGAGATCGGCGGTCAGGCTCGGCGTCACCCCGAACTTGGCGTCGCCACCCGCTTCGGCTCTCGCGTCCGTTTCGAGGCCGGCGGCATAGTTTCGTCGCACGGTTCCGAGGACGTAGGGCGTGATCGTGGCCACCCGCCGGATTGGTGGCTCGACGGCCTCGAGCGTGCCCGCCTGGGAAACCCGGAAAAAGGAATACTGCCGGGACATCGGAGCCCAGAAATCTTCCTCGTTCCTCCGGCGGATGTACCGCGCCAGGTTGAGCCCCCATCGCTGAGTCGCCCCGCCGGCATACCGGAGCGT
>Ga0070699_100000564_pt1 | contig 35030 bp, 57 predicted proteins | sample KBSK1503metaG_FD_65473 | JGI IMG/M metagenome (GOLD analysis project Ga0070699, IMG submission 65473) | Corn, switchgrass and miscanthus rhizosphere microbial communities from Kellogg Biological Station, Michigan, USA - KBS K1-50-3 metaG | ecosystem: Host-associated > Plants > Roots >... | reverse complement strand
ACGTTGAACGGGCCAAGTGAAACCATGAGGTCGGATAGCTGGTTAGCCGGTTGCTGCATGATGATCGGCAACGATTGATCGATCGTGATCACGCCGCCGAACTGCGCCGTGAGCCCGATACGGATGTGCGTCCGGCGCTGCTCGTTCGTCGTCGGCGACGGCACTTGTGTGATGACCTGGTTTTCGTCCATGAGCCATGACGTAACTGTACGCGCGAGGCTCCCGGCATCCATCTCGATTCCGACGACGCCGGGGAAGTCGACTCGCGTGATCGACGGATTGAACGGATCGGCCGTGAAATCCGTGATGTAGCCAATGAACGGCGCAATGTCGATCGCTGACGGGCTTCCGGCGTTGACGCTGATCGCCCCTCCGGCTGCGACACCACTTGACAGCGTCACCTGCCGCAGTTCGAGCGCTGCCAACTCCAGTGCTGTGATGTCTGATTGCGCAATGAGCACATCCGACTGCAAACTGTCGATGTCACTCTGTGCGGTCGTCATGTCCGATTCCAACACGGTCACATCATTTTGCAGCGCCGTGAAGGCTTCGGGAGTCACCGGAGTGAGGCCGACCGCAATTTGAAATGCCTCGCTATCAGCATGAAGCCAGTATTCGCCCTGCTCGGCGTAGAAAGAGATCGCACCAGTTGCGCTCGTCATCAACGGATTCGCGAGTGGGATTGTGCCACCGGCGTCGGCGAACAGCGGTGCGAGGATGTTGGAATGCAGCGGAAAGATGCGCACAGCAACACCGACCGCGAGAGTACCGTTCGGGTACCAAAAGGTATCGCTGTACTGTGCGATCGCCATAACTAATCCAACCCTTCCGGCCGCTCTGGCACGACATCCCCGCCGCGCCCCTGCTTCGGTACGCGAAGTTTGCGAGCGACGTGATAGCCACGTGTGCCGTAGGGTCCCGGTGTGTCGGTGTGACCGCCCGTGTACCGGGCGACCGTCCGTGACGCGCTCATGCGCACCGTTCCCGCATCCCAGTCTACCGAAAGTGCGGACGTGGATTCGCCGATGAAGTGGTGCGCAACCCGACCATCCCCGTGTCCGACCAGGGAGGGGATGTCCCGGTGGTCGACGAGGCTCGGGAAGGTGCACCATGTGCCCATACGCAGCACGTCGATTGCATAGCGGCCGATGCGCCGGTCATAGTTTGGGTAGTTCTGCACGTCGCACCACGGCAGCATCCCGTCGATGATGCGTGTCGGCGCAGTGATCGCTACTCCCCAATTCAGGGACGGCATTTCGATGAATGCCGCCTTCGCCGCTGCGGCCTCTTGCACGACGCGCTCGATCTTGCCTCGTGACGGTCGACGCGTGCCAATGTACGGGGATACGAGTACGTTCGTCGGGACGCGTTCGAGCGCCTTTTCCATGCCTGCAATGAAGTCGGCGCACGGCAGTGCGTCGTCCTGTACGACCATCCCCCAGTCGGCCGTCTGATCGATCGCTTCCCATGCACGACGGCCGGTGTCCCATCGGTTGTTACGGCGATCCCAGATCACATCGTCGTCCGTCAGCCCAAGTCGTTCGACGAGTTCAGGCACGAGGTGCGCACGCTTCGAGTGCGCCATGATCTTAACCGAGAGTCGCGGCATCCTGCACCTTCTCATACACGAAGAACGAGGCGAGACCTTCGCGCAGCGGCGTCTCGACGGTCGTCAGTTCCCATTCCGGGAACCGTTCGGCGATATCCGGCGTGAACTCGCGCCGGAAGACATGGCGAGCCGTCCGGCCGCCTGCGTAGTTCGTCGCGTAAATCATCACGTACTTCTCGGCGCTGCCGAAGAGGTTGTACAGATACGCGAAGTAATCAGCTTCATCGGGGAAGTGAAAGAGCACGTCGAAGCTGAGCGCGAGATCGAACGGCCGCCACGTGACCGACGTGAATGCTTCAGCCGTGTGAAATAGATAGCGCGGACCTTCGAACCTTTCGCGCATTCGCGTCACGATCGTCGATGAGACGTCGATCCCGATGTACTGAGCATCGTGCAGCTCGACGAGGTCGAGTACCTGCCCGTCGCCGCACCCCCAGTCGACGACGCTCTGCACGTCGTGCTCGGCGATGAAGTCGGAGAGGTACGCCGCCTTATACGCGCCTTCGTCGCCTTCGGAGCCTGCGCCGGAAGTGCGGCCGTCGCGGTAGCGACGTTCCCAGTACCCGGCCGGTGTGTATTCGATCTGCTTCACTTCGTGACTCCCGGCTTCCGTGCGCCGACGACGTCGCCCGCGTGAGCGATAGCGAGCCGTTCGCTCTTGAGCTTGTCGATGTCGATCAGCTCGCCGGAGGCTTCGAGATCGCCGACCGCGAGCGAGACGCCGGGGTTCTTCGTGACGCCGAAATCATCGAAGATGATCACGGCATCAGGCGCGAGGTGCCGCCGCCATGCGCGGAAGTCGGCGAGCACGGCTGCGCGGTTGTGATCGCCGTCGATGTAGAGCAAGCCGACCGGTGGCCCGTCGTACAGCTCGGCCGCGAGCGTCGTCAGCGACCGAATGACGTGTACGCCGTCGCTCACTCCGGCCTTGTCGAGCTGTGCCGTGAAGTCTTCGAAGGCGGGGCTCGGGAGCGTCGAGAGCACGGCGGCGCGCCACGCCGAGACTTCTTCCGACCACGCATCGACGGCGTACACGGGCGCGTGATGGTCGAGCGCTGCGCCGGTCGCGAGATAGCAGGTCGACTTGCCGCGATACGAGCCGAGTTCGACGATGGCCTGATTGGCGGGTACGAGCGCGGCGAAGCTATACAGCAGCTCGCCGACGTCGCGCGAGATCAAGCCGTCAAGTGCGGCGAGTTCATCGAATGTCATCATGATTCCATCCTAGCGTATGTTAAGGTGATGCCATGTCAAAACACACAAGAAGGCGCACACCTCCCGAGCAGCGTTTCATGCGGTACATCCGTGAAAGTGACGGATGCTGGATTTGGATCGGAGGAAATAACGGCAAGTACGGAGTCTTCTATGCCGGTCCCGATGAAACTCCGATGCGTCCGTATGCACATCGATGGTCTTACGAGCACTTTATCGGTCCGATTCCAGATGGACTAGAAATCAATCACAAATGCGAAACCCCTCTTTGTGTGCTGCCTGCGCACTTGGAAGCGGTAACCACAAAAGAAAACATGAACTACGGCAACCATCCTGCGGCTGTGAAGGCTCGACAGACACATTGCAAGCGAGGTCATGAATTCACGGCTAAAAATACGTACATTAAACCTAATGGCACGCGATCGTGTAGAGAATGCCATAAACTTAATGAACGTGCTTTTCGTGAACGAAGAACACTTTCGGTATGAAACCAGGTGTGCACCGCATATACTTCGGGCGCAAACTGCTCAGGAACTGTGCCGCGCTTCACATCAATATAGCTATACGGGTAAAACTGCCGCTGTGGCGCGATGTGGCCCCCATACCGGTTCCATACGGGCGTGATGTACTGCGGTCCGCTGAGCTTGTTCGGACGTCGGCCGCGAAGCCGGTGCACGTTCGCGGGCAGTCCGGCGACGAGCGTCTGCATGATCTCGTGTCCCGGGATCGCCCCGAGATACGTGTTCCCGATCCACGTTCGATCTTCGTGTGCGGCGAACTCGCGATGACCTGCAAGCGCCGGTTCGATCGGACGGAGCGGGATCGTGTCGACATCGACGTACATTCCGCCGAATAGCGCGAGGACTTCATACCGCACGATGTCGGCGCGGAACTGCTCAACCGCATCGGCGGGCACGATGCTTTCAGCACGGTCGTACAGCGCTCGATTCTGAAGACCGATCTCGTTGATCTCGCGCTCAGTCCACAGCTTCATATCCCAGTCGGGGTGCATCTCTGCCCACGCCGCGCAGTTCGCCTTGAGGTGATCCGGCATCGGCGGTCCGATCCAGATGTGGTGCATGATCTTCGGAATCAGTTGCTCTGTCATGTTTCGCCTCATCTATGCCGAAGCGCCCGTGACCGGCGATCACGGGCGCTTCATAGGTCAGATGGAATTAGCTTAGCGCATTAGCTGCCGATCTCGACAGCACCGCAGGCGGCGGCAGGCGGCGGCGTCGTCGTGATGGCGAAGGCGTAGTGCTTGCCCGGACCCCACGCCGATACGGGCGTGTTCGAGAGCCACGGGTTCCCGATGTCCCACAGCGGGTTAGCCGGGCGCGTCTTCGACATGTACGAGAATGTGAAGACGTCGTTCGCGAAGGTGAACTCTTGAATCTGAGCGTCGTACTCGTGCGGGAACGCCCAGTAAATCCAGCGCTGATTACCTTCGGCGTCGCACGCGCCTTGTCCTGCGACCGGCTGCCATACCTCTTTGGAGAATCGAGCGTTCAGCAGACCGTCGCCGAACTGCACGCCGACGAAGTCGGTCGCCGACGCAATCGGGTCCTCACCGGTCACGAGTGCGATCAGGTCGACGTCGAGCGTGCAGAGATTCACGGTCTGCTCAACCCAATTCAGGAACCCCGGGTCCTGCTCGTTCACGCACGGCTCGCCGTTCGCCTTCCGCTGTAGGAACCGAGTTCCCTCTTCATAGTTCGGCGAGTTCTGAATTTCGATGAAAGAATCGGTCGTGACCTGCGCCGATCCATCACCGAATACGGGAGCGCCGCAGGCGTCGAGCAGCGTGAACCGCGCTACTTCCGCCTTGATCGGGGCTTCGCATACGGGCATTACAGTTCTCCGTTCAGAATCGGGATGGCGAATAGGCAGCAGTCCCAACCGAGCACATACGTACGTTCGGCGATCACTTCGACCGTGTTCACATCACGATCGAACGACTCGGCGACGCTGAACCGCGTAGGTGTCCGCTCCCGGGAGTAGAACACTTCCCCGGTGGCGTACATCCAAGTGGTGCCTACGGGCGTCGTCGAGCCGTCCGGAGCGGTTCCCGGATAGTCGCCGACGACGACTTTCGAACCGATCTTCGTGAACATCCGGCCTGCCCGCGCCTCAATGAGGTCGTGCATGGAAGCCAGTGCCGCGAGACGAATCGGCATATGGATCGTTGCGACACCGGGGTAGCAGTCCCGCATCGCATCTTCGAGCATTCCGATGCCGATCGCGATCTCTTGCGCCGTCGTCGTCACAACGGTTGCGGCCGGTTGCAGTAGGTCGCCACCGTCCGTCACTTCCGTGTCTGCCGCAAGATGCGGGAACACAACCGTCTGCCCGGCGACAGCGCCGGACCAAAACGCCGTTTCGACGAACCGCGCTTCGGAGCGCAGCAGCGCCTGCTGATTCACTTCGGAAAGTTGGTCCCACTGCCCCACTGGCGAGCAGTCGATACGCGAGTATGCCGTGAAGGCAGTCGCTGCACGCGTCTGCCATGCGGTCGTGGCCGATTTCGCCGGTGGTTCGGGAGCCTGCTCCACTTCCCCGGCGTTCTCGACGATGGCTGTGCAGGGATCATAGGTGCCGCTCGACTCAGGGCAGAGCGGTTCCCATGTGATCCCCATGCGCCAATGGGCATCCGGCAGATCGAGCTGCGTCGCCGTCGACAGCAGATCGAACTGCGGTGCGGTGAACGGCAGCGTTCCGCTGCTGATCAAGAGTCGTCCGCGTGCCACTACCGTTCACCTCCCTTCGTGTTGTTCGCTGTCGTCACGGCTGCTTACGAGCCTGCGCAGGTGAACGTACGAGCGCCGATCTCACCCGATGGGCAGAGAGCGACGGTCACGACGCGGGACTCATGCCCTGGCTTCAGGATCGCGAAGCAATCCTCAGCCCACGCCGCCGTGTGGTCGTTCGTCGCGTTCAGCACGGAGTCGCGCGTCACGCCGAGATCGAGCGACATGGAGTTGCCGCGCACGAACGTGCCGGGAGCGAACACCATGTAATCCATCGTGTCGGGCCACTCCGTGAGCGCTGTCGCGCCACCAGGCGTTGCGGTTCCGGGTGCACCGGGCTCGCGTACCTGCCAGTCGCCGACGAACTGCACACGAGCGCCACGCAGGTTGAACCAGTCAGCAATCATGCCGTTGGTGACGCCGAAGACGTCGATGCCGTCACGGTTCGCGAGGTCGGCGCGGATCACGGCGTTCGCCCACCGGGGGAGCACGACTTCGAGCACGGCATCAGAACACATGCTGTACTTCTCGCGGTAGTCAGTGATGCTCAGTTCGATCGACTGAAGCAACGCCGACGTCGTCGCGCCGAGCAGGCCGGTGTGATCGACGGCGATCGATGCTGAGATCGGGTCGCCCGACCCGCCACCGTTCAGCATGATGTCGATGATGGCGGCGTTCGTCGCCTTCGCGCGGATGGCGAACACGAGGCGTAGCCAGTTCGCGATCAGTTCGGGGTATGCGTAGTCGACCAGGTTACCGGCAGTAACGCAGAATCCGAAGCAGTCGGCGCGACGGTCGACGAAGGTCGGGCACTCGACACGTACGCAGGGCTTGAAGACGGAATCCGACGTCACGGCGTCGATGTCGTCCTGCTCCGTCCACGACCACACGATGTCGGGGATCGCGACGATGTCGCCGAAGCTCGGCGACGTCGGGTACTGCACGCCGCCACGGTTGAGACCGACCGTGGGAAGGTCGATCATGCCGTCTTCGCAGACGATGTTGAAAAAATCGTAAGAGATTTCGCTCGGCGCGCACCATCCGCCTGCGGCCGTGAGAATGTCGACGTCGCTCGCGGCCGTCAGCACTTCATTGATCTGCTTCGGGGTGGCGTTCTCGTTCAGCATGAAGTTGAACTCACGCTTCAGGCTCGCAACGGGGTACATGTTCGGGTTGCCGGTCTTCGAAATCGGGAGCATCCGCGCACGTGCGTGCATGGCCTCAGCGAGTCCATAGATATTCTCGACACGTCCACCCTGCGTGAAGCCGGGAACGTCTGCGGAAGCGATGAGCACGGCTTCGCTGCGTTCTTCGTGCACTCCGGCATCGGGCGCGTACTTGGCGATCTCGCCGAGCCGCAGACGGCGGTTCAGGTCGTACTCAGGCTTCAGATTGTCGGCCGCGAACGCCTTGAGCGTGTTCGCGGTCTCCGTCATAGCGAGCATTGCCGCGACGAGCGGCGTGTCTCCCTGAGCGGCGACGAGTTCCGGCTGCTCAGCGTCGGCGTTCTCGGCGTCTGCCTCGTCGGCGTTTGCCTCGTCGGCCTGCGCGGAGGCATCGGCCGCAGGCCGAACCGAGTTGCGTAGCTCCGCAGCACGTGCTTCACGTGCGAGTCGATCCGTCTCACGGTCGGTCGTGACGTCTTGAGCAGCCTTGATCTGCTTGCCGAGTGTTTCCAGCTCCGTCAGCGCTTCATCCGTGAGCCCGGTGCCGTCACCGTACTTGGCATCGAAGGCTTCGCCCAGCTTCGTAAGAAGTCCAGACAGCTCGGCGTCGTTCATTTCCGCCAGCCGAGCATTAAGCTCTTCGGTGCCCTCTGGCAGGTTGAACCCGCCTTCGCTGTTCTTAGGCATTTCATCCCTCTATGTATTCGGGTAGATACGCGGATCATACATCGATTCGAAGGCGTTCCTTTCGAAAAACCTTCGAATCAACGGTTAGTTCTGATTTGCAGGCGCAGGTGCGGCCTGCTGTGATTTCGCCGTGGTCACGACCACGCCGCCGCGCTCACGCGCGATCCGGGCTTGATCCTCCGTCGAGAAGTGGTTGATCGTGCCCTTTTTCTTGCTTCCGCAGTTGCATCCCATGTCAGTTCACCTTTCCCGCTGCGAGGTGCGCAGCGAAGCTGTGTACGCGCGACGCGCGGTCGCGTCCGATCGATGCCGCGATGCGTTCGGCGGCGGCGTCGGCGTTGAAACTCAACGTCTGTGGCTCGACGATACGGCCGAACCGCACCGGCACCGTGACGTGTTCGAGCTGCCCGGCCTTCATGCTCATGAAGGCATTCGAGCGCTTCGGGAAGCCCGGCACCGGCACGAGCAGCGCACCGGCCAGCTCACGCTTACCCGGCTTCTCACGGTGCGGCCCCCAGTCGCCCGAAAGCTGGCAGGCCATCATCCGGCGAATCTGGTCAGGCGTCACGTCTGGCAGCACCGCGCCCGCGATCCACACGCCGCGTGAATTCTCGCCGACACGAACCGTGGCGACGATCGAGCACGAATTGTCGTAGTGTTCGCGGCGAGCCGCACCGACGACGCGAGGAGACGCTACAGCGTGGCCGCAGTCCATCGTGATCGGACCGGTAGCCACGCGTGCGTATCCGCCTTTGCCGTCGTCGGCGAGCGTGACACGGTTCATCCAGATCCCGTAGTCAACATTGCCCATCGGCACCGTGACGCGCTTGTCCCGGATACCCCGGTGGGCGACGTGCTTCGGTGCGAGGTACCCGAAGATCCGGCCTTCGTCCGTGACCGTGATCGCACCGATCTCAGGCTCATCGGCGGGCTCGTCGAACCACGCTGTAGGCGGAAGATCGGGAATCTCCATCACGAACGACGAAGCAGTCACCGGCATGTCGATGGGTTCGACGTCAACCGGCATACCTTCCGGCACCGGCTGGTCGAGATAGAGCCGCGCTTCGACGTACGCCGGGATGTCGACGAGCGTCGCAGCGCGGATGCGTCCGGAGTGGTACACGACCATTTCGGGGATCATGCACGCCATGTCGGGCCCATCGTTGTCATCGAGCAGCGTTCCGGCATCGTCCGGTGCCTCTTCGAGTGCACACGAGTCCGGAAAGACGTACTCGACGTTCAATCCCTGCGGATCTTCGGGATCATCAGCGTCGATCGAAACACCTGCGAGGAATCCAGGGTCTTCACGCGTGCCCATCTGCTCGGCCGCACGCCGCCCCCATTCGGTATCCAGGTTGATCACGCCGGTGCCGTGTAGTTCATTGCCGACGCGCGTGATCGTGTCGATGCGTCCGACGTTCACGACCTTGTCGGTAGCCATCCCGCCATGTGCTCGCTCGTACATCCATCCGAGTGGAATTTCAAGCGATGCTGTGTCGCCGAGCTGGGGCCACGTGAGTGCGCCCGCTGCGAACTGTCGGCCGTCACCGGTCGGCGTTCCTTCGACGACGAGCACACCCGACCACGGCACCGTGTTGCGCATCGCGGCAGGCATGGCGGCGTCTGCGCCATCTGCGGCTTCGGAGGCGTAGAGCGCCGCCACCTGCGCCTCAGCTTCGTCGCGTGTCGCGTGGCAGCCTGCAAGTTCGTTATCTGCGTCCTTCACGACGGCGAACTCACCAGCGTCGCAACGCTCGTCGCCTTCGACAATCGACCACGGCATTTCAGTGTCCTCAATCCGGTAAGCAGCGGCGTTCAGGGTTACGGTGCCGGTCGACGCGGTGTTGAGCGCATCGACGTCGATGATCGTGATCGTCGTGCACCGACAGTTGATCACTTCGCCCGGTGGTCCGGCCGGGTCGCCGGGGAAGTCGAGCGACGCGCCACCGACCGTGAAGGGCTCGTTTAGGCCGACCGTCTGCCCGTCTGCATCGACGTGCGTCGGACGCGTGCGGGCGTCCTCGGCCGCCTGCCAACGTCGCGAGAACGCGTCAGCACTGCCGAAAGCGCTTGCGGCGCGGCGTACGCTCGCGGCGTTCACGGTGTTGCGCGCGCCATGCGACTCCGTACGTGCGATCACGCGCGCGCGCGGCTCCGTGACTCCGGCCGCCTCGCGTACGCGCTGCGCAATCGTCGGAATGTCCTCACCGGCGGCGAGCCCTGCCGCGATCTCTGTGCGCGCGTTGAACCACAACTCATTGCCGATGCCGACGAGCCGATTCTTTGCCTGCGCAAGATAGAGCTGCGTGTCGAGCGGTTCGTTCAAGAACGGCAGATCGCCCAGTGCACTGCTCAAGGCACGTGCGGCGTCCTCGCTCGCAATCGACATCGACACCGTGAGCGCTGGAATCAGTTTCGCGTCGACATACTCATTCCACAGCGTTGTGATGATGTCGACGACGGCCGTCGACAGTGTCGACAAGTTGTTGTGTTCGATTTCTTCGGCCGCTGCCGCAACAACTAGCACGAGTCCGGCCGCAATAAGCGCTTCGTATTCTTCGGATGCTGCTTCGAGTTCTTCGATGGACTGCGGTTCGAGTTCAGCCACGGTCCACCCCCGTCAGCAGGCGACGTGCACGCTCAGTGATGTCGACTGGCATATCTTCGATATCCGTCTGTGCCTCAGTGGGGTCGGGATTCGCTGTGTCGACGGCTGTGTCGTTTCGGTTATCGTCCGGCGTTGTAGGTACCTGATTGGTTACCGTGAGTTGCCGCTTCAGTTCGATGATCCGTGCAAGTTCCTCTTCGTCCGGCTGGTCGGTTTCCGAGAAACCAAGCTCACGCAAGAACGCAGGGCCGGACAGCTCGCCTCGGTCGTAGGCTTCGATGGCCTCTTTCGACCGGTCGGGCCGCATGACGATTTCACTTGGGTCATACCAGATAACCGCTTTACCGCCCCGAGGTCCGGTGAGCGCGCGCCCCTCAGCTTCCAGCGTCGGGTACAGGAACCCTTCCGTGAAGGCGTGGCAGATCATTTCCATGTCGGGCGTGATGTGCACTTTGATGCCCGACTCTTCGATCTGTGCCGCGCCCCAGTGCGTCATATCGCCGAGCCCCGTCAACTGCTCGGCCGGGATGTCGAGCGCTGTCGCAAGGCGTGTCACAGCCCCGTTTCGCTGATCAAGCATCCGCTCAGAGAACGGGTTCGACAGATCGATCACGTGAATGAGGTCGGAAATCTTGACGTCCGAATCGCCGAGATCAGCGCCGATCGGAATCTTAATGGTTGCCTGCGCACTCGTCGGGTCGGCGACACCTTTCGAGCCGACATCGACGAGCAGTTGCGCGAAGGGGTCGACCGACTCGGCGCTCACCGGAGTCGGAAGGTCGGGGAAGCTCAGCTTCCCACGGTCGTACAGGATCACGCCGTTCGCAGCCATGCGCGAGATGGTCTCAGCGATGATGCGGCGATTGATGAGGTCAAGTTCCTTCATCGCGCCAAGCGCGTATGCTGCGCGCGAGGTCGCTCGCCACCCCCAGCGGGGATGCGGACGCCAAAAGCGCACGACGAGCGTATCGACGGGGAGTGATTCCCATGCGCGCGAGCTTTCGCCCGTCCGAATCTGATACTCTCCGTTGCGAATCCGCAACTCGTCAGCGCTATACACCTTCCACGTGCGCTCGCCGAAGATGTCTTCGACGCCGCATAGCCAGCCTTCGCCGGGCACGTTCAGGTGAATGGCGGTCTCGCCGAGAATCTGCGACTGGCCGCCGATGCCTCCGGCGAACTCGGCAACGAGATCAGCGATCGGCCCTTCCGTGATCGGAATCGGTTCGTCGCCTCCCGGCATGAACTCGGCAGCGATGAGCCGAACGCGGCTGATCGCGTTCGCCTTCCAGTTCACCGCTGCCGAGAATTCTTCGAGCCGCTGGTAGTAGTCCCAAAGTTGGTCTTGCTCGCTCGTGTACTCGGGATCATGCATCCGGCGTGGCGGAATGACGGCAGCAGACGCCGTCACACTGTTGAACGCCGGAAGACGCATGGTCGCCCCTAGTCTGAATCGATGCGCCCGATCAAGCCGACAATGGTCGACGTCGCGAGCCACAGCAGCGCGAACATAAGGTAATCGAGCCCGTACGCCTCCGATACTAGCAACGATCCCGCTCCGGATACCCAAAATCCAAGGCACCACGGGCACGAGAGCATGTACGCCAGCTTCGAATTGAAGTGAACAGTCTGCTCGAAGAGATACTTCAAGTTCTCGTCGTCGCCTGCGTGCTTGGCGATCCACCGTTCTTCGAGCCGTTCGCGAAGCCGTCCGAAGACCGGTTCCGCGATCGTGTCCTTCACGACGAAGCGCGTCACGCGGTAGCAGGCGAGCGCGAGCACCGCGAAGAGTACCGCATCATGCATCCTGGTCGGGTCCCTTCCGCTTGGGCCACGCCTTCACGGTGGCGAGCACGAGCGCGCCGAAGGGGATCGACGCCGCTAGCGCCGCCTGCCAGAGCACGACTTCATTGACCTTCGCGTCAACGTAGTAAGCGACGAGCGCGAGTACCGCAGCACCGAACACGTAAACGATGCTGCGAGGCGCGCTCGTGTTGTTGTTGTTGTTCTCGCCCATGTCGATCATCCCCTTACAGTCCTAGCAGCTTGTTCCATGTGATCGGACCTGCGATGCCGTCGACCGGCTTCGCGTGCTTCGACTGGAAGTCGCGCAATGCAAGCTCGGTCTGCTTGCCGAAGATGCCGTCAACCGTGAGCTTGTACCCCCACGCGATGAGCAGCCCTTGCAGCATCCGAACGCGGCTGCCCTTATTCCCGCGCTGAATCGTCGGCATCTTGTTCCCCAACTTCGTTCCGGTGCTCGGCTTCGACGGCTTCGCCGGAGGCGGTGTGTCATCGCCCATCGACGCGATGCGCCACGATGTCGAGCCGTTGTCGTAGTTCGTCGTGCTGCGGCCATCCGGCCCGTTGCCCACCGACACGTGCACGTGCTCTTCGTGCCCGCTCTTGCCGTGGTAATCCTCCGGCTCGAAGTCGTTCGACCGCTCATAGATCTTGTGATTGAAGATGACATACCGCAGGTTCGGATGCGGACGTGCGATCAGGTGAGCGACGAACTTCGGCAGGCTCAGCCCTCCGTCGCCCTTCACATCGGCTGCGCAGTACACACCGGCAGCGTTCGCGTTGTGATCCGACCAGGTGTTCTTGTGTGCCTCGTCGCCGACGATCCACACCGTCGTCCCCGGATACGTCGCTTCGATCTCGTTTTCGAGCCGAGCAATGCTCTTTGCTGACCTAGACATCTTCGACCCCCGCTCGACCGATGATTTCTGCATTCATACCGAGAATGTAACATAATAACTTCGTACAGTTATACAAAAGAACACGCTAAAGCCCCGGACGTTCGTACAGTCCGGGGCTTTAAATGGTTGAAAAGTTAGGCCGCTCGGGTGAGTGGTTCGACGGCGCGGATAGTCTGCATAGCGCGACGCATGGCGCGTCCCTTGGCGACACCGAGCGAGTACGGCGTCACGGCGTATACGCCCGACGCCATGCGCGACAGTTTCGGCTGCCCGGCAACCACGATGTGCACCGACCATTGCCACCGGTCGCCGATCTTGCGCACTTGCAGATAAGCGCGGCCGGTGCGGTCGCTCGTGTTGACCTGCGCGATGTACCGAACCTGCACTTCGCCGGTCCACTCGTTCGGCTCTTCGAGCTTCGTCCACTTCATCGTTTCGTCCTCTCGTCGTGTCCCTCAACTATACCCCATGCAGGTCGCTGACCTGCGGTGACAACCCTACAAAATAATTTCTAAAAATTTATGCCTGCCCGCTAGACACCGTGCCTTCGGGCGGTATATATTTAAGAGGTCAGCAAGACACACGATGAGAGGACGATCCGATGAACACCGTTACCGCTTACGCCGAGAACATCACCGTCAACTGCGTCCAGTACGGCGAATACCAGGTGATCGACGACGCGGCCAGCGTCGGGAAGCGGTACCCGGTCGTGATCGGCCACGCAACCATCGTGCGCGGGTTCGTGCACTACATTGGCGACCGCTACACCGCCCACAAGGGCCTCACGGCCGTGATCGCTCCGACCGCTGCTGAGGGTCCCAACTATGACGAGACGATCAAGCGCGTGCTGCGCGAAGGGCTGGAGAACGGCCGCGACGACCGGCGCTAGACAGCTTGACCCCGGGGCCGTTGACCGGCCCCGGGTCCCACGACGACATGACGACAGACGAAGGACATTGACATGAACATGCACACCGTTCGCACCAACATCTTTGCCGAGCTGCACCGCGCCGTGACCCGCCGCAACATCGCTCGTCACCAGGCTAACGCGTCCGTCACCGCATGGTGGGAGCGTCAAGCGCGGTACCTCGCGGCGAAGCTCGGTACCGACCTTGTCGAGCTGCCCGACCGCCCCGGCGTCCTCGTGCCGCGCCTCTTCACGAAGATGTACTACTAGACAACTGCTCGACACCGTGAGCCCGTCCCTTCGGGGGCGGGCTCATCGGCGTGGAATGAGACTCGTCGGGATGCCGGACGGGAAGCCGGGGATGAACGAGTTCGGGAATACCGCACCGGGGCCGACAATCCCGGCCGTCAGATCAGCAGCATTGAACGCCTGCCGCGAGTCCGACACCGGTGGAATCCAGATGCCATCGAAGAACGCGAGCAGCAGCGCGTCAGCGATGTCGGGGGACCGGCCGAGCCGTTCTTTCACGTCTTCTTTCGGCTCGACGAGGATGCGTCCGTTCTTCTCCAGGTAGCGCGGCATGGTCAGCTCCGCAATAGCGTCGTCGTCGAGATTTGCGAGTGACCACGCCCTGTCGCGGGACAGCTCGCGGCCGTGCCACCATGCCTCAGCGCGGATGTTCACGAAGCGCTTCGGGAAGTTCGAGCGATCGGAGAACTTCACGCTCTCGATCGCCACGCCTTCGGACTTGAGTTCCTTGCGCAGCATTCCGGCGAGACCCCACCCGACACCGATCGTGTCGACATTGACACGCGTCAGTCCCCATCGCCGGATCACATCGGCAAGCTTTTCGGCTGCCGCTTCGGGGTCGCGTTCCTGGAACGATTCGATACGGCCGACAGCGTCGTTCACGCGCTCGACGAGCACCGTGCGGTCACCGCCCGCGCCGATGTCGAGCCCGCCGACGCGGACGGGGTCGGCGTCATAGGCTGGTTCGATGTAGCGACACGCGGCGGCGTGTACTTCGGAGATCACACGCCACGGGTCGGCTGCGCCGGTCGGGAAGTGTCCAAGTACCTTCGCCTGATACAGCGCCGACTCTTCGCCCCACTCGGCGCGCCGATCTTCCGCCCACTCCGGCGAGATCAGATAGTCGAGCAGTTCGGCCGGGACGGCTTCGCCCGTGAGCGCAGGCGCGTGCTCGATCCCGATGTGAATCACGTTGTACGGGCTCGACGGCTTGCACGCCGTTGCCAACGGCGAATGCGGCAGGTCCGGGTTGCCGATCGCGAGGATGCGACTCAGCCGGTTCGATGCGATCGACTCGGCCGCTTCCCAGATCTTCGTGTCGACGCCGGAGGCTTCGTCGAGAATGACGAGTACGTACTTCGAGTGCACACCCTGGAAGGCGGCTTCATTGTCCTTCGACGTGGTGCGGCCGAAGGCAACAAGTTCTTCGCCCCCGGCCTCGTTCGGGATGTACCACTCAGCGAGGTTCACGCGGCCAAAGAGGTTCGCGCGCCCATGCAGGCGGCCGATTTCACGCCAGAGCAGCGCCTTCACCTGCGGTGCGGTCGGCGCAGTCGAGAGTACGAAGGCTTCGCCGGGCTTGTGCGAGGCGATCCACCACGCAGCCGTCACGGCTGCCGTGTACGTTTTTCCCACGTTGTGACACGAATGTACGGCCGTTCGGCGATTGTCTCGAACGCTTTCGATTACTTCCCGCTGCTTGGACCATAGAAAGGTATGTGCTTTTTCCGTGGCCCACCGGACCGGGTCTTGAGTCCAGTCGATCGCCGCCGCATCGACTTGGTCTAGCTCAGCAATGATCGCGCTAGCTAGGTCAAGATCCGACTCGTTCATATCCTCATGATAGCGTTGAAAAGTCCGGCAGCGCGGGAACGCTCCGGACACGGCCGATTGGTAAGGAATCGACATGCCCAAGCGTACCTGCACGTTCGCATCATGCACCCGCGACGTTCGCACTAAAGGTCTCTGTCACGCTCATTACAACCAGGCGAGTCGTGGACGCGCGTTGACGCCGCTCAAATCACGGCAGACGGGAACCCCTGCCGAACGTTTCTGGCTAAACGTCGACAAGACTGATACATGTTGGCACTGGACCGGAACCCTTGGGGACGACGGTTACGGCCGTCTGAGCATCGACAACAAGTACACGCTAGCTCACCGATTTGCGTACACACTGCTTGTTGGTCCGATCCCCGATGAACTCGTTATCGATCACGAGTGTCATAACCGTGATCTGTCATGTCCGGGCGGACCCTGCGAGCATCGACGCTGCGTCAACCCCGCGCACATCATACCGAGAACTATCGGGCAAAACGTAATCCGTGGCGCAAGATGGCGTAAGCATCGACAGTAAATAAGAACGGCCGCCCGAAGGCGGCCGTTCGCGGTACTACAGGATCGGGCTCGGCGTTCCTCGACGCGCCCATGTCTTGTGCTTGACGGTCGAGCGACGCTGCCGCTGCTCGTACCACTCCTTGATCGCCGTGTACTCGAAGACGAACTTCGCGCGGCTCTTGTTGGCCTTGCGCCACGTCTCGTCGGTCTCGATCCGCAGGCGCATCAGCCGGGGGTCGGCCGCCTTGTTGCTCAGCATGAGCATGTTACGAAAGTGATCTCGTGAGTACCCGAAGTGGTCGGCCGCCTGATCGGTCGTGAGCAGGTCACCCGGTTCGTAAATGATCACGGTCTTCATCCTATGTCTTCCCTTCGTCGTGTTTCTAGTAGTCGTACGGACCGGCGTCCGTCACGCGTTCGATGTGTGTCGTGTCGTCGCTGCACGTCGTCGGCACAGGTTCGGCCTCGTCGTCGTCGTCGTCGTCGAAGGCTCGGGAACCGATCACCACCGCGACAATCGGACCGGCCGCAAGTACTGTCATGCCTCCGACGTACACCCATGCATTCATGTTCATACTTTCAGGTAGGTTTCTGCCAGCGCAATCAGCGACAGCGCCGGGCACGTCATGACCGCGCCGACAACAAGCAGCATGAGGCCGACGCGCTTCGGATCAAGGTTCATTCCGTGTCGGGCCCGAACATCGAAGTCATGATGTCGTCACGCCGACTGGTCGACATGTCGACGACATCTTGCGCGAAGCGTTCGAGCCTACGCAGTGAGACGTGCGCGATCGGCGAATTCCGCAACAGTGCAAGTGCCGCCTGCTCTGCGACGACACGTTGTTCTTTCGTGACATCTTCCGCCTGCACGGCTTCGATCTGCTCGGCAAGAGCCTGTACGCCTTCGGCGAAGCCCTTGAGTTCGAGCGCTGTCACGGTCGGAGTGAACACGATCATCTGCTCTGTCATGGTCATCATTCTTTCAGGTCGTCTTACAGCGGGTCGGCGCTGTGCGTGGAAGTTTGTAATCGAGTGCGCCGAACGCCGACCCCTTGTGTTGCTGCTGCTCGAACCTATCAGAACGATCGGGCGACGTCGATGCGGTCGGCGTGGAAGTCGAGCGCCTTCGCGAGCCGTTTCGCGACCTTCTCAAAGGTGTTGCCGGTGACGCGCACCGACCCGGCTGTGAGCACGAGCGTCTTGCCCCTGCGGACGATCGAGCCGCCCACGGTGCGGCCGTCGAAGGCGGCCGTCACGATGGCGCGGCCGGGAGCGTCGCGCAAGATGGCGACTTCGTTCGTGTAGTTGTAGGTACCGGCTTCGACGTCGCGATCGATCGCCTCTTCGATCGAAGCGGATTCAACCTCAGGTGCGAACGCGTAGTTGGTGCGGTTGCGCTTGCGCTGAGCAGCGGCGCGCGCCTCGTTCTCGGCGTCGATGCGTGCCTGTACCTGAGCGGCGACGTCCGCTTCCGTGCCGAGCACCGCGTCGAGCAGTTCCCCGGCTTCGACGTCGGCCTTCGCGTAAGCGAACTCGATCGCGGCGACGAGCTGCGCCTTCTTCATGGTCGATCGACCGGCGATGTCGTACTCAGCGGCGAGCTTGCGGAGTTCGGAGACGGTCATGTCGTTCAGGTTCATCGTTTCGTCCTATCGTCTGTGTCGGTCTTGCTGATGAAATAAATTTAGCATAGAGCTGAGGGACCCCGCAAGGGGGTCCCTCATTTAATCATTTTTGCTGGTCACAGCCCACCCGGTCGTGTTCGACCGGTAGCGGTACCATGGGTGTCCGTTCTCGTATCGCGACGGGTGCCGCTCGTCGGGACCGGGCATGATCGTGTCCGGCGCGTAGCGCAGCCGCTTAGGGCGTGGTCCTTCCCCGGGAACGTAGATGTAGATGCAGCGATCGGTGCGGCTCACCTTGAGCACGAGACGGCCGTCCGGCAGTGTGTCGCCCGGACACACTTCACGCGCTCTCATCGCTGATCGGCACCCTTGTGTTTGCCGTAGTGCTTGGCGAACGGGTTTTTCAAGCTGTCGCGCACACGTTCAGTCTCAGGGTCGGTCTCTTTCGGCCGCACCGGCTTCGAGCCGGTGCGGGGTGGCCGTGTCATCGTCAGTCCTCTTTCTCTTCGTCGTGTGCGGAGCATTCCGCCTTGTCGATCTCGGTTCGGCCGTAGCAGCCGATCGTCTGGCAGCACAGCAGCGCCCGGCATAGCTTCGTGTACGCCTTCGTGTGTTCCTCGTGCTTGCTCTCGGCGCTCTCAGTGCCGAAGGTGCGTGCGCTCAGCCGGGCAATGCGCACCTTGCGTTCCTGGTCTGCAACCACGGTCACCACGGATTCCGGCAGCTCAGGTAGGTACGGAACGATCTCTGCGGGCGCGTGCTGCGCCGGATCGCGGTACCCGTGCTTGTCTTCGAAGCGCTGCGCGCCGCCGAATGCTCCGTTGCGGTTCTTGTAGACGAACCGCTTGACCGGCTTCGCGCTCGGTCGGTCGCCCCGGTGCTGCACGCTCAGCTCGGCGCGGCCGTCGCTGTAGTTCAGCAACGTGTACTGAAACGCGGCGCTGCGCGCCTGCTGAACGTTGATCTGCTCCGGATGCAGGTTCCACACCAGTTGCATGTTTCATCCTTTCGTCGTGTGTCGATGAAGAAAAATTTAGCACGCGCTGCGAACGGACGCAAGCCGGGGCCGATCCTTCGAGGTCGGTCCTTCGTGCTACTCTGATGTAAATCGACAACCGACGAAAGGATCATGATCATGAAGTGCAGCGGATGCGGAGAGCACTGCCCCGGATGCAACCGGCCTGCGCCTGCGCCTGCCCCGGCTCCGAAGTGCGTCGTTCTGTGACGCCCGAAGAGCAGGCACGACTTACCAACGGCGACATGTCGGACGGGTACCACACGCACAACGAGCTGTATCAGTACCGGATGTTGTACAACGTGCACACGTTCCTTGCCTTCGATGCGGTCGGCTGGCAAGTCACCAGGTCGTGGCGGCATCACAGCGGCGAAGAGTGCTTTGGCGGTGACTGGTTCGTCGTGCAGGCGGACACTCCGGCCGGACAGATCACGAACCACTACCGTGCCGAGCACTGGAATCTCTTCGCAGGCATCACCAAAGTCGAGACGTCGCCCGCGTGGGACGGCCACACGCCGCCTGTCGCAGCGCAGCGGCTCGAAGCCGCGATTCCGTTCCTGCGCGAGCGGTTCGCACAGATCACCAAGATCAACGGTATCGCCGTCACCACGGCGTGCACCGGCTGCGGCAAGTGCGATTACTGTCAGAGAAACAACGACGAAGGGTAAGCCCATGTACTACACCACGCGCCCCGGCTGGAATGTCGAGACGACACACCCGGTCGAAGAGGGGCAGTCGGAGAGCGAACCACTCTGTCCGGCTGGCAACTGCATCACCGGGATCGATCCGGCAATCGCCTTCGCCACCGACTGGGGTTCGACGGCATTCCAGGCGCAGACCACGGACGGCGACGGGAACAACCACGTCGTTGTCGTCCGCGCGGTCGAGCCGTAGGAGGGTCCCGGCTGTGAAGCCGGGACCGACGAAAGGCCGGACCCTTCGGGGTCCGGCTTTCGTCGACCCCTAGGTGTTACCGTGAACCCTACAAAAATAAGTTCGATTATTTATGTCAGAGTCACTAGACAGGACCTCCGGACCGGCGTAGGCTTCAGGGACAAGCAAGACGACGAGACGATAGGACGAAACAATGATCAAGCCCGGCCGCTGCCTCACCCGAATCGCCGAGACCGGTAAGAACTTCGAGCAGTGCGTTCGCGAGCACGGCCACGACGGCGAGCACACGACCACCCGCGAGCCTGAGACCGTCCCGGCCGCGCCGGGCGTGAAGGCGTCCGCCATGTACAACGTCACCCCTGCTAAGGCACAGAACATGTTGCGGGACCTGAGCAATGAAGCGCTGTCGATGTCCTACGACGAGGCCGTTCGCCAGCTTCCCGGCAAGGAAATCAGCATGGTGCTTGACTGGATCGGCACCGAACTTGAGCGCCGCATGGGAACCGAGCTGTACGAAGCATGGCTCATGGACTTCTCGGGAGAGGACGGGAACTCCGTTCCTGCCATCGGATACCTCAACCGCAAATAAAGTGGGACCCCGGGGCTTCGGCCCCGGGGAACTATGATAATATTCAAGTACCGACGATAGGATGAGAACATGGAAATCAAGATCAGTTTCACGCTCAACATGAACGACGAGCAGATGCACGCGTGGGCGAACGAATACGGGCTCGACATGGGCAAAGTGTCGTCCGACGCCACCGGTCATCTCGGCGAGATCGTGCGCGAAACCGTCAAGAACATCTCGCACGTGCAGGACTTCACTAGCGTCACTGGGTTCACGGTGAAGTGATGATCTTTTGGCGACACCTCTGCATTGCCTGCGTATTCCTCGCAGGCGTGTTCATCATCGCGGCCGTGCTCGGGGGTTCGTGATGTACCCACCGGGATACTGGACATTGCTGCTCGTCTACACAGCGATATTTGCTGTGCTGTTCATCGGCGGGTACCTGCTCGTTTCGTGGCTGACGTAGAACCTGCCTGCGATACTCCGGCTTCGGCCGGAGTATCCAGGGGAGGAGCTACCTCCGATCATCCGACGAAAGGACGACAACATGGGAACTTCCGGCAACATGGCATTCGTGATCGACGGCGAGACGAAGGCCGGATACGTGCACTTCGATTCGTACCCGTCCGGGCTCGGTGCTGACATGCTCGAATGGCTGCGCGAGAACTACGCGAAGCCAGAGACGTACGCGGCCGTACAGGCGCTCAAGGTGGTCGACGACTCGTCGACTCCTACGCCCGAGCAGATCGAAGCCCTGAAGCAGTACGCGAACACGAACGTGTCGACGAAGCAGCTCGACGAGTGGTACGTACTGCTGCGCGAGACGCAAGGCGATCCGGCAAGCACGCTCGCGGCCGGGTACGTGTACGGAGACCGCAAGATCGAGCCGTACCGGCTCGGCTACTTCGGCGAGTATACGTACGTCGTTAACTTCGACAAGCGGACGTTCACGGCGTCGGGGTACGGGCATCTGCTCGGACACTGGTCGTTCGATGAGCTGCCGACGAAAGACGAGTTCCTGAAGCTCACCGAGAACGACGAAGACGAGGACTGATCATGCCGAACGACGAGTACGAAGACGCGTACACCTGCGGCTCCTGCGGCGAGCGCGTCGAAGACTGCGAGGACATGCAGCGACACGACCACGGGAAGGGATAAGCGATGAAGAGCAAGCAGACGCGCGCACAGCGCTCCGAACTCAAGCGACGCGGCATCACGCCGGGCAAGGTCTCGAAGTCGAACCCGAAGGGGCAGGCTTCCGGCGGATGGTCGCCGTTCGGCACGAGCACGGCGACTCCGGCTCGGATGGAACCGGTCGACGATGTCGCATACGACGCCTTCGACCGCGTTAAAGGTAAGTGGTTCCGCCACGCGCCGAAGGCGGGGAAGTGATGGCGCGGCGTCAAAAGCGTGAGTTCTACATCGTGTGCAAGTACGCCGATCCGGTCGACGGGGGCGAGCACATCTCATGTACCGACGTCACGGTGTACGGCAAGCTCGACGCAGCGAAGGTAGTCGAAATCATGGACGTGTGCGCCGAGAAGTTCGGCGTCGATCGGGCGAACCTGGTCATCACGTTCTTCGCCGAGCTGGAATCATGAGCGCACCGCCACCGGCCTTCGAGTGGTTGTACCTGAAGAACGGCAGGGTCACGCACGCGCTGAGCACATTCACCGGCTCGCGATTCTCGGCCGAGTGCGGCATTGCCGGGTGGGCAGGCTGGTACGGCACCGGAACGCAGGACGAATACGACCAGGCGGCCGAGCTGCCGCAGTGTCAGAACTGCGTGAAGGTGATCGGTCCGAAGGTAGTCGGCCGCCATGTCCCACGGGGCCGCCCGTGATCGATCCTTCGGACTGGGATCTAGCGGCGGCCGGAATGCTGCTCTTGCTCTTGCTGTACGTCGCCGGACACTACGCCGTGGCGTCGATGCACCTCGCGTATGCTGGTTGACCTGCAAGAACAAAATAATTCAAAAATATTTGCCGTAGCCCTTGCACCTTCGTGCAGGGGCTACTAAGCTTGGCTATACCAAGGACGAAACGACGAAAGGACAAAAACAATGTCGAACCTCACCGCTTCCCAGATCGCCATCAACATCAACTTCTCGGGCCTCCAGGGCATCGACGCCGTTTGGGCGACCGTTTCGGACGTGAAGGCGGCGTACTTCGACGCTGCCGACCTCTCCACTTCTTCGCTTGACCTGCTGCGTGCGCTGACGCGCGGCGCGTCGGTCCTGCGTGCGGAGGGGCGCGACGCGGAGGCCGCAGCGGTCGAAGGCGAGCTTTCCCAGCTCGAAACCGAAAAAGTCTTCACCGTGGGCGACCACATGGACCTCTACACGGAACGGTACGGGGTGGAGGCTTCGGCCCTCGCGTTCTAATCGCCGGAGCCCCGACCCCTTGCGGGTCGGGGCTTCGTGTATTATCATCATAGTTGCTAGTCAACACGACGATAGGATGAACCGATGTACATGGAAGAACTCATTCCCCTCGAAGGCGAAGAGTACCGCGAGTACCGCGCCCGGACCGGTGCGGACTATTCCACCTGGTACCACGCCCGTACGAAGTCCGTTCAGGCGCGCATCAACACCGTGAAGGCGTCGCTAACGCCGGTGCAGCGTGAGGCGGCGCAGACGCGGGCGCGGGAAGTCGTGTCGGAGATGCTGAACGAGTGGGCAGCGCTCCGCAGCGTCGCCCGGGGATACAGCGAGTAGGAACATGTCGCCCCGCCCGGAAGGGTGGGGCACTCAAGACGATAGGACGAAACGATGAAGCTCGAAGACGCCGAAAACCTCGCACTCACACTCATGGAAGACAACGGGGTCGGCAACACTTGGTCATTCAGGTTCGATAACGCCAAGCGCCGCTGCGGCGCGTGCCATCACGGGAAGCGCATGATCACGATGTCACGGCACTTCGTGACACTGAACAGTGAAGCGGACGTGCGCGACGTGATCCTGCACGAGATCGCGCACGTGCTCGCCGGTCCGATGGCCTCGCACGGACCGCAGTGGCAGATATGGGCACTCCGACTCGGCGCAAGACCCGAGCGCTGCCAATCAGATGTCGCGATGCCCGAAGGCGGCGTCAGAGGTTTCTGCACGGTGAATTGCACGACGCACCACACCCGGCACCGGATGCCGCCGAGGCGGCTCGCGGACTTGTATCTGTGCAACCGCTGCGGCGCTCCGGTGACATGGGTTCGCGTGAAGTAACTGACGAAAGGACGACACGATGGAACAGAAAGACTACGCAGTGTGTGCCTTCTACCTGCGCGAGGACGCCGGAATGCACCGGCTCGGCATGATGTACAAGTACACGCCGCTCCGGCTGAACGGCTCACGGAACGACGGGAAGCTGTACACGCTGTACCCGCCCGTCGTCGGCGACACGATCCTGCTCATCGACGACACGCAGGGCCTCCACGGCACATTCAAGATCATCGCTCGCGACCTCTCGCACTCGCAGTACGGTTCGGCGAACTGGCCTTACGGCAAGCAGCATTCCGATGTCGGTCCGTACTTCACGTATCTCGTGATCCGGTCGACGGGACTGTTCGTGAACGAAGTCGCAGAGATCTCCGAAGACGGAAAGCACAGTGATCTTGTGTGAAGGGAGGGATGAGCATGGCCGACGACTGGTGCCGCACCTGCGGCGAAGAGGCGGGCGAGTGCCGCTGTAACGAGGAATAGCAAGTACGGCAAGCCCCGGTCTATGCAGGCCGGGGCTTTTATGTTAGAGTTGCAGGACACAGACGAAAGGACGATACGATGAGCCAGCCCATCACTGACAAGCGCGGCAAGGTCGTGCACCGCTCGAACGGTAACGGTAAGCCGCTGTGCAGGCCGCATACCCGAGTCACGTTCAGGGTCACCCTGATCGGACAAGACATGCGGCTGTGCATCGCCTGCGACGACCGCGACCTGCGGGCGCGGTACGAGAACGGAGAGCGGTAATGAAGAAAGTGACCATTACGGCGCTGTACGTTACCGGGCTCGGCCTCATGACCGGCGCGGGGGCAGTCGGCTTCAACGCCGACCCCACGAATGACCTCATGGCGGCACTGTCGCTTGCCATGCTTTTCGTCGGGCTCGCCGTCGCTTCGGCGGCCGTCGTCGGCGCGTGGGAAAGGATGCAGGGATGAGGACACCAAAACCACCGGCCTTGCAAGTGCTCTTCGAGCCGTTCCCGGACGGGGAACACCCCTGGAACCGGGAAGGGTCCGAAGCGTTCGCCGGGCGGTACTACTTCGATGCGCTCGACGCTGAGGGGAATCTCAAGCCGCGCGGTTACCGCGCCGTGCTCGACGGGTGCACCGTGTGCCGCAGGCATGACGACGATCCGCGCAAGCACTGGGACGTGTCGAACGACCACCCCAACTACATGGGCACGCGGAAAACACGGCACTGCGCGCGCTGGAAGCAGGTGGAAACGATCGTGAAGGCGTTCGGCGGCTGGAAGCGGGTGCGCTACGTCGAGCTTGCGGAGTATGAGGGGCTGCAATACCAGCCGATTCCGCAGCGGCGGCGCGAAGTCGTAGCGTGCGGGGTGTGCGGCGGTACCGGGTACGGCGAGTACATCGACGGTACGAAGGGCTTCGCCGACTGCCCGGCCGGATGCGGCTCGTACACGTACCGGGGTCGCGGCGAAGTGCAGATCACGTACGAGGGTCCGGTACGCCCGGACCGGCACGGCATGACGGCCACCCAACTGCGGATGCGCTAAGCTCAACACGGCACACGCTGCCAGTCTCCCGAAAGCCCCGGCTCACGAGGCCGGGGCTTTTCGCTGCCCGAAAAATATTTGAGAAAATTGGGCGCAGGGGTGGACGCCTGCCGGGAATTCGATTAGAGTTGCAGGTACAACACCACAGGGTACGACGATAGGACGACACGATGAACGCTCAGGGCAACGTCAACCGCATCGGGTTCGCGATCCCCACCGGGTACGAGATCAAGGGACACATCATGTGGTCGAAGTCGTGGCTGATCGACGGGTTCCGCTCCGTGAGCGGCACCGATGATCTGATCGGGATCACCACGCACGGGTACGAGATCTCAGGCCGCAAAGACGGTCGGGTAAACCTGCGGATTACGGTCCGGGGACAGATCACGGAGCCGGGCAAGGTGTTCGAGACCGCCGACGAGGCCAAGTACTACGCAACATGGCACTCCGAATCGATCATCTTCGCCTCGCTCGACGAGTACGAGCGACGCGGCGACAAGATCAACTACTGCTTCGCCTAGGACATGAGCCCCGCCGAAAGGCGGGGCTCTTCGCTGCCTACGGACGCCAACCCTTCATACGCGCCTTGCGATCCATCGATTGCGCGGTGCGTGCGAGGGCCGAGTGTGCGCCTTCGTGGCTGCACTCGCGGTAGCACCCGAGCGGGTACTTGCGCCGGAACGCGCGGGCCGGGAGCGCTCCGCAGCGGCCGTGTCCGGCGGCGTGCTCACGCGGGAACGTCTCCGTGTACTCATGAAGCTCGACGTTCGCCAAGTGCGGCGGCGTCAGCGGTTCGGGTTCCTCATAGCTCCACACGGCTAGTCCGCCTCGCGCAGGGCCAGCGCCGCGCGAACGGCACAGTCCTTCGATTCGAGCAGCTTGCGCAGTGCCACGGTCGTCTCTGCGGATGCTGGCAGCGTGGCAGCGAGTTCGTATGCCAGTCCGGCGAACGGTTCGGAGACCGCACGCAGGTCGGCTGGCAGGTGCTCGTACGTGAAGTACGAGAGCAGGGTTTCGGTTGGTGTCTTCGTCGTGTTCGTCATCCGGTGAGCCTAACATGTTCGGTTCGATTGGTAAGCGCTTTCCAAACACGGTGTGATTTCGGGGGCGGGGCGCGGGAGGTCCCCCGCGCCGACAAATCTGACATTCGACCGAAACCCCCCGAAGGGGGTACCCCATCCCATCCCTGCGTCCCGGAATATGTTAGAGTTGTTGGGACACAGACGAAAGGATCACATGAAGATCACGAAGATCAATGCACAGAAGATCAAAGACGATGCTCGTGCAGAGAAGCAGCGCATCATGCGCAGCGCAGGCAAGACGTTCACCACTGCGCAGAAGAAGCGCATGAAGGAACTGAACGGCATCATCGAGCAGGCCGACAAGATCATCGGAGGTAGGTAACCATGCCTAACCAGGACATACCGAAGGATGCCGACCCCGTGTTTCGCGAGGTCATGCGCGCCGTTCGTACGGGAAAGAACCCCGAGAAGAAGCGTCTCGATCAGCTCGACGCGAAGAAGCAGAAGCTCGTGAAAGACGCCATGCGCAGGCGCAAGGGGAAGCACACGCAGGGCTTCCAAGATGGCGTGATCGACACGGGGATGTTCGACCGCTAAGGAGGTAACCATGCCACTACCCAACTGCTCCGCTTGCGGGCAGCGACCACATAAACCCGGCTGCCCCATGGGCGGCGTCGGGAACTAAGCGAGGGGCGATCCGAGAGGATCGCCCCTTTTGCGTGCTCTGCGCAGACACGCCCGAAGATAACTTGCGGGAACCACACTTCTCAAAAGCTATCCCGGTTCCCGCCAACCTTGAGCCCGCCCGACTCAAGTTCAGGGAAGTCGCCGTTTCCCTGAATACCGACCGCCCGCATTCAGGTTTCCGTGAACGGCCCTACGGCCCGCGCTGGCGAACCGGGGGTACTCGGGTATAGGAAAGCGGGTGTGAGGCCGCGAGCGTGGACGCTAGACCCCTTAACGGCCGATCTCTGGCCGTACGGCTACCGTGCCCGCCATGCTGTCTTGCCGCTGCGCGAGAATCGGACCCATCTCGGCGAGCGCTTCGCGCAGCGCCTCGCTCGCCCGCGCGCGCTGCGTAGCGTCGAGATCGGCGGCGTCGAGCGCCTTCGTGAGCGCACGAGCGATCATCTGCGCTTCAGCGCGCAGAGAATCGATGTATCGCTCAGAGAGCCCAGCGCGCACCGCGTCGGCGGCAACCTTCGTCATGTGCTTGCGCTCGTCGCGGCTTTCGCGAATCCACTCGCGCAGCTCCTGCCCGCGCAGCCGCACGGCAATCTCGTAATCGCTCGCCTTCTCGAAGTCGACGCCGTCCGAGTCGATGAGCGTCCGTTCCCGGTGCGCTTCGAGCTGCACGCGCTCATCGATCCACGCTGCCCGGTACGCGCTGCGCCGCACCTCCCCCAAGATCGCATCCCATGGGTTCACGTTCAGTTCGCCCGACCACGGCCGCCGCGCAAGCTCGTATGTCGGGTCGCTCTCGTCGTCCATCTCGTCACCTCTCGAATGTCACGTTCCGTAACCGATTTTTGGGGCCGTGCAGGGGTCGCCGTGCAAGGTGTGCAGGGATCGGTTGCATTTTCAGTTCTACATTCTATGTTGTACTACATATGTTCTAATTTATTGATTCTCACATAAGAGATCAGGATAATCCCTGCAATCCCTGCACATCGCAGCTCAGAGGGCCGTTGAACCCTGCACGCATCCCTGCACACGATCCCTGCACACATCCCTGCACACATCACGTTCAGATAACATACCGAGTGACTAGGACATCACCCGAAGTAGCTGTGCAGGGATCGCTGTGCAGGGATCGGCCTTCGATCCCTGCACAGCAAAATTGTCACTCTCCGTAATCAGATTTCGGAGCTGAGACGCGCGCCGCGAAGCACTTGGACTTGACGACCGTCGATGCGCGTACGCGAGCCTTCGAGCTGCCCCGGGTACGCCGCGAGCAGGTCGCGGAAGAAGACGTTCTTCCCCTTCGCCATGTACCCCTCGCTCGCGCACCACAGCGTGTAAGCCTCGTACACGCTGTCTTTCGGCGACATGGCTTCGGGCGACATGTCCATCACGAGGCAGTCGGAGGCGAACGCCTTGATCGGGCTCGCCGACCGCTCGACGTCTTCCATCGACGCCGCGACGCTCTCGCCGATGGTGAACCGGCCTTCCCGGTCCCACAGCCGGTCCGCGCCGTCCAGCGCCCATGTGAAGATGCCCGGCAGCTCGTCTTGCAGCGTCCGCTTCAGGTTGAAGTCCTCACGGCCTAGGAACCCTTCGACGCGGATGCGCAGCGGCAGGAACCGCGACGCGAGCGCGCCCGTCGAGTCGCGAAGGTCGGGCATGTCGTTCGAGACGATCATGAGCCGCGCGCCGAGCTTGACGTTCAATTCATCCCGGTTCTTCCGGTTCACGGTCACCGGGTCCTCACCTGAGATCATGAGCAGCTTCTCGACGATGGCGGGGTCGGACTTGCCGATACGCGCATCCCCGACGATCGCGAGGCGCTTCCCGAGCATGGGCGCGAGCCCGAAGGGCTCGGCGAGCCGCGCCATCGTCGGGTGGTCGACTTGTCCCGTCCCGCCGAGCAACTGCTCAAGTACCCACGCGATCGTGCTCTTACCCGAGCGGCGCGGGCCGACGAGCGTCATGATCTTGTGCAGTCCCGTCGAGCCCGCGAGCACGTACCCGAACCACTCTTGCAAGAGCGCGTGCGAGTCCTCGTCGCCCGGCCACAGCTCATCGAGGAACTTCAGCCACCGGTCGCACCGCGCGTCGGGCTCGTACGCCACGGCCACGGCCGTATCCGTGAAGAACGCCGGGGTGTGGTCGACGAGCGTGCGTGCCGCCGTTCCGCCTTCGCGCGGGCACCACAGCAAGCCGTTTCGCACACAGGTGATCTCGTCGCCGGGCATCGTCTCGGATTGCTCCGACCGGCGCAACCACGCGGGAACTTCCATCGATTCCCTCATGCGCATCTGCGACGCCATCGCTTCCGTCACTTCTCGCACACTTGACGTGTTCGGGCTCCACGGGCGCGGCTCCATGCCGTCTTTCGTCGCCTGCATGTACGAGGCGTCGGCGAGCAGCGTTCGCACGGCGTCGGCGACGGCATAGCGGTTGTCCGCGCCGCCCATGCGCAGATACGCGCCACCCGTCTCGCCTTCGCGGTACAGATACCACTCGTCTCGCCAGTGCTTCAGGTGAATCCCGGCGTCCGCGAAGAGGTACAAGAGGAACCGCGCGACCTTGTCCGGCTCTTTCGGTCCGGGCACCGGCTCGTCAAGCGCAACGCTCTCGGGCAGGAACCGGTATGCCTGATCAAGGTCGACGACGGCCGTGGCGTCCGGCATGGTCTCGTCAACGCGTTCCCGTGCTCCGGTGATGCCGCCGACGATACTCGCGGCGAAGTCGTCCGTTTCGGGCGTGCTAGGGTCGGTTTCAGGGTTATCTGTCTGGTCGTCGATCATCGCTTTTCGTCCCTTTCTACGTTTCACGGACGGGAGCGTGATCGGCGACTTTCGTCGTCTGCGCTGCCCGACCGGATTCCCAACCGGATGTGAAGGTCCGCATCTGCTGCTCGGCCGTGTCGTTCGCTCCGGCGTGGCGCATTGCTTTGAAGCACCACGCGCGGGCATCCGCCTCAGACGGTTCGCCGTATAGAGCTGCAAGCGTACCGAGACGGTACGCCGTCCGGTTGAGCATGTCGTTCCTCGTACCGGCCGCCGAACGTGCCAACTTCCGCACGCTCTCGGCCGCTTCGAACTTCGCCCACGCCTGCCCGCGATCGGACATGCGTGCGCGGATGTCCGCGTTCGTCATGGGCTCGACGGTGGTCGCCCGGCGCTTCTTGCACAGCGGCACGAGCCAATCGGGCGCGTCGGCAACGTGCAGCAATCGCTTCCCCGCTCGCTCGACGATTCGGTACGCGCCGACCTCGGGAGCCCGGACGTACCCACGGATGCCGCGCACGTCGATCCCCGCGCCGATCTTCCCCGACGACTCATTGCGCACGCCGCCTTCGGCGTCGGCTGCCTCGTTCCATCGGAAGTACAGGTGCGCTCCGCCGCTGGGCGTCCGCACGCACATGGTGCGCGTGAATTCGTCGACCGTGCCGCCGTGCCGGTGCGTGAGGTCGCGCAGGCTGGCGAAGCCGTCGATCCCGTGCTTCATGTCGATGTCGAGCACCCAGATACCCGACTCCGGTCCGGTGGCGATCCCGACGCCGCACGGCGCGTAGTTGCCCGTCCACCAACCTTGAATCTGTTCGAAGTCCCTCGTCGCACGCTCTGGCCACTCGGTGAAGACCGGCGTCCCGGTGTCGACACGCAGCGGGAACACGCGGAACCCGAGCTTCGTGCAGGCATACGCCACAGCTCCAGGGCGCGCCGAAGCGAACCGGGAATAAGTCACACTAGCCACATCTGTTATCCCTTCATCTGTCGTCTACCAACCATAATACCGCTCGTGCTAGGCTTTCGTCGTGCCGGTCCGCTGCCGGACCGATCAAGACGACGACACGATGATGAAAGGACGACATATGTCGACTACAACCGCGCCGATTGATGTACGAACCGAGGCGTTCGCCGACTTCATGGCGGACTACCCTTACGCTTCCGAGGTCGACAGCATCGCCGACCTGCCGTTGCAGTTCTTCACGGCCGACGACACCGGCGAAGTGTTCTACGCGCGCGTACTGGGCTTCGGCTCGTCATACCGCAAGACGCACTTGAACCACGCGCCCGGTACGAAGCCCGCGCCGGGCAAAAGCTGCTCGCGCTGCCGCTGGACTGATACGGCGATCCTGTGGGCGCAGCCGGTCGAAGATGAGGGCGACGGCCGGTTCAAGCCCATCGCGCGCTGGCAATACGTCTTCGTCTCGCTCGGGAAGTCGGCGATCGAAGGCGAGTGGCAGCGCGACACGATCATCTGGACTGAGGATGCCGAAGACGTGCTCCGCAAGCTATTCGTGCCTACAAAGAAGGACTTCCGGCGCGACACGGGCGACATGGCGATCCCGCCGCACAACGCCGCCGCGTTCCGTGACGCTGCGTGCGTTGATGAACGCATCGCCGATCTGCTCGCCCGGTATGAGCCGGTGATCCCCCAAGGCAGCCGCAACGGGGCCGACGTCGACCCGCTCGCGGGACTCTGACATATATGTTAGGCTTGACGAGAGTAATAGTTCTTCTCTTTGCGGGGAAGCCGCCCGGTCCGATTGCCGTTGGACCGGGCACTACGACGAAACGATGAAGGATAGAGAATGGACACTGACGAACGACGTACCAAGATCGCCGACGACCTGCGCAAGCTCGGCGACGTGATCCGGCTGAACGCCCCCATTCCCGTAGATGAGTTCGGACCACTCCAGATCATGCACTGCGTGATCGAAGGCGACCACGACGAGCGTGAGGCGCGGTTCAACGCGCACACCGAAGACATGGCACAGGTTGCCACTGAAATGAGACTCGACTTCACGTACACGGCGACGGTCGACACGATCGGCGACACGCACCACCGGTCGACGCTGATCATGCCTCACGGCGAGATCACGTACCGCGTGATGTGGATTGAGCGGAAGGCGCAGGCCGGTGTCTGACGAAGTCGAGCCTGAAGAGGGTTTCCAGTACTACGCCGACGCCGCCGAAGCGTGGCTTGATCAGGCGCAGCAGTACACGCCGCAGATCTACAACCCGCGTATGTTCGAGCACGCACTGAAGAGTGCAGACGTGTATGCACGTCTAGCGGAAGCCGCAAGCCGCATTCCCGAACTGAACGAGGACTGAGCATGGCAACGCTCGTACAGCTCTTGATCTCGATCGTGCTCAGCCTCGCAGCCTATGGCATCGCGCATTACGGCGTCGATCTCGACCGGCCGCTGTCGATCATCATCGGCGTGGTCGTGTTCCTACTCTGCATGGGCTGCTCCGTGGTCATCATCGATGGCGACATGTTCGACTAATAGGGATTAACGAAAGAAGGAGACATGACGAACATGAATGAAGGGGACAAGCGCAAGCTCAGCGGCTGCGCGCTCGCCGTGGCGGTCGTGCTCGGCGCTGCCGCGCTCGCAACGATCATTGTCCTGCTGTACGTGCTCGTGCAGTTCGGCTCATTCCTCGGGAGCTTGTAATGCCACCGACCACGACGTACACGCTCACGCGCGTCTTCGACGGTGACGACTCGCCGTACCACTCGACATCGTTCACATCGAGCGACACTGACGCGATCAACTGCGCGCACATGCTCGCAGCCGGGTTCAACACGATGAGCCGCAATTTCATGCACACGTTCGTGATGGGCGTGATCGACACACAGGACGGCCGGGTGTTCTATGACGGCAAGGTCGAGACGATCAAGCGCGGCGACGAGCCCACACGTTCGGCCTACGCACATGTCGCTCGTTCGGTGCTTGAAGAGGCATACGCCGATTACATGGGCATCCGCGAGCGGATGTATGAAGCCGGAGTCGAGACGATCCCGGTCTCTGCCGGAGTCGACGAGCTGCGTTCGATTATCGACGCGCGCGAAGAGCGATTTCGGGAGCGTGCGGAAGCGGACGAAGCGGCACGCGCCGAGATGATCAGTTTCGTCAAGCGCGCCCATGCGAAGAAGCTGCGGATTCAGGCAGCAGGCGAGCCACGCCCTGAACTCGACGACCGGTGGCGCGGAATGCTCGACGTGCTCGCGAAGTTCCTTGTCGTGACCGGCGAAGCCGACCCCGACGAGGGACATGCCGTCGCGCGGCGTCTGTGCGAGGTTGATGGCAGTGAGTTCTGAGCCTGAAATGATGCGAGCCGACTTCATGACCGTGCGCGGCGGCATGGGTAACGATGCCTTCGCCGCGACGCAGAATCTCGTGAACGTCGCTCGTGCGATGTTCGCGAACGAAGGGATCGACCTGAAGACGGTCGAATCCTTCCGGTGCCGCGTGACGCGCAACCACGACGCCGACGAACTCGGCGGCGACCCGGTGCCGATGTGGGACACGTGGGCTGAAGTCGAGTACCCGGCTCCGGTCGACGACACCGACAAGCCCGAATAGCGACGACGAACACGGAGGCCGGTCCCGATCACGGGGCCGGTCTCTCGTATGCTTGCCGTAATTCACCCATTACCACCCAAGGGTCCCGCTATGGACTTGAGTTCACTCTCTGTAACGCTGTATGTACTACTAATCGTCATGGGCACTGTCGCCCTCGCGAGCATTTCACTGACGGTATGCATCCGCACACTGATGCGTCTGACGCCTGCAACCGACGACGTTGACGACGACTTCTCCGGCATCCGGCTCATGCGCAGCCACCGACCGGAGTAAGATATACGTACGAGCCCCGCTCAGGCGGGGTTTCGTGCTCTGACCAGGATGAAAGGACATTTGATGGGACTCAAGGGCGTCAAGCTCAGCCTTGTTGAGACGCTGGAAGACGTGCACGCGTGCATGACGTGGCTCGAAGGGCTCACCTGCGAACGCATCGGCTTCGACACCGAAGGCACCGGCATCTCCCCCGAGATCGATCGCGTGCGTCTCGTGCAGTTCGGGGATGCGCATCAGGGGTGGGCCATTCCGATCGAGCGTTGGCAAGGGTTGATCGAAGAGATCGTGCACCGCTGGCAGCGTCACGGCCGGTTCGTGGCGCACAATGCGCGCTATGACGTCGCGATGCTGCGCAACCACGGCGTGCACATTCCGGTGCACCTGGTCGACGACACGATGATGCTCGCGCACATCGTCGACCCGACGAAGTCGGTTGCGTTGAAGCAACTGTGTGCGCGCCATATCGATCAGGCAGCCGCAGCCGCTCAGAAACAACTGCACGACGTGATGGACGCGACCGGCCACACGTGGGCAACGATCCCGATCGCCGCCACCGGGCAGTACGCCGTGTACTGGGTGTACGCCGCGCTTGACCCGGTGCTCGCGGTGCGACTGTGGGACTTGCTCTGGCCGCAGGTTGAGCGCATCGCGCCGCACGCGTACGACATTGAGTTGTCGGTGGGGTGGATCGCCGACCGGATGGAACGCAAGGGCGTGCTCGTCGACCGTGAGTACACGGCCGACAAGTCCCGTGAGTTCCTGGACTTGCACGCGGCGCTGGCGAAGCGCGGACACGACGAGTTCGGCGTCTCGCTCGGTTCGTCACAACAGATCGTTGAAGTGCTGTTGCGCGACAACGTGCCGCTGTGGAAGCGCACCAAGCAAGGCGCATGGTCGCTGGACAAGTTCGCGCTCGAAGGCATCCGGCACCCGCTCGCGCAGCTACTGCAAGAGCACAAGCGCGTGGAAAAGCTGCAATCGACGTATCTGCGCCGGTTCCTTGAGTATTCCGAGCGGGACGGTCGGATTCACCCGAGCATCAACACGCTCGGATTCAAAGAAGAGGACACGACCGGCTTCGGCGTCGTGACCGGACGCATGTCGATGTCGAAGCCGAACTTGCAGCAACTGCCGCGTGTCGACGAGGACGATCCGCTGTCGATCGTGGTGCGCAACTGCATTGTGTCGTCCCCGGGCACGACGCTCGTGATGTTCGACTTCGACCAGGTTGAACTGCGCTTGCTCGCGCACCTCTCGCAAGACCCGGGGTTGTTCGCCGCGTTCGAGCAGCCGGGCGACTTCTTCACGTTCATGACTCAGACGATCTATTCGGACCCGTCCATCGTGAAGAAAGACCCGCGTCGGTCGCTGACGAAGTCGTACGTGTACGCGTCCAACTACGGCGCAGGGAATGAGCGGCTGGCACGCACCACGCACCTGCCTCTTGCCGAGATCGAGCGGTTCGCAGCCGACTACAAGCGCACGTTCGCGAAAGTGCCGGAATTCCAGCGTCGTGTGCAGCGCGACGCAGCGCAGCGGTACAAGGCCGAAGGCTCGGCGTACGTCATGTCGCCGATCACCGGGCGACACTTCATCGCCGATGATCCGGGCAAGCTGTATCCGCTGGTCAACTACATGATTCAGGGTATGGCGGCCGAGATCATGAAGACGAAGTTGCTCGAACTCGACGCGGCCGGGCTCGGCGATTATCTCGTGCTCGCCGTGCACGACGAAGCGATTTCGGAAGTGCCGGACGATGATGTCGAAGACGCCATTGCCACGATGAACACGATCATGAACGACGACAAGCTGCTGTCGCTGCCGCTCACTTCGGGCGGGGCGACCGGGAAACGATGGGC
>Ga0070699_100000563_pt1 | contig 35041 bp, 44 predicted proteins | sample KBSK1503metaG_FD_65473 | JGI IMG/M metagenome (GOLD analysis project Ga0070699, IMG submission 65473) | Corn, switchgrass and miscanthus rhizosphere microbial communities from Kellogg Biological Station, Michigan, USA - KBS K1-50-3 metaG | ecosystem: Host-associated > Plants > Roots >... | reverse complement strand
GATTATGTTCGAGTATTCGATGACCCGGTTGCCCTTGGCGGTCGAGAAGGTGCCCAGGGTAGCGAGCTCGGTATGGCTGGGTCCCCCGGCCGAGCTCGTCGAGGAGCACCGGCTTCGGTCTCGAGACCAATACGCGGGCCATCGACGGCTATCACGGTGCCGAAAGGAAGGCCGGTGGCGAACCGTGGTCCCATGCCGGGCAGCCCGACGAACTCCAACGACTCGTGAGCCCGCCTCCCCGCCTCGGTCTCGACCCGCTGGATGACGGCGTGTGGGGTAAACGCATCCGCGTCAACTCGATCACGTGGCCCAGGAGTACCCGTGGAGTAAACCGCCCGGGCGATCGTGGCGGACGAGCTGACGGCCGACAGGCAGCCGGACTGGGGCCAAGACGAGAGGTTCGGGGCAGCGCCGTTCGAGTCCTTGGTGCGGGCGCGCCTGGTGATAGTGGACCAGGAACTCCTTGATCATCGCCTCCAGATGACGAGCGCTGAAGATGAGCAGGTGGTCCAGCAGCTCTCTCCGACAGGTGCCGACGAACCTCTCCGCGATCGAGTTCGCCCCCGGCGTCCGATAGGGCAGTTTCACGACCTCCACGCCCTCGGCGCGGAAGACCTGATCGAAGCCGGCGGTGAACTTGCTGTCGCGATCACGGAGCAGGAACTTGGCCTTCAGCGCCCCGTCCTGGAGCTTCCAGACCAAGTTCCGAGCTTGCTGGGCCACCCACTCGCCGGTCGGGCTGGCGGTGATGCCGGCGAGGTGGACCTTGCGGCTTGCAAGCTCCATGAAGAACAAGACATGGAGGCGCTGGAGCCAGGCCGTCTCGATGGTGAAAAAGTCAGTTGCCAGCATCTGAGCGGCGTGCTGGCGGACGAACCGGCGCCAGGTGGTCCGGCTGCGGCGCGGAGCAGGCGGGATGCGGCGGCTGCGCAGGAGGACGCACTCCCGCCGCTTGGGGTCGCGGGCAGCGCGTGAGCGTGGAGGGCGCTGACCGAAGGCGGCCCACCTGCAACGGACCAGCTCGCGGTGCCAGCGGAGCAGGGTCTCCGGCCTCGGCAGCAGCGAAGGCAGACCTGTCTGGGGAGCAGCCGGCTGAGACCAGCCAGCAGGATGCGATCACCAGGCTGCCAGGCACGCTTGCCGACTTTGCGCTCCAAGACACGGAGCTGATGGCGGAGGGGCAAGCACCTCTGCGCGGACCTGGGCGTCGGAGCGGGTGCGGACCAGGACGAGGTCGACCACGAAGAGGACGAGCTCGTAGGTGAGGCCGAGAAGCATGCACGTGGAACGCGACCGCCGCCACGACGATCCGCGGTCAGCGGCCCCACAGGCCCCAGCGCCGAGGTTTACCCCGGGCCGGCTTCGAAGGCGTCCAGTCGAACTGACGCCCGGCGGTTTACCCCACAGGCCGGTAGAGCGTCGAGATCGCCCCGGTGGCCTGCTCCACGAATATGTGCGAGCGGCATGAGCGAGGTGACTCGGGAGGGTGTGACGGGACATGATCCGCACGGGAGCGACGCCCTGCACGCGACACGAGTCGGTTGGGGGGTGGCGACGTTGTCAAACCCGCCCCCTGCCGTGCCGGTTAGCACGCTCTTTCGCGATCGTCACAGATCGCCGCTCGGGACGACGGTCGCGTCCCGGGAGCGCTGGAAAGTAGGACGGCATAGCCTTCCGCAGCAGGTGTGACAACCACTGCAGGAGGACTACGCCGTGAACACGAGGATAGCGCCGAGCGCCGCCCTGGAGGCGGCCATCGAGGAGCTCCTGGCCGAGGGCTTGGGCGACGGAGAGCGGCTGGCCGAGATCGGCCGGCTGGGAGCCCGTCTGGTGCCGCAGCGGGCCGTCGAGGAAGAGGTGACGGCGTTCCTGGGCCGAGCCCGATACGAGCGGACGCCGGAGGCACGCGGCTCGCGGAACGGGAACCGGCCGCGGCAGGTGCAGACCGCCGAGGGCGAGCTGGAGATCCAGGTGCCGCAGGTCCGGGGCGCGGCCGAGAGGTTCGTGAGCAGCGTGATCCCGAACGGGCGGACGGCGCTGCGGACCAGGCGGCTGGAGGCGGATCATCGGTGGCTGGGTGCGCGGGCTGTCGGACCGAGACATCGAGAGCCTGGTCAGCGAGGCGGGGCTGGGGCAGATCTCGAAGAGCACGGTGAGCCAGATCACCAAGGAGCTGCGGGCGCGCTACCAGGCGTTCCGGGCCCGCGGCCTGGGCGAGGTGGAGCTGCTGGTGCTGTTCTGCGACGCGATCTACCTGCCGACCCGGCCGAGCGGGGCCAAGGAGGGCGCTTCCCGGTCTCGTCATAGCCCCAGGCCACCAGCACGGGTGCTGCTGGACGTCGTGCTCGGTCAGCGGGAGCGCTTGGAGGACTGGCTGGAGACGGGCCGCGGCCTGGTCCGCCGTGGGCTGCGGGCGCCGATGCTGGTGGTCACCGACGGGGCGCCCGGGCTGATCCGGGCGATCGAGGAGCTGTGGCCGGACGGCCACCGCCAGAGGTGTACGGTGCACCGCCGGCGGAACGTGGCCGGCAAGGTGCCGAGGAGCGACGCCAAGCTCCACGAGCGGGTGGAGGCGGCCAACTGGGCCGCCCTCGACGAGGCCACCTCGCCGGCGGACGGCGAGGCCAGGCTGCGCCGGCTGGTCGCTGACCTGGAGCGCTCGTACCCGAGCGCCGCCGCCTGCCTGGCCGAGAACCTGCCGGCGCTATGCGTGCACCTGGAGTACCCGCTCCGCCTGCGCTCGACGAACATGCTCGAGCGCTCGCTGGAGGAGGTGAAGCGGCGGACGAAGGTGATCGGACGCTTTCGTGGGGAGACCAGTTGCCTGAGCCTGTGCTGGGCGGTGCTCGACCTGTTCATCGCCAGCGCTCGCGGACTCGCCCTCACCGCGCTGGAGCGCCGGCAACTGGCGCAGATACGCGCCGCCCGCATGGCCCAGACGCCGGACTCACTGACCGCATAAGATGCGCCCGACTGCGACGGCTGCGCCTCGCTTTTTCCGGCGTCGCCGGGACGCAATCCCGGAGCGGGCTCCGCGGGCAAGCGCAGCAACGAGAACCTGACTTGACGGACGAACACAGGAGGATGCGCCCCATGTCGCCTATCCGGCGCTTCGATCACGTCGGTATCACGGTCAAAGATCTCGACACGGTGACGGCCTTCTTCGTCGGGCTGGGCTTCGAAACTGAGGGCCGGACGGTCCTGGAGGGCGAGTTCCTGGACACCGTCGTTGGCATACCTAACTCCCGTACCGAAATCGTCATGCTGCGGCCGCCCGACGGAGGAACCGGGCTAGAACTGGCGAGCTTCATCCGCCCCAACCACGAACCGGGATCGCCCGACGCCATGGCGAACGAACTGGGGCTACGCAGCGTGGTCTTCGACGTGGACGACCTTCAGGCGATCCTCGACCGGCTCGCCGCGGACGGCTACCACCTGGTCGGCGGCGTCGGTCAGTACGAGGGCATCTGGCGCATGGCGTCTGTGCGCGGACCCGAGGGGATCATCGTGTCCTTGGCCCAGCGAATCGACTGATCCGCGCCCGTCGAAGCCGCCCGCAAGTGGTGGCCACTGCTACGTCTCGGCGCGCGCCTGACGGCCTCGCGCATAGCGGCTTCCTCGGAGGCAGCGGTCATCGGAGTGCGGCCCTGCACGGCGAGCGCTGGAGCGCCAAACGGCTCGACGACGCGGCCCATGACTCCGAACCTCACGTTCGCGCATCCCTGCCGGGCGAGCTTGCGGCGCAGCGCCAGACCGATGTGGTTCGAGGGGACGACGACCGTGACCGGCCCGAGCGGGTCGGCCCCTTTGGCCTCGCGATTGCTGTCCACAGCCAGGCCACGCTTTCGGCCCCAGGCCGGACCAGTGCGAAGTTCAAGCCGCCGGCTCTCCAGGAAGGGGCAGGCCGCCGTTCACGGCAGCTGCATGGCCTCGAACCCCTTGCCCTCGAGGTCGTCGCCATCGCGATTGCGCGTCCAGCGGCCCAGGCGTAGTTCTTCATTCCGGATGATCGAGGCGCTCCAGGCCTGTGGCTTCTCGCCTCAGACGAAGGCGACCAGCCAAACCACCTCCCGGCGGCGCGGGTGCGTGCTGGGCGCGGCGCCCTCCCGCAGAGGAGCTTTCAGGCGGCAAGGAGAAACTGGCGCAGCTGCGCGCCGCCCGCATGGCCCAGACGCCGGACTCACTGACCGCATAAGATGTGCCCGACTGCGAGGGCTGTGCCGTCGCTTTTCCAGCGTCGCCCGGACGTGACCCGGGACGACAGCGCCGGCTTTTCAACTGAGCTTGGTTTCTTCCCGGCGATAGCTCTGCAACCCTCACGGATAAATGCCTCCCACGCGCTGGGTCGAATCAGGCTAGCGCTCACCGAGAGCGATGACCGCCATGATTCCAGCCGTGACCGCAAGCGCACCTAAGATCCCAGCAGCGTTCGGATGCCTGGCTACGATGTTTTCTCCCCTAGGAAACTCCCGATTGAAACGCCGGCGACTGAGTATCTTGAAGTCGCCTCCTGCAAGTCCCAGTCTTTGGGTGAGCTCGCGGAGCTCGTCGCTGGACCAAAAGTCTGTATTGACCTTCAAGAGAATGCGATGCCGGTCAGCGTAGAAGATCGCAAATTCCTGAGAGCGCATCGCGAGGGCAACGCGCACAACTCGGTACGCAACACCACGCATGTCTTCTTTTCTTCACGTGCTTGCGGAGGCCATAGAGGCCGACGCGCAAGATGTGATCGTTGCGCTGCTCGATTCGCGCACTGTGAAAGTACGACCACATCGAAACTACAGCCACCGCTGCAAACGCCCACAACACATACATGGGAACCACCTGGTGATTCAATGCGAGTCTCAGACTCCCGGCACCGAGCGCAAGGAGAGCGATCAGCGGAGACGCTCCTGCCCAGCGCCAATAAGCCTCCCCGTCAGGCCGAATCACTAGCCGCTCGGCATCCTCGGTCAGCATCGCGATCGACTAGCGAGGTTAATAAGCACCCTACCCCGAACACTGAATGATCACCACCACGGCAGCGGGATCCTACTGAACCACATGGTCCAACTATGCGGCCCGAGGCGCCGACCGGCTGCTGTTGCCGCAAATTCCTGAGCACAACTCGCAGCTTCAACATCTGCATGATGCAATACATGACATGCTCTTTATACGGGCTTGCGGGAGCAATCCAAAGACCGGAATAGCGCTTCACCAGCTCATCGCCTGACGGCACGGCTTTAGTCGCGACCCATTCCCATTCCATGCCTGACGCGGAGATGCTGAGATCGAAGGAAGCGTGCGTCTTGTTGCTAGGGTTATGGTCTCCGACGATGCCGATACGCATTACGTGAGACTACTTCGAAAAAGCCTCCTTAGGTCCACTGATGGCGCTTGGCCAAGCGTGGGGGCGCGAGGATTCGGTACTGCACCGGCCGAGGCCCGTTCCGGCGACGCGCTCTGAAGGAAGGCCTTTGCCGCCGATTGTAAAGAGGCGCCGCCTCGACGCTACAGGTCTCTGTCTGACCATCCTCGGGCTGGGAGAGCCTGGCATCGCGAGGTCTCGAACGGGCGCAATGGAGCCTCCGGGCTCCGCGGTCGTGGACCGCCCAATGCCAAAGCTCGTGGCTTTGAATCGATTCAGCTTGTTCGTTTCGTTCCAAAGAGCTGACTGACCTCGGCGGGCGTCCGCAGGTCGACACCAGAGCTCGAGAGGTCATGGGACAGGCGAGACCGCAGCGCAGGGACGTTGACGCCCGGGTCGGCGGCGGTAGTGAACTTCGGCGCCAACAAGCGCTCGGTTCGGGACCGTGCCGCAAGACGAAGCCCGAAGGCGTGCGACTTTCAAAAGGGGTTGTCCGCTAGGCAGGCAGCAATCCCTCGCCGTAGACCGTGCGGGTGGCGGGAGGCTGGCCTCATTGATCCCAGCGAGCCCGCGTGGCGGCGAAGAGGCGAGTCAGTATGCTGGCCAGGATCCGCCGCTCGTCGGCCGCCAACGGCTCGAGGAAGATCTCTTGCTGGCGATCCAGGACGGCGATCGCGGCCTGTTTAAGCTCCCGCCCGGCGGCCGTCGGCTTGATGAGAAAGGCCCTCCGGTCCTGCGGGTTCCGACACCTCTCGACGAGGCCCCTGGCCTCCAGCTGATCGATCAGGTCGACCATCACTGTTCGATCGATCTGGAGCTCAGCGCCAAGCTCCTTCTGGGTCATGGGTGTCCTCTCGGTGACCAAGGTAAGAATGCCGACCTGGCGCGCGGTCAAGCCCAGCTCGGTGAGCTTCGAGTTGGCGAGGGCGTGGGAGGCTTCCGCGGCGCGGTACAGAAGGAATGGGATGCGCTCCCGCATGGAGGGCGGCAGGCTGTTTCCAAAATCGTCGGTCACGCCGATTATCGTCCTGCTAGAGTATCGGTCAACCTGCACACATCGGGAGGCTACCAGCCCTGAGCACTTTCCTCCTCTTGGCTGAGACGGCGGCGACTCTCTTTATGGCCGGCGTCCTGTGGACGATGCAGATTCTCAACTACCCTCTGCTGAGACTGGTGGGCCGAGACGCTCTGAGTGCCTACGAGGGCGAACACAACCGACGCTTCGCCCTTGTGGTCTTTCCCGGTGCGCTTGTAGCACTCGCAGCTTCGGTCGGCCTGCTGATCAACCGTCCGGGCGAGGTCCCGATCTGGATGCCGGGGGTCGAGCTCGGTCTGGTGCTAGTGGTGATCCTCTCCACTGCCTCGCTCCAAGCGCCGCAGCACGGCAAGCTGGCAAAAGGCTGGGATGAAGCGTCGCATCGGCTGCTGGTGAACTCGAATTGGATTCGAGTGGTGGCTTGGTCGGCCGCGGGCTTACTGGCCCTGTGGATGTCCTTGCGGACCTTTACCAGATAAGTGAGGAGGAGTGAAATGTCGAGCGAGCCCAAGGCAATCACGAACATCGAAGTCTTCAACGAGTGGCAGCGATGCCTAGCGACCAACGACGAGGAGTGCACAGCCAAGGTCGTTGATCTCGAGAACTACACCGAGATCTGTCTAGGGTTGACTCCGTGGACAACCGGGTACGGCGTCGCCGCGGCGAACTTCTACCGCAACATGATCGTGCCGTGGGCGGACATTTCGTTCAATATCGAGGACCTACAGGAGTCCCCGGAGGGAGTCACCGTACGGCAGCACATAGAAGCCACCCATGTGGGCGAGTTTTCTGGCATCGCGCCGACCGGGAAGAGGGTGGCTTGGGACAACGTGGCTATCGTGAAGGTCAAGGGCGGCAAGGTGGTGGGCCAGTGGGCTCAGCCCGATCTGTGGGGCATCTACCGTCAGCTGGCTGGCTAGGCTCGGCTGCCCAGTGTCGCCTGACCGCCATTAGGTCCGAACACGCCGATAGCCGAGCCTTCATGACGAGGCGCCAAGCGGTATCGACGGATGGGGCCCGCGCGCGCCATCGCGCAGGCTGCACGCGAACCTCGCCCGAGGCACCTCGGCGGACCGGGCCGGATCACCTGATACCGTAAGGTCTGCTCGGGCCTGGACAGCCAGCCCTAGCATCTCGAAGGGGCGACGCATCTCACCAAAGTGCTCGCTATGCTGTAGCCCTGCCGCCGTGCAAAGAGACCTACGGCTTAATCGCCTCGGCGCAGTCGCGGGCATCCTAGGCCCCTTGCTGCTGGCACCTTCGCCCTCAGCAATGGCATCTTCGCTCGGATCTTTCCGCTCGCGCCGGCACCGATGATCTCCGCCGGCGTCGGATTCGCTCTTCGGCGCGGATCGGTGATACCGAGAGAGTTCGGCACGGCGGCGCTGGTCGTCGCTGTGCTTTTCGTTGTTGCGGGTATCGCAGCCGTGTTTGGGCCAGCCGGCCTCGCCCTGGCGATCATCATGTCGATCGTGGAGGCCGTCTGGATTCTCGCAGCAGCGATCGCCCTGGCCCGCGTGGCTTGGCGATGAATGCCTCCCGGCCGCGTGGTTGGCGCTTCAAAGTTGCGCGACTCGCCGAGCTCGATATGGCCTTTCTTGGCCCGCGAGTCATCGTCGCCGAGTTGCGATCGGAGTCGCCGGCTCCCTCGCGCTGGGCGCTGCGTCGCTTATTTACGTCGTCCGCGTGGGGAGGCGCTCCTTGGTCATGGCCGACTCTCCTGGGCATCGAGCTCGTCGCGATTGGCATGAGCTATCTCCCTTTGTTGTTCGAGGCGTGGCGAATCCTGACAAGGCAAGCGATGGCCCATCGCATTCGGCTGGTCTGTGGATTAGCGCTGAAGAGAACCAAGTCCGCAACCTGAGCTGTCAACCCAGGACAGCGACCTGCGAGCGCACTTCCTGCCCCCGATCGAGACTCCGAGTGCTCCCGAGTCTTCGATCTGATCTCCTCGAGGGAAGGTGTCGAGGTCATTCAGCTAGCCGCTCGACCCCGCTGCAGCGCGGCCACACCCAGGGGTGGCGTGACGATCAAGCCCCGGACCGGGTACCCTGCCGTCGCGGAGAAGATCACGGCGGTTTCGATGACGCGTGCCGAGCAGCCTCAGAGACACGTCGCCGGCCGTGGCTCGTGGGATCGCGGGCCTCACTCTGGACCTGCTGTGGATAGCGGATAGGAGGACCCTCAGCATGACGAACGGGAAGGAACACGAGCCAGCACTGGAGCCTGAGGATCTCGCCCGGTTCTTCACCGATAGGGCCAATGCTGGCGACGTCGACGGATTGGCGGCGCTCTATGAGCCGGACGCGGTGCTGGCGTTCCCACCGGGGCGGATTACGATCGGCAGGCAAGCGATCCACGGGGTCTATGAGGAGCTGCTTGCATCCAGGCCCACGTTCGCCGCGGGTGAGCAGCGGCCTGCGCTGCGGAACGGCAACTTGGCGCTGACGTCGTCGCGTCTAGTGGGTGGGAACATCACCGTGGAAGTGGCGCGCCGACAGTCAGACGGCACCTGGCTGTGGCTCCTGGACCAGCCCAACATTCTCGGATAGTCCACGCGACCTGTGCCGCTAGCCCCTACTCAGTCACCTCGTCAGGCCGCCCTGTTGTACTCGTGGAGCAAGCCGCCGAGACGATCTCGTCGTCCACTGGACCGGTCGGCAGCCGAACCGCCTGGGTCGGCTCGCAGGGTCGCCTTTGCCCAAGCCCTTGGTGCAGGCGGGCGTAGTGGTAGTGCTCGGTGAACTCCCTCAGCACCCCCTCCAAGTGGCGGCGACCGAAGATCAACAGGTGGTCGAGCACCTCCCTCCGACAGGTGCCGACGAACCTCTCCGCGATTGAGTTCGCGACTGGCCTCCGGTAGGGAAGGCGGATGACTTTCACGGCCTGCGACTTGAAGACCTCATCGATGGGGAAAGCGAGCCGCAAGGCGAGCCGAAAAGGTGCTCCGAGGCCATGGCATGCCGCCCGCACCTCGGGGCAGCCAGATTTGGCACTGGACGGCCTCCAGCGAGCACTGGAGGAACGCCGAGGTGCTGGCGCTGCGCCACCAGCTTGGGGTGCCTCTGCACAGCCGCCGATTTCTGGGCCGAGGTGTCCCAGATCGACTGGAACCGGGCCGAGAGGTGGTTGCCGCCCTTCTTGCCAGGGAAGCATTGCCCCGCCGCGAAGCACGATCGGGGGAGTATCGCAGGCCGCCAGTGATTCCTGGGATTCTTCTTCGTTAAACCAGGGTAGACGGCGCGATCTCTTCCGAACTGACGCTGGTAAGGCTAACGGCACAGGTGCCTGGCGAGCCACGGCTCATCTTCAACGCCCACCGACACTTAGACCACGTGGACCTCAACGCGGGCTAGCTTGAAAGGCCGGTTGACAGCCAGAATTCATCACTTGTAGAATTCTACGCAGGAAGAATTCTACGCAGGATGAAATTCTCGGTGGAGGCGAGTGATGGTTGGGAAGACGCCGGCTAGAGAGCGTATCGAAACCTACGTCGCGCCGCTGGTCGTCGGGGCGTTGGCGCTGGTCACCCTGATTGGACTAATCGCTCCCGCGATCAAGAGCCCGTCGCCGCACGACATCCCGGTCGGCCTGGCCGGCCCGCCGGAGGCCACGCAGCAGATCGCGGGCGCATTTGCCGCCAACGCGCCGGGCGCCTTCGTCTTCACGACCTTTGCCAGCGAGGACGACGCACGCGCGGCGCTCGACTCTCGTGCTGTCGACGGCGTTCTCGTCCTTGGCCCAGGCGGTCCGCGCCTGATCATCGCCGGCGCCGCGGGAGATGGCGTCAACGGCGTCATCACCGGCGCGCTCACAAACGTGTTCAAGGCCCAGGGCCAGAACGTCGCTGTGGAGACTGTCCACCCGTTTGCGGCCGGCGACCCGCACGGCCTGATCCTGTTCTTTGTCGTGCTCGCAATCCTCGTATCCACCCTGATCGCGCAGGCGTTGGCCGGCCTGCGGCGAGGGACGAGCTTCGCGGGCCGCGTGCTCGTCGTCATCCTGTACGCCGCGATAGCGGCCCCGGTGTCGATGGCCCTCGCCACCTGGATCGCCGGTGGCTACGGGTCAGGGTTGTGGACGGCAATCGCCTTGATCGGCCTCGGCTCGGTGGCCGTCGGCGTCGTGGTCGCCGGCGCGGCCGCGCTTCTCGGCCGTGTGGGCGTTGCGCTGACCGCGCTGATCGTGGTGCTGCTGGACCTCGTCTCCTCGGGCGGACCCATCGGCAGCCAGCTGCTTCCAGACGCGTATCGCTGGCTCGCGCCCGGCATGCCGGCCGGACAGCTGTACAGCGCGATCCGCAGCGCACTCTACTTCGGCAATGCGGGCCTGGCCGACCCGGTCCTTGTCCTCTCACTCTGGCTGCTCGGCGGCCTGCTGCTGCTCGCGATCGGGACCCTCGTTTCCCGCCGGTCGGCGGCCGCGAAGGCGCGGTTGGCGGAGACGCTCACCCCACATGTCGCGAACGGGTAGAAGGCCGGGAGCGGGCGGCACCCGCGAGAAGATCCTCGGCGCCGCTCGCGCCCAGTTCGCACGTCAGGGCTATGACGGCGCGACCGTCCGCGGCATCGCAGCTGCGGCGCGAGTCGACCCGAAGCTTGTGCTGCACTACTTCGAGTCGAAAGACGGCGTGTTCACGGCGGCGATGGAGTTCCCGTTCGACCCGGCGGAAGAGATCCCCAGGCTGCTCCAGCCGGGGCTCGATGATCTTGGGGTCCGGCTGGTCCGGTTCTTCATCGATGTCTGGGACTCCCCGGCGGGCAGTCGAGCGCACGCCCTGATCCGTTCGATGGTGACCAGTGAGAGCGCGGCCGCGTTGATGCGCGACTTCGTGCGCCGCGAGCTCCTTGCGCGGCTCGCCGAGGCGCTCGAACTCGATGATGCGCAGGTCCGCGCCAGCCTGGCGGCGAGCCAGCTGATCGGGCTTGCGATGCTGCGCTATGTGGTCAGAGTCGAGCCGCTCGCGTCAGCGCCGCCGGCCAAGCTCGCGAGCTGGATTGGACCGACGCTCCAGCGCTACTTCACAGACCCGGCGGCCACCCGTTCGGGCCGGCGCGCCACCGCAGGCACGCGGAAGGGGGCCGGTCATAAGGGCAACGTCACAGGAGGCCAGCGATGCTGAACCACGAATCCGCGCGCCAATCCGTGCCCCCGTCGCCAGTCCCCAGCGCCCTGGGGAGCAGCGGCCCGAGGATCATCCGGTTCTTTGCGAGGATCTTCAACCCCCTCGTGCTGGGCGTCGCCGGCCGGCGGTGGATGCCGTTGGTCGGCGTCCTCCATCACCGCGGTTGGCGGACCGGCCGGGCTTACGCCACCCCGGTCGGGATGCGCCGCGCCGGCGATGACTTCTTCGTCCCGCTGACGCTCGGTGACGAGTCGCACTGGTACCGCAACGTCCGGGCCGCGGACAAGACGACGGTGACCTACCGCGGGCACACCACTCAGGTGGGGTCGCCCGCAGTGGCCGAGTGGGAGGAGGCGACCTCGGCGTTCCCGCGCGATGAGCGGGCGCTCTTCCGGCGGGTGGGGATCCGCCACTTTCTGAAGCTCTCGGCGACCTGACCCCGCTACCCGGCCCGATCCGCGGCCGTGGCTCGCTGTAGGGCGCGCGTTTGGCCAAAGCCCCTGCCTCCGGCAGGGCGAGGCGAGCGGCGCGCTACCTCGTGACGTGGCGAGATTCAGTCCGCGGTGCCCCTACAGCGTTCATTGCGTTTGGTACCAGGCAGTGGGACGGGGAGATAGAAGGTTTTCAACATCTGCTGAGCTGGTAGACCTCGAGCTCGGTGTAGCGCCAACAGCCGGCGCACATCTCGAGCGCCCAGGGTTGCGGGTCGGACCGGGACGGGAGGCGGCGAGATGCCTCACGGCTCGACGGCCTCGACCACGGCCATCTTGGCGGCGGACTCGTCGACGATGGACTTGTCCTGGGCGAAGGTGGCGACGAGGGCCTGCAGGGCGAGGTTGTTGACCGCCCGGGGCAGACCCCGCGAGGCCTGCTGGATGACGACCAAGGCGTCGTCGCTGAACAGGGTGTCGGAGCGTCCGGCGAGCGCGAGATGGTGCTTGACGTAGGCGGTGGTCTCGGCGAGATCCATGCCCTCTAGGTCGACACGCAGTGTCACCCGTTGGTCTACCGCGGCATACGACGCCTGCTCATGTCGCCGCTGCGGCCACGACGACCAGCGCCACCTCTTCGCGGTCGCGTGGATCTGCAGCCACTGCGACCAGGTCGTCGACACCGTCGGCGTGTTCACTAGATGGGCAACAGCCCTCGACGCTCGGCGCCGCACCCTCAAACGACGAGAGCTCGACGGGAACTTCGCTGTGGCGCAGCATCTCCATCTGGGCAGCCGACTTGTTCGTGGTCCAGACCCTCACCTTCCGACCGTCTACGTCTTCTTCATGATCAGCCCACCACCGCCCCCGTCTGCTCCACTTCGACGTGACCGCCCACCCGACCGCGGCCTGGGTCTGGCGCCAGATGATGAGGCTACGCCCTGGGGCAGCAGCCCAGCTACTTGATCCGCGACCGCGATCGCGTGTATAGCGCCGACTTCGCGACACGCCTAGGCGGCCTCGGCGTCAAGAGCATGAGCACACCCATCCAAAGCGCCTCGGGCGAAGACTACATCCTGCCCCTGAGCAGGATCGGCCCCACCGATCGCCCCGGCGGGAGGCTCCGATGCCAAGCCATCCCCAGCTCGACGGGGAGGTGATCTCCCGGCCTGTCCTCAACGGCCTGCACCACGTCTATGAGCGAGCCGCATAACCCGGATCGACTCTTGCCGCCCTACAGGGCTATGGGCACCGAGTCACGGCGCACGGGGCGGCAGACCCGGGTGGTCGTCGTGGACGACGATGACATCAACCGGCGCGGGATGGCGAACCTCCTCGCCGAGGACACCGCCATCGACATCGTGGCCAGCCTGACCCACGCCGAGGCGCTGGACAGGCCGAGCCCCTGGGACGAGATCGACGTGGTGCTCGCCGACGCGGCGGACGAGCGCAATCGCGCCGACCACTTCCCGGGCGTGGCGGTGGTGGAGGAAGTGCGCCGCCACGACCGGGGCGGGCAAACCGTCGTCGTCATCACGGGACACTTCTTCGACGACGCCGTGCGCAGGCGCATGCGCGAGGCCAAGGCGGACTTCTATTACCACCGGACCGTGGTCTGCGACGCGCGCTCGCTGCGCGACGCGGTTTTCCGCCCGGACGCCCAGCGTTGGGTGCCAGGACCGGTCGATCCGGAGACGTTGTTCAGTCAGGGGTGACGGACGAGACAAGGGTCAACCGAGCGGTGGCATTCGCCACCAACCAGGGACTGGAGGCGGTGACGGGTGACAGGGACCGGGCCTGTCGCTCCTGGCTGCACCTGGGCCGGGAGTTCAACCGCGAGGCGCGGTTGAGCCCGGTCACGGTCGACGGCCGCCAGCCCAGCTCCTACGTTCGCACCCGCTGGTAGCGCGGGTTCCTGGCGTGGGAGACGAGTGTGAAGAGAACGCACGGAACGGGCGGATGGCGAAGGCCAGCATCGAGAGCCCGACCAGAGCCGCTCACGATTACTCGCCCACTCTGCAGGTGGCGGCGCTCATGCGCGACCGATACTTCCTCTGGTGGCGGCTGGCGGTGCGCGTGGTGGAGGCGACGTCGCTTGTCGCCCTGGGTCGCGACGGGCATGCCTCGGCGTGTCGATAGCCGCAGCCTGCGCCCTCTACGACGTGGGCTGTGATTCGGCTGGCGAGGGTTGGTGGTACCGGCGGCAGTCGGAGGTCAGTCGAGCGCTGCCAACCGCGCCGCCGGGCAGCCGGTCGTCCTGGCGCCGTTCCTGTGGCCGCTGATCGGCGTCGTCCTCGCAGTCCTGGCGGACTGGTACCTCCGGCTGCGCCAGGATCGCCGGCTCGGGGTCGCCGAACAGGAAATCGAGGCAGCCGCCAGCCGGGCCGAACTCGCAGGTCAGAACAGCGTAGCGGCAGGCGCGGACAGCACCGTCGACCTGCTCTCTCGCACCGCACGGCTGCTGTCGGCGGGTAGTGCCAGCCTACTGCCTTCGCGGCTGGCGGCCTGGAAGTTCGCGCTGGCCGAGGCGAGCGCCCGGTCAGGCCAGCTACCTCAGCGTCGTCTTGGGTCGCTGGCAGCGCCTTCGTAACTCGATGAGCCCAGATCTGCGGTCGGACGTCTAGCTGCGTTGCTTCAACGGCGCTGGAACGCTGCTGCTCTCGCCGGCACAAGCCAAGGACCTCCACCGCACGCTCGATGGGGTCTTGCTGAGCGGGGTCGAAACCGTGACCACGCTGAGTTCCGCACCTGCCGGACGGGAGCAGATCCTTCTGTCAGGCGACAGGCGGGTCGTCCGGCCGGCCGACCCGGGCCCAGCGGCCCCTTCGCTGGACTTCTGCCCCGTTGCTCTGCTGCTCGGCGCCGTCACAGTCTTCTCCCAAATCGCCGCCACGTACGGACGGGGTCCCCTTGCAGGTGCGTGGGACGCCTATCGCGAGGTGCAAGCCGAGCTGCCGCGCGCCGTCGCGGAGAAGTTCGAGCGCTGGCTGGCGGAGGTTAGTACGCGCCTCAGACGGATCTGCACAGGAGCCTCCCGATCCATTGGCCCTGGCACCTGACGGGGTTCCGTCCGACGGCTCCGGGCATGGCCCGGGCCGCCGGACATCGGACGCGGCTGGGGTGATTTAGATACCCAAACCCGCCCGGCTGATGGTGCCAAGCACCTGCTGCTGGTAGTAGAGCGTCGATCCGTCGTCCGCTTTCACGGTCGACGGATAGTGGGTCGAGACCGATAGGGTGTAGATGTTGCCGCTCGAGATGGCGAGACCGAAGTAATCGCCAATGAAGGACAGCCTGCAGGGGTCATTGTGAGAGGCGCAGGCCATCTGCCCGAGCCCGCCCAGGCGCTGCAGGTCTGTCGTGCTGCCGTCTGCGTTGATCAGCAGCCCCGGCTGCTGCGGATCCCATGTGAAGTTGGAGGCTCGGACGTTGGGACCGACCGGCACGGCGCCGGCTGCCGTCCCCGTGTCCTTGAGCGGCTGCACAGAGACGTCGATGCAGAAGTTCGACCGCCCCTGGTCCTGAGCGATGATGCTCGCGTTGCTCGGGCAGTTCGCCCGCCGGTCGTAAAACGCCACTGCAACAGCCCCGGCCGGCCCGGCCGCCACAGCCGGCTGAAAATGGTCTGCAACCTTGCCGGAAGCAAAGTCATCATTTACCGCTACGGGTTGAGTCCACGTCCGCCCGCCGTCGGTCGACTGGACCAGGAAGGTGTTGTACTGGGTCCCGTTGAAGTCGTTGTAGGCGAGGTAGAGATGACCCGGGAAGTCCTGCGACACTGCGAATGCGAAGGGGATGCCGTCGCGGAACGTCGTGTTCGGAACCCGTACGCTGCCGACGCCAATGGTCGTCCCGGTCGCCGCCTGCACCGGCGTGCCGAACGTCGCGCCGTCGTCCGTCGACTTGGTCACGAAGAAGTCCGCCACGTTCGACTTAGTCCCGATGTTGGCGTATGCCACGTACAGGTCGCCGGATGGATCGACCGCTGGCTGGCTGAACTGGTCGCGGAGCTGGTCGATCGAGGCCGAGACGATAGTTCTTGCGGGCGAAAAGGTGAGCCCACGGTCGCGTGAGACCGCCATCCGCAGCTTGACCGTGCTGCCGACGTTGCCGTCGATTATGTCCCAGGTGGCGTACACGTGGTCCTGGAACCTGTTTCCTGGATAGTGATTGACCGCGATCCACTGCTTGTCCTCGACGTGTCCGAGCTGGGTTGAGCTGGCGTTGGGCACCTGCTCGAGGGCCTGCCCGCCGTTCGCGGTGGTCCATGTTTTGCCGAAGTCGTCGCTTGACGAAACCGTGATCTCGCCATCCGGATGGAGCTTCGTCCAGAAGGCGTCGAAGGGCAGCATGGTCTGGTAGACGCGGTGGTGGGTGTCGAAGCCGACGTTGGGGTCCGTGGTGCATCGACCTGGCGACCGCGCTCGACGTAGCCCGCCACATTGAGGTCGCAAACCCATACGATCGCCACCGGTGGACCACGACTCCACCACTGGCCCTCCCGGAGTCTTCACCTTCTGGAGGGCCTCCTACGTCAGTGGGTCGAATCCTGCCTGATCGACGAGTCCAACGTCACCAACGAGCGCCGCCATCACCGGCGGTTACGTCGTCATAGAAAGCCGCCGTGAACACGGTGCCCGAACGACCGAAGGCGAGCGGGTGGGCGATCGTGAAGCCGCTTTGCCGATTCGTCTCCCTCTCCTGGTTTCGCGCCGGCCAGGCGACCAGCCGCTCCACTAGCCTCCTCCTGACGATAGCCGATCAGGCCCGCTGACGGGGATGGTGAGAGGTAGGAGCGCGGCGAGAGCCCATGGGGGCCGGTGTGCAGTTGCGGTAACTCGGCCGTCATCCTTTGTGCCGGCGACGCTGACTGCTGTCAAGTATTCTGTACCGCTTCAGCCGACTCGATTCGCTAGGCTAGGCAGGGGGAAGGCGGGTTGGCCGCCGCTCGGCGAAGGAGCGAAAACTACCGACGGTAGCGTCGCTCACGGGCCGATCATAGATGTACGCGTGGACGGGTGTCTCCATCAGGCGTTCCGCCGCTCCGCGAATGCAGTTACGTCAGGCCACCGCATAGAACCACCACTGTGCCGGACGTCGGACTACGCCGGCCTACAGTCCGATCAGTCAGGCCCGCTCGGTCGCTGGTACCTAACTTAACGGCACGCCGGTCCGCACCAACGACGGCGCCCGCGCGCAGCAGATACGAGGTGGAGGGTGCACCTTTCCGCGGACGGCTGGTCAGCACCCCAAGCCATCCTTAGCGCTGTAGTTCCCGACGGTGATGCTCGCCCACCCGACGTTGGCGGGGTCATAGCTGCCAGTGGCGCTCGTCGCGAACCGGATAAGCGCTCCGCCTTTGCTGTCCAGAGCCTGACCCACCGTTGCACTCTGGACCTGGTGTATGGCGCAGGCGTCCAGCCTTTTCGACCAGACCCGCCTGGTATCCGCCGGAAAGTCGAGCCGAAAAACCTCGTCCAAAGCCTGGGCCTGGTTCGTCGAGCGATGGAAGTTGTGGACGTACTGCAACACCCGGCCCGACATGCGCTGAACCCCGGTGTAGCGGTAGCCGCTGACAGCAGTCGACAGGTCCCGTGGCAGCGTCGGGTCGGGGTCCCAGCAGCAGCCTGACTGAAGACCAGGGTCGGTAGCAGCCACATGCGAGCCCCGCCACTCAGCCTCCGTGGCGCCGAAGCCGGTCAGCGAAACCGTGGATACGGCGGCAGCCGTAGGCGTCGCGGTGGTCGTCAAGATCGGCGTTGCATTCGGCGTCGCTGTGACCTTGTTCGTGCGTGACGACGGTGCAGCGCCTGCCGCCGAGCTGTGCGTGGGCAGACCGGCCAGAGCCTGTGGTGGGGGCGCCTGGCTTTCGCGGACGGCGAGCTGCACGCCGGGCATGATCACCGCGAAGGTGCAGGTGCCCAGCAGCAGCACTAGAGCGCCGAGCCCAATCCAGAGCCAGAGGCGCCGAGTCAGCCTCGCCTTCATCGTAGCCCCCATGGAGCCCAGACGGCCTGGAAGATGCCCGTCCGGGCTAGGGCGCGGCCGGCCCACCGGTTCTTCGTACGGGTCGCGAAGTAGCCGACGTCACCTCTCTGGAGGGTCCGCTCCACTGCCTCGACGTCGCGTGCCGTCCTGCCGGCCTTCGTGAGCGACGTGCTGAGCCTCATGGGAAACCGTTCCTCCTCTCAAGTGCGGTCGCGAGGCGGTTCAGTATGCCGCCAACTTTCAACGCGTGCTCGATCTTTGCGACCTCTGGGTTCGCGATCCGATAGGCCCGCCACAGGATGGCGCACAACTGCACCTGATAACCGCCGACGGCCGTTGCCAAAACCAGAGACCGGGCGCAAGGTGCTCCGCCGCCACGGCCTCAGGCTGAGGCGCCGGCAGCGCGGTGACGATTCTGGCTGAGCACGACGCCATCCTTCGCGGCTACCGACTTCTGAGTCAGGTTCAGGCTCCCACAGCCAGATCAGCGCACCCGACGAACAAGAACCGCCGGCTCGGGAGTGTCGAGGCGGCAGTGAACAGACATGCATTGATCACCAGGGCCTTATCTGCGAGTCGACTTTCCGGGCTTGTCCCGCTCCGTCGACCAGGTAGAGATCGGCCGCAGGCACATAGCCGTCCGGACCCGCGAAGGCGCCGGTGCTGTTCAGCGCGATTCCCAGCCGCCCGCCGGCGACGGGCTCGACCACGACTCCTGCGACCCTCAAGCCGGCAGGCGCGCGCCAAACAGTGGTACCCGTGTGAACGTCAATCAGGTTGACTTCCGTTTCGTTCGCGCCGGTGGCGAGGATCATCCGAGAGCCGTCCCACGAGAACGCCGTGGCGGTATAGCCGCCGGCATGTCCGTCAAACGTGCCTACCTGGCCGCCGCTAGCGCCGTAGACAGTCGTCGTGAACCCGCTGTTTGGGCAGCAGGTCGCTCTGCCCACGGCGACCGATGTGCCGTCGTGGCTGGCGACGACATCGATGATTGTGGCACCGTCCGACGGGAGGGAGCGGCTCCAGACGACCTGGCCGGTGCTGAGCTGGACCACCCACAGCTGGCGCGCGCTCGGGCCCTGATACATGCGGCCAACGAGGACAGCTCGATCATTGAGCGTGCTGCAAGCCGCTATGTCGACCCCGCTGTTCTCAGAGGCAGTCCCGTATTGCCCAACTGTGCGCCAAGCTCCGCCCAACGCTGAGACCTGGAGGCTGACCGGCGTCCCCGAGGCCACCCCCAACCCAGCATCAGGGGTCGTACGGCACAGCATGCGGCCGTCGTCGGACCAGCTTGGGGGTTTCTTTCCCGTCACGGCCACGTTGGCCACGCTCCTGCCCTGCCGGTCCTTGACTGAGGTCGTCGTCAAGAACAGCGTGCCAGTCGGGTTGGGCGCTCCGTCGGCCGGCAGACGACCAAGGCCAGACCCGTCCCAGGTGACAGCATCCTTCTGGGTTCGGTCCGCCGGGTCGCCAAAGACGATCGCTGGGACGTTGTCTGGAGCTGAGAAGGGAGCCGAGACACGTGTCGGGCCGGGCGCCGACGTGGGCGCTGGCGCCGTCGGTTTCGCTGTCGGCTCGGTGATCGGCGGTGCGGTGGCGTGTGGCCTGGCCGGCATAGTTGTCGTGTGGTGCAGCCGCGTGAAGAACAACAGGCTCGCAAAGGCAACGATCGCGACCACAAAGGCAGCGGCGCCCGCCAACTGACGCATGAGCCTGACGCGCCCGTTCGTCCTCAGATCCCGATCCAGCGCGCTTGGCTCCGCGAGCCTGTGAAGGACGCGGTCGCGAATCCCGGCGGGGGGCCGGCCGACCTCGTGGTCAAAGTAGGCGATCAACTCCTGGCGAAGGCGATCGTCCATCAGACTTCCTCCTGGCATCGGAGAGCCGGCCGCATGCTTCGGGTGGCTCGGTACATCCGCGACTTCACCCCCTGTGTACTGAGGCCCAGCACTTTGCCGATCTCATCGAGCGGCAAATCGAGGTAGAAGTGCATGAACAGGATCAGTCGCTCGCGGTCGGTCAGCCGCCGCATGGCGCGCTCGAGGTCGACGCTCTGCGATGCGTGGTGCTCCGGATTAGGACCCTCGGAACCACCGCGCGGCTCAGCCAGCCGGACGACGTTCCACCAGCGGCCGCGGCGGCGCGATCGGGCTTCGTTGGCGACGATAGTCAGGTACCAGGGGCGAAGGCTTGTCGTATCGCTCCTCACCTTGCCTATCGCGCGCCAGGCCTTGAAGGTCGCCTCCTGAACAGCGTCTTCGGCCTCGTGCCAGTCCCGCAGGATTGCGCGGGCGAGCTGGGAAGCCTGTTCGATCAGGGGCGAGACGAGCGCCTCAAACGCGGCGAGATCGCCTGCCCGGGCCCGGTCGACCAGCCCACTCTCCAATCTCATTATCCGTACAACTTCGGTAAACGCGATGTGGTGGCAAAACGAGTCCGAAGGAAGTTTGGTTCGAGCGCTGAGTTGCGGTTTAGGCGTGGCGGCAGTTAGGCCAGTCGACTCACCTTGAGCGTCCGGGCCTGCGCGCCACGGGCCACAAGGTTTGAGCGGTAGAGGCTCTGTGGAGACGCGCTGCTCACGATGCCAACTCCCTGCGCTGCATCAGCACGGTCGCGCCTCCGAACCCAGCGGCCGCAATAGCCGGCATCGCCCACAGGCCGTGGCCGGCCTTCGGCGCTGCCGGAGCAGGTCGGCCACCAGCCCCATCCGCCCGAAGTCGACCTGGACCTCCTGCCAGGGCGCGCCGTCGGCGACGCGCACTGTGCTCTTTCGGCGCCAGTAGTCGAACTCAGCAGCGCAGAGCGGTGCAGCGTCCGGTAGGGCACGGTTACCCCGCGGCGACGCAACAAGACCTGGATCTTGACCGGCGTCAGACCAACCTCGACGCTCTTCTCCAGGAACTCCCGCTCGGCCTCCAGCTAGGCCCGGCTCTGGCCGCGAGGCCTGCCCGCGCGCAGCGACAGCAACACCGTCCCCACCAGTTCGTCCGTGAGCTGCCCCTGTCCTGCGTCGCGCCGTACGCCCGCCGCCATCCCAGCCGCGATGCAGCGCGCCACCGTGTTGCGATCCAGGCCTGAGAGGCGAGCAGCCTCCCGGGTCCCCGCGCCACGCAGCCAGTTCCGGAGGACTTCTCGTACAGCGGTCAGGCGTCACCCGAGTATTGACGCAGGGTGCTGGCCTGAGCATCATGGACGCTCGAAGGCCGAATGCGAGCGATCGCCCGCTGCGGGTGGGAAGAAGGAGGAGGAGACATGAGCGTGATCAAGAGAGGGGCGCTAGCGCTTGCGGCAGCCTCGTTCGCAGCCATCGGACTAGCTCCGGGCACTTTGGCGACTGCGCCGGCGGCGGGCACGGATGGGTTTGCTCCGGGCGGTGGCAGGGCTGCTTGGCAAGGGGGAACGCGATGAATATCAGGCGTCGCGCGGGGTTGGTCGGGCTGGCGGGCGCTTTGCTGCTGGCAGCGTCGCCGCTGGGCGGTGCGGTCAACGGCCTCGCCTCTGGCAAGGGCGGCCTCGTCATCAAATCGCTTTCGACTCGCGCTGATCGAGTCAGCGGCGGAGAAGTGCTCGTCCAGATCGATACCGTCGGGCTTCCGCGAGTTTCGATCGACCTCAACGGTCGGGACATCACGAGCGACTTTCATCCCGGTGCCTCGCCGCGGTCCCTCGTCGGCCTCGTCACTGGCCTCCGGATCGGCCCGAACGTCCTGACGGCGCATGGGCCGGGTCGCTCCGCCCAGAGCCTGACCATCACCAACTACCCGATCCAGGGCCCCATCAGCTCGGGCCCGCATATCACCCCGTTCATCTGCCAGACCGAGAGCTTCAAGCTCCCGGACGGCAACTTCTACGGTTCGCCAATCGACGCCGACTGCTCTGGCCCCTCCAAGATCACCTACATCTACCGGCCGGTCGGCGGCGCATCGCTGGTGCCTCTGCCCAGCACGACCACCCTTCCGCACGATGTCGCGACGACCACCACGACGACCGGGGCGGTGGTGAAGTTCGTGGTTCGCGTCGAGACGACCACCATCGACCGGGGGATCTATCAAAGCGCCATCCTTCACGACCCCACCACCGATCCGACGCCGTCACCCTTCACGCCGCCCGAAGGCTGGAACCGCCGCCTGATTGCAGTCGAGGGCTTCGGCTGCCCCGGCGGTTGGTACGTCCAGGGATCGAGCATAGGTAGCCTCGCCTTCGGTGGATTGGACTTCTCGCTACTCAGCCCTGACCGGCTGGGTGAGGGCTATGCGCTGTTCTCGAACACCCTCATGCACCCGTCCAACAACTGCAATGCGGTGCTCGAGGGAGAGGCGGCGATGATGAGCAAGGAGCACTTCATCGAGACCTACGGCGTGCCTCGCTTCACGGTCAGCGCCGGTTGTTCCGGCGGCTCTTACGGCAGCATTCAGCTTGCCGACGCGCTGCCCGGGCTGTTCGACGGCGTGCTCATCGCGTGCACCTTCCCGGACCCGCTCTCGATCGCACTCTCAGGCTCAGACGGCCGTCTCCTGACCCACTACTTCAATGTCATCAGGCCGGGCGGGTTCACGGAGGCTCAACAGGTTGCTGTCTCCGGCTACAAGGGAAAGGTGGCGTTCATCGACGCCGCCCGGCAGTCCGGGCGGACTGACCCGGTTCCGAACCGCGTCGACAGTATCCCCGGGTACATGTCTGCGCCGTTCAACCCGGCGGTCCCCGTCTCACTGCGCTATGACCCGGTGAGCAACCCGCACGGCGCTCGAGGAACTGTCTACGACGCCGCGCACAATGTTTATGGCATCGACCCGCTGACTGGGTTCGCCCTGCGGCCTTTCGACAACGTCGGCGTCCAATACGGATTGGAGGCTCTCCAAGCGGGCGTCATCACACCCTCGCAGTTCCTCGACCTCAACTCGGCCATCGGCGGCTATGACCAGGACGCGAACTACGTGACTGGTCGAACCACGGGCGACGTCGAAGCAATTCACCGGGCCTTCAAGAGCGGCCTCGAGTTCTCGGGTAGTGGCGGGGCGGGATCGATCCCGGTCTTCGACATCTCGGGCATCTACAACGACGACTCGGGTTACCACTACCAGTGGTTCCACTTTGCGACCCGTGACCGCATCGCCGAGGCAAACGGGAATGCCGGCAACGAGGTGATGTGGCGGGGTGTCATTCCGTTCAACCAGGCCTGGACGACATTCATCGACTGGGTCGAGCGAGTCGCCGATGACGCCTCCCCGAAGCACCAGCGTGGAAAGGTCATCGCCGACCGGCCGGCGAGCGCGGTCGACGGCTGCTGGCTGAGCGCAAGCCATTTCATCTCGGAGCCGCAAGTTTTCGGGAGTACTCCCAATACCACTTGCAACGCACTGTTTCCGTCATTCGCGTTTCCCCGCTTCGTGGCAGGAGGTCCGCTGGCGGCCGACATCCTGAAGTGTCGACTCAAGCCGGTGCGGCCGACCGACTATCCGGACTTCACCAAGGCAGACTTGGCGCGGCTCAAGACGATCTTCCCGAGCGGCGTATGTGACTGGTCGAAGCACGGCATCGGTAACACGTCGGTGGTTCCCTGGGCCTCCTTCGGACCCGCCCCGGAGAACCTTGTATTCGACGTCACGAAGAGTCCCTAAGGTGGTGTTGATCTGAGCGGCTGGCTTCTCTGGCTAGACCACCCTGTGCGTGGCGTCCTGGAGCTGATCGTGGCGCACCTACCACACATTGCGTCCTTGAGTAAACGGCAATGCAGTTAACGGCGGTCGCTTCCCGGAATGAGGAGAGGTCGATCGTGCTCACCTGTCCCGTCACACCCTGCTCCGTCAGTTCGGCGCCCAGCAGGCCCAGGCGGAGCACGTCCCGCCGATCGAGGTCGGCGTTCAAGTCGAGCGGCCCCGCCCAGTGGAGCTCGAATCGGGTCGGCATCGTGTCTTTCCTCCTGTCGGGATGGACGGGATGCAGCAAACGAGCGGCGGCGGGCGGGGCGTCAGCACGTGAGAACGACGCGCGCATCTACCTGCGTGCTCCGAACCGTCAGGCGCTGAGTCGGAACGGCGGGTACTCGTCTGTCACAAGGATCGCCGCGTAGGCGGTCACCCGGTTGCTCCAGCGAAGGACGCCCTCGATGAAGTCGAAGAGCGGCCTCGGGTAGCGCCCGGTGAAGAGGATGGCGAACCAGGCTACGACGACCGCCCCGAACGCCGCGATGCCCAGGAAGAACAGCACGACGTAGTGGGGGATAGCGAGGAGCCACTTGACCAGCGGCAGCCAGCGGTTGAGCTCTCGCGGCGCGTCGGGATACGGGAAGCCGAGGTGCACGGACTGCTCCTCGTCCGTCGACGGATAGCGGTCGTCCATCAGCGCGACGTAGGCCGTGACGCGGTTGGAGAAGCGCAGCAGCTCGCGGTTCCAGTCGAACCACCAGCGCGGGTACTTCCGCCGGAAGAGGATCATCAGCAGCGGGCCCAGGAATACGAGTCCGGCGCCTGCGGCCACGACCGTGGAGCCTTCGTGGGGGCCCGACTGCCACATGGTGCCCGCCAGAGTGCTCAGCACGATGGCGATCGGTATGACGATGACGATCCGGAAGACCGTCGTCAGGCGATTGAGGGAACGGTCCGGGTAGTCCACCGAGAACTGGACCGGGTAACCAGCGCCCATCATCGGGTCGCTCCTCCTGGGTGAATCGGTGATTGCGCGGCTGAGGTGCCGCCGTGGTCGGTAGTCTCACAGCCGACTGCATCGAAATTGCGGCTGCGGCCCGGCGATCCTGTGGCGTTCGTGCGGCTCGACCATTAGGGCCTACCTAAAGCGAGGGGTGTGGCGTTAGTCCCCGCTCGGTCACCTCGCTCAGGCTGCCCGGAAGTACTCGTGGAGCAAGCCTTCGACCCGATCACGGCTCTCCACCCGCCAAGTCGGGAGCGGGACCACATTGTCCGGCTCGTTCGGGTTGTGCGGACCTTACGCCGCGAGTGCCTCAACCATATCCTGCCGCTGAGCGAGCAACACGTCCGATCGGTGTTGGCCGAGTTCGTTGCCTACCTGGAGGTACAGTGCGAGGACCAGGAACAGGGCTGCCTGCCCGCACCAGAACGAGAGCTGGGTCAGCAGGCCCGTGCGCAGAGTACGGATGCCGAACAGCGCCGACGCGCCCAGGCTTACCCACGTCCAGGCCCGGCCAGCCCTGCTGACGGGCCTCCACCAGCGGCAGCACCAGGCCCCGCGAGGGCCAGCGTGACGAGCGCCATCCCGACCACGTCGATACGCCTGGCGTGCTCCGCCCGCGACTCCGGCACCAGCCGGGCTGTGAGCGCGAGCGCCGCCGCGCCGACCGGCGGGTTGATCAGGAGGACCGGGCGCCAGCCGCTGCCGGCGACGTCGGCGTGGATGAGCAGGCCGCCGATGAGCTGACCTCCCACCGCGGCGGCGCCCATCACCATGCCGTACACCGTGATCGCCCGGACCCGGCGCGGCCCCGTGTACAGCACGCCGAGCATCGAGAGCACGTTGGCGCTGATCATGGCCGCGCCCACGCCCCGCGCGAACCTCGCTCCCACCAGCATGCGGGCGTCGGGCGCCAGCCCGCAGGCCGCGGAGACGAGTACGAACAGCGACATCCCGATCGCGAACGCGCGCCGGCGACGATCCGATCGCCCAGCCGGCCGGCGGTGACCAGGAAGACGGCGAACGTAAGGCCGTAGCCGGCCACAATCCACTCGACCGCGCTGGTGCTGGCGTGCAGGCCGGCCTGCATCGACGGGATCGTGACGTTGACCACGAAGAAGTCGAGGACGATCAGGAACGTCCCCGCCATGAGCACGGGCAGCGCCCGCCAGCCCGCAGCGCTCGCCGGCGTATCGTGCGCGACGACCGCCTGCTCTGCCGCGGACGGGCGCGCATCCAACTTGGGCGCTGTCATGGCGTGACACTCCCGGGCTCGAGGACGGGGTCGAGCTCGCGGAACTGATGGTCCGCCTCGATGCGCCCGTCCCGCCCGATGAACAGGACGTTGAGACCGGAACCGGCCACCGGCTGCCCGTCCACCGCCAGCTCCCAGTGGAGCAAGACGCTCCGGTGGTGGCCGGTCGAGGCTGTGCGCCGGAACCGATGATCACCGGTGGCGACGTACTTGGCGAAGACCTCGCCGATGTGCTCGAGGATCGCCTCGGCGCCGTTCACCTCCAGGCTCGGCGTGACCACCAGCGCCCGTTCGGAGTAGAGGGCACGCACCGCCGCGCGGCGGCGCGCGGGGTCGGCCTCGTTCCAGGCGGCAACGTAGCGGTGGAGGAGATCCGTGGTGTCGGACGAGAGATTGCGCATGCCCCCACCCTGCGGTCCGCCGGGGGGCCACGCAATTCCCTGCGGGGAATAGCCCGCCGAGCTCTGAGCGCGCAACATGAGCGCTATGGGCACGATGGCCGATCAGTGCTTCGGGGAGGCACTTCGGCGCTGGCGCGGCCTGCGGCGGGTCAGCCAGCTCGAGCTCGCGCTCCTCGCGGGGACCACCCAGCGCCACGTGAGCTTCGTGGAGCGTGGCCGCTCGGTGCCGGGCAGGAGCATGGTCGTGCGCCTGGCCGAGTCGCTGGAGCTGCCGCTGCGGGAGCGCAACGCCCTGCTCCTTGCCGCCGGATACGCGCCCCTGTACAGCGAAACCGTACTCGACTCGGACGCCCTCCGCGCGGTTCGCGAGGCGCTGAACGTCGTCCTGAAGGGGCACGAACCCTATCCAGCCATGATCGTCAATCGAGCGGGCGAGCTGCTGGCCATGAACGCGGCCTGCGAGGTCTTCTTCGAGGAAGTGGCCACCGAGCTGCTGACGCCGCCCGTCAACACGCGCCGCGTGGCGCTGCACCCGGCTGGAATGGCTCCCAGAGTCGTCAACTTCGACCAATGGGCTCCTCACGTCACCGAGAGCCTGCGGCGCGAATGCGTCCGCAGTCCCGACCCGGCGCTGGAGGCCCTTCTTGTCGAGCTGGAAAGCTACGTGGCCCGGGTTCCTCCGGCTCCGAACCCGCTCGGCCTCGCGGTGCCGCTCCGGCTGCGCACGGAGTTCGGGGAGCTGCGGCTGATCACCACCCTGACGTCGTTCGTTACGGCCACTGATGTCACGCTGGCCGAGCTCCGTCTCGAGGCCTTCCTCCCCGCTGACCGGGAGAGCGCGGACCTTCTTACAAGCGTGGCCGGCCGTCGCGAAAATACGTCTACGCACGAAACCGTCGCGAATTGATCACCCGGCTGCAGGCCTACCGAGTCCAGTACTGTCACCGACGCACTGAAGGTCGCTCTCGACCGAGCCGGGCTGCCGCGCATCCGGGTTCACGATCTCCGGCACACGACTGCGACGGTTTTACTGGAGGCCGGGGCGCATCCGAAGCTGGTTCAGCACCTGCTCGGCCACAGCACCGTGGCGCTGACACTGAGTACGTACAGCCACGTCACACCTGGTCACAGTGGCGAAGCTGCTCGGACGATGGACCGACTGTTAGGTCGAGGCAGCTCCGACGCGAGTTAATCACGTGCAACCCGGCGCTTTCCCGAACGCGGAGCGATCAGACAAGCCGAGCAACGGTAGGAGGTACCGCACCCGCTTATGCAGTTCCTTCGCGGTGGCGCGGAACGCGTCGAGATCCGCGGGACGCGCATCGGCCGGGTTGGGGTCGCTCCAGTGGGCGACGACGTCCGTGCTCGGCGGCTGCACGCAGGTCGCGGGCAGGATCAATCGGCGCTCGAGGAATTCACGGCGGGAGCGCAGGCGCATTCGCTACTCACCGGTGTGGACGCTCTCGCACTGCCGATTACCGGGTGGCTCGCGGCCACGGAGGCTCGCCTTGGGATGCCAGACGAGGCGGGCGCAACGCTCACCGGATTCTCCACAGAACGCGAACGGAAGGCGAAGCCGTGGCGCACGAGCTCGTGGCGCTCGACGCCATTTGCAACGAGCGTGCAGTGATCTGCCTAATGGAGGGAGACCCCGCCACGGCGTTGGATGTCCTCCGAGATCTTCAGGACGTGACGCCCCCGGTCGACTTCCCCGCGTACGCGTTCGTTGAAGCGCATCTGCTCGCCGGCATCGCGCACCTGGACCTGGGGGATCGAAACGCGTCCGCTGCCGCAGCCGAGGCGGCGCTCGCGGCCGCCGAGCCAGACAGGCTGATCTTCCCGTTTGCAATGACCGACGCCGCGGAGATGCTCGACGCGCTTCCGAGGCACGAAACGGCTCATGGCGCCCTTCTCGCCGACATCGTCGACCTGCTGCGAGGCGAACCGGTCACGAGCATGGATCGAGAGTTCCTATCGCAACCGGAGGAGCTCAGCCCGGGCGAGCTGATCAACGCGCACGCCAGCTGCGGCTCCTTTCAACCGAGCGTTACGACCCAAGGTAACGGCAGCCAGGTCGTGCGCACGATCACCAGATCCTGGCGACGCCGGGTCACCAGGTCGGGCTGCAGGATCAACACGTGGCCGCACCGCCGGTGTCTGATCTGAGGCCGAGAATGGGCGGCGGTGCCCGGGCGCGCCGAACCGCACCTCGGCGAGCAGGCCTCCCGGCCCCGCGTCGCCGCTGCTAGCGTTGTGGAAGGTTTCCTCCCATGGCCGCCCGCCCTCCCCGACGCTCCGACGGCGCCCGGCCGCCGGTCGGCGCGCCGGGCGGATCGCGGACGACCGGTCAGCCCGCGCCCGTGCGGCGCATCCTGGGGCTGTTCCGGCCGTACATGGCGCAGGTGCTGCTGGTCGCCGTTGCTATCGTGCTCACGTCGGGCCTCGGCGTCGTCAACCCGCTGCTGATCAGGGCCGTGTTCGACCGCGCGCTGTTCTGCGGCAGCGGCTGCCCGAACCTGACGCTGCTGTCCCAGCTGGTCGCGGCGATGATCGCGATCCCGATCGTCACGTCCGCCATCGGGCTGGTGCAGACGCTGTACGCGAACCGCATCGGCCAGCGCGTGATGGAGGACCTCCGCGACACGCTGTACTCACATCTCCAGCGGATGTCGCTGCGGTTCTTCACGGCGACGCGAACCGGTGAGATCCAGTCGCGGCTGGCCAACGATGTCGGCGGCGTGCAGACCGTGGTCACGTCCACCGCGTCGTCGATCATGGCCAACGTCGTGATCGTGATCAGCACGGTGGTCGCGATGCTGGCCATCTCCTGGCAGCTGACGCTGCTGTCGCTGTGTCTCGTCCCGCTGTTCGCCGTGATCACCCGGCGCATCGGTCGCACGCGGCAGGTCATCGCCCGCCAGGCGCAGGAGTCGAAGGCGGAGATGTCGGCGATCACGGAGGAGACGCTGTCCGTGTCCGGCATCCTGCTCAGCAAGGTCTTCGACCGGCAGCATGACGAGATCGAGCGCTACCGGGGCGAGAACCGCCGCCTGGCCGACCTCTCCGTGCGGGAGGTGATGGCCGGCCAGGCGTTCTTCGCCGTCGTACAGACGTTCTTCGCGATCACACCGGCGCTCGTGTATCTGCTGGCCGGCCTGACGCTGTCGTTGCACCTGTCGCCGCTGACGGCCGGCAGCCTGGTCGCGTTCACGACGCTGCAGACGCGGCTGTTCTTCCCGGTCGGGCAGATGCTGCAGGTGACCGTCGAGGTGCAGACGTCGCTGGCGTTGTTCCAGCGCGTGTTCGAGTACCTGGACCTCCGAGTCGACATCGTCGACCGCGACGACGCCCGCGCCGTCGAGCCGGAGGACGTGCGCGGCCACGTGCGCCTCGAGGAGGTGCGCTTTCGCTACGGGCCGGGCGAGACGCCTCCCGACGGCGAAGACGGCGACGGCACCGAGGGGCCGCGGCGGTGGGCGCTCGACGGTGTCACGCTGGAGGTGCGGCCAGGGCAACTCGCCGCGATCGTCGGCCCCAGCGGCGCCGGCAAGACGACGATCTCCTACCTGATCCCGCGGCTGTACGACGTGAACGAGGGCGCCGTGACGATCGACGGGATCGACGTGCGCGACATCCGCATCGGCTCGCTGGCCGACGTGGTCGGGATGGTCACGCAGGAGAGCTACCTCTTCCACGCGACGATCCTCCGCAATTTGCTGTACGCGCGGCCCGACGCCACGCGGGAGGAGGTGGAGCGCGCGGCCATCGTGGCGCTGATCCACGACAGGATCATGGAGTTCCCCGACGGTTACGACACCGTCGTCGGCGAGCGCGGCTACCGGCTGTCGGGTGGCGAGAAGCAGCGCATCGCGATCGCGCGCGTGATCCTGAAGGACCCGCGCATCCTGATCCTGGACGAGGCGACCAGCGCGCTGGACACGACGTCCGAGCGGCTCGTGCAGTCGGCGCTGGCGCCGCTGATGGAGCGGCGCACGACGATCGCGATCGCGCACCGCCTGTCGACGATCCTGGCCGCGGACGTCATCTACGTGATCGACCGCGGCCGCATCGTGGAGCAGGGCCGCCACGCGGACCTGGTGCGCCTGGGCGGCCTGTACGCGGCGCTCTATCGCGAGCAGTTCTCGAGCGGGCTCGTCGAGGCTCGCTGCCAGGACGGCGTCGTGCTGGCCGGGGGCGAGGTCGTCAGCGTCCGCGCGCCGGGCGACGGCGCAGCCCCGGAGCCGGCGCCGGCATAGAGGACGCGACGGGCCGGCCATACCCGGCAGGTCGGGCGGCGCCTGGTACCGCACATTCCCAGGTGACGAGGCCCGGGTCCCGCCGTGCACCCTATCCGGGTTCCGGGCTTCGGCCGACTCCGGAGGCGCGGCCTTTGACGGCTCAGCAAGCCACAACCAGCACACCCAGCACCGCCGCCGTCGAGTTCGCGGGGACGCCGCGCGCCGGGAAAGCCGACCGCCCCGAGCGGTCTCCGAGATCCTGACGTCGCTGCTGGGGCCTCGGCGTCATTCACCTGATGAGTGACGACCAGCCAGTCAACCTGCTCGAATTCCGACAAATCCGGGCGGGACCGCAATCGCCTGAACCAGGCGATGACCGCTCACCAGATGGCGTGTCAGGCTAAGACCGGAATGACGGCACTGCTTGTTGCTCACGCCGTTGGCGGCGCCGATCTCGTCCGCGGCCCGCTGCATGTTGTGGCCGATGGTCGAGGGCGCGTCGAACAGCACGACGCCGTCGCGGGTGGTCAAGGGGCTTGGGTACGAAGGTAAGGAGGTAGCGATGGCGAACTGGAACGACGCGACCATCCAGGAGTTCCACTCCAAGGCTGGGAAGGGAGTCGGACCGTTCGGGGACCAGCTCATACTGCTCACCACGGTGGGGACGCGCAGCGGAAAGGAGCGCACCTCGCCGGTGATGTACCACCGCGACGGGGAGGGGTACGTTGTCGTCGCATCGAAGGGCGGAGCGCCTGACAACCCCGACTGGTACAACAACCTCAAGGCGAATCCCGTGGCGAGGGTGGAGGTGGGGACGGCGACTGGCACGGAGACGTTCGAGGTGAGGGCGCGCGAGGCGGAGGGCGAGGAACGGGAGCGCATGTTTGCCGACCGCGTCGCCATCGCGCCCGGGTTCGGGGAATACCAGCGGAACACCTCGCGGCAGATTCCCGTCATGATCCTGGAGCGGACCGGCTAGCGCGCGGCGAGGAGAGGCAGTGGCATGGCCCGCATCTTTATCACCGGCTCGGCTGATGGACTCGGACAGCTGGCCGCCCGGCGCCTGGTAGCGCTCGGCCACGACGTCGTCCTGCATGGGCGCAACCGCGATCGGGCCCAGCAAGCGCTGCGCGCCGTACCGGGCGCCCGAACGGCGCTCGAGGGCGATCTGGCCAGCATCGAACAGACGCGCGAACTGGCCGGACAGGCGAACGCGGCCGGACCGTTCCAGGCAGTCATCCACAACGCCGGCGTCTACCGTCCGGGTGCAGCGCGCCGCGAGACGGTGGATGGGCTCGACGACGTCTTCGCCATCAACGCCCTCGCGCCCTACCTGTTGACCGCGCTCATCGAAGGACCTCGGCGGCTGATCTATCTGACGTCGGGCCTGCACCAGGGCGGCGACTCGGATCTGCGCGACCTGCAGTGGCGCCAACGGCGCTGGAGCGGATCGCAAGCGTACGCGAACTCAAAGCTGTTCGATGTCGTGCTGGCCTTCGCCGTCGCCCGCCTCTGGCCTCACGTCCTCTCGAACGCGGTCGATCCTGGATGGATGCCAACGAAGATGGGCGGCCCGTCCGCGCCCGGCGACCTGGAGCAAGGCGTCGCGAGCCAAGTGTGGCTGGCGATCAGCGAGGAGCCTGGCGCGAAGGTGACCGGCCGCTGTTTCTACCACAAGCGAACTCGACCCGCTCATCCGGCGGCATCGGACGTCACCGTCCAGGACGCGTTTCTGGCCGCTTGTGAACAGTTGACCGGTGTACGGCTGGCATCTGCGGCCACGAAGTGACGATCGTCTCCGGCATCGCGCCGCATGAGCCGCCCCTGTCGCCTCATCCTGAAAGTCGAATGAGCGCACTGCGAAACCGGCTGGCGCCTACAATCGCGGCTGCGTATGGATTGGGGGCGCGCCACCCATGCCTGCCGGAGTGCGCCGCCGACCACCGACGCACGACGCGGCAGAGGACGGCCGCTGTGCAGCTACAGACACAGCAACCGACTGGCACGCAGGCGGTTTCCCTGTGATCCCTGGACCTCGGTCGCGCTGGCAGGCGTGGCTTCCGCCTCCAACGTCCATTTCGAGGCCCCGAGCTCGCAGCCGTCATTCACCGACAACGGGCTCACGCTGAACGCTTCGGGCGTCCTTGCCGGCCTCGGGAACCAGGACATCCTGGTGACCCTGTCGGCCACCGGTAACCCCACCGCGACCTGCACGAATCCCGCTGGCGCCAATCGACCGCCCGGGCAGAACCCCGGCGCAGGTCACGCTCACCCGCAGCGAGGCCATTCCAGCGAGCGAGATCAAGAACGGCAATGTGTCGTTCTCGGTAACCACCAAAACCGCCGGTATCGCCCATCTCTGGTGCACCCCGGCTGCCCCAACTCCATGTGGGCCGAGACGATCACGGATGTGTCTTTCACCAGCGCCACGGTGACCGTCCAACAACCTCCGGGCCGACGGTGCTGACGGCGAGTTGCGCATTCAACCCGGCCACCTCGAGCGGATCGGTTCCGAGCAGAACGGTGACCTGCACCGAAGGCTAGATGGCCTGACGGACTGATTTCAGAGCGGGCCGAGGGTCCGGCCCTCGGCCCCGCTCGGCCCAAATCAGGGGCATGCTCGGCGCTCCATCGTCGAGTTAGGACATCCGCAGTGCCTCACCCATGATCTGTGCCGCCCGAGGCGACGTCTGCTCTTCGATCGCGTGGGCGCCGCACTCCCAGGCGACGTCGGTCCAGTGCAGGCCCAGCAGCTCTGCTTCGCGGCAGGCCGTGCAGATCGCGAGCATCCAGAGGGCGCCCATGTCGTGGCTCTCGCACATCTCGACGAATGCCGGCCGGTGGGCGGGTCGTCCAGGATGAGCACCGGCGGCTGGCCGACCAGACTGGCAGCCAGGTCCAGCCGCCGCCGCATGCCGCCCGAATAGGTCCGCACCGGCCGGTCGGCGGCGCCGGCCAGCTGGAACTGCACGAGCACGCGCTCGGCCCGCTGCGGCCGCTCGGCCTGGCCCAGGTGGTACAGCTGCCCGACCAGCTCGATGTTCTCCCGCCCGGTCAGCATCTCGTCGACGGCCGCGTGCTGGCCGGCCAGCCCGATCGCCGACCGCAGCGCAACAGCGTCCCGCACGATGTCGAGACCGGCGACCCGCGGGTGCCCGGAGTCCGGCCGCAGCAACGTGGTGAGGATCCGCACCAGCATCGTCTTGCCCGCGCCGTTCAGGCCGAGCAAGCCCACCACCAGCCCGGCTTGGGCGTGCAGACTCACGTCGACGAGCGCCTGGACCGAGCCGACCGCCTTGCCGACGCCCTCGACCTCGATCAGGGCGTCCGTCCCCGTCAGCCCGCTCGGCTGGCTGACCGCGGCTGTTGTCGCCACCTGCACCCCCGGGTCCTGCGACCAGCCATGTGCTCGCCGAGCCGCTCCACGTTGTTGCGCATCATGAATTCCTCCTTCTTCATCTCGCCGATGCAGCGAAGCTCGCTGTCCAGTGTCATGTCGTTTTCCTTGACCATGCGATCGACGGGCCCAGGATTGCTAAGAGACAGGTGAGAGGTCGTCACTGGATCCAGGTGATCCGCCGCACCGGGACAATGCCGGACGGGATGGGATCGCGCCGGCGGCGCGTGCATCAGAGTGCAGCAGGACCGAGGTTCGCGCGCCGTTGACAGCACGCGCTGGCCTGGTTCCGAGACAGAAGGTGCCAGGACTGCGTCACCGACGCTAGGGTGTCAGGCGTAGGGCTCGCCCTCGTGCAGGTGCGACGCGACCAGCACGACGCCCAGCCTGAGATCGCCAGCGAGCCGTCCGTCTCGCTGAACACCGTCAGCACGCACGTGCGCAGCATCTACGCCAAGCTCCAGGTCCGTGACCGCTCCTCGGCCGTGCGGCGCGCACGGGAACTGCGGTTGCTGAGGCCGGCCGCACACGCTAGCCCGGCGGTCACCTGATTCCGGTGAGGCGGGTTCACCCGGCGGCCCTTGACCATGGCGTCATGGACCCAAACGCCAGCCCTGTACATTATCGGGATCAACGGTCACCTCGGCGCCACCGTGCCGTCTGCGTTCCCGGCGCTGGTGCCGCGGCGGCACGGCGCGCACCCCGTGCTCACCGGCCTGCTGGACGGGTGAGCGCTTGAACATGAACGGCGGCTGCACGCATCTGGACCGGATCCACGATGTCACGCCCTCGTCCTGGGGTTGCGAGGACTGCCTGGCCCAGGGACGCCGGGACTGGGTGCATCTGCGGGTCTGCCAGGAATGCGGTCACGTCGGATGCTGTGACAACTCTCCGGGCAGGCACGCGACCGCACACTTCCGCTCGGCCGGGCACCCGATTATCCGGTCGTACGAACCGGGCGAGGACTGGTATTGGTGTTACCTAGACCAGTCCGCGTTCGAACTCCAGGGTGCCCCGCCAGCGCCCTCGCACCCATGAGCGATCAGATCACGCCGATGTCGATGTTCGACTACGACGCCCGCCCAGCCACGCCGGGCGTGGTCCTGGTGGGCACGCGGGCCTCCCGCGGCGCGTACGCGATCCGTGATTTCCTCAGCCGCAACGGTTACCCGTTC
>Ga0070699_100000562_pt1 | contig 35043 bp, 34 predicted proteins | sample KBSK1503metaG_FD_65473 | JGI IMG/M metagenome (GOLD analysis project Ga0070699, IMG submission 65473) | Corn, switchgrass and miscanthus rhizosphere microbial communities from Kellogg Biological Station, Michigan, USA - KBS K1-50-3 metaG | ecosystem: Host-associated > Plants > Roots >... | reverse complement strand
AGGTATAGTCCGAATACAACATAGAAAAACCAGATACCACGTTTTTCAGGACATTATTCGTAAATGTAACATCGTCCACCACAGCGATGTTGCCACTTTGACCAGTACGCACCGTAAAAAGGACACTAGAACCAAGCTGTCCACTCTTCCAGCTATTCTCCAGCATGTTGCCATCCACCAGAACGCGACGAGCACTCTTGAATTCTAAATTATTCTTTACTACCCACTTATTGTGTGGCTGAATGGTAATACCGACCGCAGCCCATTCCAAAGGCTTAAAGAGATGATTGTTGCGAATTTCAATGTCTGACGGAACGTAGGGGTTATTTGTACCACCCGCACCGCCAAACATAACATCCTCGGTTGTGGCCGAGAGGAAGTTGTTCACGATCTTGATTGGTCCAGGCGTCACCCACGCAGCGATAGCTTGCGAATCATATAGGCTTTCGTGAATATCGGAAATGTAGCTATCAATGACAGCTATGTTGCTCCCGTTGGCAATTACTCCCTCCCGAACATCCTGCGTGGGGGAACCGTGTATATAGCACCGGTCAACGGTGATCGAATCCGGCATAGGCCGTAACCCAACTCCAGCTACATCCACTAGGTTATAGGACCAGCAGTTCACCGGAGGAACGGCTGTTGGCTTACAGCCCTGAGTCGAAGCTGAGGTGATCTCCAGACCAGCCAGCCGATAATAGGACGCGCCGGGCGGAATGGTGATGGGAGGTATCACGTTGGGCGTCACGATCTTGGGCATATTTGCTGCGTCTGCTGGAGCAACCCTGCTACCGGGGGCAGGGAGATTCGCTAGCGCAGAGCTGACAATATAGATCCACTTGTGGTTAGGGTTGGCCTTCACCGGCAGTTCGAAGTTGCCTTCATAGGTGGCTCTGGCATCGAGAACTACAACGTCTCCCGGCACTCCTGAGTTAAGCGCAGTCTTGAGTTCGGCACTATTGTGCGGTCGCCAGGTCTTGCCACCAGTGGGAAGATGATAAGTCGTGTCTACATAAGCCTCTGGTAGTGCGGGAACGGGCATCTGCGCTATGGCCTGTCCCATTCGCGCAATCACAGTCACAAGGAATAACGAACGCAGAATCTTGACAAGACTCAATTTACACCACAAAGCAGCGGTATAGTGATCTGGCCCTTCACTCGGCCAAGCAATTCGTCCGACGCTTTTTGCCCTGGTTAGTGCATCCGGCGAAGCGGCTACACGCCCGGAGAAGGCTCTCCGCTCACGTTTTTGGCTCTATAGTAGCCGCGCAAGGCGAGGGTCGACCTTGACCCGTTCGTCGACGTGATCGGATCATCCAGATTCTTAACCCATAACTGTAGCATAAGCAAGGCTGCTTCTCTTCCAAAAAGGCGGCAGCTTCCAATAACGGCCATGCTCGCCCCCCGTCGACCGAGCGCTCGAGCCAGCAGCCAGGCATGAGCTTGCGAACCATGCGAAAAGGGCTAGGCCATACGGCAGCAACCCCGAGCACCTGCGATTGCTGGTGGAATGCCTGCTGGAGTAACAACGCACGATTATAACAATTAAGCAGTCGGTTTACTTACCGCCCCGCATCGCAGAACAACACCACTCTGGACAGCGATGCGTTCCTGCCTTCTTGACGCGATTCCCGGGGGTCGTTCGCTAATTTGCTGCAACAACCCTATCGGCGGGCTGCCACAGGTTCAAAGAGGAGTTTCTTAAGGAGGTGTCAAAATTGCTCGCGAGAGTCCGCGATCCCGCAACAGCGTTTGCCCCTTGGAGGGGCGCCCACTCCGGTGACTTGAGAGTACGGCCCGGAAATTGCCGGTCGTTTAGCGCGGAATCTGGAGAGAACTGCACTCCGCAGGTAATTGTGCACCGGCAACGGACTCGGTGCTGCTGGAGCCTCCACGACGAGTGCTCGTACGATGGAGGCGCGACCTTTTAGGCCGGGACGAGGCCTGCAGAACGGTGAGCAACCCATATGGCGTTTCGCAAATTCTGATACCCATACAGACCACCACATCCGCTCCGGGCATATCCAGGGCTAACACATAACGCTTGGTCGCCGCGGGAGAGTGGCATTCCGACATTCCACATTCTGGGGATGCACCGGCTAGCGAGCACCCGCTGGTGAGGTCACTAAGCTGGGAGGCCGGTTGGATCTGAACCGCCTTTGGGAGGCTGCAGAGTCTGCTAAGGTGCCCACGCTCTCGTTCGCATCATGTCGAGCAAGCGATCACACCGTCGCCAGTTCTCGTATCGCGCCACGGAGACCTGTCGTGAACAAAAGTCCACGGTGGCTTTGTCCAATACATGGTTTGACCGGAGCGATATGCTCGGGCTCGGAGGAAATGCTACTAGTCATCTGACAGAGGAAGGCCGTGAGGGGTGACGCTGGTTTGTGCCGCAGCTACGGACGTGAGCATTTGCGAAATCGGATTATGCTTGTCGTAGTATGTGGTTTGAGAGTCGCAAGTTCGAATACCGCACTAGGGGACGGAAAAAGCCATTTGGAGAGACACACACGGTGGCATCAACTGTAATGGAGTGCAGCGCAATACGTGGAGAATCAAATTGCTTGCAATCATTAAACTTTCTTTGGATCGTTAACTTCGAATATTCCACCCGGCTACATAGTGGCTCGACTCTGCGACACGTTAATTACTCGCGTGAGCTGGTGCAACATGGTCACAGAGTTTTCCTTGGGGTGCGGTTCGAGCCGCAGTACGAAGAGCAGAGTCGTCAGTGGTTCGCGTCGCTGCGAGAGGAAGGGGTAATCTCCGATTTCTTCGGGTTATCATATGCTCCTCCACCGGGATACCTTCGAATGGCAGCGCTCACTCCCTTCCCATCCGTAGGAAACTTCGTTCTCAACCAATTCCAAACCGCGACCACCCGTTCGGTCGAGGGTCTTATCACCAAGCTCGGTGTCGACCTTGTGTTGTTGTCTGATCGACGATTCATATTTCTCGCGACCAGGCTGCCCGCCGCCAAACCGCTGGTGATTGATTTCTGTGATTGTGCTTCCCTCTTTTGGTTTCGCGAGCTTCGGCACCTTGTTCGGTCGCGTCAGCTTAGGGCAATGTTGCCAACATTCCGCCGCTTTGTGTCGGTATTTGGTGAAGATCGATACTATGCTCGGCGGGGCCGCCCGGTAGTTGTTGTTTCACCGGTCGATCAACGTGCTCTAAGGCGAATGGGAGGAAAGTCCTCGCAAATATTCACATTGTTAAACGGCGTGTCATTGCCACCGTGGCAGCCCGGCACGGAGAAGGTAAAAAATCGATTAATTTTTTCCGGCAACATGGATTTCTCTCCTAACTACGCAGCCGCGCTGTGGTTTCTCGACCATGTGTTCCCGCTTGTGTCGGAGCAAGTGCCGGATGCGCAATTCGTTGTAGCTGGCGCCAACCCTCCTCAGTTCCTGCGGGAGCGCGCTTGTAGCAACGTAGTGGTTACGGGGCATGTTGAAGATTTGAATCGAGAGATCGCCCGTAGCGCGCTATACGTCGTTCCGATGATATCGGGTGGAGGATTCAAGAATAAAGTGGTGGAAGCCGCCGCGAATCGTACCTTCATTGTTGCCACCAGCATTGCGGTCGAGTTTCTGGATCCATCCGTTCGGGAACTAATCGAGGTCGCCGACACCGCCACACAAATGGCGGAGTCAATTGTAGCTTTACTTCGGGATCCGGCCGCTTGTGCATCTCGTCTTTCGGCTCTGTACGACCATGTTGCCCGAACATTCACTTGGTCGCGGCGTGCAGAAGAGCTCCTCGACATCGCCTGTACTTGCATAGCGGACATACGCGCGTCAAGCCGCTGGCCTTAAGCTTTCAAGCTGGCGCATCTTTCGGCGCCGTTAGCAGCGACGGCAGACGATGGTATGATTCCAACATCATGTGCGGAATCGCTGGATTTGTGCTCCGGACAGGCAGAGCCAACACCGAGGACGTACGGGCGATGACCGACCTGATTCGCCACCGCGGTCCGGACGACGAAGGCATCTACACGGACGGCGCATGTGGGATTGGCATGCGACGGCTCAGCATCATCGATCTGATCACGGGCCACCAGCCAATGTCCAACGAGGACGGCTCCCTCTGGGTGGTTTTCAACGGCGAAATTTACAACTACCAGGAGCTGCGCGAGGATCTGATTCGTAGCGGCCATCGCTTCACCACTAATAGCGACACGGAAACTCTGGTGCACCTGTACGAAGAAGAAGGCGCGGCGGGGCTGACGCGCCTGCGAGGGATGTTCGCCTACGCCATCTGGGACTCGCGGCAGCGGAAGATTCTGTTGGCCCGCGACCGCTTCGGCAAGAAGCCGCTATACTATGCCAACACTCCGACTGGCTTTTACTTTGCGAGCGAACTCAAGTGTTTTCGGACGGCCGGCGTTGACCTCGAAATTGATAACGAAGCTCTGCGGCTTTATTTCCAGTTTGGCTACATTCCCGATCCGTATAGCCCGTTCCGGATGATACGCAAGCTCATGCCCGGCTGCTGGCTCGAGTGTTCCGTCGACGGAAGCGTAAAGCATGGTCGTTATTGGAGGCTCCCAGCATTTTCAGAGCGGAACCAGACTGGGGACACGGAAAGTGAGGCGCGAGAACACCTGCGCCAGTTGTTCGATGAGTCTGTAGGCGTTCGGATGATTGCTGACGTACCGCTTGGCGCTTTTCTTAGCGGTGGCGTCGATTCGAGCCTCGTTGTAGCCTCGATGGCGCTCCAGTCGTCTGCGCCGATCAAGACATTCTCCATCGGCTTCGAGGAGAGCGAATACAATGAGCTGCAGTACGCCCGGCTGGTGGCCAAGAAATACAACACCCAACATCACGACATTGTGGTGCGACCCGACGCCGTGGAGCTGCTAAACAAGCTAGTAATGCATTGTGATGAGCCTTTTGCCGACTCCTCGGCCATTCCTACATACATTGTTTCGGAGTTTGCAGCTGGACATGTGAAGGTGGTGCTCAGCGGTGACGGTGGGGACGAGTTGTTCGCAGGCTACCCAACGATCAAACGGTTTCGGAAGCTCCAGGGCTTTGACTATGTGCCAGGTTTCGGAAAGAAGCTGATGCGCTGGGCCGCGGCGGGTCTTCCCTATTCCGCTTACGGCAAGAACTTTCTGCACGCGATGAGTGCTTCAACCCCTCTGGGTCGCTACTTCGATCAAAGCTACGTGAACTTTCAGATGCGCAAGCGGATGCTGACTCCGCAATGGATGTTGCGCTCCGATCCCTCGACGCTTGAGCGGATGCTACCGGACAACTTTCTTCCCAACGGAACCGACACCGTGTCTCAGTTGATGTACTTCGAGGCCACGGCCAATCTGACTGGCGACATGTTGGTGAAGGTGGATCGTACCTCGATGGCAGCATCTCTTGAGGTGCGCTGTCCCCTATTGGACCATCAGTTAGCGGAGTATGCCACGCGTATTCCGATAAGCTGGAAATGGCAGAAGGGCAGGGGGAAGCGAATTCTACTGGACGCATTGGGTGACCGCTTACCGCCGCAGCTGTTGACTCGCTCGAAAATGGGTTTCGGCGTTCCTATTGATCACTGGTTTCGCGGACCGTTGCGTCAGTTGGTCCATGACAGTCTGCTGAGCAAGAGATTCCTCGATCGGGGAATCGTTTTCCCGGACTTCGTGCGCTATCTCTTGCGCGAGCATGACCGGGGGCGACGGGACAATCACCACCAGATGTATGCCCTGCTTATGCTAGAGCTGTGGTTCGAGACTCTCGAGCATCCGATTGCTTCGGCAAACAGCTTTAGATCGTGCGTTACATTGAGCAGCTCAAACTCCAACGCGAGTGGAGCGCTTTCTTCGAATGCGTAGTGCCTCAACGGATCCAGGAAAAAAAGACGAGTATCGGATCGACTTGCTTAGCCGAGTAACATGGCGGCGCCCTCGGTAAAGTTAGTAGGCTGTGTAGTTACTCCCCGCGTCCAGCACGATGGTGTTGCCCGCATGGGCTGAGTGCAAAGCAATCCCGAAGTCGGTGCTGGTATGGACTTGCCATGTTGTTCCAGTGGGCCTGATTGAAAGTGGTGTCGAGAGAGACTTGTGGAAGTTGCGGCACTGGCATTTTCGCAAACCTAAGTGCGCTAACCAGAAGAACTGATATTGGCAATCGTCTAGCCATGATGCTCCCGTTGCCCACACAGCTGCCGAGCTGGCAGGCAGGGTAGTGGCATCTGTTCCTTTCTCGCACCCTAATTGGCTCGGGAAGCAGTGCGGAGCCACAAATTCAACACCTGCCAAACGAAGGTAACCAATCAATGTGACTTTCGCAAGGTTCGAAGACTTGCAGAGGGTTTCTTGGATCCGAGGGAGGCGAGCAGCTATACTGTCGCATAGTCAACTGCCAGTCTACTGGAACCGAATGATTAGCGAGGATTGTACGTGCCCGATTCCGGTCCTGCTCATGGTGCGAGAACTGGGGATTGGCGGCTCGGAACGACAATTGGTGGAGACAGCTCTTTCCTTAAAGGGTAGCCGGTTTGTGCCACATGTTGGCTGCTTCCGGCCCAAGGGATTGCGCACGCAAGATCTGCTCGAGGCGGGAATACCGATTCTGCATCTTCCCGTTAGGTCCTTCCGATCGGTGGGCGCCGTCAAGGCCGCCCGGCAGCTGCTGCGGTATCTTGGCGACCAAGGAATTCGAATCGTCCACAGCTTCGACGCGCCATCGAATATTTTTGCGTCCCCAGTGGTTCGCTTAGCCCGCGGACCGGCAGTCATTACCAGTCAACGCGGTGATCGGGACCTAAGCGGGAGAGGAATGAAACGACTGCTTCGCGTTACAGACCGCATTGCCGATGCCGTGGTCGTTAACTGTGAATGGATGCGGCGATATCTCTTAGCGGAGGAGGGCGTGGCCGAGTCCAAGGTGCGACTCTGCTACAACGCCGTTGACACCGAGCGATGGCGCCGCCGCGCAGTTGAAAATTCCTTCCCTGGCCGTCTGGTAGTGGGTACAGTGTGTGCTCTCCGGCCTGAAAAAGGGTTGGATACCCTCTTGCGGGCGTTCGCAAACTTAAGTGACCTTGCGGCGAAGCTGGTCATTGTTGGCAGCGGTCCGGAAGAGACAAAACTGCGGGCCCTCTCCAGCGAACTTGGGATCGGAGCGGATTGCCTGCTCGTACCCGCCGTATCGGACGTCGTCGAGTGGCTAAGCCGAATCGACATTTTCGTGCTTCCCTCGCGATCCGAGGCACTCTCCAATGCCTTGATGGAGGCAATGGCTTGTGGCTGCTCTCCGATCGCCTCGCGGGTTGGAGGTAACCCTGAGCTGATCGAGGATGGGCAAAACGGATTGCTCTTCGAGGTTGATGATATTGCAGAATTGGCGAGCCACATGCGTGCCCTGCTGACGGACGGGTCACTCCGCAGGAAGTTCGCCGATCGCTCGGCCACCAAGATGGAACAGTTCACCTACGCCAAAGCTCTGGACACCATGCAGGAGATCTACAAGTCTGTCCTCAGCTCTGCACGCCGGGCCGGTCGCCATCCTTGCCCGCATAACGGCTGAACACCTCCGCAAGGTGAGCCACGTTTTCGCGCAGGTTGTATTTTTCGACCACTCGCTGGCGTGAGGACAAAGCCATCTGGCGCCGCATCCCAGGATTGTCCATCATCTGGCCGATGGCTGCCGCGAGTTCCTCGACGTTCGCCGGCGTCACCAAGAGCCCATCTACCCCGTGACGGATCAGTTCCGGAATACCATTTATACGGGGCGCCACGCAGGGGACGCCCGAAGCCATCGCCTCCATGAAGACGACCGGGATTCCTTCGGCAAAGCTGGACAGAACGCAGACATCGCTGCTTTGGTAAAGATCACGTAGCTCGTCCTGAGTTTTCCAGCCCACCAGTACGATCCTGTCTGAAATTCCCAGCCGACACGCTTGTTCCGCTAATCGCGAACGTTCTGGTCCGTCCCCAACTAGTGTCAACCGAACATCCCGCCTCTGAGTGACGAGAATCGCCACTGACTCCAGAAGAAGCGGGTAGCCCTTGACTGGGGCAAGCCGTCCAACGGATACCAAATCGAACGGAGCCGGACGCTCCCGAAATGCAACTGGAGCCAATCCAGTGCAGTCAATGCCGAGCGGCGTGATCTCCAGCTTGTGCCAGTCCCCCGGAGAGGACCACAACATGATCTGGCTCTTGCCAAAGTGGCTGATACAGGAAACGAACAGAGCAGCCCGCACCTTTTCCTCCATCTCAAAGCTCTGAGGGTTTACGAACTCATTCGGGCCATGGATCGTCATCGACAATTCAAACCCGAAGACGCGAGCTGCGATTAACGCCACGTGGGTCGAGAAAACGGAATGCACATGCGTAAATCCGGCCTTACGCAGCCAACGCCCCGCGAGAATAGCCTCGCTAAAGTAGGCCATCGCGAATACCGATCGGCAACGAGTAAAGCGTCCGAATCGCCACGCAGTGGCTAATCCGCGCAGGTACCGGATTGGTTGAGTGCAGAAAGTCGCTACGTGCGCCGTCAAAAACTCCAACCAGCCACTACCTAGGATGTACCACGTGGATTTCAGTTCCTCGGTTTCCGTGGTTGATATCGACGATGGCCGCGAGCCAGGTCTGCGTATGGAAATAGTCTGAATGTCCCACCCAAGCGCCCGCAGTTCACGCACCTCTCTGAGCAAATAGGTGTGACCAATGGTGGGATACTCGCTCAAGAGATATGCAATTTTCATAGGGAAAGCTTCACCGGGTGAACAGGCACACGCCTGTGCGGGGCCGATGCTTAGGTTCTGAGTGTAACGATCGGCGATCGAAGTCGGCAACAATTTTCATTCGGTTACGCGGTCGCAGGATGACCGGTAACACTCAAGAGAACAGGCGTTTGATCCGATAAGTTAAAGGGGAACATGGTAAACTATCTTGGAGTCGTGGACCCAACGCATACCTGGTTTCCAGGCATGACACGGGTTCACGTTTTTGTGTCGGCCCCTTGGAGCGAGCAGTGAGTCCTGTCCAGCAGAAGACAACGCAGGGAGCGAGAGCCGCCGCTTTCCCCGTCCTATTGGTTTCTCTGTTCCTCATATTCAGTGCCCTCTTCGAGGTCCTCCCTGGGATGCGGGCCACGCGTCCACAGCTTGTTCTGGGAGTAATAGGGTTGTTCTTTTTGTTTACAACCGGACAGGCCATCAGAGTAGTACTCACTCCCGTGGGCAAGAGTCTGCTTGTCTTCACCGCTTGGTTTGTGGTTTGTATTCCCTTTGCCATTTGGCGCGGCGGTAGCTTCGGGATTCTTATAAACCTTTGGTATAAGACGGTGCTGATGTTTGTGCTGACGGCGGGATTGCTGTCGACTGTGCCTCAAGCCAAGAAATTGTTCCATGCGATCGGCTACGCCGTCGGTTTAATGGCAGTGATAGCTCTTGTAAAGCGCACCTATCTATTGGGACGTCTAACCCTTCCCGACACCCGCTATGGGAACTCGAACGATTTAGCTGTCACTTTGTTGGTGGGTCTCACATTCCTGGGATACTCGTTCATAAGGGGCACTCAGCGTGACAAAGCATTTGCCATGGTCCTGAGCTGTCCCGTACTGTTGGCACTGGCGAAGACGGGATCTCGGGCCGCGCTCCTGGGCGCTGGTATGCTTTGCGTCTTTGGCTTTTTACAAGCATCCAATAAAAACAGAATCCGGATGGCGGCTAGCGCGTCTTTGATTCTGATTGTGCTCGCCGTTGTTGTCCCATCCAATCTTAAGCAGCGATACTTCACCTTGTTCAAGTCGAGCGAACAAGAACGACACGGACAAAAAATCACGAAGGAAGAGGCCCAGGAGTATGACGCTGCCACTGGGTCTGCCGAAGGTCGCCTTCGCCTTCTCAAGGACAGCCTCATCATTACTTTTCAACATCCGCTATTTGGCGTGGGACCGGGAAACTTCGTGGTGGAACAGAATAATCTCGCAATCGCGCGCGGGGAACTAGGAATGTGGCACGTCACCCATAATACCTACACTCAAGTATCGAGCGAGATGGGCATCCCCGGGCTCATCCTCTACGTGATGTTTCTATATCAGACATTCAAGGTACTTACATCGATTGTTCGCAGCGAGCAGCCGGGGGAGGTGTGGCGGGACTTGCGTGCATTGGCGCTCTCGCTTCGAGCCGCAATTGTCGTGTTAGCGACGGTCGCATTCTTCGACAGCTTCCCCTACGTGCCGGACGTACCAATCATGGCCGGACTCGCAGTAGCCTTGGGTTACATCGCTCAAAAGCAGCGAGCTGCCGACGGGGTGATGAGCACGAGCAAGGCCATCCCAGGGCCCCTGCCCGAACCCGCATTGCCACCAGCTTGGACCAGACAATTCTTGACGCGTTGAAAACGTCAGTAATCAGGGCTAGCAGCTTGTCCGCCACCAACGGGGGGAGATCGTGGGGATAATCAATCGCAGGCGCATTGTAGCGGGATTTAGGCTGCTGTTTAAATTGCATCCTCCAGGACGCGATTTGGCCGTTCGTCCTGACGACACGTTTATCGTTTCTTACCCGAAGTCGGGAAATACCTGGACGCGCTTTCTCGTGGCCAATCTGGTGCATCCCGAGACGCCAGCCACCTTCGGCAACATCGAGGATCTGATTCCAGATTCAATGGCGGTATCAAAGAGGCGAATGACCCGCATGCCTGGGCCAAGGATTATAAAGAGCCATGACTATTTCAACCCTTCCTGGCCGCGTGTGATTTATATTGTTCGCGATCCCCGGGACGTCGCCCTCTCGCAGTTTCACTTCCACAGAAAAAGGAAGATGATCGGGGATGATTACCCGCCGGAGAAGTTCGTAACCCGTTTTATCGCCGGAGAAACGGTTTGGCCGTTTAAGTACGGCACTTGGGGTGACAACGTTGGCAGTTGGCTTGCGCCCCGCTATGGCCGCCCTGGTTTCCTGCTGCTGCGTTATGAAGATATGGAGTCTCACACAGAACGAGAATTGGCCAGAGTGGCTTCTTTTCTTAAAATTGATCCTTCGCCGGAGCTTACCTCACAGGCAGTGGCGCAGAGTTGCGCCGATGAAATGCGGCAGCTTGAGAAGACTCAAGCTCACATATGGTCTCTCACCAAACGAACGCGCAAGGACATTCCGTTCGTCCGCTCAGCCAGGTCGGGTGGCTGGCGGTCAGGTTTGCCCCTAGTTTCGGTCGCAGAGATCGAAACGGCTTGGGGCTCACTGATGCGCTGGTTAGGGTATGAACTCTCGTCGGATGTGAAGGGGGCTACAGTTTTCCATGAATCAATATTGGGGATTCCAGTAAGGTGAGTCACAACGGGTCCGAATCTGGCATCGAACGAATCCTCTCGTAAGGTGCCACAAGAGTCTCTGACTTTTGTCGGAAATCAGACATATAACTCTAAGCTTCAGTAAGGACTAAACGCCATGGCGCAGGAAGACGGAACGCTGTTCTACTCCGGAATTTCTGAGCTATGGTCGCATTTCACTCTTGAGGTGAATCGTTGCAGCCGCGTCGTTCTGTAAAGAGAACTCTATTAGCGCCTCTTCGCATACCAGGAGTGGCTGAAGCTCTCTCCAATGTCACCGCCACACGCGCATCCATTTTCATGCTGCATCGGTTTACTTCCCCCGACGAGGAGGGAGTAAGTGGCCACGATCCGGCGGTGCTTCGCGAGGTCCTATCGCACCTGCGAAAGCAACGTTATGATCTGATCTCCCTTCGAGAGATGTTCCGGCGCCTTCGGGAGGGCGAGGCACTGACACGAGCCGTCGCATTCACTATTGACGACGGCTATTTCGATCACGGCTTGGTCGGGGCACCGATTTTCTCTGAATTCGATTGCCCCGTGACCATCTTCGTGGTCAGCGGATTTCTGGACGGCAACAATTGGTTGTGGTGGGACCAGATTCAGTATATTTGCGAAACGACAGCCAGGACCCAGTTAAGAGTTGGCGTCGGAGACGAGGAGAGATTGTTTCAGCTAGACTCGGATCCCGCTCGCCTTGCTGCGGCGCACGATATCAGTTGGTGGTGCCAGGATGCTTCGCAATCAGATCGCGTAGCGTGTATCGCGAGAATGTTTCAAGAAGCCGACGTGGAGGTTCCGGCGGTACCTCCGCGTCAGTTCGCCCCATTGTCTTGGGGTGAAGCACGCCGCCTTGAGAAGCGAGGCGTAACATTTGGGCCTCACACGGTTACGCACCCAGTGTTATCGAGCACATCCGATGATCACGCAGAATTCGAGATTTCATCATCCTGGAAGCGCTTATGTGATGAATTGGCTTCGCCTGTACCGATTTTCTGCTATCCACACGGACGACAGCGGGACTTCGGGCCGCGGGAGATGAAAAGCGTACAGCGTCTTGGATTATGGGGCGCTGTTGCCGGATACCCGAGGAGATTTCGCCCAGAGGAGTTCCGCCATGCTCCAGGGATCTACTGTGTTCCGCGATTTCCCTTTCCCGACGACTTGCTAGACATTTTGCAGTGCGTTTCAGGGCTCGAAGTCGTAAAGGCTCGATTGCGCGGAGTTGGCGCTTGAGCAATGTGCTGAACGCCATTCTTGATTTCGGCTCCGCTTGGAAGGCCAAGGTCGAACATGCTCGTTTGGCCCGACGGTGGGAGAAACTCCGGTCCATGGGCATGCACATAGGTCAAGGTGTCAATCTACCGGCTTCTACCTGGGTCGACATGTCGAATTGCTACGCGATCAGCATCGGCGACTGGTGTGGCTTTGGGGAGCAATGTCTGATTCTCGCCCACGACGCCCAAATGGATGAATTTCTGGATGCCGGGTTGGTGGCCAAAGTGACCATTCACCAGTCATGCCATTTCGGCTCTCGAACCGTCATCCTTCCCGGTATAGAAGTGGGCCCGAGAACCATTGTGGGTGCAAATTCCGTTGTGGCCAAGTCTCTACCACCTGAAACGGTCTGTGCTGGAGTGCCAGCCAAGGTCATCTGTCGCTTGGACGAATATCTGGCGCGTCATCAAGCAAACATGGCGGCAGGACGGCAGTTTCCTTGGCCGGACTACAACATCGACGTCCTGACGCCTGAGCGCCGCACCGAGATCATGGAGGCTTTGGGAAAAGGCCCCGCCTACGTCACGGGGGGGTTTTCAGCAGAACTGCGGGGCCTGGGAGCTACCGAACGGACTCCTCATGATGAAACTGCCGAGCCGCACGGCGTAGAGTATCTCAGGCAGCGCAGAGCGAAGAGTGGCTAGAGCGCCGTGAGTGACGTTGCCTGCATCTGTTCGGCACCATTCTCCACAAAGCGGAAATCAAGGAGGGGACAGGTCACGATAAGAAAAATGAGATGATTTGGACAGTGCCTTCGTTGTAAACCCCTCAGTAAGGAGCCAAGAGAATCGTGTTTCGTGCTGGTGTTTTCTGCGGTTGGGTCGGTTTCGGTTACGGCAATCTAGGTGACCTGACCATCTACGAATTGTGTCGCAAGCGCTTTTCTACCATCCATTGGTCGCCAATTGCAGCATTCGACTATACACCGCGGCCAGGACAATTCCTCCGCCGCAGCAGCCGCGACTCCCGGCAGGTCATTCGGATGCTTTCTGAGGAACTCTCCCACCAGCGTCGTCTTCGCAGCCTCACCGCCAAGGCCATTCATCGCTTGGCGCGATTCTTGGGAGGAGAAGTCGCTATCTGCGGGGGGGAAATGTTTATCAACCGTAACTTCAACTCGATCCGGGGCTACACGGAGCTCAGAAAGCGAACTGGGTCTCCAATACCCGTCTTTGGCACCGGCGTGGCGGAACCCGACTTTTGGCTGGGGCGGGAAGATGGCTGGATCGATCGGCGAAAGGAATGGGTAGCGATCTTGGAAGAGCTTCCCACGGTAGGAGTCAGAGGTCCCCTTTCAAAAGCCTACTTGGAAGAAGCGGGCGCACGCAATGTTGTAATCAGCGGAGACCCGGCTGTTTCCTTGCACGCGCAGTATTCAGCGAAGCCCCTTCCGGTACACCGAGAGGGGACACTGCGCGTTGGTATCAATGCAGGGCCCTATCCAAGAACCTGGGGCCGACCCGAAGACATTCAAGATTCAACTGTTGCCTTGGCAGAGTGGCTGCGCAAGGCTGGGCATCAGATCGAGATCATCCCCATCTGGCCAAGAGACGTCGAGGCCTGCGTCGACGTGGCCCGCAGAGCGGAGCTTCCCCAGTCCGCGGTCAGCCCTCAGTGTTTTTCCCATGAAGCCTTTTTGAGTCGGGTCGAGAACCTGGATCTACTGGTGGCCATGAACTTGCACGCTGGTATCCTAGCAGCAGTCGCGAATGTTCCATTCGTGAGCCTCGAGTACCAACCTAAGTGCCGGGATTTCGCCGCCACCATAGGGTGGGAGGAATTCCTCGTACGAACTGACGAACTTGAGCCTGGAAAGTTGATTGATCGGGTTTCTGCAGTCATGGTGCAGCTCGAGGCGAAGAGAGGAGAGCTGTGTCGGCGAATGTGCGAGCAAATGAATGCTTTTGAAAGCTACTGTCGCGACATCGAACCGCTCTTAGCAGGACCGGGGTAGCGAATAGTCACTAACGTCGATGGAAAGAGGAAGGACTGTAACCAGACACAGACGACGGCAAGGAAAGACCACGTCTGGGCCGCCTCCGCCTTACGGTTGTCTTGAACCAAAGTTCAAGAATCACCACGACGAGAATCCTGTTTCGGGCTGGCATCGCGAGGAGAACGTTCAAGATGCATTGGTGGCCCTAGCTAGCTTGGTGGTTGCGTCAAGCTGGGCATCAGATCGCGGTTATCCCAGTTTGCCCCTAAGGATGTCGCGTCGTGTGCCGGCTCGAATGCCGATCCTAAACGTCGCGATTTTGCTGCCAGCCTAGGCTGTGAGGAATTCCTTATAAGAACTGACCAACTGCAGCACGACCGGCTGATCGAACGCGTGTCGGCTCTCATGGACCAACTCGATGCGAAGAGAAGGAAAGTGTGCCAGAAAGTGTGCCGGCTGATGAGTCTTTCGAAGACTGCTGCCACAAGGTCGAACCATTCTGGTGGGATCAAGTGACCAAGTTTATGAATCGTCGTTGAGCACGCTGGCGCGCCCCAAAAGCGTTGAAGGATCTGCATAAACTAGGGCCTGCATAAAATGAAGGGAACCTCTCGATTTCTCGTCGGGCGATCTAGGCCGACGTACCAGAAAAAATCAGCCCAATTTCTGAAGTCTTTGATCTATTTAACCCGAAGCCCAATTTGCTATGTTGAAGATGTTCCCATGTAATTTAGTCAGCTCCTGTCATTCGTGAAAAGAACAAAGGCTCTCCTCGGGACCTCGAGGCAAAAGCATGAATCAACAACTCTCTATGCGATAATCCGGCTTGCCTCGCCATAGTTTGTTGGGGCGATCGCAGGCGTGGAGCGCTCAAGCATGAGTCAGTTCGCTAGAGAAGTGACAGCGGGGAATCGATTCGAGTTCGGCAAGAACTGGGCGTGGTTCCTGCAAACGCTAGATGACACGAAGATTGCCGAAGCGACACATTCCCTACAGGACATGCTCGAAGTAACCAGCCTCGAAGGCCTAAGCTTTCTTGACCTTGGATCGGGCAGCGGCTTGTTCAGCCTAGCGGCGCGCCGCCTAGGAGCCCGCGTTCACTCATTTGATTATGATCCGCGGTCGGTGGCTTGCACATCCGAACTCAAGCGGCGATATTTTCCCGACGACGGCCGGTGGGTGGTCGAAACCGGTTCTGCCCTCGATGCGGATTACCTCCGGTCCATTGGCAAGTTCGACATCGTCTACTCCTGGGGCGTCCTGCATCACACCGGAGACATGTGGACGGCGCTGGAGAATGCTGCAATGCCGGTCGCGACTAGCGGGAAGCTGTTCATCGCAATCTACAACGACCAGGGAACAGCAAGCAAGCGCTGGACGAAGGTCAAGAAGCTCTACAACCACCTACCGAAGGCTCTGCGCTTCCTGGTCGTTTGGCCTTGCTTCGTCGTGCTTTTCTGGCGCCGGCTGGTGAAAGACCTCCTTCGTGGAAAACCCTTCGCGATCATTCGTGACTATCACAAGAACCAGCGCGGCATGTCTTTCTGGCAAGACCTTGTTGATTGGGTCGGAGGTTATCCCTTCGAGGTCGCAATGCCGGAACAAATCTTCGATTTTTACCGGCAACGCGGTTTCAGCCTGAGCCGCCTACGAACGTGCGGAGGGAGTCTTGGCTGCAATGAGTTTGTGTTTGAGAAAGTCTACCTCAGTTCGAATGCGGGCAGCGTGCGCACCATTCGAACCACGGCGACAAAAGCCGAGTCATAGATGAAAAGTAACGGGCTATATCGCAGCATTCGGCCTCGGACCCGGAGTGCCCCTACTGAACCGTGCCAAGGGAATCGTGCTGATCACCTACTGCGGCCGTCTCCTGGCGATTGCCTTGGTACGGAAACCCCGACGCGATCGATATCTGTTCGCCCTCCTGATGCTGACTCTCATTTATTTCGTCGTGCTGGCATTTGTTTCGCCATCCAGGTATTACTATTACCTGCCGCATACGACGATGTCGATGGCCGCCTGTCTGGCCTTGCCGTTGCTGCAGTTGGGAGGAAATTGCACCTAACCACGTCTCCCCCTTTTGGCCGACGAGTTGCTGTAGGTTGTGCCGCACAAATCCCGATTCGGGATGGTCTCGGTCACGGGTGAGAAACGAAGCCAAAAGGGCCAGCGGACGTTGGTTCTCGCTAACGTGGCGTTTGACTGCTTCGTTCAGAGGTTCCTTACAATACAGACTGCAATGGCGTGACAAGCGCCGCTCGCGCCATAACGCGTCGCCTACTGAGCAGTACCGCTAACCACAAATGGTGGGGGCACGTAATCCAAGGGAAGCGGCCCCGTAGTGCGGTACAAACGATATTCCAAAATGCACGGAACTAGCACGTCCTGCCTCACCCACTCCGGGTATTGCCATTCACGCACTAGGTCTCCTCGCAATGGCGCGGAGGGAACAGGTAGATTTGAAGGAAGGCCAGCCGTGCCAGAACCGAGAAGGTAATACTTAACCTGCGCATCCAACGGCTTGAAAATACTGGCTGAGTGTCGACTGGCCGGGATGATCGGTTCGTTCGGCATTCTCATCAAACGATACCTTTCATAGATCGTTGCATTAGGGAACTCATACGATTGCATTCGCGAAATTAAAAGGGGACTTCCAAGCGGCAGCAGTGCCGGTAGATCCCGTGCAACTTGCCTTTTCATATCGAATATCTGAGCATAGGTGACCGGCCCATAACTGAATGCGAAGTTGAATGCCAGAAGCAGAGTGAGCGCGCCAATCCATGCCTGTCGCCCCCCCGGCCAACGGGAGAGTCGTTCCCCCACAAAACCGGCACCTTCGGTGGCAAATACCAAGACCGGGATCATGAACGGTAGCAGGAAACGCGGCTGCGCCACCCGTGCCTTAGCGATGATCACGATGTAATAGCCAATAATTGGGAGTGCCAGGACCCAAAATGCGCGCTTGCGACCCGACCGAAAAAGCGTATAGACCCCGAGAACGCAAAGCAGAAGCACGGGAATTGTGAACACAGAACGCAGCCTTCCAAGCATGACGACAAAGAGTTGCACCTCTCCTGCCGGTGTAAAAGGGATCTTGGTCGGAGCGTGAGGCGAAACCACGAAGCGCGCATGGTTCCACCAGCGCATGGGTTGCGGCAAAATCGCGACCAAGACATAGGTAAGGACAACTGTCGTCGTAAAAACTATCGCCTGACGAAAGCGCGCTCGAAAAGGAGTAGAAGGAAGAGGGCCGATCAACAACAGGAGGAGTCCGGCGCCAATCACTAGACCGGACGCTTGATCCTTTGATCCGATTGCGAACGCCGCCGCGATCCCAGCCGGAACCAGGGAGATGAAGCTTGGCTTACCCTGGATGAGGTAGCGCCACAAACCCAGCCATGCGACCGTCCACCAAAAAATGTAGGGCATGTCCAAGTTGCCGACGCGAGCATAGTAGACGAACACCCCATTGGTTACGATCAGCAAAACTCCGAACCACAACCATCTTCTCCTCTCCACCATAGGAAAGGTAAACCGCAACAGAAGCACAGCCATGACGGCAGCGACCAAATTGGTGAGGACAATGAGCACAGAGAAGAAGACAGAGACGTCGCGGAGACCATAAGGCCACACAGAATTTACACGTGAGAAGCCACCCATCAGCCAGTAAATCGCAAAAGCAACTGCGTAAAGAGGCAACATCAAAATTTGATGAAAGGCGGGATAAACGGTATTTAGCTGGGATTTGGTATATTCCGTAAAGAACAGCAGGGAACCGAGTGGAAGGGGCGCGTCATCCTGCGGAGTGATCGCGCTTGGCAACCCCCAGAAAATCCCAGGCAGAATCAGTAGAAACACGAATGCCAATATCAGTGCGTACTGTTTGTTCGACATGGCGAGAGAGTGTACCACAATAGCTCTCAATTTTTCGGCGAACTACCTTCGCACGAACTGCCTTCGCCATCAGAGACTTCTAAATGACGAAGATCAATCTAGCGCAACAGCCATTGGAACTGGCAATCGTGGTTCCCACTTTCAAAGAGAAAGACAACATCGGGCCGATGTTGCGGAGGTTGCAGGGTGTCCTGTCAAATTTCCGTTACGAAGTGATTTTCGTAGATGACGATTCCCCGGACGGCACCGCTGACGCCGTCCGCGAGATCGGCCGAAGAGAACACTGGGTTAGGGTGATCCATCGCGTGGGTCGTCGCGGATTGGCCTCCGCCTGCATGGAAGGAATCCTAAGTACCAGCGCCCCCTACATCGCAGTCATGGATGCGGACCTGCAGCATGATGAGTCGATTCTGCCCGAGATGTTATCCCGGATTCGCACGGGGCAGCTTGACCTTGTGATTGGCAGCCGCAACATCGAAGGCGGTGGCATGGACAAATTCGACCGTCGGCGGGTAGCTCTGAGCAATCTGGGACTGAGGGTCAGCAAACTGGTTAGCCATCACGATCTGAGTGACCCAATGAGCGGGTACTTCATGCTGACGCGTGAGTTCTTTCATGAAGTTGTGCGAAATACTACCGGAGTCGGCTTCAAGATCCTGCTTGATCTAGTCGCGTCATCGGACCGTACCGTACGATTTACTGAGGTACCCTTTCACTTTCGTAACCGGGAGGTGGGAGAGAGCAAACTGGACCTCAACGTGGGAATCGAGTACCTGTATTTGGTAGCCGATAAACTGGTTGGCCGCTGGCTCCCCATTCGATTCGTCCTGTACTGCATCGTCGGCGCATGTGGACTCGGCTTGCACACGGCGGTTGTCTGGCTACTATACCGTCGCGCCGGATTCTCATTCCAACACGCACTCCTTATTGCCATTACTGTCGCATTGATCGCGAACTACCTAATCAACAACATTTTGACCTACAGGGACAGACGTCTTCGCGGTTGGGGACTTGCTTGGGGATTTGTCGGTTATGCCATAGTGTGTTCGGTCGGTAACTTGAGCAACTACGCCCTTGCGGTATTCCTGGTGGAGCACGGGGTATCGTGGCCGCTTGCGACCCTGTCTGGTTTGGCTGTGGGTTCGGTGTGGAATTTCGCTGTCAGTTCGACCTTCACATGGCGATCGACTCGTCGACGCCCGCTCACTGGCAGCAATTGATTCTACGAGCCTCTTCCCATGACCTTGACGGCGGTAGTTATGGCGTGCTTCCAAGTCATGTGCGTGCGGTTTTTCAGTGTTTGGGGGAGCTTGCTCATTTCGACGGTTTGTGCCACGGATCCTCGCGGCATGACTGGAAGGCGTTCGGCGCGGGCCCGACTCTCACCGATCCATTGGGAGTGGTTGCCACGTTCTCACTGGTCGAACGCCAGCCAAGCCGCTCATTCACCAAGTAATTCCAGGAGATCGCCATGATGATGGCGATGCCGTTAGCGAGGTGGCGATTCATGCCAAACCAATTGAATAGGATGTTGAGGATCAGGAGGTTCAATATCAGGTTTAGAACCCAGATCACCTTAAATTTCAGAAAGCGATGAAACTTGTCGCGGACTGATCTGCGACCAATGTCACTGAAAATCCAAGAGTCATTCCAGAGGAAGTTATTTGCCATCGCTGTTTCCGCCGCGATGATCTCGCTGCGAGTCAGTCCCCATCCCAGCATCGTGGGATCGCTGAGCAGGAACAGGATCAACACATCGACAACCGCGCCGCTGGCTCCTACCAGACAGAAGCGAGAATCGCGGAGGATCGCAACACACAACCGCAGTAGATGCAGCAGGTATTGAGCGTAAATCCTGAGAGAAACCCCACTTTGGTCGTTCTGGCGCTCGCGAAAGACGCAGCCGATCTCGGAGATTTTGTCGATGTTCGCCCGGGGAAATAACCTCAATCAGGATCTTGTGTCCCAGCGGATCCAGGCGGCGTCCAGCGATGGCGTCCCCGCGAATCAGGAAGTAGCCGCTCATCGGATCGCTGACCCGGCCCAACACCTCGGGAAGTATCACGAGACCAATGAGTTGGGCGGTGCGCGAAATAGCGCGGCGAATTAGACTCCAATTGCTCACTCCTCCCCGCCCGGTATAGCGACTGGCAATCGCCAAGTCGCAGCCTCCGTTAATCGCCTCAATAAGTTGGGGAAGCACTTCAGTGGGATGCTGAAGGTATCCGAAGAACCTCTTTAGAACCTCTTTGACTTTTCGTATGGACGATCTCCTGGCCGGCACCCTGTTCTCCTTGTGGATGGAGTTTTCAATGCCGGGATATTGTCCAGCGCTGCTCGCCCCCCTTTGGTTCGCCTGTGGAAAACATTTCGCTCCAAGCCGAACACCATTCCGGGAGACGAGCAAAACTGTTCGTCTTCACAACGGAATGGTGTTTGCTTCCAGGGCGGAATCGCGTTCGCCTTCGACCGGATTCCCCAGTTATTGCTAGGGGTCCGTTAAGTGTTGAGGATGGATCGTTTCCCTGGATCCGCATGGAGGTGGATACCGGACGTCAGTTCATAACCCAGCGCCAGCATAACGCGCCCCAAAGATTTCTCGATTTCGACAATGCATTCGGGGGGAAGGCTGGATCTCCATCCACCGGCTTTGGCAGCCCCAACGAAAGGAATGTCCTGCCGGGTATTCTTGGTCAAGGCCCATTTTCTTGCGTGACTCTGTTCCAGCTTGCGCAGCTCTGCCGACGAACTGCGCGCCACAGCTTGCGCCAGCAACTCGGGCGTGGCATCGACCCCCAGGAACGCAGCAATCCTCCCCAACTCGTACACAGGTTCCTCCAGCATCGTTTCGAAGCGAAGCATCAGAAAATTGGAGCTGTCGATGGGCGCATCGAGCCAACTGGAGACGTTGTCTTGCCAGCTCCCGAAGAGTCCCGCGGCTGAATGCTGCGGACGGGTTGCGAGCCAACTGGAGACGTTTTGACTCCACGACGCGTAGACGCTCCATACGTCCCCGGCCAGAAACCGCGTCACATACTGCTTGATCGGATAGTCATCCGGAATTTGCCATTGCTTCCGATGAAAGTGATATGAGGAGAGTAGGACGTCCCGCGGGTCACGCACGATGTAGATGACCCGGCGATAACGGGGATCGAAGTATTCATGGCTCTTAATGAAGCGCGGCCGTGAAAGGCTTCGAAAGAACCGTTTGCTTTGAGCATGTATGTCCGGAACGATTCGTTCAATATTCTCGAAGGTTACTGGTTCGTGAGGGTGAAGGAGATTGGCCACAAGAAAGCGTGCCCATGTATTGCCAGACCTTGGAAAAGAGACGATGAACGTGTCGTCCGGGTACACACGCAGGCTTCGTCCTGCGATATCCAAACCTAAGACATACCGAACCACGCCGGTCAGCTCGCGAATCAAGGTAAGTTCCTCCCACGTCGATCCGGGCTTGGGGCTTGGACTTCCGCGTCCCGCCGGATTCGATTCACTTTAGAAGACTTATCTTATCTCAAGGGTCGAGGCCGATGGCCTTCTTCGAACCAAACTTAGCAAGTTCGATGGCCTCGAGTCCTTCTCCGCACCCAAAGTCAATGACCGTCTTGCCTGCTGCGGTGCGGACCACGCCAAGAAGCATCTCGAGCTTCGGCTTTCCCTTAAAGGCCTCCCCGGAGCACACTCCCGGCTCCTGGCGAAAAAGCCTGCAGAAAATGGTACTGGCAGACGGGTGAGCAACTCCATTCTTTCCACCTTAAAACCAACCAAGACGGCGAACCCTAGCAAAAATCAAGCTTGACTCGGCGTTCCATAGCAGCGCGAAATAGGCGCTCCTATTCGAGTGCATTGCAGTAGTACGGCTGAGAAGCCGAGGCGTTCATAGTTGACTCACTACCGAATTCTGGGGATGCGCTGCAAAATGTTTCTTTGAGGGTTTTTCATCAACTTGCAAGGTTCCTCCGCTCGGCCAGGAGTCGGACTTTCAGGGGGAAAAAACCAGCCTGGATGTGCAATCTGTTTCATCCTGAACCTTGAAACAAGGGTAACCAATGAGACTCCACGGTCTGCGTACTAACCAACTGAAAACAAATGTGTTACAAGCCAGAAATCTATGAACGCGTCTTCGGCAGACTACGTGCTCCCTCTTTGGCAAAAGTCGGAGGACAGGACCATCAAGGTTTTTGGGAAGGCTCATTGGTTCCAATCGGGAGTTCGTTCGGACAGGTGATTCCTGGGGTCCTAGCCTGCAAAAACGGAAGAAGTTATTGGAGACTCAGATGTAGTTGCTGATTGGTACCAAGGCGAGTCGGGATATTATCCAAACGCACATGGATTCGAAAAAAAATTATGATGGACCTAATGGAACCTGAAACAGATGCAGCCAACCCTCCCCGTGGCCACCACGCGGGAGCCGCAAGCAAACAAACAGCATGAAAATTCTCTGGGTAAAGGCCGGAGGTTTAGTCCCCCCTGACATTGGGGGCAAGATACGCAGTTATTGCATCTTGAAGGAGCTGGCCAAAACCCACGCAGTGACGCTGTTTACGTTCTATGCGGCGCATCTAGGCGATATGCACTCCCAGCTCGACACGGAATTCGAGAAGGTAGTCTACTTACCCATGCATGTCGCCACCAACCGGGGTCTGGGGGAGCTGACGAGTTTTGTTAGCAACGTCTTCTCACCCTGGCCGCACACAGTGTCCAAATATTGCCGGCCAGAAGTAGTTGCAAGCCTTCGCGAGCTCCTTGCCGAGCAGTCGTACGATGTGATCGTCTGTGATTTCGTAGTTGCCGCCGGCGCCATCCCGTGGGAAGTCGAGTGTCCTAAGGTGGTTTTCACGCATAACGTAGAAGCCTTGATCTGGCGTCGGCATTTTGAGGTGAGCCGCAATCCAGTTTGGAGACTGGTCTCCTGGGGGGAGTACCAGAAGATGATTCGGTTCGAGAAAAGTTTCTTGAAGAAGTCACAGCACGTTCTGACGGTTTCTGAAGCGGACCGAGATTTTTTTGGCCGCTTCATCGATTCCTCCAAGATGACGATTGTTTCAACCGGAGTGGATACAGAATATTTCCGGCCGGATGCCGGTAAGGAGCTATCCTGTTCGCTGGTGTTCACCGGATCCATGGATTGGATGCCGAACGAAGATGGCGTTCTTTACTTTCTCCGTCTCATCCTGCCGCTGATCCGGCGGGAAATACCTCAAGTCAGGTTCAACATTGTCGGCCGGCAACCCTCGGACAAGTTGCGGGCTGCAGTGGCTTCAGATCCTGGAGTGCGGGTTACGGGCAGGGTCGAAGACATCCGGCCGTATGTTCACGAAGGCTCCGTATACGTGGTGCCGCTGCGCATCGGCAGCGGCACACGACTAAAAATCTTCGAGGCGATGGCCATGGGTAAAGCGATCGTCTCCACCAGCCTGGGCGCTGAAGGTCTGCCTGTGAATGATGGTAGCGACATATCGATCGCCGACTCACCCGAGGAGTTTGCCCGTAAAGTGGTGGCGTTGCTGCGTGACCCTGAGGAACGGAGCCGTTTGGGCTTAGCGGCGCGGCAGCTGGTGGAACAACGTTACAGTTGGTCGTCGGTCGCAGCGGAATTCGATGCAGTGCTTCGACGCGTTGCTCGGCTGAGCAACGGTCGTGAAATGAATCTGTCAGTCGATGAGATAGCAACGGTGAGGGGTGTAACTCAATGAAGAGCGTGCTCTCTGTGGATGTCGAAGATTGGTTCCACATTCTGGAGGTCGAGACCACACCGGATTTTTCAGAATGGAGCTCTCTGCCATCCACTGTCGAGCGCAATTTTCGAAAGCTTCTCGACATATTCAGCGAAAAAGATGTCCGAGTAACATGTTTTTTTCTGGGGTACGTCGCGGAAAAATTTCCACAACTCGTTAGAGAAGCTTATGCTCGTGGCCACGAAATCTCTTCCCACGGCTACGCGCATCGATTGATTTATACGATGACGCCACAAGAATTCCTGCAAGACGCGCGCCAAAGCAAAGATATTTTAGAGAACATCACTGGGCAAACTGTCCTCGGCTATCGCGCGCCGGGCTTTTCAGTAACAACGGATACTCCCTGGTTTTTTGAGAAGGTCCTCGAAGCGGGCTACCACTACGACTCTTCCGTATTTCCTGCCCGGCGGCAGCATGGTGGACTGAACACTGATAAACATTCACCGCACCTGATTGCAAAGCGGCTTATGGAGTTCCCTATCACGGTGACCAGTGTGTTAGGGCAGCGTTGTTGCTTTTTCGGCGGAGGGTACCTCCGTTTGTTTCCCTATACCGTGATCCGGCAGATGTGCCGCAAAGTCTTGGGTGAGAATCGACCGGTGGTTTTCTATGTTCACCCGCGGGAAATCGATCCAAACCATCCCCGCCTCAGCTTGAGCCCTAAACGGGCATTTAAGTCATACGTCAATCTTAAGACCACAGAGCCTAAGCTCCGATGCATCCTGGATGAGTTCGAGGTTACGACATTCGCCAGATTTATCATTGAAAATCCATCTTTTTTTGACGATGAGGGCATATCTAAACGTAATCCGAAACCGGTATCGACAGGTACGTCGGTATCGGAGGCGGCGTGACCATGTCCACCAATCGTACGTCTCAATTTTTTGATTCGTATGCGCATGACTTCAATGCCATATATGGAAACAGCAACACTTTTGTAGATCGGTGGATCAACCGGTATTTCAGAACGAGCATGCGGCTGAGGTACGAGACGACGATTGCAGGTTGTTGTCCCATTGAGGGGAAGAGCGTGCTCGATATCGGCTGTGGACCCGGTCATTACAGCGTCACGCTGGCGAAAAGAGGCGCCCGACAGGTGCTCGGAATCGATTTCGCAGATGAAATGATCGCGTTGGCGAACCAAAATGCCCAGTCGGCTGGCGTGGACGATCGGTGCCTTTTCGCTCGCCGGGATTTTCTAGCCGATCCCATCGCTGATAAATATGACTACACTATTGCGATGGGCTTTATGGACTACATGAGTGATCCGCGGAGGACAGTCGAAAAAGTCCTGGCCGTTACCAAAACAAAAGCATTCTTCAGTTTCCCGGTTAAGGGCGGAATCCTTGCCTGGCAACGCAAGCTTCGCTACAAGAACCGGTGTCCTCTGTATATGTACAGCCTGCCACAACTGCATCAACTTTTTTCGGAGTTGAGCCCTGAGCACCTTCGCTGTGAACGAATTGCGCGGGATTATTTCGTGACTGTGACCATGTGAACACGGTCTCTAGCCAGCTGGACGCCTCTTATCGACAGTTCTCCACAGGGTTCGGCTGGTGTGCAACTGGTTGACCTGGCGGACATCCAGAATCAACGGCACCGCCGCAACAACTCCGCGTACAGCGCATCCACGTTGGCGGTTAGCTGTCCGAAACCAAAGCAGGTGCGCACCCGCTCTCGTCCGGCAATCGCCAACTGTGACGCGAAGCTAGGATTCTCCAGCAAATCGCAAAAATTACATCGCCCAAAGCATATAGGATGGTCTGGCGGAACGGCGGAACCAAGAGACCGTTCACTTGATGCTGGATAATCTCCCTGTTTCCCCCAACCTGCGTGGCGACAGTGGTTAGACCAACTGCCATGTATTCCAGGAGAGCATTGGAAAAATACCTTCTGCCCTCGATGGCATCGAGCAATTGTCTTGCCATACTTCTTGCCCACTATCTCGTCGCGCACATACTCCATCGCATACTGTGCAGGATGCGAACGTTGAGCGGCTCTTTGTAAAACTCATCCAGTTGCGGCTTCAGTGGCTTCTCGACCTTGAACGCAAAAGTCTGTCCCACATAGCATAGGTCCATCCCGCCACAGAACTTCTCTTTGAAGCTTGTAGCGCCCGGTTGTGCCTCTTTCATCTTGGACTGACACATAGCGACGGTTAGGGAGTTTGCCCGTGACATCGCTGTTGCGTAGCCGTCGATGAAAGCATCCTTTTCAGCCTCGGAAATATAATTCCACTATCCATCGTTTACCAAGCATGCTGCTACCCAGATAAAGAGGATTCCAGTAGCAGCGCCGACCAAACGTCGCAACGTATATTTCATTTACGCCGCTCTTTCCGCCCTCCGCTGTTCCTAATTCCTCGCATTCCAAAGTATGCTACGTCTGAAATGAAAGTAGCCCACTACCGGAAACCGGGTAGTGGGTCAGCACGATTTCCAGAGGCTCAAACAATGGCGAGCGAGGCCACACTAGTGCGTTTAAGTGTGGCGAAAGTCCGTTCGAGCATATCAGCGTCGGCTCCAACTGCCCGAAGATATTGCTCTGCGTCCTTCCGGGAAAATCGGAAGGCGAGTACGGTTTGGGTGTTTCTACGCTTGGGGTCGGTATTCGATGGGTCAACCTTCGTGATGTCCACGACTAGGCATTCGTTGTGATGCTCGAAATGGAGCAAGAATTTGTTCATCTCTAACTTGCCTTATCTCCGAGTGCTTTCAGGATAAGCTCCTTGTCAATCCGCTTCGTGGCGGACGCTATACGCTGTGGAAATTATACTGACCCACTACCTAATCGAGGCATCATCCCTGCTCCATGAGGTGCTCCTGAGCATTCAGTGTCATACAGGCTTTAGAGAAAACGAGTTAATGACGAAGATGTCGCTAGATAGCCCGTTCTTGTCCAAGACTGTCCACGTCACCTTAAACCACATGTCGCCTTCGACTGGCTGCTTCGTCAACTCCACATGGAGCGTCACGCTATCAATACTGGCAAACTTATTTTTCTCGGTCGTCACCAGTGAACAATCCTCTACCACTTGTGCGTAAAGGTGGAGAAAGTGAACCCAGCCGTCTGAGCGGTTCGTTTCCAAACTGGGGAGTCCGTTGGTTTGCAAGAACTGGCAGAGCTCCTGCTCAAAGAGTTTCATCTTTGAGATTCGTTCAATTTCTGTCCTGAGCTCGGAAGGTAAATCTCGAAGTTCGACAGCTGTCTTAAGTTGAATATGGGCTGCATCGAACAGCTTCAGAATCTTTTGTGCTGTCGGCCCTCCCAGCTTCGAACGGAGTGCCCAGTCGCAATGGAATGTCAGGTATTCGTACTGTTTTTTCGCTTGTTGTTGTTCGAGGAGTTTTCGGATACCAGCCATCAGATAAAGAGCCTGAGCCTGGGTCGTGATGCCTCTACCGAGCTCTGCTTCCAATTTCCTAATGATATCTGGCGGCGTCATCTTGCCGTATGGTAACGCAGTCGGCGTGGGGGGGAACCACGGTTTCTTGTACAGGCAATTAATTTAACCAGGAAGCCATGAATGACCAGATGTAAGCTTGCCTTAGCATCGGCAATCCTGGCTTGGTCCCATGGGCCGACACTTTCAAAGCGGGGCTTCACCAACCCTGTGGCGGTCTGGTTTTCATCTCGGGATCGACGTAGACCTGTAGGACAGCAGCGGACCAAGACACAATGACTTTCTTGCCGACCCACTTGGTTAATTCGTGGACTTTGCTTGAACGCAGTTCGAGGAGTTGCTGATAGAGTGCCTCAGTCGCAGGAACCGAAGTTGAACCCCGACGAACCCAAGCCGCTCCACCGAAGTGTGGCCCGCGTCCATTGTGCTTGATGTCCACACGAACACATTGCTTTGCCTTCCCGCCCGTATACTTCCGTTCGCTAATAAATCTCGGGATGAATTTTGCCGGCTTCCTTCTTAACGTTTGTTTGGATGTTGTCTGCGTCAGTGACGCCCTGAACCGTGCCGTCATCCTTCTCGCCGATGAAGATTTTCGCCGTGTCGTCTGGTGCGACTGGATTGGCGAATGCCACTAGTGTCTTCAGCAGGTCTTTCAGGTCGCCGTATGGTCTCCAACTCCATCGCCCTTTGCTCTCCTGAAGGAAATTTCGACAAACGAATTCTTGCCCTCATCGCTAACTAACCTTTTGCCAGACAGGCTTTTCGGAACCTACCAGGTAACGAATAAAGCCGACCAGGAAAGCCAGGTGCATGGCAAACAGGAAATAAGCCACCAGCCCATACCGTATGCGCCGCATCTCCTGGTAGAAGAGGAACCCCACTCCTGCCCAGACATAGAATGCGATTTGCATCACCAGTACCACGCGATAAAACCAACCGCTGCAAAGAAGTACGGTGGTTGCCAGGAGCCCAATGAGAAAGAAGGGCACTGCCCAACGCAGCAGCTTGTGCGACAGTAGGGCGATGAGAGTAAAACCTCGTAGGGGGACGCGGATGAGATCAGCAAAAGCGCGAAAGCTGCCCACTGCCAGCCGCACACGGCGCGTGAACTCCCCAGAAACGGTGCTGGCCGGAAACTCTAGGGCAACAGCTTCAGGATCGTAGAGAACGGAGAAGCCTAGTCTGCGGGCGTTCATCGGGATCACGAAGTCCTCGAGAATAGTACTTTGGGAAAGGTGAGGGTAACACTCGCGGCGTAGCGCATAGATGGCTCCGCTGGCATTCAGAATCGCACCTAGCCGCGCCTCCATCATCCGCAACGTGCTCTCGTATTTCCAATAAACGCCTTCGGTCTGCTGTGCGTCCGGAGTGGCTTGGTAGCACACAGCACCGCAAACCGCTCCGACGGTAGGTTCTGAAAAATGTCGCACTAGCTTCTTGACCGCATCGGGTTCAAACAATGTGCTCGCGTCACAGAAGACTAAGATGCGGTTCCTGGCTCGTACTATTGCCTGATTGAGCGCGTTAGCCTTCCCTTGGCGCTCGCTGAGCAGGATGGACTCAAAATTTGGATCCTCGATCGCCTGCAAAATCCGTCCCGTATTGTCGGTTGATCCGTCGGAGACCAGAATAATCTGCATGCGCTCGACGGGGTAGTCGAGATGTCGCAAGTTCTCAATTTTTTGCGGCAAGACTTGTTCTTCGTTGTGGGCAGGAACGATGATGCTGACCGCAGGCAGCTCATTCGGAGCCGGGGTCGGTGTGCGTCGGTCGCGCCGGCCTGCTAAGTACAACAGGTCACGCCACACCTGCGTCAGTGAATAGGTGAAAAAGAGCACGAGCGGATAAAAGACATAGGGGTATACGACCAAGAAAGCGCAGATCCAGAAGACGACTCGTGTCACGGAGACTCCTTCGGCATTCACCGTCCACCTCGGCCGAGTAAGAGAATTTTGATGGTCTTGAATAAGATAAACAGATCCAGAGCTAACGACATGTTCTTGATGTAGAACAAATCGTAGGCAAGTTTCTCTGCATTATCAGCGACAGTTGCGCAGTAGCCTCGATTGATCTGTGCCCACCCGGTTGCACCCGGCTTGACGCTCCAGCGCTGGCTGTAGAAGGGGATAACTTTAACAAGTTCCTGCTCTTGGTGGGGCACAAACGGACGCGGCCCAACGAAGGACATATCCCCAAGCAGGATGTTATACAGCTGCGGCAGTTCGTCTAACCGGGTTCGGCGCAGCGGCCGACCTACCCTCGTCATTCGACCATCTTGTTCCATCGCTGGGCTATGATTCTGCCCCACATCGGCACCGTCGAACATCGAACGAAACTTATAGAGCGTGAAGATGGTTCCGTGTAGACCCACGCGCTTTTGCCGGAAGATGATTAGGCCAGGGGAATCCAAGCGGATCGCCAGCGCGATCAGTAGCATTAAAGGAAGCGTGAGGATAAGAAGTGAGAGTGAGACTCCGAAAGAGAGCACTCGTTTGTAAAGCAAGAACCTACGGGAGACATGGAATCCAGGAGAGAACAACAAGGAACTCAGACGCAGTGATTCAATGGGTAATTTTCCGGTGAGGGCTTCGTAGACTTCTGCCCCGTCCTGGACGCGCGCATATTGGGAATTAATCGCGAGCAGTTCTTCAACCGGAAGCTTGCCACGGCGGTCGGACATGGTGACAATTACGCGGCGCACTCCCTGCTTTCGCACCACATCTGCTAGCCGATCCGGTGTGCCAAGATAAGGCAAGTTGCCGTCGATCTGAGCCGGGAAGGAGCTGACACAGCCCACAAGATTGACGCCGAACTCAGGCCGCCTATTGATCAATTTTGTAAGTTCACCGGCTAGTGGACCCTCACCTACAAGAATGGCGCGTTCCACAAGGCGTTTGGAGCGAGCTAGCCACAAAAACAGCTCCCTCCAAAACCAAACCAGAAGAATTAGGAGGACCACACCCAAAGTGAAATTCTTCGCTCCCAATCTAGCTTTGGGGTAACTGGAGTAAAGCACCGCCACGACCAGGGTGCCGGTACCGGCGACCTGCACCAGACGAATGAAGATCTCACGACGGTTTGAGAGTATTAAAGAATCGTATAAATCCAGATAATACATGCACACCATGAACACGCCGGTGATGAGAACTATCTTGGCAAAGCCCCCTTCATAATTGAGAAAAATGTCTGCATCCCTTCCCAGCCAGATGACACACGACATGGTGAAGGCCAGTGCGACAACAAAGGCCTCCGAAAGCACCAACAATACGGTGCGGGTGGAAAAATACGCATTAAACATACGGATAACCATTGCACCTGTCCTTAGATCTCTCGCTAGGCGCGTTGGCGTACGCCGTTGACCAGCCTCCGGTCACGTTCACCCGTCCCTAGCATATAAACCCGTTCCGGCGTGTAGGGCTGCTCCAGCAACCACCCGTATGCCGTTCTCCAGACAACCAATGCAGCGTCGGTATGAGCAACCCCATCGCGGTGATCGCAAGGATCTTTACCTATCCGATGTCGAGGTTGAGTAACAGCCAGATGTATTCCCGGTTCTGCAGCAACGCAGGTAACAGGAACGAGACCCAAACGATCACAGCCTCCGCCAGCCAACAGCCACGGCGTGCCGACCGAATAATAAACTTTGAAGAGCCGGATCACAGTGCTCAGACTCCCTAGGTCTTAGCTTCCGTCCCCTTTTTCTCATAGGCTTCGTAGTAATAGCGCGAGTAGGCGCCCGTTTCCCCGCTGGTCCCGTTGAGCACTACTCCCACCAAGACTTTGTCGGGAAATTCCTGGCGCGCCTTGCGAGCCATATCTCCAGGCGTCGCATTGGAACGCACCACCATTAACACTCCGTCACACGAATTGGCCAGCAGGCTTGCGTCAGAGACAGGCACAGCCGGCGGGGAGTCAATGATGATCCAGTCAAACAGCGGCTCTACGCGTTGCAGCAGGAACTTCAAGCGCCCGTTGGCTACCAGTTCCGCAGGATTGGAAATCTCACTTCCGCTGGGGATTAGGAACAGATTCTCCAAACGCCCACGCTGAATAATGGAGAATTCATCATTCTTTCCCTGCAGATAATCAGCCAGACCAGGAGCAGAGCCAGTTCCGAACATTAGGTGCAGCCGGGGACCGCGCAGATCAGCATCGATTAGCAGTACACGGCGTCCATGTTGGCGAACCATCACCTGCGCGAGATTCGCGGCTGTAAAGGACTTGCCCTCTTTCGGCAGTGCGCTGGTCACCAGTATCTTCTTCAGCGTCATCTTCTCCCTGATTTGGTAGAGGCGGGAGCGCAGTGTGCGAAACTCTTCGGAGCCACGCACGTTTTCGTTGCCGTTCAGGAACAACATAGCCCTCGGATCGGGACTCCAGGACACCGTCGCGCAACGAGCCTGCAGGGCGTCCAGGCTGAAAGGACCGCTAAATGATGACAGCGGGGGGCTGGCGTGGGTGCTCACTGCGGGCGCTACCGCTGCGGAGGGGGCAGCGCCCTCCGCATCTGGGACCATCGGCTCACCTACAGCCTGTTCCGCCATCGGAGTCGCAGCGAAATTGGACTGTACAGGACCTCCCTGTGCCGCCCGTTCCTGTTCGGCTTTCTTTAACGCTTCATGAATTCGGCTCATAGTTTCCTTTCCTTGGGGAGGTCTTTGTCTTCTTCACGCAAGCGATCAGCGAGTGTGGCTAGCGATCGCAAGGCTTCCACCAGGTCGAACTTTTCCGAGCTCCCAGTTTGCGGCGGGAGCGGCGTCGTCATTGCTCCCGAGGCGGTGTTGTCACTGAGATCAAGATCTCGTGCCACGGCGTCCACGACGGCTGGCACAATCACGTGTTGCTGATCGACAAAGGCGCTCACAAGACAGTGCTCGCACAGCAGATTCACCACGCGAGGGATGCCGCTGGCGTGCCGGTGAATCGCCACCAGTGCTTCGGGATCGAAAATCTGTTGTCCGTTCGAGCCGGCAATGCGCAATCGCTGTTGCACGTAGGCCTCGGTCTCATTCAGGGTAAGAGGGTAGGTCTTGGCGCGCAGCGTGAGCCGTTGCCTCAGCTGCCGCAGTTGTGGCTGTTTCAACCTCTGCTCCAATTCTGGCTGCCCCACCAGCACGATCTGCAGCAGCTTTTCCGTGAATGTTTCCAGGTTGGTGAGCAGGCGGATCTCTTCCAAAACTTCATCGGTAAGGTTTTGCGCTTCGTCGACGATCAGCACCGCCGTCTCTCCCACCCGGTACCGGTCCAGCAACCAGTTGTAAAGTCGCAGCAAGATTTGGCTCTTGGCCTTCGAATCGCAGGCAATGCCGAAGTCCGCCATCATGTAATCCAGAAACTGCGGCACGTTCATGCGCGAGTTGAAGATGAAGGCCGTGGCCACCTGCTGCAGACGCAGCCATTCCAGCAACTTGTTAATCAGAGTGGTCTTACCCGTGCCGACTTCACCGGTGAGCAGCACAAATCCCTTGCGGTTCTGAATGCCATAGGTCAGGCAGGCCAGTGCCTCCTCCGTATGCCGCGTCAAAAACAGATAACGCGGGTCTGGATTGACGTTGAAGGGATTCGCACGCAGTCCGTAAAAGCCTTTGTACATGGTTTTGGCTAGACTCCGACGGTTTCCTTTATTTCCTCCGCCTTGTTTCTGTTCCAGAACCCGCCAGTGCCGTTCGTGCTCCCCTTGGCGGCTTCACCCAACCACGGAATCGCGACCAGGATGGGAAGTTGCAGCGCTGCCTCGGCGTCCGCCTCGGTGCGAATAGCCTTATCCCGCAACTCCAGCCAGAGGGCGATGCCGAAACCTAGCGCCAGACCGGCTCCTAATCCGCCGCCGGCAAATTGCAGCCGCTTGGGGAAGCTGGGTGCATCAGGCAGGTTGGCGGGATTGAGCAGATGCATCTGCTCGCCCTGCTGCTGCTGCTCCATCTCGAGCGCCATGTGGGACTTGCTCTTGTCGGCCAACAAATCCTGGTAGACCTTCTGGGCGTTGTCGTAATCGCGGGCCAACCCCTTGTATTGCTCCTCGACCGCAGGACTCAGCGCAACGCGTCCCTGGTACACCCCAATTTCCTGCTGCAGCCTTTTCTGTTCACGCGTGGCTTGCATAATCAGGTCGCCGTATTGGTGGATTTGCAACCGTAACTGCCGGATCTCTGGCGGCTCTGTCGCCGACGCTTTGTCAGTGGTCGTCTCGCCGGCTTGCACTGACGTGCTGTTAATTTCGGCCAGCTTTTTCTTCAATCCGGCGATATCCGCTTTGGTCTTGATCACGTCGGGATGGTCTTCGGTGTAGCGCACCTGCAATTGCAGCAATTGCGACTGCAATTCGGAAAGCTGCTTTTCGAGGGTTTGCGGGTTGGTCGAGGATTGGGCCGACTTCCACGCCGCCACCTGCTGCGCCAGCAGAGACTCGGTGTAAGACTTGTCTTGTTGGGCCCGGTTCAGAGTCTGGGTGTTTGCTTCCAACTGCGAGTTCAATCCCATCAGGATCTTGAGATTGTTTTCCTCTTGGCCGGGAAGCTGTCCCACATACTGTTTCTTGAAACGGGCCAGCTTGGATTCCAGATCGTCCAAGTTGCGCTTGGCATCCTCCAGCCCCTTGCTCAAGAAATTGGTTGTACCCCGCGCCACGTCCTCGCGCGATTTGAGATTCTCCTCGAGCAGCAGCGAGGTCAGTTCGTTGCACATCTGCTGCGCCTCGCGTGGGCTTGGCGCAGTGTAATTGATATAGAACCCAGGCACGGGACTGCCCTGACCTGGTCTCTTTTTCCCGGTCGTCCCGAGCTGCGAGAGATCAGTGTCAACCGGCTCCACCGTCATGTTCAGCCGGATGTTGTCAACCTGCTCGTCCAGGTTCTGGCCGTTCTTGACAGGACCATAAACGCGCTCCAGCATAGGCTGCAAGCGGCTCTGGCTCAGCACTTGCTGCTGCAGGGTAGCGACGCGCGCGGTCAGATCCGCTGTCACGACCGGCTGTACCATGCCCTCGGGTACCTTCTGGCCTTCCACCAGTACGAGCGCTTGCGAGGTATACTTCGCGGGGAACGCATAGGAAATGAGCCAGCCTGCCAAAGGCGCAAGAAGCACCGGAATCAGAATCAGCTTCAACCTCCGGCGCAACATCGCCAGATAGTCATCCATGGTCAATTCGCGATTTTCAATCATCCTCGTGTCCGTTCTGGCTGCTCATCCCGGGCAGCCTGAAAATTAGTCGAGCCGCTTGGGTCGGGGAATCCAGTCAATTCCGATTGTGCCGACGTGCCGCTGCGAGATCCGATTGCAGGCGCTAACTCCCCCTCCGCAAAAAGAGCTATCCAGAGACAGGTAATTGAACTGATAGCTGGCGAACGCCTGGAAGTTGCGCCCGAACATTCTGTGCACGCCAAGCCCGGCAAAACCGTAGGAGTAGGTTTTCGCGATGATGCCTGGGCAGTTCGTGTTCGACAACGAACAGGCCTGCAGTTGCGTCGGGCTCAAGGTCTGCACACGGCCATTGCGGGCATATCC
>Ga0070699_100000561_pt1 | contig 35084 bp, 40 predicted proteins | sample KBSK1503metaG_FD_65473 | JGI IMG/M metagenome (GOLD analysis project Ga0070699, IMG submission 65473) | Corn, switchgrass and miscanthus rhizosphere microbial communities from Kellogg Biological Station, Michigan, USA - KBS K1-50-3 metaG | ecosystem: Host-associated > Plants > Roots >... | reverse complement strand
GATCGCGACGGGCAAGATCGAGGACCTGATGCACGAGATCAAGTCGCAGTACACGATCGTCATCGTCACCCACAACATGCAGCAGGCCACCCGGGTCAGCGACCGCACCGCCTTCTACTCGGTGCTCGTCGACTCCGAGAACGACACGCGCACCGGCACGCTCGTCGAGTACGGCCCGACCCAGCAGATCTTCGAGGACCCGCAGGACCCTCGCACCCAGGCCTACGTCACCGGCCGGATGGGCTGAGCCCGGGCGGCGGCCGGCTAGTGCTTCGCGGTCCCCGCGAGGTAGACGACCCGGCGGGCGATGTTGACGGCGTGGTCGCCAAGACGCTCGTAGAAGCGAGCCACCAGCGTCATCTCCATCGTCACCGGCAGCGCCATCTGGCCCGACGCCAGTTCGGCTATCAGGCTGGCGTGCAGCTCATCCATCTCGTCGTCGCGGGCCTCCAGGGCCGGCGCGGCCGATCGGTCACGCTGGTACCAGGAGTCCACCGCGTGGCGCCACATCTCCGCGGCGAGGTTCCCCATACGCTCGACGATCCCCCGGGTCCTCGGCGAGAGATCCTCGCCGAGGATGTGGTTGGACCGGGAGGCGATCTGCACCATGAGGTCATGGGAACGCTCGAGTTCGGGCACGATCCGCAGCACGGAGAGCAGGAAGCGCAGGTCGGAAGCCACCGGTGCCTGCAGCAGGATCTCCCGGTTGACCAGTTCCTCGATCTCCGGGTAGAGAGCGTCGATGACCTGCTCGCGATCGATCAGAACCTGCAGTACCTCGTTGTTACCAGTCAGAAGCGCCTGGGTCGCCCGGGGCAGGTCCTCGGCGACCAGGGCGAACAGTTCGATGACCTTGGCCTCGATGGCCTCCAGGTCGTGCTCAAATTCCTGCCGGCGCTCGCTCACGCTAACGAGCCTACTGGGCGGCTAGCTGGCCCACTAGGCCGCCGATTCGCTCGTCATCAGACAAACAATCAGGATTAGCCAAAGGTAATCCTCGTGTTCGCCAGTCGTTTACCTGAACCACCGGCGCGGGCCGCTTCGTCTTCGTGCCCCGCCACCGGTCGCACGGCTTCACCGTCAGCACCGCGGGCCCCGCCCGCGCCCTGGTGATCACCGGCCCATCCCGGCTTGCCGCGCAGATAGCGGCGCACGGCGAACCGGTGCCAGGGCCGGGTAGCACCCCGGGGCACCTGGCGCCCCAGGATTGGGCAAGGAACACGAGGCCAGGTCGAATAGCTGCCACGGCCAGCCGCGGCGGCCGCTACCAGAGGCCGAGGAGCGTACCGAGGGAACGGGCGGCCTGGCCGCCTTCATCCTCGGCGATCCGCAGCGCCGTGGGAACGTCCAGGTCGTGGGCTAGCGCTGCGCGCATCGCGGCCACAGCGGGACCGCCGTCGCCGGCGGCGTCACGCTCCGGGCGGCCGGCCGCCGCGTGCAGGCGCTCGAGCCTGGCGGCGGCCGCGTCCAGGCCCTCCCGGCTGAAGTCCCAGTCCTGGTCCCAGCGGCGGTCCAGGATCAGCAGCCGGACGGCGGCCGCGGAGTACTCCTTGAGCAGGTCGCTGACGAGCACGAGGTTGCCCGCTGACTTGGCCATCTTGGCCCCGGCCACGCAGACCACGCCCGCCGTGAGGCGGGACCGGGCAAACGGCGTGACCCCGGTGAACGCCTCGGCCAGGGCCGCCTGGTAGGCGTGATGCGGGAAACGCAGGTCGCCCCCTCCGGCCTGCACGTCGACCGCGGGGCCGAACGCGTGCAGCGCCATCGCCGCGCACTCCGCGTGCCAGCCCGGCCGGCCGGTTCCCCACGGGCTGGCCCAGCCCGGCTCGCCGCTCTTGGACGCCCGCCACACCGCCACGTCGAACGGGTCGTCTTTGGCCGGGTCGGCCGGGTCGTCCCCGTATTCGGCGGCCAGCCGCAGCGCCAGGTCGCGATCTGACACGGCCGTACGGGCGGCGGCGGCACCGCGGAACCAGACCTGGCCGTCCCGTTCGTACGCGGCTCCGCGGTCGAGCAGCCCCGCCGCCAGCGCGATCACCTGCCCGACGTAGGCGTGCGCGCGCGGCTGCAGGGCCGGCTGGCCGACGCCGAGCGCGGCCATGTCACGGTCGAAGTAGAACTGCTGGATGGCGGCGAACCTGTCGTAGGGCGAGCCGGCCCGGTCGGCGGCGGCGAGCAGCACGTCGTCCACGTCGGTCACGTTCCGGCAGATGATCACCTCGGCGCCGCGGTCGCGCAGGACCCGGGCGAGGGTATCGACCCAGACGAAGGCCGCGGCGTGACCGACGTGGGTTACGTCGTAGGGAGTGATCCCGCAGGCGTAGACGCGCGCCCGGCCGACTAGGGGCAACGTCGTACCGCCCAGCGTCATCGGCCCGGGCAGGCCAGCGGCCTCCATCTGATCCATCAGCGACCTCCCGCAGCAAGCACCTGCCGGGAGCCACGCTATGGCATCGGCCGCCGCGGGGGATCGGGCGGGCTGGCAAAGATCATGGTCGGGCGCGGCCGCCGCTACAGGAAACGGCGGCCGCGCCCGTCTCATGACGCGCCGCGGCCGACGGGCCTAGAGGCTGACGTCGACCTTGGTCACGTGACCGTGATCCGCCTGCACCGACCGCTCGGCACGCAGCCCGTTGGGCGCCAGGACGCGCAGCGTCCATGACCCGGGCGCGGCGAAGAACCGGAACCCGCCGTCATCTCCCAGCGGGACCTCGGCCACGAACTCGTCGCCGGTGCCGAGCAGGCGGGCGTATCCGGTGGAGACCGGCGCGCCCTCGCGGGTGACCCGGCCTTCCACCACGGCCTGACTGCCGGTGGCCGCGCTCATGCTGACGCCGCCCGCAGGCGCACCACACCCGTCCCCGGCACTCGCCGAGCTAGCCAGATTCGCTTCGCTCATCGTGCTTCACCCAGCTCGATCGGCACGCCGACCAGCGAGCCGTACTCGGTCCAGGAGCCGTCGTAGTTCTTGACGTTGGCCAGGTCGAGCAGCTCGTGCAGGACGAACCAGGTATGCGCGGACCGCTCGCCGATCCGGCAGTAGGCGATCGTGTCGCGGCCGAAGTCCAGGCCCGCCTCGTCCTGGTAGAGCGTGCGAAGCTCGTCATCAGAACGGAACGTGCCATCCTCGTTGGCGGCCTTGGACCAGGGCACGTTGCGCGCGGTCGGGATGTGACCGGCCCGCTGCGCCTGCTCCTGCGGGAGGTGCGCGGGGGCCAGCAGACGGCCGGTGAACTCGTCGGGCGAGCGGACGTCAACCAGGTTGCGCTTGCCGATGGCGGCTATCACCTCGTCGCGCAGCGCGCGGAGCGAGGCGTCCTGCTCCGTCGCGGTGTAGCTGGTCCGCGGACGCTCGGGCACGTCCCTGGTCAGCTCGCGCGAGTCGAGTTCCCACTTCTTCCTGCCACCGTCGAGCAACAGCACCTTGTCGTGACCGTACAGCCTGAAGTACCAGTAGGCGTAGGCGGCGAACCAGTTGTTGTTCCCGCCGTAGAGCAGGACGGTATCGTCGTTCGAGATACCGCGCTCGGACAGCAGGTTCTCGAATCCCGTCTTATCCACGAAGTCACGACGGACCGGGTCCTGCAGGTCTTTCTTCCAGTCGATCTTGATCGCGCTCGGGATGTGACCCTTGTCGTAGGCGCTGGTGTCCTCGTCTACCTCGACGATGACGACACCGGGATCGCCAATATGGGCCTCCGCCCAGTCGGCGTCCACGAGGACGTCGGATCGGCTCATTATGGGTATTCCTCCTTCTCCGGTCGCGTCCTAGGCGGACGGCCGGACCCTTTGATTCCGCTGGATGAACAGGTAAACGTGGCAGCCCAGGCAGAGGTCGAAGGCTGCGTTGAGGAACGCCGCGGCCAGCGCGAGGGCAGTGAAGACCAGGCCGGCCGGGGTGGCGCCCGCGGCCAGGCAGATGAGCCCCACGCCCGCGATGACCATGCCCATCGCCTGGGCGAACCGGGGCGGGGCCTCGGCCTCGGTGTGCGCGGGCGGCCCCAGCCTCGGCCTGATGAGGTGCCGGTAGACCAGCCCGTAGGGCGCGTACCGCAACCCGGCCAGCGCGCCCACCGCGAACACGGCAACCTGCGCGGCGAGCAGCCAGGCGCTCCCAGTGATCAGCACTACCGCCAGCACGACCGTGGTGATGACCGCGCTGAACCTAGGACCACGCGGGTCGATTTCCATGCTTGAACTCCTCGCCAGCAAGCGGCTTTCTCTCGATGAGTCGCCGCCCTGAGCTCACCGGGCAGGGGCGCCGGAGTCAGCGGGACACGGCGCCGGGAAGCCCGGGCATCAGGACAGCGCGGCCCGCGGACAGATCGCGGTAGCGACGTGGCAGAAATCGACGGCACGCCGTTTGGTCAGCATCCTCGCCGTCCAGGAGGTCACGAACCCGATGCTATGCGGGCTCGGCCGGGCTGTCACTCCCACGGTCACTCCCCGCCCGCCGGGGCGGTGATTCCGGGCTCGATCACGCTGCCCAGCGCGGCGATCACGTCGGCCTTGCGGGGTACGCCCACGGCGCGCTTGGCGACGGCACCGTCCGGGCCGAGCACGAGTACGGTGGGGGTGCTGTTGATCCGCAGCCGCCGGACCAGGTCCAGCCGTTCGGCCGCGTCGACCTCGACGTGGGTTACGCCATCCACCATGGCCGCCACCTGCCCCAGGATCTGCCGGGTGGGACGGCAGGGAGCGCAGAACGCGGTCGAGAACTGGACCAGCGTGGCCTGCTGCCCCAGCGGGCTGCCGAGGTCGGCCTCGGTCAGCACGTCCGCGCGGGAGCCTGCGGCCGGGCCGCCCGGGATTCCGGACGTGACCGGCCGGACCCGTCCGGCCCGGAACCGCCCGGCCCGGTGGCGCACCGCCAGGCCGAGCACCGAGGCCACGGCAAGAGCCGCGGCGAGCGCGATCAGCCCGCCAGTCATGCCAATGCCCCGATCACCACATGCACAGCGCCGGCACGGCGTCATCCATTCCCGCGTGCTCCCCGGCTCAGGTGGCCGGGCTCAGGTGGCCGGGCTCAGGTGGCCGGGCTCAGGTGGGCGTGGCCGTCAGCAGCACCTTGTGGCCCGCCGTGATCTGGAAGCTGCTGGTCGGCCCCGCGGTGATCGCCATCGAGCCGGAGTACCAGACCTGGCCCTCGTCGCTGGCCGTGGTCCAGGAGGCCACCTGGGTCCGCGTCCCGTTCGGGTGGACGACCCACAGCTGGCAGGTGGTCCCGACCGGGATGCGGTCTACCAGGACCGCGAACTGGTCGCCCCACAGCTCGTGCGAGTAGGCCACCGAGGCGCTCGCCCCGGTGATGCTGCTCGTCGCCTCGACGGTCTCCCAGTGCGTGCCCGCGGGCGAGACCGGGATCGGGACGGTCCGCGTAGTCGTGATGGAGCTCAGCCCGCCGAACAGGCCGCCGGCGATGGCCACCACGGCGGCGGCCGTCGCCAGGAAGCGCCACCGGGTCCGGCGCCGCCTGGCCGCGGCCAGGTCGAGCACCGTGCCGATCAACTCTCCTGGCGGCCGGTCGTCGGCGACCGGGCCGACCGTGTCGTCGGCGCAGATCCGGCTGATCTCGTCCGGATTCACCCGGGCCAGGAGGGCGGGCAGGCCAGCCAGGCCGGCCAGTTCGTCCCGGCAGTCCCGGCAGGTCACCAGGTGCGCGTCGACCAGGGCGCGCTCGGCGGGATCGATAGCGCCGAGCACGTACACGCCAAGCGAAAGCCTGGCGTCCGTGCAGTCCCATACCGGGGTCATGGCGCCAGCCCTCGTTCCTGCAGCGCCAGTTTGAGCGCCTTCAATGCGTAAAACGTCCGCGACTTCACGGTACCGGCCGGTATGCCCAGCGTAGCTGCGGCTTCGGCCACCGAGCAGCCTCGGTAGTAGGTCTCGACGATCACTCGCCGGTGGTCCGGCCGCAGTGATGCCAGAGCGTCCGCGACCGCCCAGGACTCGAGCGTCCGGTCGGCGTCGTCGTCGGACGGGAGCAGTTCCAGCGCCGCCTGCCCGGTCTCTGGCGGCCTGGCCTGCCGGGCCCGGTAGGAGTCGACCGCGAGGTTGCGCGCGACGGCGAACAGCCACGGCCTGGCGGGCCGGTCGGCCAGCGCCTCCGGATGGCGCCATGCCCGCACTATCGTTTCCTGCACTAGGTCCTCCGCACGCTGCCTATCACCGCCGGTGAGGTGGAGGGCATAGCGAAGCAGGGCACCACCGTGCTCGGCGTACAGTGCCCGGACAAAGGCCTCGTCTGCCACCCGCCCTGAACGGGGTGCGGTTCCCGCGTTCGGCACATTACTGGGAACGTCTGGCGGCCCCTGGCGGTTCAAACGGCCAGGAAAATTCCTATCGCCGGGCGCTGCCCCTGGTATCGGGGGGCCGGGAGGAGGTCCGTGCTGGCTCATGGGGCACCGCTATGTGACTTCGGAACGTGCTGGTACGGACACTGTAGGGCGTTAACCACCCAGTCTGCCGCAATACGACCGAATCCTCCAACCCGCGGGGGATACTCCCCGCGACCCCCCCGGTCGGCCGCGGGCTCTCTGGAGTGCTCAGCCGCCTGCGAACTGGGGGAGGACTTCGATGACGGCAGCGTCAGGAAGGATCAAGTCGACGGCGGCGGCGCGCCCGGCCGCCGAGCCGTCCACCAGGAAGGAAGACGCCGCCAGCACCGAGCGCAGCCGGTCGTCGTCCCCGCGCCGGGCCACGATCTCGTCGAGTGCCTCCGCCAGCGTGCTCGCCTCGACGGATTCCAGCTCCACGCCGGCTGCCTCCCTGGCCGCAGCCCAGTACTGGATTGTTACCTTGGCCATCTGGGATATCCTTCTCTAGACGGACCCGGGCGCTGTTGCCCCCGGGTCCTTGTCTGTTTATACAAGTAGTCGAGTACTGAGGTGCGACCGCACCAGCGAATGGAGGTGCCGCCGAGTGAGCGACCTGCTGCTGATCACCAGCGCGCTCGAGCCGTCCGCCGAGGTGCTGCCGGCATTGGGACTCTTGCTGCACCCGGTCCGCGTGCTGCCCGCGGACGCGTCCGCGCTGGTGGAGGCCCCGCCCGCCGATACCGTGCTGATAGACGCGCGCCGCGAGCTCGTGCACGGCAAGAGCATCTGCCGCCTGCTGCACGCGACGGGCCTGGACTGTCCGCTCTTCGCGATCGTGACCGAGGGCGGCCTCGCGGCGGTCAACGCGGAGTGGGGCGTCGACGACGTGATCTTGCACACAGCCGGGCCCGCCGAGGTGGAGGCCAGGATCAGGCTGGCCATCGGCCGCCGCGCCGCCGCCGCGGTGGCCGAGGCACCCGACGAGATCCGCTCGGGCGAGCTGGCCATCGACGAGGCAACCTACGCGGCTCGGCTGCGCGGCCGCGTACTCGACCTCACCTTCAAGGAATTCGAGCTGCTCAAGTTCCTCGCCCAGCATCCGGGGCGGGTCTTCACCCGCGCGCAGTTGCTGCAGGAGGTCTGGGGCTACGACTACTTCGGCGGTACGCGCACGGTGGACGTCCACGTCCGGCGGCTGCGGGCCAAGCTAGGCACGGAACACGAGGCCCTGATCGGCACCGTGCGCAACGTCGGCTACCGGTTCGTGCCGGTCAAGGGCGACAGGGCGGCGGCGGTTGACGAGCGCGCCAGGGGCAAGCAGGACCTGGGAGCCGCACGGGGTTCAAGGAACCACACCGCGGCCGCGGCTCGATGACCGGACGGCAGATCACCAGCGCCGAACTCACCGCCGCCCAGATCGACGAGGTCCTGGCTCTGGTCGGGGCCGCGCGGCTGGCCGATGGCGTGGCGCCGCTCTCGGAGCACGCGATGCTGCACCTGCGCTACGACAGCACCGGCCAGTCCGGGGCCGCCAGGTCCGGGGGCCGGGACTTCATCGTCACCGCGAACGGCGAGATCGCGGGCTACGCCTACCTGGATCCGGCATCGGCCGAGGGCGAGGTGACCGGCGAGCTCGTGATCCACCCACGCCGCCGGCGGCAGGGGCTCGGCCGGGCACTGACCGGTGAGCTCGTCGCCGCGGCAGCCGGGTACGTGCTCCGCCTCTGGGCCCACGGCGACCTGCCCGCGGCCGCCGCGCTAGCCCGCGCGGCGGGCTTCGAGCGCTTCCGCGCCCTGTGGCAGATGCACCGCCCACTGGGTGAGCCGCTGGACCAGCCGGTGCTCCCGGCGGGCCGGGAGCTGCGCACCTTCGTCCCCGGGCAGGACGAGGACGAGTGGCTGAGCCTGAACGGCCGGGCCTTCGCCAAGCATCCCGAACAGGGCGGCTGGACCAGACACGACCTGGAACTGCGGGAACGGGAACCCTGGTTCGATCCGGCGGGTTTCTTCATCGCGACACGAGATGGCCGCATGACCGGCTTCCACTGGACCAAGGTGCACGATTCCGGCACCGGGGGGAGTCGGGGGGATGGGTCCCCCCGAGCGGAAGAGAACCAGCAGAGCCTGGGCGAGGTCTACGTGGTCGGGGTCGATCCCCTCGAGCAGGGCAGCGGGCTCGGCCGGGCGCTCACCTTGACCGGCCTGCGCTACCTGCGCGATCTCGGCGTGGGCCAGGTGATGCTCTACGTGGACGAGGACAACGTCCCCGCGGTCAAGATGTACGAGGCCCTCGGGTTCACCCGGGCCAAGGTCGACGCCATGTACCGCAGTGCTAGCCCGGGGGGACGACCCCCCGGAACCCCCCGCGACCGGGGGGACCAATCCCCCCGGACCCCCCTTGCGGGCTAGCTGTTGTGGATGCCGAGCGCCTCGTCGAGTTCCGCGGCCGTCAGCGGCCGGTCCGTGGCCGCCACCGCGCTCAGCACCTCGGCGTAAAGCTCTATCTCATCAAGGGCGACGCGGTCGTGGACACGAAGATCCAACTGCCTGGGAATCGTGCTCACCTCCGGCGCTGATCGCGACTCCGATCGTTTGCGCCCCAGGTTACGTGCCGACACTGCTCCTCCGCATGACCCATCAGGGTCATTCAGGTACCACCTTCACGTGCGGTTTTACCCAGCTGCGCGGTAACGATTCCGGAAAACTGTCGCGCAGTTGCCGTCAATCAGGTACTGCGCGCCACAGGTGTCACACTCGCATCTCTACCCAAAAAGTGCAATACCAGCAACATCACCCACCCGGGCACTAAACAACACTAATAGGGACAGTGGACCGTTCCGGTTGCGCGCGCGGTAGTCACAGACAAGAGTCATGCATGTATTCGCCCCGTCCGACCCGCCCTGAGCCCGCATACTACAGAAGTAGCGGTCCTGCCGGATCACCCTCACGACCCGGTGCCTGTTCGCGCCGCTAGATTCCGGACACCGTTCCCGCCTACTTAGCCAGAGATGATCTCGGGAAGCCATGAATGACAACAGTGATCTCCTGCCGAACCTCGTTCACGAGGACGCCTTCGAAGTGCAGATGCGCGGGTACAGCCGCCGTCAGGTGGACGAGTTCATCGCCCGCTGCCGCAGCCAGATCCGCGACCTGGAGCAGCGCCTGGCCCGTGCCCTCGACGACGGCGAGGAACTAAGGCGCGACCTGGCCACGGCCCGCCAGCAGGCGCTCGGCGCCAAGCCCGCGCACGAGGAAGTAAGCGAGCGCATTGCCCAGATCCTCAAGCTGGCCGATGACGAGGCCAGGTCTCAGAAGTCGAAGGCCCACGAAGAAATAGCCAGGCAGCGCAATGACGCGCAGTCCGAGGCGGAGAAGATCAGGACCGAGGCACGCGAGCAGGCCGAGCGCATGCTGACCGCGGCCCAGGAACAGGCCGAACGGGCCATCACTTCCGCACGGTCCGAGGCGGAGAAGACCGTCACCGGCGCCCGGAACGAGGCGGAGAAGACGCTCACCGGCGCCCGGAACGAGGCCGAGCGCACCACCACCGACGCGAGGAAGAAGTCGGAGAGCGCGCTCGCCAGCGCGAAGTCGCAGGCCAAGAAGGCGCTCGACGAGGCGACGGCGCGAGCCACCGCTATCCACGATGGCGCCGAGCGCCGCCTGAACCTCCTGTCCACCAGGCACGCGGAAACGATCAAGCGGCTCACCGACATCCTGGACGGCGTGTCCGGCCTCGTGGCCGCCGAGACCGCCCGCATGTCGCTCGAGGACGAGGTCGACCAGGCCACCGCCAAGACGATCGCCGCGTCGGAGGCCAATGGCGGGCCGCGGCCCGCGGCGGAGCCGTCCGCGGCGGCGCCCCGGCCTGCGAGCCCGGGCGGAGCGCGTCCGAGCGCGCCGGCATCGCCGGGTCCCGGCCGTCCCGCGGCCCCGTCACAGACGGCCCCGAGCCAGCCGCAGTCGGCCCAGCCCTCGTCGGCCCAGCCCACATCAACCCAGCCCACATCAACCCAGCCCTCACCGGCCCAGCCCTCACCGGCCCAGTCTTCACCGGCCCAGTCTTCGTCAGCTCAGTCCCAGGACAAGGCCGCTCAGGCCGCTGCCCGCTCTGCGGTCATCGACACCGAGGGGAAGGGCGACGGTGTCCGGCTCAGGCCCGGCAGCGACAACTTAGGCCTGCCACCCCAATACCGGTAATGTGCCCAGGCCCTGCGCGAGCATGTCCAGGCGTCGCAAGATGACACCCTCGCGCAGGGCCCAGGGGCACAGTTCGAGCTGATCGACGCCCAGCAGGTCACAGATGGCGTCGGCGACGACGGCGCCGGCCGGCAACTGAGGCACCCGGCCGGCCGAGACGCCCGGGAGCTTGACCCAATCGGCCTGCGTCATCTTCGGCAGGCGCTCGGCCAGGGCCGCCACGTCGGAATGCCGCAGGACGCGCTTGACGTACGGGCCGTCGCCAGACGGCGCCGCCCCCGCGATCCTGGCCAGCTGCCGGAACGTCTTCGAGGTCCCCACCACGTGGTCCGGGGGCCCCTGCCGCAGCATGCCGCCCATTTCCCTGGCGATCTCGGCCCGCACATGCTTGCGCAGGCGGCGCACCTCCTGCGGGGACGGCGGATCGTTGCTGATCCATTCCCGGCTGAGCCGCCCGGCGCCGAGCGGGAGCGAGGCCACCGCGTCCGGCTCTTCGTCGATACCCGACGCGACCTCGAGGGAGCCGCCGCCGATGTCGATCACCAGCAGCCGCCCCGAGGACCAGCCGAACCAGCGGCGGGCGGCGAGGAAGGTGAGGCGGGCCTCCTCCTGGCCGGTCATCACGTTGATCTGGGCCCCGGTCCGCTCATGGATCCTGGCCAGCACCTGCTCACCGTTCACGGCCTCCCGGACGGCCGAGGTCGCGAACGCGATGATGTCCTCGACGCCCTTGTCCTCCGCGATGCGGAGCGCCTCTTCGACCACCCCGCGCAGCCTGCTCTCGCCCGGCCCGGACAGCGAGTTGCCGTTCTCCAGCTGAGCGGCGAGCCTGAGTTCGGCCTTATGCGAGAAGGCGGGCATGGGGCGCGCTCCGGGGTAGGCGTCGACCACGAGCAAGTGGACCGTGTTCGACCCCACGTCAAGCACCCCAAGTCGCATACCTTGACGCTACCCTGCCAATGGCGGGAAAAGCCTGGCTAGGCCGGGGATCACAGGCCACGCCGACAACGTTTCCGGAAGGTGAACATGCGCAACGGGGAGGTGTCGTACTGGTGGCAGGCACGCGGCATCCCGCCGCGGCGGCCCTCGCTGCCGGGCAGCACCGAGGCGGATGTGTGCATCGTCGGCGCGGGCTACACGGGCCTGTGGACCGCTTACTACCTCAAGCGCGCCGACCCCGCGCTCCGCGTCGTGGTGCTCGAGGCCAGTTTCGCCGGGTACGGCGCCTCCGGCCGGAACGGCGGCTGGGTGACGGCCGAACTACCCGGATCGCGAGCGCGCTACGCCAGGCACCAGGAGGGCCGGCAGGGCGTCCGCGAGCTCGAACGGCAACTCCGGGACACGGTCGACGAGGTGGCCAGGGTCTGCGCCGCCGAGGGCATAGACGCGGGCCTGGTGAAAGGCGGCACGCTTACCGTCGCCACCTCGGCGGCTCAGGACGCCAGGCTGCGTCACCGGCTGGAGCAGGAACGGGCGTGGGGGGATGACGCCGGGATCGTTCGGTATCTGGAAAAGACGGAACTTGACGGCCGCCTGCAGGTGACCGGGGCGGTCGGCGCCCTCTACTCACCGTCGTGTGCCCGCGTGCAGCCCGCCGACCTGGTCGCCGGGCTGGCCGAGGCGGTCGACCGGGCCGACGTGCGGCTCTACGAGACCACCCCGGTGACGTCGATATCGGCCGGGCGGGCCCGCACCCCGGCCGGCGACGTGCGGGCACCTTATATCTTGCGCTGCACCGAGGGGTACACCGCGGACATCCCGGGCCAGCACCGGACGCTGCTGCCGATGAACAGCTCGATGATCGTCACCCGCCCGCTCGGCGACGAGGCCTGGAAGTCGATCGGCTGGGATCGCTTCGAGACGCTCAGCGACGAGGCGCACGCGTACATGTACGCCCAGCGCACCGCGGACGGCCGGATCGCGCTCGGCGGCCGCGGCGTCCCGTACCGCTTCGGCTCCGGGGTAGACCACGACGGCGCGATCCCGCCGTCCACCATCGCGCAGCTCGGCCGGATCCTGCGCAGGATGTTCCCGGCCGCGACCGAGGCCGGCCTGGAGCACGCGTGGTGCGGCGTGCTCGGCGTGCCGAGGGACTGGTGCGCCACGGTCACCCTGGATCCGCAGACCGGGCTGGGCTGGGCGGGCGGCTACACGGGCCAGGGAGTGGCCGCCTCCAACCTGGCCGGCCGCACGCTCGCCGACCTCGTGCGGCACGTCCCCAGCCGGCTCACCACCCTGCCCTGGGTCGGCCACCGTTCACCGCGCTGGGAACCGGAGCCGGCCCGCTGGGCCGGGGTACACGGCCTGTACGCCCTCTACCGGACGGCGGACCGGCTGGAGTCGGCCCGCCGGTCGCCGCGCACGTCCGCGCTGGCCCGCCTGGGTGACCTGATCTCCGGGATTTCCCGCTAGCGGCCGGCTAGCGCCTGCGCGGGTGGCCCGGATGCTCAGCGTCGATGAGGTCCGCGTAGCCCGGGTGAGCCGCGATGAACGCCGCCACGAACTCGCAGTAGTTGCTCAGCGTCATGCCCTTGTCCCGCACGTCGTCCAGCGCCCTCGTGACCAGCACGGTCCCGATGCCCCGGCCGCGGAATTCGGGCTCCACGATCGTGTGACTGAAGACCAGCCGCCGCCCAGAACGCTCGTAGACGATGGTGCCCACCACCTGATCACCGATCAGCGCGTCATAGGTTTGCGACTCGGCGTTGTCGCGCACCGTGATCTCGGGGGTTTCGGCGACCATAACCAAGAGGCTACCGGGCCGCCGTCGTCGATCAGCCGCAGCCTCTCACACCGACGGCAGGGCCGGCCGCAGCTGCCTGCCGCGGCCAACCCTGGTCATCGCGTTCAGAAGACGTTCCTGGTCCTGCTGCGGTGGTCGATCTGCCCCTTGTTGTTGGCGGTGAACGTGTACACCTGCATGTGAGCGGTGTAGCGCAGGGTCATGTCCCGGCAGATCGACTGGTGGTATCCGAACGCCACCGCGCCCAGGTTGGTGTGGAACTTCCTGGTGGAGTTCGAGACCACCACGACGGCCCCGACGGCGAAGATGCCCTTGGCGTTGTCCGTGGCGCAGACGTGGACCTTGAGGCCCTTGCTGACCTTGGCGTAGGTTCCCCAGGCCCTCACCCCGTGCAGGCCCGGGAAGGAAAGCTTGTGCGTGCTGGAGTGCATGGGGGCCGCGGATGCGGGCAGTGCGCTGAGAGCGACCATCGCCGCAGACCCGGCAATGAGGGAAATTCGGCGCAACATGTTAATCCTGTACCTCCGTGTCGGCTTAGGGAAAGCCTGAAGGCTAGCAGCGCCGTACATGCCGGGCAACGAGGCTCACGGATAATTAACCGATATCGCGTGCGTAACGGATCCCGGCCCTCCCGCGGGCCAGGCCACAAGTCCGGGCCGGCCCGCGCGGGCCGGCCCGGACTCCTGGTTGCTATCAGGCGAGGTCGAACCGGTCGGCGTTCATCACCTTGTTCCACGCCGCGATGAAGTCATGCACGAACTTCTCCTTGGCGTCATCGCTCGCGTAGACCTCCGCCAGCGCGCGCAGCTCCGAGTTCGCCCCGAAGACGAGGTCGGCGCGGCTGCCGGTCCACTTGACCTCGCCGGTGGCCGCGTCGCGTCCCTCGAACGTGTTCGCATCCTCGGACGTCGGCTGCCACGTCGTGCCCATGTCGAGCAGGTTGACGAAGAAGTCGTTGGTCAGCGACCCGGGAGTGCCGGTGAAGACGCCGAGCTTCGACCCGTCGTAGTTCGCGCCCAGGACGCGGAGGCCGCCGACGAGGACCGTCATCTCGGGAGCGCTCAGGGTGAGCAGGTTCGCCCGGTCGAGCAGCAGGTACTCGGCGGGCAGCCGGCTGATCTTCCCGAGGTAGTTGCGGAACCCGTCCGCCTTCGGCTCGAGCGCGGCGAACGACTCCGTGTCGGTCTGGTCCTGCGACGCGTCGGTGCGGCCCGGCGCGAAGGGAACCTCGACGCTGACGCCGGCGTCCCTGGCGGCCTGCTCGACGGCCGCGGCGCCCGCCAGCACGATCAGGTCGGCCATCGAGACCTGCTTGCCGCCGGCCTGGGAGGCGTTGAAGGACTGCTGGACTCCTTCCAGGGTGCGCAGCACCACCGCCAGCTGGTCGGGGTTGTTGACCTCCCACCCGCTCTGCGGCTCGAGGCGGATGCGCGCGCCGTTGGCGCCGCCGCGCTTGTCGCTGCCGCGGAAGGACGAGGCCGACGCCCACGCGGCGGACACGAGCTGAGACACCGACAGGCCGGAGGCGAGGACCTGGCCCTTGAGAGCGGCGATGTCCCCGGCGTCGATGAGCTCGTGGGTCACCGGCGGAACCGGGTCCTGCCAGATGAGCGTCTCGGACGGGACCTCCGGGCCGAGGTAGCGCACGATCGGGCCCATGTCACGGTGGGTCAGCTTGAACCACGCGCGGGCGAAGGCGTCCGCGAACGCGTCCTGGTCCGCCATGAAACGCCGCGAGATCGGCTCGTAGATCGGGTCGAACCGGAGCGAGAGGTCGGTCGTCAGCATGGTCGGGGACCGGCGATCCGACGGGTCCTGGGGGCCGGGGACGGTACCCGCCCCGGCGCCGTCCTTCGGCTGCCACTGATGCGCGCCGGCCGGGCTCTGGGTCAGCTCCCACTCGTAGCCGAACAGGATGCGGAAGAAGCTGTTGTCCCACGTGATCGGCGTATCGGTCCAGGTGACCTCCAGGCCGCTGGTGATCGCGTCGGCGCCCTTGCCGGTGCCGAAGGTGCTCTTCCAGCCCAGGCCCTGCTGCTCGAGCGGGGCTGCCTCGGGATCGGGGCCGACGGCGTCCTCCGGGCCCGCGCCGTGCGTCTTGCCGAAGGTGTGACCGCCCGCGATCAGGGCGACCGTCTCCTCGTCGTTCATCGCCATCCGGCGGAACGTCTCGCGGATGTCGCGGGCCGCGGCGAGCGGGTCCGGGTTTCCGTTCGGGCCCTGCGGGTTGACGTAGATGAGGCCCATCTGGACCGCGCCGAACGGGTCGGCGAGCTCGCGGTCGCCGCTGTAGCGCTCGTCTCCGAGCCAGATGGTCTCGGGACCCCAGTAGACGTCCTCCTCGGGCTCCCAGGTGTCGACGCGGCCGCCGCCGTAGCCGAAGGTCTTGAAGCCCATCGACTCCAGGGCGACGTTGCCCGTGAGGACCATGAGGTCGGCCCAGGAGATCTTCCGGCCGTACTTCTTCTTGACCGGCCACAGCAGCCGGCGGGCCTTGTCCAGGCTGACGTTGTCCGGCCAGCTGTTGAGCGGCGCGAAGCGCTGCTGGCCGGCGCCGGCGCCGCCGCGGCCGTCGCTGATCCGGTAGGTACCCGCGGCGTGCCAGGCCATCCGGATCATCAGCGGGCCGTAGTGGCCGAAGTCAGCCGGCCACCAGTCCTCGGAGTCCGTCAGCACCTCCGCGATGTCACGCTTCACGGCGGCGAGGTCGAGGGAATTGAACGCCTCGGCGTAGTCGAAGTCCTCGCCCATGGGGTTCGACACGGCGGGGTTCTTGGCGAGGATCTTGAGGTTGAGCCGGTTCGGCCACCACTCACTGTTGGCGTCACCTGCGGTGGGATGCACGCGGCCGGGCAGGACCGGGCATTCCCCGCTCTCCGGGGTCGGGCCTTCGGCGACTACTGGATCATGGTTCTCGGACATGGCGAATCCTTCCGTTCTTCCGGATAGGCGGGTCACGGTACCCAGGAACTTGTGGCAGTGGAACAGTCGGGGCACAGGCCCCAGTAGATGACCTCGGCCTCGTCGATCGAGAAGCCATGGTCGTCGGACGCGGTCAGGCAGGGCGCCTCGCCGACCGCGCAGTCGACGTCAGCGACGACGCCGCACGTCCGGCACACGATGTGGTGATGATTGTCCCTGACGCGTCCCTCGAACCGGGGCGGGGTGCCGGCCGGTTCGATACGGCGCACGAGTCCCGCCGCGGTGAGCGCGTGGAGGGCGTCATACACGGCTTGGAGGGAGATATGGCCGATGCGATCGCGCACCCCGGCGGCGATGGCCTCGACGCCAAGGTGATCACCGCCCCGGACGGTCTCGAGCAGTGCGACGCGAGCGGCCGTCACCCGCAGGCCGGCCCCGCGCAACTCCTCGGCGGTGGTCGGGGTCTGGGATGCGGTCATGGCGCCAAACTTACCTTCGTAAACACAAATGATTCAAGACAACTAAGGGTCCAAGACTAATGAGGACCCTGGCCACGTGCTGTCTCGTTGTGGGACACCTGCCGAACGGGCCCTAGCGCGTCGCCGATCATCAGGGGATGCTTCTGGTTTGGGTCCGAGGGCCGGCTAGGCCTGTTAGGAGGCGCAATGGTGAGCGCAGCCGCGAGGCGCAAGTTCTGGGGCTGGGGCCTGGAGGGCGAGGGGCTGCCGACGAGCGAGATCGAGCAACTCGGGGCCGTGTTCACCAGGCGCCTGGGAATCGATGGGGTGCGTGTGCAGGAACCGCCCCGGGTGGAGGAGCTGGACCTGCGCGCGCCGCGGCTGGTACCGCCGGCGTCGCTCGAGCCTGCCTTCAGCACGGACCCGTACGACCGGGCCGCCCACACCTACGGCCGGTCGTTCCGCGATCTGGTACGCGCCTTCCGCCGGGATTACGCGCATGCGCCTGATCTCGTGGCCTTCCCCCGCGGTGAGGACGAGCTGACCTCGGTGCTGGATTGGTGCGGCGATGCCGGTGTCGCGGCGATCCCGTTCGGCGGCGGCTCCAGCGTGGTCGGCGGGGTCGAGCCCGATGTGGGGGACGGTTATCGCGGCGTGATCAGCGTCGACCTTCGCCACCTGCAGGGGGTACTGGAGGTCGACGGTACCTCGCGGGCCGCCCGGATCGCGGCGGGCACGCTGGGCCCGGCGCTTGAGGCGCAGCTGAAGCCGCACGGCCTGACCTTGCGGCACTTCCCGCAGTCGTTCGAGTGGTCGACGCTGGGCGGGTGGATAGCGACGCGCTCGGGCGGTCACTACGCGACGTTGCACACTCACATCGACGAGTTCGTGGAGGCCGTCCGCGTGGTGACGCCGCGCGGCGTGCTCCAGACCAGGCGGCTGCCGGCCTCCGGGGCAGGCCCGTCGGCGGAGCGGCTGTTCTGCGGCTCCGAGGGCACCCTGGGCGTGATCACCGAGGCGTGGATGCGCGTGCAGCCGCGGCCGCGGTTCCGGGCCGGCGCCTCGGTTTTCTTCGCCAGCTTCGCCGACGCGGTGGAGGCGTCGCGGGAGCTCGCGCAGTCCGGGCTTCATCCGGCTAACTGCCGCCTGCTCGGCCACGAAGAGGCGCTGATATCGGGCAGCGGCGACGGGTCGCAGTCGATTCTCGTGCTCGGCTTCGAGTCCGCGGACCACGAGCTGGGGCCGTGGCTGGCCCGGGCACTGGAGATCTGCGCCAGCCATCGCGGCGAGGCCCGTGGTGGGGAGAGCGGCGGGGACAGCGACCCGGCCGCAGCCTGGCGGGCTTCGTTCTTGCGCGGCGGGTACCTGCGCGACGGCCTGGTCCGGCTCGGGCTGATCAGCGAGACCTTCGAGACGGCCGTCACCTGGGATCGCTTCTGGGAGTTCCACGAGGGTGTCCTGGCGGCCACGAGGCAGGCGGTGCGCCAGGCGTGCGGCGGCGGCGTGGTCTCGTGCCGTTTCGCCTACGTGTACCCCGACGGCCCCTCGCCGTATTACTCGGTCTTCGCGCCCGGCCGACCCGGGCAGGAGCTGGAGCAATGGGACGAGATCAAGCTCGCGGCTTCGGAGGCGATCGCGGCGCTCGGTGGCACGATCACCCACCATCACGCCGTCGGACGCGACCATCGCCGCTGGTACCTGCGCGAGGTGCCGCAGCTGTTCGCCGCCGCGCTGCGCGGCGCGAAGGCTGAACTCGACCCGGCCGGGATCATGAACCCAGGGGTCTTGCTCGAGCCGGCCGGAGGCACGCGATGAACAGCGCGCTTTCGCCGAACCCCGGTGGGCCCGGGGCCGGAGCGGGGGCGGTAGCGGTGTTCCGTTCGGAATTGAACCCGGTCGAGTTCCTGCACCGGGCCGCGTACATGTACCCGGACTACGTCGCGGTCGTGCACGGCCAGCGGAGGTACAGCTACCGGGAACTCGCCGAACGGTCGTGGCGGCTCGCCAACGCGCTCAGGTCGGCGGGCCTGGCCAAGGGAGAACGCGTCGCCGCGCTGCTGTTCAACTCGCCGGCCATGCTGGAGGCCCATTTCGGCGTGCCCGCGGCGGGCGGGATCCTCGTGGCGGTCAACAACCGCCTGTCCAGCGCCGAGGTCGGGTACATCCTGCGGCACAGCGGCGCGCGGTACCTGCTGCTCGACACGGCGCTCGCGGCGGTCACCGAGCCGCTCGACCTGGCCGGGGTGACCGTGATCCGCTGTGACGACACCGGCGTCCCGCCGGACCCGTACGAGGAGTTCCTGGCCGGCGCCTCGCCGGCGCGCCCGGCGAGCTGGCTGGAGCACGAGGAGGAGACGATCTCGATCAACTACACCTCCGGGACCACGGGACGGCCGAAGGGGGTGCAGTACACCTACCGCGGCGCCTACCTGAACGCGCTGAGCGAGGTGATCGTGGCCGGGCTGGGCACCGGTTCGGCCTACCTGTGGACGCTGCCGATGTTCCACTGCAACGGCTGGTGCTTCCCGTGGGCGGTCACCGCGGTCGCGGCGCGCCACGTGACCATGCGTGCGGTGGACCCCGGGCTCATCTGGGAGCTGATCGACGGCGAGGGCGTCACGCACTACAACGGGGCCCCGACCGTCCAGCTGATGGTCCTCAACCATCCCCGGGCGCACCGCCTGGAGCGGCCGGTGACGGCGATGGTGGCCGCCGCGCCGCCTTCCCCGACGCTGCTGGCCCGGATGAGCGAGCTCAACTTCCGCGTCGTGCACGTGTACGGCCTGACCGAGACCTACGGCCCGATCACCGTGTGCCCCGAGCAGGAAGCCTGGCGCGAGCTCCCGGTGGAACAGCGCGCTACGTACCTGGCGCGTCAGGGGCAGGCCTACCCCTCGGCCGATCTGGTCCGCGTCGTCGACGAGCAGATGAACGACGTCCCGCAGGACGGGGCCACGATGGGCGAGGTGGTCATGCGCGGGAACAACGTCATGAGCGGCTACTTCGACGACCAGACGGCCACCGCCACCGCGTTCGCCGGCGGCTGGTTCCATTCCGGGGACCTGGCCGTGTGGCATCCCGACGGCAACATCGAGCTCCGCGACCGCGGCAAGGACATCATCATCTCCGGCGGCGAGAACATCTCCAGCATCGAGGTCGAGCAGGCAATCGCCGCCCACCCGGCCGTGCTCGAATGCGCGGTCATCGGGATCCCGCACCCGCACTGGGGCGAACGGCCGAAGGCGTTCGTCACGCTCAACGAGAGCGCCGCGGCCACCCCGGAGGAGATCATCGCGTTCTGCCGGGAGCGCCTCGCGCACTACAAGTGCCCGGACTCGATCGAGTTCGGGCCGCTGCCGAAGACATCGACAGGCAAGACCCAGAAGTTCGTGCTGCGGCAGCGCGAATGGGCAGACCGGGACACGCAGGTCGGCGGTGTGTAGCGCTCCCGGCCGGGAGCGCGGCGGACCCGCCAAACCCCATTCCTTTGTGCTTCTCGCACAGCCGGGCGAAAGCATCCCACGTCTCGGGAGCCAGCGGCCTGATCGTGTACTCGCTCATGCCTGCCTCTTTGATGCGCTCGCAGAACCGGCTTCAGCTACCAGAGCGTAACGGGGCCATCCCGCCGCTAACCTTTCCAGTGAAGGATCCGTCTTGGGACGTGTCAACGATCAACTGAGGCCGATCCGTCAAGGACCAAGTGGAGCCAGGCAGCGGCGGATGCTTCGGGTGCCTCAGCGGTGCTCGCCCAAGCGAGCAGATGGTGACCGGGCGCTGAGATTACCGGTGGGAGCGGCGCGGCCTGAACTTGATCCAGGCCAGGATGGCGATGGCCACCAGCAGCCACGGGGAGAACAGGACGTGTACGGCGAAGCCGACGACGGTCAGGGCTGTTTACCTTGTGACTAAGGCTACTCCTCAGTCGAGCGAATATGCTGCCACGTCTGGTTGTGCTCAACCCAGATCTGCGGTGCCCGCGCCTTCTACGACGCCCAGCGCGCCAAGGGACTCGAACACAACGATGCCCTGCGAAGGCTGGCCAGCCGTCTTGTCGGCATCCTGCACGGATGCCTTAAGACCCGCACCTGCTACGACGAGGCAACCGCCTGGGGACACCGGGAAAACACCGGCCAATCTCCCGCCGCCGCTTGACATCCAAACTCCTGGGATGTCTTGGCTCAGGAGTCAGGGCCGGGATCTGCGTCCGGGTCCTCAAGTTCTGGATCCACCCCGCCTTCCCGGTGCTTTTCCGAGGCGCGCATCACGGCCCGCATCTTGGCGAACTCGGCGGTATCCGACATGTCGGGCTCGCTGTCACGCTGGTCGCCGGCGTCTTCCGGCGTCGGCCCGCGGTCAATCATGGCCAGATCCTCCTCCGCAAGCTGGATCCCATGCCCAGAACGGTACCGGGAACATGTCAGCAGGCGGTTCGCTGGAAGTGCCAGACGATGGCCGCCGGTGTGGCGGTGTAGGCGGCATCGGCCGCGTCCGCGCACCACTGCCGGGGCCAGCGGGCCGCCCGCGAGGGCACTGGCGGGCCAGCGGGGTTCCTCGCACAGCATACCTGCAGCCCGAGAGGCACCGCCGCGGCCAGGTAGTCGCTGGCGAGGAACCGGCTCGCAGGCAGTAGGCCCGCCCGGCCCTTCGCGGAAGAGGTCAGGCTGGGCGCAGCCGGCGGGCGCGTATCGCATTACAGTGTGCCGGGTGGCAGGTGATCAGGCTGGGCGGGTGGACAGCTGGATCTGGTCGGTGCGGCTGGCCGCGACCCGCTCGGCCGCGTCGGGTGCCTGCCGGGCCGGGCACGTCAGGGTCAACGGGGTCCGGGTCAAACCCGCGCATGCCGTGCGGGCCGGTGACGAGGTGCGGCTGCGCGGCGACGGACGTGAACGCGTCGTGGTCGTCCAGCAGGTCATCACCAAGCGTGTCAGCGCGTCCGTTGCCGCCGGATGCTATATCGACAACAGCCCTCCTCCGGCGCCCCGCCAGGAGGCTGTCCCGGTGGCTACCCGGGACCGCGGCGCGGGCCGTCCGACCAAGCGCGAGCGCCGGAGCATCGAGAAGCTGCTCGGGCGGCCGGCCCGCTGAGCCGGTTGTGCGGGTGCGCGGCGAAGACCGGGCTGCTGCGCCGGAGACAGGTGTCGGCGCGCGGCATCACGCGCGCCAGCTCTGTCACGACGCGGCCGTGCCGTGCTGTGCCGTGGGTGCTGCGGCCGGCGGAACCCTGGCCGGCTGCCGCCGGGCCTCCGGCTGACCGGCCGCACCGACCGCAGTGACGAACCAGTCTCGAGGATGCGCCCGTCGTCAGAACCGGCCTCCCTAACCGCCCCCGCCGCGCGCTGCCTGCTGGTACCACATGCCCAAGCCACCCTTGGCGCCGCCGACGTACCGCAATTCGAGCCTGTCAGCCGACGGCCGCGTTGCTTGAGTATGCCCGGGGGAAGGTTCTACCGTGAAGAGCGTTCCATCCTTTCCTATTGGCGGCAGATCCGGACGTCGGTCGACCGTCGGGCCACGCTCCGGCCACGGGCGAGCAGGTCCCGCCCCGAAGGTATGGACCGCTTGAGCCTGCGGACGGGAATACGATTCCATCGTGCTGGTGGCTCGTCTGCTGCGCCGCCACCCGGACGGGCGGCCAGGCGCGGCCGGGGCGGCGGTGTGCTTGAGCGCCGCCGCGGTGGTGCTGGCGGGCTGTTACGCCAGCCCGGCCGGCACGCAGGCCAGATCCGGGCCAAGCGCGCCTGTCACGGCCTCGGCCCCGGCGGCCTCTGGCACGTGGCGAGCGGAAAACAGCGGCACCGGGCAGCGTCTGTACGACGTGGCCTGCCTGAGCGCGCTGCGGTGCGAGGCGGTGGGGGCGGCGGGCACCATCGTGTCCACCGTCAACGGCGGCAGGACCTGGCGGGTACAGGCCAATCCGCCGCGCGGGTCATCGCAAGTGCTCTACGCGGTTGCCTGCGTCGCGCCGGGTTCGTGCTATGTGATCGCGCGGCCGGACACCATCTTGGTGACGCACGACGGCGGCGCCACCTGGAGCCGCCATGTGCTCCCCGTCGGCGTGCCCGGCACCAGCCTCACCGACCAGGAGTGCCTTCCCGGCTACACGCCGATCGCCGGGCGGCCCGCGCTGTGCCGCCTGGGCCTGGTGGACATCGCCTGCGTCAGCGCCCGCGTCTGTTACGCGGTCGCCACCGCGCCGCCGGCCTACGACGTTACCCCGGTACCCAAGACGACGCATGCCGCGCCGAGCTCGATCTGGATGACCCGCGACGGAGGAGCGAGCTGGACCCGGCAGTCCATCCCGCCGGGCGTGGCCTGCGACGGTGACTGCACCAGCGGACTGTACGGCTATCCGCTGGAGTGGGTCACCTGCCTGAGCACCGGGCTATGCCGGGCGGGCGGCGGGCACATCCTGGGCTGCGGGCACTGCGGGTTCGCCTACGCCGTACTCGTGACGCGCGGTCCGGGCCAGCCCTGGGCATGCGCGCAGTCCGCGGCCACGTGCACCACGCTCTCGCCCGACGCGGGCGACTGCCCCGCCAGCACCCGTTGCTACGGCATCCAGAGCACCAACCCGTTCACACCCGGCAACTTCGTGGTCCGGTCAGCCGATGGCGGAGCCAGCTGGGTGCAGACCGGGCCGGACCGGACCAGCAGCGTGCTCAACGACATCGCCTGCCCCGCCGCGCTGACCTGCTACTTGGCCGGAAGCCGCGGAACGATCGCCCGGATCACGAACGGGACCACCTTGGCCGCGCAGCGCACCCCGGCCGCTCGCGACCTGTACGGCATCGGCTGCTTCGGCCCCGTCACCTGCTACGCCGTGGGAGACAACGGCACCATCCTCGCCCTCGGCTGATCCCGGGTGATCCGGGGTGGCACCGCGCTGGCTGGCGGCAGCCTGCTGGCTGGGACTGCGCAAGTACGTCGAGGCGGCGCAGATGACGCGGCGGATCATCGACACGGCCTACCGCCCGCAGGCGTGGGCACCGTGGGACCAGCCGACCAATTACGCCCGAACGCTCCTGATCCTCGCCCTCGCCGCCGGGCTCGGCGACCTGGACTAGGCCGTGACTGCCGGGACCGCCGCCCTGGACTGCGGGCGGGTCCCGCCTCCGGATCGCACCACCAGGGGTCTGCCGCCCCCGTGCCGCGCGGCTGGCCTGGTCGTTTCATGTACTGCCTTGTCCGGCTTCTCGCGCCGCCCGGCCTGCTCGCCGAAGGCCAGCCGTAGATCGTCGTGCAGACCCCTCATTGTGGTTCGGTACAGAGCGACGACCGCGAGTGTCATGGCACCGTCTATAGCACCGACGGCCACGAGCACCGGCATGGCAATGCGCGCGGGCACATACGAGAGGCGGAACAGCAGGCCCAGACCTGCCAGCACGCTGACGAGAACCACTGCGCCGAGCGCTAGTCGCGCATTCGATATCCTTTTCTGCGCGAGGCGCTCCACCGCATCCAGCTTGATGCCGGCCAGCCTGAGCCGCTCAGTCTCCGACACCGGCTCCACCTGCGGCCGGGCCTCGTCCGGCGGTTCCTCTTCACCCATCCAGCCACGCAGCCGCTGGAGCCCGCTCTCGGCGTCGTATGGGCTCGCCCGCAGAGTGGTGAGGACTTGTCTACCGGGCGGCTCCGGCGACATAGACGGCGACGATGTAAGTGGCGTGCCGGTCCAGGCTGCCGCGCGCCCGTAATGGCGGAGTCGGGTATTAGAACTCTCCGAATACCCAGCCCGCATCGTGGTGGGAGCCATGAGCCATGGATCAAGACCTGGACATGGAGGCCGTCAATTAGCGGCGTCCAGGTGCACGCTTGAAACTGGAGAGGGGAGCGATGGCAGGCGGCCGCATCGAAGGCGCGGGACTGCGCGGCGTCATGCGGCTGACCTGGGTTGAGGATCACCTGACGCACGTCCTGGACCACTGCGAGACCGACGAGCCCTCCGGCGCGTGGACCGGCCTGGCCTGCCAAGATCATGGCCTGGCGCTGGGCGGCGACGTGGACAACGCGACGCTGCGGCGGCTGTCCGCCCACGGCCAGATCGCCGACCTCATCTGGGAACCACGTGGAGAACTAGTCGCCGAACACGGCCAGCTACTTCAGGCCGCGATCCAGGCTGCGCAGGACGGCAAGCCGAAGACGGGAGAGCAACTGTGGCAGCAGGTCCAGGCGATCTGGTCGGTGGCCTGGTCAGCTAACTATGCGGCGCTCAAGTTCCTGCAGGACGCGGGCCTCAGCAGGTTCTCACCGGTCAAGCCCCAGCGCTGGGTGGTCGCCTCCTTCGAGCACCACCGTGGCCCGCATGGCCTTCCGCATCCCCACGTACACAACATCGTGATCACCGCCCTGACGACCGGGGCCTGTTGAAGGTGACCCAGCTATGTGGCCGATGTAGCGGCAGACCGACGTCGGAACGATGGTGGCACGCACCCACAGGGCCTGAGCCGCCACGTACACGGCACGGAAACCGCAGCTGGCCGCCAGATGCGAAGACAGACCTGGCGTCGGCACCGCTCTTGCCCGTCGCCACCAGGCCAGCCCCGCGCCGGAACCCCGGGTGCATGAACCCGGCAACAGGGCCGGACAGATAGCAGGCCACAACCGGCAGTGCCTTGCGACAAGCGTACGTAACATCGGCTCGGTGCGGTCCGACTGCCGCAAGCCGCCCCCGGATTGGGCGGGACTTACCAGACCCGGTATGCGGCCGTGGGATGCCACCACGGGCTCCAGGTTCTCCAGCCGACGCGCTGGCCGCTATGATGCGCCCCGAACGTCTGGTGGTACCAGATCGTGTTGATTTCCACATGCCCGGAGCCGTAGAACATCAGGTCGCCGCGCCGGGCTTGCGACAGCGAGATCCGGTGCAGATGCCGGTTGCCCAGCATCGAGTAGGTCGAATGCGGAAGCCAGATCCCGGCGCCGTGGCCGAAGGCCGCCATCACGAGGCCCGAGCAGTCATAGCCCGGGGAGCAGCTGGACCCGCCGTAGGAGTACCAGCAGCCTCTCGCGTGCCGTTCGGCCCAGTTCAGCGCCGTGTTGCCGACCTGGCTGCCGCCGTAGCCGCCGGTGAGGGCGGGATGAGACACCGAGGCCTGCGCCGCCGGAGCAGCCGCGGCGGCCGCAGCCGCGCCCGGGGCGATCAGCGCGGCCGCCAGCGCGGCCGCCGCGGCAATCCTGCGCCTGCGCATGGCGGCAACTGCCATACTGAACATGTCGGGATTCCTCCTAAGGTTGGTCCGACGTAAGGTCCCGGCCGCGTGCTGCGAACACCTGGCCGGGACCGCCTGGCTAGCAGGCGAAGCTCGTGAGGGTCACCTCCCGCCCACCCCCGCAGGAGGGCGGATAACGCGATATGACAGGCTCTCTCCTTCAGTTCGTGCTCACTTGTGCCAGTTTGCGGCTTTTTGAGCTGCCAGGATAACAACGTGTGCATAAGGCTGCGGAAGATTCGAGCAAAGACGCAGCTCAGCCGCCTGGTTAACTGCAGATGCCAGGGACTGTACAACTGTGAGTAACCACGGCGGCGGGGGCCTTCTCCCGCCGCGACCCCTACCGGGTCGGCCAGCCGCCGGCCAGCTGGCCGACCGGAGTGTCCGCCGCTGCCGCTCCCAGGCCAACATGCCCGGGGCGTTCACGGCCCGCAGCGTGCGGGCACCGGACGGCCACACCGGTTGTCTCAGCCATAGGCGAGGCCGCCATTGCCCTTCAGCTCATGCCCGGTTACTTGCAGGCGCCGGACCGCAGCGGTCATCCCTTCCGCTGACGAAGAATAATCGCGGGCCAGTCGAGCGCCTTAAGGCCGGCACGGCCGGCCAGCTCACGGATTTCTGCCCCCTGGCTGCGGCGCGCGCCTTGATGTGCGGAGCTGAAGGCAAACCTGTCCTGCGACATGGCGCCGGACAGGCTGGTGCCATCGATGACGGCTTTGGATTCGATCCCGGTCACGGCCAGCCTGCTCCGGTTCGGTGATCCGGGAGGTGGTGATCCGGCGGGCGTCGGAGCGCGGGCTGGTTCCGGTACCAGCCGTTCCCGGTGCCAACGGTTGACTGAACCGCCGCCGGGCCTTACGGTTTTACCATGGTTACCGTAAAACCAGATTATGACGGCTTGTCGCCGATCGTGTTTTACCTGGACCGGGGGTCGGGGGTGCCGACCTACCTGCAGCTCGTGCACCAGGTCGACTACGCGCTGCGCCTCGGCTTCCTGCGGGAAGGCGACCAGCTGCCGCGGATCAAGGACGTGACCCGGACGCTGGCGGTGAACCCGGACACGGTGATGAAGGCGTACCGGGAACTGGAGTTGCGCGGGGTGGCGGCCGGCCGGCCTGGGGTGGGCACGTTCATCACGCAGGCGCCGGACATCGCGGGCCTGAAGCAGATGGCGGGCCTGCAGAGGAAGCTGACCGGCTGGCTGGGCGAGGCGGCCGCGGCCGGGGTGGACGAGCTTGGCATGAAGGCGCTGTTCGCCTCGGCGCTGCGGAATTTTAGCGACGGCGGGGGCGCCGCCCGCCTGCCCGGCCGCGACGGCAGCGACGCCCACGGGGGCGGCGTTGCCCGCGGCGCTCGCCAGGATGGCGGGGCGGCATGAACGCCATCGAGACCCGCGGCCTCGGCAAGCGCTACCGGCGGACCTGGGCGGTACGCGGCTGCGACCTGACCGTCCCGGCCGGCCAGGTGACCGCCCTGGTCGGACCGAACGGCGCGGGCAAGACCACGCTGCTGCGCATCCTGGCCGGCCTGGCCACCCCGACGGCCGGCACGGCGACCGTCCTCGGCGCTGCGCCGGGCAGCCGGCAGGCCCGCGCCACCGTCTCGGCCATGGACCAGACGGTGCCGCTGTACCGCCACCTGCGGGTTGCCGGTCAGCTCGCCGCTGCCCGGGCGCTCAACGACCAGTGGGATGCCGATCTCGCCATACAGCGCCTGTCCGCATTGGGCATGGCAACATCGGCGCGAGTCGGCAAGCTGTCCGCAGGCCAGCAAGCCCAGCTGGCCCTCACCATGGCGCTCGCTCGCCGTCCCCGGCTACTGCTGCTGGACGAGCCGCTGGCCAGCCTCGACCCGCTGGCCCGGCAGGACGTGCTGGGCTGGCTGATGACCCGCGTGGCCGAAGACGGCCTGTCCGTCGTGTTCTCCTCGCACGTCATCGCCGAACTGGAACGGGTCGCTTCGTACCTGGTCGTGCTGTCGGCCGGCCGGATACAGGTGGCCGCGACCGTGGACAGCCTGCTCGACACGCACCTGGCGCTGACCGGCCCGGCCGATGGGGTCGATGACCTGTACGACCAGGTCGAGATCGTCACGGCGCAGCGGGCCGGGAGGCAGGCCCTGGTGCTGGCCCGGACCGGCGCGGCACCGCCCGGCTGGGCGGCCCGGCCGGTCACCATGGAGGAACTTGTCCTTGGTTACCTGCGGGAACCGGCCGCCCGCGTCGTACCTGAACCCGGTTTGGAGATTGCCCGGTGACCGCTATGTCCGTGCTGCGGATGACACGGGCCGCCTGGTATAAGCACCGGTTCTCGGTGGTCGGCGTACCCGCCGTGTTCCTGCTGGCCGCGCTGGCGCTATTCGCCGACAGCGTCGTGCAGCGGCACTGGCTCAGCGTGCATCACCTGAGCGGCTGCCTGGTGGCAAACGCTACGACCGGCGGTAGCTGGTGCCATAGCGCGGCGTGGGCTTCGCTCAGTAGCCCCACCCAGACGCCGAACGTCATCGCGGTGGCAGTTCTGGCCCTGCCCGTCCTGGCCGGCCTGTTCGCCGGGGTGCCATGGGTGGCCCGGGAGTTCGAGAGCGGCGCATTCCGGTTCACCTGGACGCAGGGCACCGGCCCGCGGCTCTGGCTGCTCGGCACGTTCGGCCCGCTTGTCCTGCTCGCCGCGGTGAGCGCCGCGATATACGGCGCCGCAGCGTACTGGTGGTATCAGGTCGCGCAATGGCAGGCCGGCACGTCGATCTGGTCGTGGCGGTGGAGTTCGTTCGAGCTGACCCCGCTGTCCATCGCGGCTGGACCGTGCTGACGATGGCGCTCGCCCTGCTATGCGGCGTGCTCATCCGGCGGGTGCTGCCCGCCATGATCGCGTTCATCGTGACGCTCGGGGCATGTGCTTACCTGTCCCAGACCTGGCTGCGCCCGTGGCTGTTCGGCATCGGAACGGCAGTTAAGCAGGTCAGCTCGAGCGCATCCGCTGGCTGGCCGCCCAGCACCACCACCTACACCGTGCAGACCTGGCTCCAGGCCCCCGGCGGGCAGCGCGTCAGTGGCCTGCCGGCGGTGAACAACGTGGGTGCCTGGATCGCGCAGCACCACTACACATTCTGGGTCGCCTACCAGCCGCACAACCACCTGATCTGGCTCGAGCTGGCCCGCAACGGCATCCTCATCATGGTCGCCGCCTTCGCCGTGCTCGCTTCGGTGTGGTGGCTCAGCATCCGCCCGGCCGACTGAGCGGGAGCCGGGGACGGGGCATGTCTTTAGGAGAAGCCCTGGTAGAGCGGGGGTTTTGCGTCTGAGATATATCTCTGACGTGAGTTTCTGGGCGCGGCTCAGAGCTCAAAAGCGCAGCGACAAGGGATAGACGCAGGTCATGTGGGTGACATCGCTTCCGGTCCGTCGTAGACACCACTTAAGATAACGCGTCCACAGCGCAGCCCAAAGGCCTTAAAGCTACATCGGGGACACCAAAGCGGACTTGAGATAGGCGGGTACATGCGCGCTGCTAACGGGTGGTTGACCACGCTGGGTGATCTGCGTCTGAGCTAAGTTAAGCGTTTCGCGTCGCCAGCCGTCCGCTGGCGAGGGCAGTGGTGTCGACGTCATCGAGTGTGGTGACCACCAGATCCGCGCCGGCCGCGGCCAGCAGGTCGGCGTCGTCGGCTCGGGCGATGCCAATCGCGGCCATGTCGCCGGCCTTGGCGGCTTGGACCCCGGCGGACGCATCCTCGATCACCATCGCGTGGCGCGGCTCGACGCCGAGCTCGTGTGCGGCGGTCAGGAAGATCTCGGGGTCGGGTTTGCCGTGGGCGAAATCGCGTCCGGAGACGTCAACGTCGAAGTAGTCCAGCAGCGTCAGGCCGGGCCGAAGCGTCGGCGAGGAGATCCCTTGCTCCTGCGCGAAGGTGTCGAGCCGGATCTGGCGCAGGAACAATCCCGCGTTCTTCGACGACGACGCGTCCGCGATGAGCATCCCAGCGTCTTTGGTGGCGATGACGAACCGCAGCGCGTCGGGATAGGCGGTGAAGTCACCGGCCTGGATGAGGCGCACGACCATCTCCTGCTTGAGCCGTGCGTACTCGGCGACGCGGTTTTCGGTGTCGGGTACGTGGAAGTAGTCGAGGGCGGCGCGGGCGCCGTTCATGCGCGGCTTGCCGGATACGTACTGCTGGTAGACGTGGGTGGTGAAGGCGTCCGGCGACCACGTCGTGCGGTCGCGGATGCCGCGCCAGCTGGACTCCATCAGTTCGCGCAGCGATTCGCGCCACGCCTTCTCGTGAGGAGAGTCGACCAGCACCCCGTCAACGTCGAAGATCGATCCGTAGAACTTCGGCATGCGGCCTTCTTTCAGTCTCGGGCGGAGGGCCCTGTGGTCGCCGGGTTCCGGCTGAGCTCGAACACGGTCTTGTCGCCCGGGCACAGCTCACGGACATCGTCGCGGACTGCGACCCTGATGGGTCGGCTCGCCCCCTCGGGGTGGACGGCCAGCGTCAGGTGATCGCCGGTGAGTGTCACCTGGATCGGGGTCTCCCGGAACTGCATAGAGAACGACAGGCTGTCGAGCCTGCTCGGGAGCTGGGGATTGAAGTGCAGGACATCGTCGCGGACATGGGCGCCGGCGTAATTCCGCTGCATGAGGTCGAGCGTCCCGGACATGACACCCATGTGGATACCTTCCTTCGTGGTCCCGCCCTGGATGTCATCGGCATCGCTGTGCAGCGCAACCAGGAACCTGTCCCACGAGCTCTCGGGGTCGATGGTGGCGAGTACCCCGGCATGAGTGACAAAGCTCAACGTCGAGCCGTGTGAAGTCCGCCGGTCGTAGTATTCGACGTTCCGGGTCACCGTGTCGTCACGGTAGTCATACCCGAGCCGTCCGAAGATCTCACGTAGCTCGTCCTGCCTGAACAGGAAGAACAGCATCACCGTGTCGGCCTGTTTGGTGACCTTATAGCGATTGGGATCCTTGCCCTCCGCACGCAGGATCCGGTCGAGCCGCTGGATGTTGCCGTACTTTGCCCGGTATGCGTCCCAGTCCAGCTCCTCGAGATCCTCGTAGCCCTCGAACTGGCTGATGATCCCGTCACCGAGGAACGGGACGAACATCCGGCGGCTCATGTCCTGCCATACCGCAAGCTCATCGTCGTCGATGCCCAGCCGCATGCGCAGCGCCTCCAAGCGGCCGGCGGGGAGCAGCGGCAGCAGCTGGACGGCGATGCCGCACAGCCACGCCACCATGACGTTGGTGTAGGCGTTGTTGCGCAACCCGCCCTGCGGCGCACTCGGGTACTTGTCGTGGAACTCGTCCGGGCCCATCACGCCGTGGATCTCGTAGCGCTCGCGTTCGGGACTGAAGTGGGCGATCGACGCCCAGAAGCGCGTGATCTCCAGCATCATCTCCGCTCCGTAGTCGCGCAGGAACGCCTGGTCATGGGTGGTCTGGAAGTAGTGCCAGATGTTGTAAAAGATCGCCGCGTTCACGTGCCGCTGGTTGCGGCTGAGGTCGGGCTCCCAGAGGCCCGAGACCGGGTTGAGGTGGACCAGCTGGGTCTCCTCGATTCCCTCGCTCCCGCTCTGCCACGGGAACATAGCGCCACGGAATCCTGCCTCATGGGCAGCCGCCCTGGCCTCGCCCATCCGGCGGTAGCGGTACATCAGCAGCCCGCGCGTGACCTCGGGCAGCCGGACGTTGAAGAACGGGAACGCATAGATCTCATCCCAGAACACGTGCCCGCGATAGGCCTCCCCGTTAAGTCCGCGGGCGGGCATCCCAGCGTCGAGGTCGGCGGTGTGACGGGAACAGACCTGGAGCACGTGCGCGATATGCAGCCGCAGCAGCTGTTGCACGCTCTCTTCTCCTGACACCCGCATGTCGCATACCTGCCACAGTTCGTCCCATGCCGCGGTGTGGCGCTCGAATGCGGCGGCGAAGTCAGCGTGGCGGGCCGCCGACCTGGCCGCCCTCACCAGCGTGTCGCTGACCGCCGGATCCCGCGACGTGTAGAACGCCACCATCTTCTCGACCCGCGTCGCCGTGCCCTGTTGCACGTCGAAGGCGAGGACCTGCTGGATATAGTCCTCCACCTGGTAAAGCCTCCGCTCGACCTGGAGGCGTCGATCAGCGGCGAACACGCGCGTGCGGGCCGCGTGGCTGATGTACAGATTCGACTGCCGGGTCTCGGCCTTCAGCGCGACGACCTCGGGCCCGAACGTCCGCGGGGAAACGGGGTTGAGGTGGCGGCCCTCCAGCTGCCGGTAGCGGGCGACACCGCCATTGCTCACCCGGCCGTCGATCGCCGTGACTACCTCGACGCGCCCCGACCAGTTCTCCGGAACCAGCGTCCACTCGATCCCCGCGTGGTGCGGGTCGCCCATGCTGACGAACCGGCGGCTGTGCAGCGTCGTCTCCCGGCCGCTGAGATCACGGAAACGAACGTGGCGGACGACAGTCGCGTACCGGATGTCCAGTTCGTGGCGGTAACCGAGCAGATCCACGTCGGCGAGCCTGATCGCCTCCCCGCCCTCGATGCGCAGCTGGAGGACCAGCCAGTTCGGCATGTTAACAAGATCCTCGTTGAGCACGGGCACGCTGCTCAGGATCGTCGTCTCGCGGTTGTAACCGCCGTGTACGTAGGTGCCGGGGTAATGCACACCGTCGGCTTCTTCCCACTCCGCCGCGCCACGCGTACACAGGTAGCCGTTGCCCGTCGAGGTCAGCGCTTCGCGAAGCCCCTCAGACCCAGGCTCAAAGCCGTGATACGTGAGCAAGAAACCGTCCACGGCACCTCCTCGCCGCCTCGGCACGCCGCAGCCTCACGCCCGGCATAGCACCGGACTTCCCCAGCTGCACAATGCGCCAGACCCTGAGAACACCTCCATCCCGTACCCGCCGGCTGCCTGGCCTCCTTACCAACGCTGGCGCCTCCCGGGCACGGGTCGAAAGCCGCCCGCGTCGAAGGTGTACCCAGCCCCTCCCGTCCGCACCGCCGCGCGAGGTGAATAATCCGTCGAGGTCTAAAGCACTGGGAAACCGCTGTACCGTCACGCTGTGGCCCTTGACACCGGTGACCTGCTCGCACCGCTTCGGCGCGATCCGCCACGGCCGGGATCTTCAGCGACTTCGACCGGACCCTGTCGCCCATCGTTGAAGACCCCAAGCTCGCCGAGCCGGTGGCGGGAGTTCCCAGACTCCTCGCAGAGCTGGCCCGGCGCTACGCCGTCGCGGCTGTCGTCGTGCGGGTCGTAGCGGATCCCGGCCAGCTCTCCCGCCCGGATCCCGGTCGCGGTGAGCACCGCGATGATCGCGGCGTCGCGCCGCTGGGCGAAGCCGCGGCCCTCGCAGGTCTTCTCCAGGGCCGATAGTTCTCCGCTGGTGTACACCGGCGCCAGCTTCTCGGTCACCCTGGAGGCGTGCAGCCGGGCCATCGGGTCCAGCAGGTCTTCCTCGTCGGCCAGCCAGCGTCTCGGTCGCCTCCAGCTGGCCTCCACACCGAACGGCGGTTATCTGAAGTCGTCTGCAAATAGTGCCTGGTAGGAAGGCATTTCTGCGGCGTAGACATGTCGCCGCCGCAGCTATGCGACAGGTCATCATCTGTCGATGTCATCGAGGTCCGGCGGGCGCGCTTCGGCGTGATGCGCCGCTGAAGGCCGAGCGCGCGGGTGAGCTGGCAGCGGAACGATTTCGGTCGCAGGCGGGTGATCCCGGCGCGGGCGGTATCGAGCCGCTGGCCGAGCGCTTCGGTGCCTGCGCGGCGGGGCGGCCGCCGCCACGGTGCCTCCCGGCGAGCCGCAGAGCCCTGACCATGGCATTGCGGACGACCGGAACCACGACCGTCACCCGGAACGCCCGGCCTGCCCAGCTCGGGCCCGTCCCTGGCCCGGCAGCACCAGGCGCCGACAGGCGCTGGCCAGCGAGGTCGCGACGCTCTGAGCGGACCTCGCTGGCCAGCCGGAGTGAACCAGAACATGACATCTGCGGCCGTTACAGCGGCTACAGCGAAGACATCACTGTAGATAACGTGTCCTCGCCGGGCCCAGAACCCGCCGCGATTACAGCGAAGACAGCCAGAATGGGGCTTGAGATAACGGCGGCTACGTGTGCGGGTGGCCACGGCGACTCGACCACGCACCGTGATCGGCATCAGGGCCGATGTGCAGGCGCGCGAGCGTCCGCGACGCCGTGTCATGCGGCATGGTTATAGTCGGCAGGCGAGACCATCAGCGCGGTGGTGAACCGCAGGTCGGGGAACGCGCCGATCAGCATTGTCATCAGCTTCTTGAATCCCGTCCGCCCGGCGGTGAATTCGGGCGGGAATGTCGGGTCGTTATCTGGACGGTCAATAGTGATCAGCTCGTCCGCGGCGTCCACGTTGTGGCCGTTCATTACCTCGTCGTAGAGCCGCTGCAAGGTCGCGGCGTTGCGGTCAGGATCCATGTCAACCGGCCCTTCATTCCGATCGTGTTGTCACCGGCTCCGCCCACGGGTCGGGGCCCGGGTCCTGGCCGCTCGCCGCCCGGGCAAGCCGGTCCAGGTAGTGCGCCCACCCGGCGGCGCTGTGCTGCTGGTTTTCTGGCGCCACGCCACGGTGGATCAGCCGGACGAGGGTGCCGTCCCCGTCCGGGGTGAGGGTGACCTCCACCACGCCGGGCTTGAATCCTGGTGTGGTATCGCCCTCCCATGCCCAGGTGAACACCACCCGGTGCGGGGGGTCGACCTCAACGTAGGAACCGATCGCTACATCGCCCCGTCCGGTCACGTCCATCCGGAACGTGCCGCCCGGTACCGCGTGGGCTTGCGCCGTGACCGCCTTCCACGCCGCCAGCTTCTCCGCCTCGGCGAAGTACGGGAACACGTCGCTGGGAGCGGCGTCAACGTGCATCTCGCGGACGATCGCATCCTCTGCGGCACCCGTCATGACCGCCGCCGCGCGTCGGTTTCCGCCGAGCTCTTGATCTGCGCCAGGCTCTCGTCCCAAAAGCTCGCCACGAACGCCTGCACCTCTGCGAGCCGTTCCGGCCGGGCCCGGTACAGCCTGCGCGTGCCGTCTCGCCGCTCGGTCACCAGTCCGGCCTCCCGCAGCACCCGCAGGTGCTTGGAGATGTTCGGGCGGGTGACCTCGAAATGTGCCGCAACCTCGCCCGCGGTGCACTCTTGCGCCCAGACCAGGCGCAAGATTTCCTGCCGCCGCGGCTCGGCGATGGCTCGCAGCACTGCCTCCACAACCGAGCAATGTA
>Ga0070699_100000560_pt1 | contig 35113 bp, 35 predicted proteins | sample KBSK1503metaG_FD_65473 | JGI IMG/M metagenome (GOLD analysis project Ga0070699, IMG submission 65473) | Corn, switchgrass and miscanthus rhizosphere microbial communities from Kellogg Biological Station, Michigan, USA - KBS K1-50-3 metaG | ecosystem: Host-associated > Plants > Roots >... | reverse complement strand
TCGTCGCCGGCTTCCAGGCGCAGGATTTCCTCGAGCGCCTTCCTGGGAATTAGTATCGTTAACTCGTGACCTTTTTTCTTACCATTTCCTTGCGGGAAGTTGATCAGCGCCATCCGATGGCCATCGGTGGCCACCATCTCCATTTTCGCCGACTGCACCTTCAGCAGCGCTCCGTTGAGCTGGAAGCGTGTTTCCTCATGCGTGATCGCGAACTTCACCTTCGCGACCATCGTCTTCAGCTCCTCGAGCGCAACGGTGTAGGACTCCGTGGCCGTTACTGTCGGCAGCGTTGGGTAATCTTCCGCTGCTAATCCGAGAAGCCGGAATTTCGCAGTGCCCGACTCGATGAGCATCGAGTTGTTTTCCTGCATCATGATCCGGACATCGTCATCCGGCAGAGACCGAACGATATCGAACAGGCGCTTCGCTTCAATCGTCACTCCGCCGGCGGTCGTAATCTTCGCCGGGCACGAGCTGAGAATCGTGACATCGAGATCTGTCGCGGCGATCTGAAGGCGGCCGTCCGCCGCTTTGAGTAAGACGTTGGAAAGGATCGGAATGGTCGATCGCTTCTCCACGACGCCCTGGCAAAGCTGCAGCTCTTTCTGAAGATCAATCTTAGCGACAGTCAGCTCCATGTCTCTTCCCTTAAGAAACCGAGTGTATGTTGTTTGTAGTGGTGGCAGTAGAACCGTGCGGAAAATTCTTGATTCTTCTGCAAAGGCCTCAAAAGTATAGCAGTCTTACTGCGCTCAAACTGCGAGTATCGCTGATGAAAAACGCCGGAGGGGGACCCCGATTTTCCGCAGATTTCGCCGCTCCGCTCCGAACGCCCGAATCGTCCACAGATTTTTGTGGTGCGTTTCCGCAGGCGTTCAGCGGAATTGTTTTCCCAGCATTTCGATCGTGCGAGAAAGATCATTGTCGTCCTGCCGCATCTGATCGATCTTGTCGACGGAGTACATGACCGTCGAGTGGTGCTTGTCATTGAACAGACGGCCGATCTCAGGATACGAGAGATCCGTCAGATCCTTGCACATGTACATCGCTACCTGACGCGGAAAAGCGATCGTGCGCGCGTTCGATTTCGATTTCAGATCGGAAACTTTCAGCCCGTAGTGCGCAGCGACGACTTTGAGAATCTCCGGGCCGGTGATGGGCTTGTTCTCTTTAGTCAGAAGATCCTTGAGCGCTTCTTTCGCGAGATCGATGCTCAGGCGATTGCCGGTCAGCGACGCGAATGCTGCCACGCGATTGAGATGACCCTCCAGCTCGCGAATATTCGAGCGCACGCGTTCGGCGATGAAGAGCGCCGCCTCGTGCGGCAAATCGACTTTCTTCTCTTCCGCTTTTTTGCGGAGAATCGCGACCTTGGTCTCGAGGTCGGGCGGCTGGATGTCGGCGATCAGTCCCCACTCGAATCGCGAACGCAACCGCTCTTCGAGCGTTGGGATGTCCTTCGGCGGAGCATCAGAAGTAAAAACGATCTGCTTCTGCGCTTCGTAGAGCGCGTTGAATGTATGGAAGAACTCCTCCTGCGTGCGCTCCTTGCCTGCCAGGAATTGAATGTCATCGAGCAGCAGCGCGTCAGCCGAACGGTAGCGATCCCGGAACGACTGCATCTTGTCGTAGCGAATCGAAGTGATGAGCTCGGTAACAAAAGAATCGGCCGACATGTAGACGACTTTCAGACGCGGACGCGAGTCGCGCATCTGCTGTCCGATCGCCTGGATCAGATGCGTTTTGCCGAGGCCGGCACCGCCGTAGATGAAGAGAGGATTGAATGAGCCGCTGGGATTCTCGGCGATCGAAAGCGAGGCGGCGTAGGCGAGCTGGTTCGAGCTGCCGACCACAAAGGTCGTGAAACGGTACCGCGGATTGAAGATGGAAGTAGGGATCTCGGCGGCCGTCGGCGTGGGGATTGCCGGCAGCTCGTCGATCGTCCCGGCATCAGCGACGAAGTGAAGATTCAGCCGGTCAGGGGCCACTTCGCTGAGGATATGGCGGATCTGCTGGCCGTAGCGGTCCCGGATGGCCTCCACAAACCGCTGTGAGGGAACGCTGACATCGACCGTATCGCCTTTTAGGGCCAAAAAACGGGTCGGAGCGAACCAGGTTACATACTCCGTCCTATCAATATCTTGCTCAAGCCTATCAAGGACCTGCTTCCAGATATTCATCAGACGGGACGATCTAACTTTCTGAAAATCCACAGCTTTTCCACAATTGTGGAAAATCGTTGCCTGTGGAAAACGGGACTGGAGTCTAGCACAAAACAAAAATATGCAACCCTAAAAATCGTCTTGCAACAGGGCACGATCGGAATAGGTCCTGCGGGGCTCACGTTGAGCGGCTTGCTCGCCCGGACCAGGTTTGACGATGCCGCGGGCGGTCACTATACTCACCGCTTTCTTTTCAGAGGGTTAACGAACCATGAAGCGCACTTTCCAGCCGAACAACCGCCGCCGCAAGCGGACGCACGGCTTTCTGGTCCGCATGCGAACCAAGGACGGTCAGGCGGTTCTCTCGCGCCGGCGCCGCAAAGGGCGCAAGCGCCTCGCGGTATAACGGCCGGCTCGCGCTGCCGACGGTGCAATCGCGGTCCGAGGCTCTGCCGAAAGAAAAGAGGCTGGCGAAACGGCGCGAGTTTCTTCGCGTATATGAAACGGGCCTCAAGCTGTTTACCCGGTATTGTGTGGTCTTCTTCGCCCCCAACGAGCTTCCCTTCTCGCGAATGGGAGTGACGGCGACGAAGAAGCTAGGAAAGGCCAACGTCCGGAACCGACTCAAACGATGGACGCGGGAGGTTTACCGCCGGCTGCGAGGACCTCTCGAATTCGACCAGAAAGCCTTGGATCTCGTCATCAACGTCAAGCCTAACGCCGTGGACGCCGACTTTCGCGACTACAGCGGCGATCTTGAACGCTCCTTGCGCAAGATCGCCGCGGGAGAAGCGCGCTGAAGCGCGAACGATGCGCGCCATCGCCGTCGCCCTGCTTCGCGTCTACAAGAGATTCGTGTCGCCGATGCTGCCGCCGATGTGCCGCTTCGAGCCCACCTGCTCGATGTACATGATGGAAGCGATCGAGAAATACGGAATGGTGCGGGGTGGGTGGTTGGGGCTGCGGAGGCTCTCTCGCTGTCACGTGTTCAATCCTGGAGGTTGGGACCCCGTTCCCTGAAATGGAAAAACGAATCTTCATCGCGGTTCTGATTTCGATCGCGTTCCTGTGGTTGTGGGCCGCGGTCGCGCCGAAGCTTTTCCCGAATCTCATCAAGCCAAAAACAAACGTGACCGCGCCCAAGCCTGCCGCCACCGCGACGACCGCGCCGGCGAAGGCTGCCACGACTTCCACGGCACCAGTTCCGGCACCGCCGTCAGCACCGCGGACTGTTGTCCCGGAAGTTCCAGTGGCGCCGGTTTCTGCAGACGCGATCGAATACACGACCGTTGACGTCGACAATTACATTGCCCGTTTTTCGAATCGCGGCGCGGAGTTGGTGTCGTTTCAACTCAAGAACTACAGAACCAAGCCGAAAAACGGCGCTAACGTCGAGCTCGTGAAAGCCCGCGATCTTTCACGAACCGATTTTCCGTTCGCAGTGGCGACGCGCGATGCTGCGCTGACCGACAGCCTGAACAGCGCGCTGTATGCCCTCAACAAGCGCCAAGAAAAAGGCGAGACGGTTCTGGAATACCGCTACGCCGGGAAAGACGGAGTCGCGGCCACCAAGACGTTCCGCCTTTCAAGCGAGTACGTTTTCAACTTCGCGATTGCCATCTCGCCGCCCGTCCCATATCGCGTCGAGATCGGGCCCGGCATCCGCACGCTCGAGCCCGACGAGAAGGACAGTCAGTTCACCATCACCGGCAACGGCGTCGCGCAGCACGATGACGATCTGAAAATCATCCGGCGCGAAAAGGCTCCGTCGCTGGAGACGTGGGATTCGGTGCAGTTCGTCGGCATGGAAGACAACTACTTCCTGGCCGCACTACGGCCCGAAAAAGCCGGCGCGGCGATTCTGCGAGCGATCGATTTCGGCAGCGGCAAGGACAAGCGCCGCGAGCTCTACGCCGGATTGAACGCTGCCCCTGACGGCGTCGTGGCCGGAGTGGCCTTCCTGGGACCGAAAGAGACGCGGCTCCTCGATCGCTACGGCTTCGAGCGCACGCTGCAGTACGGCACGTTCGGCATCATCGCGCGTTTCTTCCTGGTGGTCCTCAACTGGATCAACAAGTGGACCGGCAACTACGGCTGGTCGATCATCGTCCTGACCATCATCATCAAAATTGTGCTCTATCCGCTGCAGCACAAATGGATGATGTCGATGAAGAAGCTGCAGAAAGTGCAGCCAAAGATGGAAGCCATCAAGGCCCGCTATCGCAAGCACAAGAGCGACCCCGAGCAGCGCCAGAAAATGAACCAGGACATGATGAAGCTGTATCAGCAGGAGGGGATCAATCCGGCCGGCGGGTGCGTGCCGATGCTGATCCAGTTCCCGATCTTCGTGGGCTTCTATAATCTGCTGTCGCACGCTATCGAGCTTCGCGGCGCGCCATTTCTTTTGTGGATTCAAGACCTCTCGGCGAAGGATCCGACCTACGTTCTGCCGATCCTCATGACGGCGGCGATGTTCGTGCAGCAGGTCATCACACCCACCACGGCCGATCCGGCTCAGAAGCGGATGTTCATGATCATGCCGATCGTCTTCGGCTGGATCTTCAAAGAGTTTCCGAGCGGGCTGGTCTTGTACTGGCTGGTGCAGAACATCTTGACGATCGTGCAGCAACTGATCATGAATAAATACTGGAAAGAGCACCCCACCGAGCTGCAGACCGCCTGACAGAAGGATCGATCATGTCGCAGCGATTCGAAGGAAAAAATCTGGAAGAGGCCCTCAACGCCGCGGCCCAGACGTTCGGCGTCGAGCGCTATCAACTCACCTACCATGTGCTCCTCGAGAAGCGCGGCTTTCTCGGCGGCATGAAGCGCGTGGTCATCGAGGCGGAGATCAATACCGAAGCGCCGGAACAAGCCCAACCGGCCGCTGCAGCCGAGCGGCCGCGAAGCGAGCGGCAGCGCGGGGGGCGAGGGCGTGGGGAACGTGGGCGCGGGGAGCGCCGCGGGAGCGATCGCCGCGACCGGCCGCGCAAGAACTTCGATCGGCGCGACGAGGTCGACACCACGCCCATCGAGATTCCGGAGCAGGGTCCGGAGTCGGAAATCGCGCAGATGGTTCGCGCGTGGTGCGAGCGGCTGATTTCCCTCTCGAAGCTCAACCTCGAGCTGCGGACGGAAGAGAATGACGCGCAGATCGTCGTCCGGTTGTACGGCCGTGACGCGCGGCGCTTGATCGACGGGCACGGTGAGGTCATCGACGCCATTCAGGTGTTGGCCAACAAAGCGCTCGTTGGGCGGCGGCTCGAAAAAGACATCGAAGTCGACTGCCAGGAGTTCAAGGGGCGCCGCGTCGAGGAGCTGGAGCAGAAGGCCCGCGAAGTCGCCGACCGCGTGCGCCGCGATCATCGCGAACAGCTCCTTCCGGCGATGACGCCAATCGAGCGCCGCATCGTGCATCTCGCGCTGCAGGACGATCAGGAAGTGGCCACGATCTCGCGCGGCGAGGGCTTCTACAAGCGCGTGGCGATCGTCCCGCGCTCCTCGCAGGAGCAGACCTCCGCCAGCTCGTGAGCTCCACGGCGATCGACACGATCGTCGCCCCGGCGACGCCGGTCGGCCGCAGTGCGCTGGCGATCGTCAGAATCGACGGTCCGCTGTCGACCGCCATTCTCTCCGCGCTTGCCGGCGTTGTCCCCGAACCGCGGATTTCCACGCTCGTCCGCCTCGCGCAAGATAGTCAATATATTGACCAATGCATCGCGGTGCGCTACCAGGCCCCGCGTTCGTTCACCGGCAACGATCTGGTCGAGCTCACGCTGCACGGCTCGGCGGTCCTGGTCGAAGAAGTGATTCGCTGCGCCATCAATCTTGGAGCGCGCCTTGCCGAGCCGGGCGAATTCACCGAGCGCGCGGTCCTCAACGGCAAGATGGATCTGGTGCAGGCGGAGTCGATCGGCGATCTGATCAACGCCCGCACATCGCTGCAGGCCAGGCTGTCTCTCGCGAACCTCGAAGGGGCGTTGAGCCGGAAGGCTGCCGCCATTCGCGAGTCGCTGCTGCATGTCATCTCGCGTCTGGAAGCGGCCCTCGACTTTTCGGAGGAAGGATACGAATTCATTTCGCGCGGCGATGCACGCGCGGCGATCGAGCGCGCGATCGCTGATGCCGATGCTCTGATCGAAACTTATCGCCGCGGCCGCGCCACCCGCACCGGTCTCAACGCCGTGATCCTCGGCCGGCCTAACGCCGGAAAGTCGACGCTGCTCAATCGGCTCGTGGGCAGCGATCGCGCAATCGTGACACCCATCCCAGGCACCACGCGCGACATCGTCCGCGAAACGATCGAGATCGGCGGGCTTCCGGTGACTCTCGCGGACACCGCCGGCCTTCGCGCGAGCGACGATGAAGTCGAATCGATCGGGGTGGAGCGGGCGCGGCGGGCGGCGGAGAGCGGAGACCTCATCCTCTATTTGATCGATGCCGCCGCGGGCATGACCGACGAAGATCGGAAGGAGCTCGAGCGCTGGCCGGACGCATGGATCGTCTACACCAAGATCGATCTCGAGCCGGCGCCGGCGAACGCGATGGGGATCTCCGTCGCGGCCGAGCGCGGCGTCGATGACCTGCTGGCGCGGCTCGACGCGCAGGTGCGCGAGCGTTTCGCAGCGCCGGAGGGGAGCCTGGTGAACGAGCGGCAGCGCCAGGCGGTCGCAGAATGTGGCGAAGCGCTCCGCGCTGCGCTGGCATCGATCGATGCCGGCCACGACGAGCAGATCGTGGTGGTGGATCTTTACCGCGCCGCAACAGCGATGGGACTATTGACAGGCGCCATCACGCGCGAAGAGATTTTCGACGAGATCTTCTCAAAATTTTGTATCGGCAAGTGACGCGGCGAGCTATCGGCGAGCCGCGAAGGATCTCCTGATTCGTAGATGAGATTCTTTGCTCCGCTCAGAATGACGTATCGCAGAATAGTGTTCCACGTGGAACCATGACGCGCGCATTCGATGTCATCGTGATCGGCGGCGGCCACGCAGGGGCCGAAGCGGCACGCGCGTGCGCGCGGGGGGGCGTGCGGGTGGGGATGATCACCATGCAGCGCGCGGCCATCGGCCGCATGTCGTGCAATCCTGCAATCGGCGGCCTGGCCAAAGGAAATCTGGTCAAGGAAATCGATGCCCTGGGCGGATTGATGGGCGAGGCCACCGACCGCGCTGCCATCCAATACAAAGTCCTCAATCGATCGAAGGGCCCGGCGGTCCAGGGGCCGCGCGCGCAGTGCGATCGCGATCTCTATGCCCGCGCGGTCCAGGAAATCCTGGGCGCGGAACCCAACCTCGAGATCATCGAAGGATCCGTTTCGCGCATGCGGCCTGGATGGAGCGTGACGCTCGCCGGCGGCGGCGAGCTTCGCGCGCGCGCAGTCGTGGTCACGACCGGGACGTTTCTTCGCGCGCTGATGCATTCCGGTGAAAGGAAGACCGTCGGCGGCCGCTTCGGCGAGCCGTCGTCGGAAACGTTGTCCGATTCTCTGCGCGATCTCGGGTTGCGGCTCGGCCGCCTCAAGACCGGGACGCCGCCGCGCATCGCGAAAGAGTCCGTCGATTTCTCCCGGCTGGAGCCCGCGCCCGGCGATGCCGTTCCGCGTCCGTTCTCGATCTTGACCGATCGCATTCCGCTGCCGCAGGTCCTCTGTCATCTGACGTACACCAGCCAGGCGACTCACGATTTGATTCGCGCCAATCTGCATCGCGCGCCGATGTACTCCGGCCAGATCAAGGCCACCGGCCCGCGATACTGCCCATCCATCGAAGACAAAGTCGTGCGATTCGCGGACAAGCAGCGGCATCAGGTGTTCGTCGAGCCGGAAGGCCTCGAGCATCCATGGCTGTATCTCAACGGAATCTCGACGTCCTTGCCGCCGGACGTCCAGGATGGTGTTGTCCGATTGCTGCCCGGGTTCGAGCACGCCGCGATCGCGCGCTACGGCTACGCGGTGGAGTACGACTTCGTCAATCCCCAGCAGCTCGATCCGACGTTGCAGGTGCGCGGCGCGGAAGGCCTCTTTCTAGCGGGACAAATCAATGGCACTTCCGGTTACGAGGAAGCCGGCGCGCAGGGGCTGATGGCGGGCATCAACGCGCTGCAGCACATTCGCGGCGACGCGCCCGTGGTTCTCCGACGCGATCAGGCCTACAGCGGCGTGATGATCGATGATCTGGTCACGCTCGGCACGGAGGAGCCGTATCGCATGTTTACCTCCCGAGCCGAGCATCGCCTGCTCCTCGGATGCGATTCGGTGTACGAACGGCTTTCGCCGGTCGCTGACCAGCTCGCGATTCTCGACGCAGAGCGGAAGCGACGCATCGAAGGGCGCGTCGGCCGCATGCGCGCCGCAAAAGAGCTGGCGCAAAAGACAACGCTGGCGCAGACAATGCGCCGACCCGACTTTGACATCGCGTCGTACGTCGACAAGGTTCCCGAGTTTGCAGCTCTGACTGAGGAAGAGCGCGAAGGCGTGGTCAGCCAGCTTCGCTATGCCGGATACATCGCGCGTCAGGAGCGCGAGGCAGCCCGCATCGCCCAGGACGAGGAGCTGCGGATTCCGAAGGACATGTCGTTCTCGCTGCCAGGACTGTCGCGCGAGATGGTCGAGAAGCTGACCTTTCTCCGGCCGGCCTCGTTGGGGCAGGCGAGCCGCATTCCGGGAGTGACGCCGGCCGCGATCGCGATCGTGCGGATGCATTTGCGGCGGGGGCACGTCACTCTGAGCCGCAGAGACGGCGAAGAGTCTCCAGTTGCGACGAACATCGCGTCTTGAGATCCTTCGCTGCGCTCAGGATGACGAATCGACTCGACCTCTACAAGACCGAGCTTCTTCGCTGGAACGAGAGCGTGAATCTGATCGGCCCCGAGGCGGCGGCCAACCTCGAGGGGCACGTTGCGGAGGCCCTGCGGGCGGGCGAGATTCTGGAGCCGCGGGGAGAAGTCCTCGATTTCGGGACGGGAGGGGGCCTGCCGGCGATTCCGATGGCGATCATGGCGCCGGAGGCGCGATTTCACCTGGTCGAGGCCGACCAGAAAAAGTGGGCTTTCCTCAAGCACATCGTGCGCGAATGTCGATTGAATTCGGTAGTTTACGGTGATAGGCTCGCGCGCGTCCTGACCCGATTTCCCCACGATTTGCGATTCTCGCTCGTGACCTCCCGAGGCGTGGGCAATCCGGAGGAGTGGCTGCCGAGCCTGGTACCGTTTATGGAGCCCGATGGGCGCGTCGCGCTGTTTCAGGGCACGTCGGACGCCCAATTGCACCATTTTCGGAAACTTGACGCCGTCAAACTCGAGCGCGGATTCCTGGTTACGTTCCACGTGGAACACCCATGACCCGGGTCGTCGCGCTGGCCAATCAGAAGGGCGGCGTCGGCAAGACTACGACCGCCATCAATCTCGGGGCATCGCTGGCCGCGTGCGAGCGCAAGGTGCTCCTCGTCGATCTCGACCCCCAGGCCAACGCCACGTCGGGCCTGGGGTTCTCGAAAAACGAGGGGCAGTCGATGTACCAGGTGATTCTCGACGGGCTCGCCTTGCGGGCAATCGTCCGGCCGACGGAGCTGCCGTCTCTGTTCATTGCGCCTTCTTCCGTCGATCTCGTCGGCGCGGAAGTCGAGCTGAGCGACGCCGACCGCCGCGAATTTCGCGTCCAAGGGGCCATCGAAGCGGCGAAAGGGGAGTTCGACTACATCCTCATCGATTCTCCGCCGTCGCTCGGCCTGCTCACGATCAATGGCCTGACCGCTGCCGATTCGGTCCTGGTGCCGATGCAATGCGAATACTTCGCGATGGAGGGCGTCTCGCAACTGCTGACCACCATCGAGCGCGTTCGCGATTCGCTCAATCCGGAGCTCGAGATCGAAGGTATCGCGCTGACGATGTACGACGACCGCATGAACCTGGCGCGGCAGGTGGCGCAGGAGGTGCGAGGGCATTTCGGCGATAAGGTCTATCGCACGGTGATTCCCCGAAATGTCCGCCTCGGCGAGGCTCCCTCTTTCGGCAAACCGATTATCCTGTACGACATCCGCTCGCGCGGCAGCGAGGCTTACGTCAGTCTCGCGAAAGAATTCATCGAGCGCGCGGAGAATGTCAGAGCATGAATCAAAAGAAAGTTCTCGGCCGCGGCCTCGGCGCTCTCATTCCACAGAGGAGCGACGTCGCGAGCGCCGGAGCGCTCGCGCAGATTCCGCTCGATCGCATCGCTGCCAACCCGTACCAGCCACGCAAGGCGTTCGATGAGAAATCGATCGATGAACTGACGCGCAGCGTGCGCGAGCACGGCATCGTGCAGCCGCTGGTCGTGTCGCGGACATCCGACAATCGCTATCGATTGATCGCGGGCGAGCGGCGCTTTCGGGCGGCGCTGAAGGCCGGGCTGCAAAGCGTGCCAGCCGTAATTAAGGACCTCCATCAAGAAAGCGACGCGCTTCAGATTGCGCTGATCGAAAACATCCAGCGCGAAGATCTGAATCCGATCGAAGAGGCTAACGCCTATCACCAGCTTCACGACGACTTCGGATTGACGCAGGATGAAATCTCGCGGCGCGTCGGCAAAGAGCGATCAACGGTCGCGAATTTTCTCCGCCTTTTGAAATTGCCGGAGCCGGTGAAACAACTGCTGGCCTCAGGACAGCTTTCGATGGGACACGCGCGTGCACTGCTGTCGCTCGATTCGGCGAAGAAGCAACAGCAACTCGCCGATCGGGTTGTGCGCAGCAGTCTGAATGTCCGGCAGACTGAGGTGCTGGCGGCGGGCACGACGAAGAAAGCGAAACGCGAGAAGCCGAAGGACGTCTTCACGCGCGATGCCGAAGAAAAATTAACCAGGCTGCTACGGACTAAAGTCGACATTGATCGCCGGCGACGCGGAGGGGTGATTCACATTCGTTTCGCAAGCGAGGATGATCTGATGCGCATTTTTGATGATTTGACCGGGAGGCGACGATGAAGGGCAAAGGCAACGGAGAACTCAACGGCTTTCTCGACAGCGGTGCATCGTTCAAAGGGGAGCTCGAATTCGAAGACACGATGCGCATCGACGGTCGTTTCAACGGCAAGATCGTGTCGAAGAACGAGCTGATCGTCGGCGAGAGCGCCACCATCGAGGGCGACATCCATGTCGGGCGCATCGCCATCAGCGGAACGGTGATCGGCAAGATCATCGCGACGCAGCGCGTGGAGATTCACCGCAATGGAAAGGTCTACAGTGACATCGACACGCCGGCGCTGGTGATCGAAGAGGGCGCAATCTTCCAGGGCAACTGCGTGATGGGCGACCGGAAAGGCGCGAGCGTCACGAACATCGCCGCCAAGGCATGAAGCTGACAGCAGCGCTCTTCTTCATCGCAGCGACAGCGGTTGCCGCTCCGCCTGTCGCGCTCGAGGATCTCCTCAGCCCGCCGTTTCCGTCGCAACTGATGGCGGCTCCCTCCGGAAACCGTGTGGCGTGGCTGGCGAACGCCGAGGGCGCGCGGAACATCTGGATCGCCGAAGCTCCCGATTTCCAGGCGCGGCAGTTGACGTCATACGCCGGCGACAGCGGCATCGAAATCGGCGAAGCGTCTTTCACTCCCGATGGGCAATCGATCGTGTTCACGCGCGGCGGGGATCTCGACACCAACGGCGAGAACACCAATCCCACTCACGAACCCGAGACGCCGGAGCAGGCAGTATGGATCGTGTCGGTGCGCGACGGAGCGACACGCAAGATCGCGGAGGGAAATTCGCCGGAAGTCTCGCCGCGCGGCGATCGCGTCGCTTTTGTGGCGAAGCGACAACTTTGGCTCGCGCCGCTCGATGGATCTGCGAAACCGGAAACGGCGATTGCTGCCGCCGGAACTCGGCACTCGCTGCGATGGTCACCGGATGGAACGCGGCTCGCGTTCGTTGCATCGCGCAAGGAGCACAGCTTCATCGGCATTTACGACACGTCGACGAAAACGATTCGCTACCTCGATGCCGGCGTGGATCGTGACAGTTTTCCGGTCTGGTCGCCCGACGGAAAACGCGTGGCATTCGTGCGCGTTCCAAGCCGTCAGGAAATTCTGGCCTTCGCCCCGAACCGCATCGGGCCGCCATGGTCCATTCGCGTCGCCGACGCAGAAACCGGAGCGGGCCGCGAGATCTGGCGTGCGAGCGCCGGAACGGGAAGCGTCTATCGCGGCGTGGTCGCCAACGATCAACTGATCTGGGGCGCCGGCGATCGCATCGTCTTTCCGTGGGAGAAAGATGGCTGGACGCATCTGTACTCGGTATCCGCCGGTGGCGGACCTGCGCAACTTCTGACGCCAGGAAATTTTGAGGTCGAGTACGTTTCTGCGTCGCCCGATCGACGCGAAGTCATCTACAACTCCAATCAGAACGACATCGACCGGCGGCACATCTGGCGCGTCGGGGTGAGCGGAGGGGCGCCCGTGGCACTCACAAACGGGCAGACGATCGAATGGTTGCCGCGCTTTGTCGGCACAACCGGGATCGCATTCATCCGCTCCGACGCGCGGATGCCGCCGCGTCCGATGATCGCGATCGGGAATGCTGCGCCGCGCGAGATGACCGTGATCCCGCCGCGATTTTCCGCCGCGCAGCTCGTCGAACCGCAGCAGGTCATCTTCGCCGCAGCGGATGGGATGAAGATTCACGGACAACTCTTCCTGCCCGCTGCCTCGCGCGAAAAACATCCGGCCGCCGTTTTCTTTCATGGCGGTTCGCGGCGTCAGATGCTGCTGGGCTGGCACTACAACTATTACTACCGCAACGCGTACGCCATGAATCAGTACCTCGCCAGCCGCGGGTACGTCGTCCTGTCCGTGAATTATCGAAGTGGAATCGGATACGGAATGGAGTTTCGGGAAGCCGAAAACTACGGCACGCGCGGCGCGAGCGAAGTGAACGACGCCATCGGCGCCGCGCTGTATCTCCGCAGCCGTCCGGAAGTGGATCCCGATCGCATCGGCGCGTGGGGCGGCTCCTACGGTGGATACCTGACAGCATTCGCGCTCGCGAAGGCATCGAACCTCTACGCCGCCGGCGTCGACCTGCACGGCGTGCACGATTGGAATAACGAGATCAAAGTGTGGGAGCCGACCTACGATCCGGCTGCCCACGAGGCCATGGCGCGGCTGGCGTGGCAATCGTCACCGCTGGCCTACGTCGACACATGGCGTTCGCCAGTGCTGCTCATTCAAGGGGATGACGATCGCAATGTGTCGTTCACGGAGACCATCCACCTCGCCGAGGCTCTCCGAAAGAAAAACGTCGACGTCGAGATGATCGTCTTTCCGGACGAGGTGCACGATTTCCTGCTGCATCGCGATTGGATGGCCGCCTATCACGCAGCCTCCGACTTCTTCGATCGGCGGCTCAGCGCCCGGGAATCTGGAACCACGTCGGGCACAACGCCCACGCGCCCCAGATCGCAGCGCTGATTCCGGCGAGCCAAAGGAAGGTCACCGCCACGCGTTCGCCGACCGGCACGGAATGCTCGAGGACGAATGTGCCGGCGGCGTAGTCGCCGAGCCGCCGCCGCCCGCGCGAGAACGCGGCGACGAAGAAGCCGATGATGTAGAACGGAAGCGCGTCGAGCAGGCGAAAGGCATTCCGAATGGCGGAGGATCCGAGGCCCGGGACCGTTCCATCCTGACGCGTGACGCGAACTCCGACGATCGCTTTTCCCATCGTGGCGCCGAACGCCCCCTCCTGCAGCCAGTGATAGACGAATGCCACCAGCAACGTCACGGCGGCGCCGATCACGACGAGAGTCCACACCGATTTGTTTTCCAGGATGTGCGGCCAGCGCCAGAAAACCGCCGCGGCGATGACCAGAAGAAGAGCGCTGATGAAAACGCTGTCGAGAATCAACGCAATCAGCCGGTCGCCGAGCCGCGCCGTGATCGGTCCGGCAGCCGTAGCCTTGCTGGCGCGATTCGGTCCGGTTCGGGGGCGATTGGATTGTGGGGAAAGATCAACCAGGAGAGATGACGGCAATTTCTTGCCGCAGACGAAGCATTCGACCTGCCCGTCATCATTTTTCACGCCGCAAGCTGGGCAGTACATGCGTCCTCGATGGTTAAGCGCGGCATATTATGCCGTTACGCCGCCCAAAAATGTGAATCCGATCACATCCAGCCGCGCATCCGCGCGATGAGCACGATTGCTTCGGGGATGGTGTACTCATCCTCCGGCCCGAGGGCGTCCTCCCATTGCAGATCCCACGCTGCCGTCTGGCGCTCCGCGTCGGTTGCTGCCGTGAAATTCAGCTCGCAGACGTCGCCGAGGTAACGGTGGCCGTCGCGGAGGGGGAGGCCGAATGTGCGGCACACCAGCGGCCGGTTCTCGTAGACCATGCACTCGCCGGAGTCATTGAGATTCGGGCAGGGCGTTGAAGAGGTTCGATCGAAGAATTTCCCTTTTTCGGCGGGTGAGCACTCACGCAGGTTCGGATGTCGGGAGCTTTCCATGATCTCCGCCGCGCGCCGTACGATCTTCTTTCGTCGCATGGGATGGAGCTTCGACAGGCCATCGGCCAGAATGGGAATGTCTGCGGAGCTAATTTCGAAGAGCCCATAGCAGCAAAGCGAGCAGCCGCGTCCGCACTGCAGATTCTGCGGCTGGCTCACCATGATGGAGCGGAAGAATGCGTCCGCTTGTGCCAGGATTCGTTTGTAAGTCATCTTTACGATATGGTAAAAAGCGGCGGCCTCGGGAAAAGCGAACAGTCGGCCTGCCGCAGCAGTTCCCGGTCCCAGACAATTTATGCAAATCAACCTGATGCCCGATCTCTCTCTGCTCGCGGTGATGGTGATTTTCATCCTCGAATACATCGTCGTCAGCCGCTACTTCCTCAGGCCGATCAATGAGGTCCTGGAGTCGCGCGAAGCAGAGGCCAAAGCTGCTCAGGAGACCTACGAGCAATCGCTTGGACGTTTCAACGAGGGCACCAATCTGATCGAGCAGAAGATTCACGAAGCCAAGCGCGAGGCCGCCCAGTTGCGCGACAAGTTTCGCGCGGAGGCGGGCTCGCATCGGGCGTCGCTTGTCGAACGCACGACGAGCGAGGCCAAGAAGCTGGTCTCCGAGGCGGAAGAGCGCCTGAAGCGCGATGTCAAAGAAGTGCGGGAGAAAATCGTGCGCGATGCCGAGTCGCTCGCACGCCTCGCGGCCGAGCGCATCCTCGGGAGGCCGCTGTGAGGGTGACGATCGTTGCGTTGTTGGTCGTGCTCGTCGCGGCGATGGCGATCGCACAAAAGCCGCAGCCGCTGCCGCCTAACGCGGTTGCGCACGGGTCCGAAAAAGTCGGGGCCGAAGCCGCGCATCCGGGCGAGGACGTCGGTGGGCCGCACGAAGGTCCGAAGTTCCTCGGGCTTCCGTCGTGGATATGGAAGCTGGCCAACATGATCGCGTTCATCGCTTTTCTCGGATGGCTGATCGGCGGACCGGTGAAACGCGCGCTGGCGGCACGTCACGATGAGATCCATAAAGAGGCGCAGGAAGCGCGCGAGCGCCGCGCGAAAGCGGATCAGTTGGCCGCCGACATTCAGGCCCGCCTGTCGCACCTGGAAGAAGAAGTTCGACAGATTCGCGAGCGAGCGAAAGCGGAGGGCGAGCGCCAGAAACAGGAGTTGATCGCGGCCGCCGAGGCCGAAGCGCAGAAAATTCTGCAGAGCGCGCGGGGAGAGGTCGACAATCGCCTCAAGCGCGCCCGTCATGAGTTGACGGAATATGCCGGCCAACTGGCCAGCGAGCGCGCGGAGCAGCTCCTGCGTGAGAAGACCACCGACGCCGATCGCCAGAAGCTCTTCCGCGAAAGCCTCCATGAAGTCGAGGAGGCGAAGTCGTGATTCGCCGCTTCGCACGCCCGTATGCGCGGGCGATCATGGACGTGGTGCAATCGCCGGAGAAGGCGAATGCGCTGCGGTTCGAGCTGGCGCGGTTCGACGACGTCCGAAAATCTTCAACAGATCTTCAGGAGCTCTACGCCAATCCGGGCATCGAGCACGATCAGAAATTAAAGATCACACAGACGGTCGCCAAGCGCCTGGGCCTCTCGGACATGGCCGTCAAGATCCTCGACGTCATGACGCGCAACCAGCGCATGAACGATCTCGATGCGATTGTGGACGCGCTCGCGACGATGGTCCGTGAGGCGCTCAACACTGTGGCCGTCGAAGTCCGTTCGGCGCATCGCCTCAACGAACAGGAGCAGGCCGAGCTTCGCCGCACGCTGGAGAAGAAAGTCGGACGCAAAGTCGAGCTGAGCATCACGATCGACGAAGAGCTCATCGGCGGATTCGTGGCCAGAATCGGAAGCGAGGTCTTCGACACCTCCATCGTTGGAAAGATAGATAGATTTCGTGAGTCATTAATATGAGGAACTATGGCAACTGATTTGAAGGCTGAAGAAATCACAGAGATTATTCGGCAGCAATTAAGCGGGATCGGGAAGGGCGTCGACGTCGCCGAGGTCGGCACTGTCATCTCTGTCGGCGACGGCATCGCGCGCGTGTACGGCCTCGATCGCGTCATGGCGGGCGAGCTGGTGCAGTTTCCTCATGACGTCGTCGGTCTGGCGCTCAACCTCGAAGAGGACAACGTCGGCGTCGTGCTCCTCGGCGAGTACCAGTTGATCAAGGAAGGCGACGAGGTTCGCCGCACCGGAAAGATCATGTCCGTGCCGGTCGGTCCAAATGTGGTCGGCCGGGTCGTCAATCCGCTCGGTGTACCGATCGACGGCAAAGGGCCGATTCAGGCAGCGGAGTATTACGGAATCGAGCGCATCGCGCCGGGCGTCGTCGATCGCAAGCCGGTGAAGGAGCCGCTGCAGACCGGACTGAAAGCGATCGACTCGATGATCCCGATCGGCCGAGGGCAGCGCGAGCTGATCATCGGCGACCGCCAGACCGGCAAGACTGCCATCGCGGTCGACACGATCATCAATCAGAAGGGGCAGGGCGTCATCTGCATCTATGTGGCGATCGGCCAGAAAAAATCGACGGTGGCGCAAGTGGTCAAGACGCTCGAGGATTACGGCGCGATGGATCACACCATCATCGTCAGCGCCTCGGCTTCCGAGCCCGCGCCGCTGCAATACCTCGCGCCGTACGGCGGCTGCGCGATGGGCGAGTACTTCCTTTACAACAAGCAGCACGCGCTCTGCATCTACGACGATCTCTCCAAGCACGCGCAGGCCTATCGCGAGATTTCGCTGCTGCTCCGCCGCCCGCCCGGCCGCGAAGCTTATCCGGGCGACGTGTTCTACCTTCATTCGCGGCTCCTCGAGCGAGCCGCAAAACTCAATGACGAAAAGGGCGGCGGATCGCTGACCGCGTTGCCCGTGATCGAAACGCAAGCCGGCGACGTTTCGGCGTACATCCCCACCAACGTCATCTCGATCACCGATGGCCAGATCTATCTCGAGACCGATCTGTTTCACTCGGGCGTGCGCCCGGCGGTCAACGTCGGCATCTCGGTCTCCCGCGTCGGAGGATCAGCGCAGATCCGAACAATGCGGGCCATCGCCGGCACGCTGCGGCTCGACCTCGCGCAGTACCGCGAGCTGGCGGCCTTCGCGCAATTCGGCTCCGACCTCGACAAAGTCACGCAGGCGCAGCTCAATCGCGGCCGCCGTTTGGTGGAGATTCTCAAGCAGGGGCAGTATCAGCCGATGCGCATCGGATTGCAGGTCATGTCGGTGTTCGCCGGCACGCAGGGATTCCTCGACAATCTGCAGGTGGAAGCGATTCGTCCGTTCGAAGCCGCGATGCATCAGTGGCTGCTGGACGATCGCAAAGATCTCATCGAGCGCATCGAAAAGGCCTCGAAGTTCGATGACGCGCTCTCGAACGAGATGAAGGCCGCGTTGACCGAGTTCAAGAAAGAGTATGTGAAAGACCGCGCGGACGTCGTGGCTGCGTAATGGCGAACACCATCGACATCCGCCGCCGGATCCGCAGCGTGAAGAACACGCAGCAGATCACCAAAGCCATGAAGATGGTGGCGGCGGCCAAGCTGCGGCGCGCCCAGGAGCGCATTTTCGCCGCCCGGCCTTACGCCGCGGCGCTGCGCCAGGTGCTGACATCGATCGCCACGCGCGTCGAGTCACTCGAACACGCGCTGCTGCATGCGCGCGAAGAGCACAACGTACTGTTGCTGGTCGTCACAGCCGACAAGGGTCTATGCGGCGCGTTCAACTCGAACGTCATCCGCGCGGCCATGAACGCCATTCACGAACACAAGTGGGACTCGGTTGAGCTCCTGCCAATCGGCCGCAAGGCGAACGATTTTTTCCGCCGGCGAACGATTCCGATCCGCCGCGAAGCTACCCATGTCTTTCAGGCTCTCTCGATCGGCGTCGCTCAGGAAATCGCAAAGACGCTCATTGGGGATTTCGTCAGCGAGAAGGTCGACGCCGTCTACGTGGTGTACAACGAATTCAAGTCGATCATCGCGCAGCGCGTGCATGTCGAGCGCCTGCTCCCGATCGAGCGCGCGTGGGATGAAGTCGGAACCGAAGTGGACTATCTCTACGAGCCAAGCCCACTTCAGATCCTGAGCGAGCTGCTGCCGAAGCACATCGAATTTCAGCTTTACCGCATTCTGCTCGAGTCGGCGGCTGCCGAACAGGGCGCGCGCATGACCGCGATGGAGGCGGCCACCAAGAATGCATCCGACATGATTGAACATCTGACGTTGACGTACAACCGCATCCGGCAGGCGTCGATTACCAAAGAGATCATTGAGATCGTGAGCGGCGCGACCGCCCAGGAAGGCTAGTTCATGGCTGAGCAAAAAAGAGGGAAAGTGATTCAAATCATCGGCCCGGCACTCGATATCGAATTCGAGGAAGGACACCTTCCCGCGATCTACAACGCCATCCGCATCGTGGACAAGGGCGAGCTGGGGAAGATACCGATCGACGTAGTGGCCGAGGTGGCCAATCACATCGGCGAAAACCAGGTGCGATGCATCGCCATGAAGCCGACCGACGGCATGGTCCGCGGCATGAAGGCCATCGACCTCGGTGAGGCGATCTCCGTTCCTGTCGGCGAGCAGACGCTGGGCCGGATCCTCAATGTCCTGGGCGAGCCGGTCGACAACAAGGGTCCGGTCAACGCGAAGGAGCGCTGGCCGATTCATCGCAATCCTCCGACGTTCGAAGAGCAGTCGACCGAAATCGAGATGTTCGAGACAGGCATCAAGGTCATCGACCTTCTCGAGCCCTACACCAAAGGCGGCAAGACCGGTCTGTTCGGCGGCGCCGGCGTTGGCAAGACCGTGCTGATTCAGGAGCTGATCAACAACGTCGCGAAGGCGCACGGCGGCTATTCGGTTTTCGCCGGCGTCGGCGAGCGCACGCGCGAGGGGAACGATCTGTGGCTCGAATTCGCCGAGAGCGGCGTCATCGTGCCGGGCGACCCATCGAAATCGAAAGCATCCTTGATCTACGGTCAGATGACCGAGCCGCCGGGCGCGCGCCTGCGCGTCGGCCTGACAGGCCTAACAGTGGCCGAATACTTCCGCGACGCCGAAGGCCGCGACGTGCTGCTATTCATCGACAACATCTTCCGATTCACGCAGGCGGGTTCCGAGGTGTCGGCGCTGCTCGGGCGGATGCCGAGCGCAGTCGGATACCAGCCCAACCTGGCGACCGAAATGGGCGAGCTGCAGGAGCGGATCACGTCGACCAAACGTGGCTCGATCACCTCGGTGCAGGCGATCTACGTTCCGGCAGACGACCTCACCGATCCTGCGCCGGCGGCCGCCTTCGCCCACCTCGATGCCACCACCGTTCTCTCGCGTCAGATCGCGGAGCTCGGCATCTATCCGGCGGTCGATCCGCTGGCATCGACATCGCGCATTCTCGATCCGCGCATCGTCGGCGACGATCACTACAACGCCGCCCGCGCCGTGCAGGCGGTGCTGCAGAAGTACAAAGACCTCCAGGACATCATCGCCATCCTCGGAATCGATGAGCTGTCGGAAGAAGACAAGATCGTCGTCGGCCGCGCGCGGCGCATTCAGCGTTTTCTCTCGCAACCTTTCCACGTGGCGCAGCAGTTCACGGGCCTGGAAGGGAAATACGTCAAGATCGCCGACACGATCCGCGCCTTCAAAGAAATCGTGGAAGGCAAGCACGACGAGCTGCCGGAACAGGCGTTCTACAACGTCGGCACGATCGAAGAAGCTGTCGCAAAAGCCGAGCAGATTCAAAAGCAGGCGGCGTAATCGATGGCTGAGCTACCGACCAGCTTTCACCTCACGGTGGTCACGCGCGAGCGCAAGATCCTCGAGACCGACGCGGTGGAGCTGGTCTTGCCCGCGTATGACGGCGAGATCGGCGTACTTCCTGGACACACGCCGCTGCTGACGCTCTTGAGCGTGGGCATCATGCGCTACCGCACGGACGGACAATCGCAGAGCCTGGTCCTGTCATGGGGCTTCGCCGAGATTCTCCCGGAGCGCGTGATCGTGATGGCGGAGACTGCCCGCCTGCCGCAGGAGATCGATGCTGCGCTCGCCGAGTCGGATCGAGAAAAGCTGGAACGTGAGCTGGCCGATCTCTCGTCGCACGATCCACAGTTCGCCATCGTCGAGGGAAAGCTGGAAGAATCGGTGGCCATGATCAACGTCCATCGCGGCATGTGACAATGCGCGTATGGAACCGTGGCTCGAGGCTTTCGCGCGCGCGAATTTCCTGCGCAGCGCCGACACCGCGCACGATCTCAAGACGCCGCTGAACGTCGCCGTCCTCAACCTCGAGCTTTTGCGGATGCGGCTCGCAAAGATTGCGGACGCCAGCAAAGACGAGAAGATCTCGGGCTACGCGGCTGCGATCGAAACCGAGCTGCGCCGTATGGCGAAGATTTTCGACGCCTTTTTTCTGCTGTCGACCCCTCCGAAAGCCGAGGGAAGCCCGGCGCCCGTCGAAATCGTCGCAATCTGTAAAGAGCTCGGATTCGATTTGCCGATCAGCCCGCCGGTGATCGTCCGTGCTCACGAGTCCAGAATTCGGCAGGGCCTGAAGATGTTCTTTGAGGGCGCGTCTAAAGTATTCAACCCAAAAACAAGTAGGCACTCGGCTGAGCACGAAGCCGGTTGGTTGCACATTTCGATGAGCGGTCAATTACATTCCGCAGATTTCGACATCTCCAAAATCTTCAAGTTCTACTACACGGACTCGGACGGCAATCCCGATCTGTCCCTCGCCACCGCCCGGCTGATCGTGGAGACGTACGGTGGACGGCTGGACGCCGCGCAGGAACATGATAAGGTGGAGCTACGGTTCTCATTACCCTTAGGTGATCAATGAAACGCGTTCTGATCGTTGACGATGATCGCGCGACCAGTGCCGGTATGGCCGACGTCGTCGAAGAGTGGGGTTACGAAGTGGAGGCCGCCGACACGGTCAAGGCCGGGTGGGCGGCGGTTTCGAAGCTCGTCCCCGACGTGGCCATCGTCGATCTGAAGCTCCCCGACGGCACGGGCCTCGATCTGTTGCACCGCATCAAAGAGACCTATCCCGATGTCTCCGTGATCATCCTCACCGGCCACGCCACAGTCGATTCGGCCGTGAAGGCGTTAAAGGTGGGCGCCGAGGACTATGTGACCAAGCCAGTGGACCTGCCGAGGCTGCAGGTCATCCTGAAGAGCATCGAAGACAAGCAGATGATGAAGCAGGAGATCCTGGAGCTCCGCCGTCAATTGCAGAAGATGGGCGCGCTCGGCCACCTGGTCGGCAAATCGCCTCGCATGCAGCGGCTGTTCGAGGAGATCGAGATGGTCGCGAATACCGACGCCAACGTGTTCATCGTGGGCGAATCGGGATCGGGCAAAGAAGTTGTCGCGAACACCATCCACTCGCTTTCGCGCCGCCGCGTGAAGCCGTTCGTAGCCTTCAACTGCGGCGCGATTTCGCCGACCCTGATCGAATCCGAAATCTTCGGGCACGAGAAGGGGGCCTTCACGAACGCCATCAAGCGCCGCGAAGGCTACTTCGAGCTCGCCAAGGGCGGCACGGTGTTTCTCGATGAAATCACCGAAATGCCGATCGAGCTGCAGGTCAAGCTGCTGCGCGTGCTGGAAGAAGGGAAGTTCCGGCGCGTCGGCGGCAACGAGGAGATCAACATCGACGCGCGCATCATCGCGGCTTCGAATCGCGATCCGCAGAAGGCTATTGCAGACGGCAAGCTCCGCGAAGATCTGTACTACCGCCTGAACGTTTTCCCGATCGAAGTGCCGCCATTGCGCGAGCGGCTGGAGGACATCCCGCTCTTCTCGCATTTCTTCCTGCAGAAGCTGAACGAGACCGAAGAGAAGAAAGTCGAGAACATCGAACCCGACTTCATCGAGGCCTTGCAAGCCTACGAGTGGCCGGGCAATGTTCGCGAATTGCGCAACGTGATCAATCGCGCCTTCATCATGGCCCGCACGGACTCGCTGACCGTCGAATGTCTCCCCGACAAGCTCCTCGGATCGCGCCGGCGCCGCAACAAGAACGCGGTCAACATTCCGCTCGGCCAGCCGATGGAAGAAGTGGAGCGCATCGTCATCGAGGAAACGCTCAACATGACCGACGGCGATCGCCGGAAGACCGCCGAGATTCTCGGCATCTCGTACAAGACGCTCTACAACAAGACCAAGAAGTACAAGGCGGCTGGCGGCGCCGACGAAGACGACGAGGAGTAGTTCGAGCACCTGGGAAGAGCTCGCCCATCGCGAGCCCTACTTCGCGGTTCTCACCGACGAGCGATATCTCACCGCACGCATGTCGCCGGAAACCCGGCAGGAGTTCTTCGACAGCGGCGGCGCGGACATCGATCATCTCTTCGAACTCATCGGCGACTTTGCGCCCACGGACGCGCTCGATTTCGGCTGCGGCGTTGGCCGTCTAACACTCGCCCTGGCGAAGCGCGCGCGAAGCGTGGTTGCGGTCGATATTGCACCGAAGATGCTGGCCCATGCGCGGAAAAATGCGGAGGAGGCGGCGATCACGAATGTCGAATTCCACGCCGACATCCCTGACCAGAAATTCGATCTGATCGTTTCGCTGATCGTTTTTCAGCATGTGCCGGTTGCTCGCGGCATGCAGATTCTGCGATCGCTGCTCGAGCGCCTTCGGCCGGGGGGAGTGGCGGCGCTGCACTTCATGTTGCGGCGGCCGGGCGGGCGGGTGAGGCGGGTGCTGCGGCCGCTGCGCGCGCGCATCCCACTGCTGCATCGCATCGCCTCGCGGCTGGAGGGCGATCGGCGCGCCCTTCCATACATGCAAATGAATGAGTACGACCTGGCCGCAATTCGCGGTGAAATCTATCGCGCCGGCTGCGGCGAACCGCGCCTGGAGCCGACCGATCACGGCGGAATGGAAGGCGTGATCGTGATCAGTCGAAAAGAGACCTAAGGAATTTTGCGATCGACCGCCCCCGTTCGGGCGTCCGCAATGGCCAAGAATCTCGTCATCGTCGAGTCTCCCGCGAAAGCGAAGACGATCAACAAGTTCATGGGGAAGGACTACGTCGTCAAGGCGTCGGTAGGCCATGTGCGCGATCTTCCCAAAAGCGAGCTTGGCGTCGACGAGAAAACCTTTGAGCCGACATACGAAGTTCTCGAAGGTAAAGAGAAGGTCGTCAGCGAGCTGAAAGCGGCCGCCAAGAAGGCCGAGGCCGTCTACATCGCGTCCGACCCTGACCGTGAAGGCGAAGCCATTGGCTGGCATGTCATGCACCTCCTCGGCGGCGACGCCACAAAAGTGCGCCGCATCCTCTTCCACGAAATCACGAAGAACGCCGTGCGGAAGGCCATCGAGCATCCGACCGAGATCGACATGAACAAGGTCAACGCGCAGCAGGCGCGGCGCGTTCTCGACCGGCTGGTGGGATACAAGCTCTCGCCCCTGCTGTGGGACAAGGTGCGCCGAGGGCTGAGCGCGGGCCGCGTGCAGTCGGTGGCGATGAAGATGATCGTCGACCGCGAAGACGAGATCAAAAAGTTCATCCCCCAGGAGTACTGGACCTTCGCCGCGAAACTCGAAGCGGGCAATCCTCCGCCGTTCATCGCCAAGCTCAATAAAGTCGAGGGCAAAAAGGCGGAAGTCGGAAACGAGCAGGACGCGCGAAAAATCGAGTCGGCTCTCAAGAGCGGCCCGTTTGTCGTCGACACGATCACTCGCAAGGAGAAGAAGAGTTCGGCCGCGCCACCCTTCATCACGTCGACACTGCAGCGAACGGCTTACAACCGCTTCAAGTATCCGGTGAAGCGGACCATGCAGATTGCGCAGAAGCTCTACGAGGGGAAAGAGCTCGGCCCAAGCGGCTTCGCGGGCCTGATCACCTACATGCGCACCGACTCGGTCCGCATCAGCAACGAGGCCCTCGATGAAGTGAGACAATATATCGTCACTAGATATGGTGCAGATATATTGCCCGAGACCCCGAACTTCTATCGCGTGAAGAAATCAGCGCAGGCGCAGGAAGCCCACGAAGCGATCCGCCCCACGTCGCTGGAATTCGACCCCGAGAAGATCAAGGACTTCCTGACCCGCGAGGAATACAACATTTACAAGTTGATCTGGGATCGATTCGTCGCATCGCAGATGAAGCCGGCCCTCTTCGACGTCACCGATGTCGATATTCAGAACGGCCCGTACACGCTGCGCGCATCGGGCGAAGTGTTGAAGTTTCCCGGCTTCCTTTCGATCTTCCGGGAGGAAGCGGAGGAGGATGAGGAAGAGAAGCCGGAGAATGAGCGCGCATTGCCGGCGATGAACGAAGGCGACAGCCTGGCGCTGCTCGAGCTGGACACGAAACAGAATTTCACGCAGCCGCCGCCTCGCTTCACCGAAGCGACGCTCGTGAAGGCCCTGGAAGACAACGGAATCGGCCGCCCGTCGACGTACGGCCAGATCATGACCACCATCCAGGCGCGCGACTACACGTACAAGCACGATGGAAAGTTCCACCCGACCCAGCTCGGCATCCTGGTGACGAACCTGCTGCGCCAGTCCTTCGGCGACATCATCGACGAGACCTACACCGCGCGGCTGGAGGAAGAGCTCGACGAGATCGAAGACGGCAAGATGGTGTGGACCGATCTGATGCGGGAGTTCGCCACCAAGTTCAAGAAGGATCTCAAGCGCGCCGAAAAAGAGATGCAGCAGATCAAAGGCGAAGGCATCGTCACCGACGAATTCTGCGAGAACTGCGGCTCGCCGATGGTCATCAAGTTCGGCCGCTTCGGCGAGTTCATGGCGTGCTCGAACTATCCGGAGTGCAAGACCACCAAGGAAATCGCGAAGGGCGACGCTGCGGAAGCGGGCGACGACACGATCATCTGCGAAAAGTGCGGCAAGCCGATGACGCTCAAGCGCTCGCGCTTCGGTCAATTCTTCGCTTGCACCGGTTACCCCGATTGCCGCAACACGAAGGATCCGCGCCTGCTCAAAGCAGGGTTGCCGACAGAGCCGCAACCGCCGTGCGAGTTGTGCGGCAAAGAGATGGTGATGAAGAGCGGCCGCTACGGTCCGTTCTACAGTTGCTCGGGGTATCCCGACTGCCGCAACATCCGCAAGATCGGCGGCGGCATGCGTGTTCCGCCGAAGCCCACCGGCGTTAAGTGCCCGCAATGCGGCGAAGGAGAGTTGGTCGAGCGCCGCTCGCGCCGCGGAATTTTCTACTCCTGCAATCGCTACCCGAAATGCGAATTCGCGGTCAATGCCCGCCCGGTCCCCCGCCCCTGTCCGAAGTGCGGCGCGCCGTACCTGCTGGAAAAGCAGACCAAGCGCGAAGGACACATCGAGTTCTGCAATAACCCCGATTGCGGATACCGCGTCCCGATCAAAGCCGATTCAGAAACTGCAGCACCGGTAGCGTGATCCGAACTACTGGGTTTTGAAGTTCGGGTCCGCGACCTCGCCTGGCGGAAGTGGCGCGAGGTTCTGCACTTCGAGCGCACCTTGCTCTTTCGCCATCATGGTCATCTTGCCGCCGCCCTTCCAGAATCCGGGGACGATGTCGACGCGGAAGTAAATCGCGTCGCCAGGCTTCAGATCGACCTCGGCCCCCGACTTCTTGTCGTCCATCTGAAATTTGTAGTGGCCGGGCTTGAAGTTGCCGACCCACACCGTTCCGTTCTTCACGTTGATCAAGTCGTGGCCGTCGAGCATGACGGTCGGCCGCAGCGCGAAGCCGACAAATTCTTTCGTCCTGTAAATATAGACCCTGGCTGCGTTTGGATCATTCGGCGGTGCCGCACTGGCCGCAGCGGTGGGCGTGGTGGTGGTCGAGGACGGCGTGGTTGCCGGCGGTGGGGAGCTGGAACATCCGTTGAGAATGAGAACCAGAAGGATCGATGTCAGAGCAAATGCGGAGCAACGTCGCATGCGAGGCCTCCTTGCGCAAAGTTAAATTGTTCGAGGGAGGCGTGAGTCTATCGCAGCGCCGCTAAAAAGTCGCGCACCGGTGGGGTGATCAGGTCGTAATCGATCAGGAACGTATCGTGGCCGTTCGGCGACGAGATTCGTACATGCTCGACCTCCGCCACCATGGCTTCATCCACGCGCTCGACTTCGGCCACCGGAAAGAGCCAGTCAGTGTCGAATGAGACCAGCAGCGTTCTTCCCTGCCATTTGCTGAACGCGGCCTGCAGCGATCCGAACTGCTCGGCCAGATCCATCTCGTCCATAGCTGCCTGCACGCGAATGTAGGAGTTTGCGTCGTATTGTTTCGCGAACTTTTGTCCCTGGTATTCGAAGTACGAATCGATCTCGAATTGCCGCGTGCTACCGCGCCGTCGGCGCCCAAATTTCGACTGCAGTGCTTGTGCCGAAAGATAGGTCATGTGGCCGACCATTCGAGCGACCTGGAGTCCGCGGAGCGGCTCGGGATCATCGTAGTAGTCGCCGCCCCGAAACCGCGTGTCGCTCTCGATGATCTTCCGGCCGATGATGTGCCACGCGATTCCTGACACCGGCACCGCCGCGCCGCATGCCATCGCCATGATCGAGTCCGCGAAATCGGGATAGAGCACGGTCCACATCAATACTTGCATGCCGCCGAGGGATCCGCCGGCAATTGAGCGCAAATGCGAGATGCCGAGGTTGTCCAGGACGAGTTTTTGCGAATGCACCATGTCTTCGATCGTCGGCCACGGATAGCGTGATCCATAAGGCCGTCCGGTTGCAGGATCGATGGAAGCAGGCGCGGTCGTTCCGAAAGGCGATCCGGGAAGATTCACGCAGATGACGAAGTGTTTTTCGAGATCGATGCCCTTGCCATAACCGATCAACCCGTCCCACCACCCGGCCCTTTCATCCTCCGCGTCGCTGTACTTGCCGGCAGCGTGTGCGCTTGCCGACAGCGCGTGGCAGACCAGAATGGCATTCGAGCGATCGGTATTCAGCTCGCCGAAGGTCTCGTATTGAATCGTGAAGGGCGTGATCGTCTCGCCATGCGAGAAGCGAAATCCCTTCTCGAGCACCTGCTGCTTTGGTGGCGCAGAGATAAAGGTGTTCTGTAGAAGTTGCGGCATGAAACCGCGAGATAGTAATTCACTCCGCCGCCTGCGGCATGACGATCCAGAGGACAATGTAGACAATCACGCCGGGAAAGGCTGCTGACAGGATCGAAACGAGAACGTAGAGGACTCGAACCGCCGCCGGGCTCCAGCCGAGCCACTCCGAGATTCCTCCGCAGACTCCGGCGATGATCGAGTGCTTGCGCGACCGTCGAAGAGGCATGATCAGGCTCCTTTCTCCCGCTTGAGCTGCCCTTCGTAGATACGGCGAACTTCGTCGATGGTTGATATTTGTTCCACATTCTTGTCGTCGCGAATGCGGACGATGCGGGGAAATCGAAGGGCATATCCCGATTTGTGCCGCGACGATTCCTGGATGCGGTCGAACGCGATCTCGAGAACGATCTTCGGCTCGACCACGTGCACCGGTCCGTATCGCGCTGTCGTGATCTGTTGGAAGTATTTCGTGAGCTGATCGATCTCGACATCCGTCAATCCCGAGTAGGCCTTCCCGATGTTGACAAGCTCGCTGTCGCGCAGCACCGCAAAGGTGTAATCGGAGAGCACGCCGCGGCGCTTGCCATGACCGTACTCCGCGGCAGTCACGACGCAGTCGAGCGTCGCGAGCGCTTTCTTGTACTTGAGCCACGACTTGCCGCGACGGCCCGGCGTGTAGATCGACCCCGGATCCTTCACAACCAGCCCTTCGTTTGCGCGCGCGCGGGAAGCATCAAAGAGCTCGTCAACATGAGCGGAATCGCGGATTGGAGTCTGATCGGAGAGACGAATCGCTCCGCCGTGAATGATTTCTCGCAAGCGCTCCAGCCGTTCGCGCAGCGGCAATTCGAAAAGCGGTTCGCCATTTTCGTAAAGCAGATCGAACGCAAAGAACGCCACCGGCGCGTCGCGCCGCAGCCCCTCGGACACCTTCCGGCGGCCGAGGCGGGTCTGGATGATGGCGAAGGGGAGGATGCGGTCGCTGAAGGCAACGATCTCGCCGTCGAGGATCACGCTGCGCTCGAGCCCTAGCGCGGCCGTCTCGATTTCCGGGAATCGATGCGTGACATTGTCGAGCGTTCGCGAGTAGACCCGTACTTCACGGCCGTCGGTGTGGATCTGCGCGCGAATGCCGTCGTATTTGTCGTCGGCGAATGCACCAACGCCGAGCGTGGCCACGATTTCGTCCGGATCTTCCTCGGGCTGCGCCAGCATAAACGCGAAGGGATGAAACAGCGCCATCTTCGCGCTTTCGAGGGCGTCGCTTTTCGCGAGTAGCGCCGTTGCGCCGATGTCGCCGGTGAACATATTCGCGCGGCGAACGGCATCGACTTTTCGTCCAAAGGCCTTGGCGATTGCCGATTCCACCAGCCCTTCCTGCAATCCGATGCGGAGCTCCCCGACCAGGATCTTCACGATGTAGCGCGCGCCTTGGGCGTCCACCTTGTGCAATAGATCGATCAGGATGCTGCGCTTCTCGTTCGCCCCCGGCGTGGCCGCGATGCGCTCGAAATATTCGCCGACCTCGGAGAGCGTGATGGCCTGCTCGCGCTCGAGAAAGTTGTCCGCGATCGTGTCGCCGGCGTCTCCGTGCTTCGACCACGATGCCCAGACGTCGTCCGCGCTGCGATTGGTGACTGCCGAGACAGCATTGCTGATCGTCGCGCCTCCCACGCCGGTGACCCGCTCCTCGCGCTGCGGAAAAGGGGAGCCGGAAAAGAAAACGACCGCACGTTCGAGCGAGGCGTCGTCCAGCCGCTGCAGATAGTCGGCGAGCAAGCGCTCTTTTTCGAGCTTCTTGGTGGTGGCGGCGATGGCGTTCGCGACGGCGGTGAAGTCTGACAGCATCTTTCGATTAGAATCGCGCGGCCAAGCGAGGTTACCGCAGCATGAAGACGAAAGTGACAGTGGTCGGAGGCGGCAACGTCGGTGCCACAGTTGCCCAGAACATCGCGCTGAAGGAACTGGCCGACGTCGTGGTGGTCGACATCATCGAGGGCGTGCCGCAGGGGAAGAGCCTCGACCTGATGGAGACCGCACCCGTCGAAGGCTCTGACTCGATCCTCACGGGCTCGAACAGCTACGACGGCACCGAGAACTCCGACATTGTCGTCATCACGGCCGGCTTGCCTCGAAAGCCGGGGATGAGCCGCGACGACCTCCTCTGGAAGAACGAGGAAATCGTCGCGGGCGTGACGCGCGAAGTGGCGAAGCGTTCACCAAACTCCGTTCTGGTGGTCGTTTCCAATCCGCTGGACGCGATGTGCGAGGTTGCCCGGCGCGTGTCGCACTTCCCGCGCGAGCGCGTGATCGGGATGGCCGGCATCCTCGATTCGGCTCGCATGCGGGCGTTCATCGCGATGGAGCTGAAGGTCTCCGTCGAGAACACGCACGCGTTCGTGTTAGGCGGCCACGGAGACACGATGGTGCCATTGCCGCGTTACTCCACCGTCGCCGGAATTCCGATCACTGAATTAATCTCGAAAGAGCGCATTGACGCCATCGTCGAACGCACCCGCAACGGCGGGGCGGAGATCGTCAACCTGCTGAAAACATCCGCCTGGTACGCCCCGGCGGCCTCAACCGTGGAGATGGTGGAGGCCATTCTGAAAGACAAGCGGAAGATTCTGCCGTGCGCAGCGTTTCTTCAGGGTGAATACGGCATTCGCGGTCTGTATGTCGGCGTGCCGGTGAAGCTCGGTCGAAACGGAATGCAACAGATCATCGAGATCAAGCTGAGCAGCGAAGAGCGCGCGGCGCTCGATAAATCTGCGGCAGCCGTCAAGGAACTCGTCGACAAGCTGAAGACCGCGGCCTAGAATTGACGCCATCCCGGCCATGAAAAAACTCGTCATCGATATTGAAACTGTTGGTATTCCGTGGGAAGAGCACGACCCTTACGTCCGCGAATATCTGATCAAAGGTCAGACAGAAGACGGAGCGGAGGAGACCAAGCGTGCCGGCGGTCTGTCGCCATTCCGCGGAAAGATCATCGCGATCGGCGTGATCCGCATCGATGACGGCCGCTCCTGCGCTCTGTACGAAGTTCCGGGGCAGACCGACATGCGCGTCGAGCGCACCGGGTCGCGAACATACGTTTCGGGAACCGAGAAGCAGATCCTCGAGAAATTCTGGGAGTGGTTCGACAACGATGCCCGATTCATCTCCTTCAACGGTCGCCAGTTCGACGGGCCGTTCCTGATGATCCGTTCGGCGGTCAACGGCGTGACGCCCAAGCGCGATCTGGTCGGCTATCGCTACCAGATGCATCCGAATTGCGATCTTCGCGAGGCGCTCAATTTTTACGGCACGACCAACAACCGGCAGTTCAAGTTCAATCTCGATCTCGCCTGCAAGACCTTCGGCATCGCAACCTCGAAGCGCGAGGGTGTCGACGGCCGCAGCGTCGAGACGTGGTATCGCGCCGGACTGCATCGCGAAATCGCGGATTACTGCCTCGAGGATGTGCGCGCCACGCTCGAGCTGTACGAGAAAATTGCGCCCACCGTCCTGATCTTCAACAAGGAATTTCGCGAGAGTGAGGAGCGCGAGCTGAAGGGGCGCAAGGAAGAGGCGGTCCTGCCGACGAGCGAAGCGCCGTTTGTCCAGGCGGTCACCCAGACCTCGCTCGCTCTCACCGCGTCGCTCGATATGCAGGAGTCATCGCCGCTCGTTGGGGCCGCGCATCAGGCCATGGTGTTCGAGAAGCTTGTGACGCCGGACGAGCCCGAAGAGGAAATTCCGGTGGATAGTTAGGATGTAAGGATGTTGGGATGTCCCACCCCACTCGCATCCCAACGCCCCAACGTCCTAACATCCCAACTAGAATTCAGCCGTGAAGCTGTTCCGGGCGCGGGTGTTCACGCCGATTGCCGATCCGTTTCGGAGCGATCCGGCGACGTCCTACCGTTTCTACCAGGACGGATATCTCGCCGTCGATGCATCGCGGATCGCAGGCATCGGCCCGTGGGACGAGCGTCCTGCCGGCGACGTCGTCGAGCTGGGGCACCACAAAGTAATCACCCCCGGCTTCTTCGACACCCATCTGCACGCGCCGCAACTGGAGATGATCGGCTCGTACGGTGGGCGTCTGCTGGAATGGCTCAACCGCTACACATTTCCGACCGAGGCTAAGTTCAGCGACCCGAAGCACGCGCAGACGATCGCGCAGGCGTTCTTCGATGAGCTGCTCCACAACGGCACGCTCTGCGCGCTGGTTTTCTCCACCATCCATTTCGAGGCCACCGATATTTTCTTTGCCGAGGCGGAGAAGCGCGGGTTCAGGGCAATCATCGGGAAAGCGATGATGGACCGCAACGCGCCCGAGCAGTTGCTGGAGCGGGCGGACAGATCTTACGAGCAAAGCCGCGAGCTGCTGCTGAAGTGGCACAACCGCGGGCTGTTGCGATACGCCATCACGCCACGCTTTGCGCCGACGTCCACGCCCGAGCTGCTCCAGCGCGCGGGAGATCTCAAGCGCGAATTTCGCGACGCCTACGTCCACACCCACATTTCCGAGAACACGAGCGAAGTGACGTGGGTCCACGAACTTTTTCCGGAGGCCGAGTACGCGGATGTTTACGATCGGTATGGTCTCCTCGACGAGCGCACCATCCTTGCCCATGGTGTCCATCTGACGGAAGAGGAGCTCGATCTCCTTAGCCGCCGCGGATCGCGCATCTCGCACTGTCCGAATTCGAATCTCTTCCTCGGCAGCGGGCTGTTTCGACTGCATCACGTTCTCGACGCCGGCGTCGTCGTCGGCCTCGGTACCGACATCGGCGCCGGCACAACGCCATCGATGTTCACAGCCATGGCCGACGCCTACAAAGTGCAGCAGGTGCAGGGCGTGTCGCTCAGCCCGTTCGAGCTGTGGTACCTGGCCACGCTCGGCGGCGCGCGCGCGCTATCGCTCGACGGCGAAAGCGGAAGCCTGGAGGCGGGGAAATCCGCCGACTTCCTGGTCCTCAATCTTCACGCCACCCCGCTGATCTCGCTGCGCAGCGACCGCGCCGCCAACATCGAAGATCTGCTGGCGGGACTGATCTTCATGGGCGACGACCGCGTCGTCGAAAGCGCATATATTGCCGGGCGCGAAGTGACACGCCGATCCTGAAGCTGGCGCGTCGTTTGCGCCGCCGCAGGCACAGGAGGGCACCATGCTCCGTAAGTCAGCGACTTTTTCGTTTTTTCTTTTGATCGCTGTCTCCGCATTCGGACAATCGGGTACTCAATGGCGGACAAGCGCCGACGTCCGTGAGGGCGTTCGAGGCAGTGTGATCGGCACAGTTGCCGACGTCGACGAGGGCCGAAGGCGTTTCACCATGACGCCGGATGACGATCGCTATGGCCAGGTGTCCGTCGAGGCCGATTCGGTATCGACGCAATACAACGGTTTCGGCGGAACCATTAACGGATCGCCCGAGATTTTCGTCGGCAGCGCCGGCTTCGCAAATCTTCGCGTTGGAGATCGCGTCGAAGTGCGCGGCGTCGGCCGTAACACCGGCGTCGTCGGCGCCGAATACGTAACGCTTCTCGGGCGCCCGGTTCCTGCATCGCAGACTGGAGTGGGACAGACGCGGACGCCGAACACAGTCTCGCCGCCGACCGTGTCCGGCACGACGCCGAGCACCACGGCGGCGGTGCCGGGCCGCATCGAAGGGGTGGTGCGGCAGGTCAATGCCGGCGATGGACGGGTGGTCATCGAAACCGATCGTCGCGAAATGATCACGATCCGCGGCACCAGTTCCACGCCCGTGTACTATCGCAATACGGTTTATCGCCTCAGCAATCTCGAGCCTGGCGATCGCATTCGGGTTGAAGCGGAAGGTTCGACGACAGGCGGGAGCGAGATTCGTGCGAGAACGATCGATGTCATTCAGAGTGCGCAAGACGTCGGCGGCTCGGTCGCGCAAGTGGGAGCGCTCAGTGGTCGCGTGACGTCCATCGATCGGCGCAGCAATATCGTTCGCGTCAACGACGGCCGCAGCGACCTGCGCGTCGATCTATCCAATGCCGTCGATACTTCCGGACGGCGCGTTCGCGCGGCCGACATGCAGGTCGGAGATCAGGTCGACTTGAGCGGGAGCTACAGCGGCGACACGTTCGTCGCCACTACGGTCCGATTCGGAGACGAGGGGATGACGCCGACCTCGCCCACTGCCCCTGCCCGACCGTCCGGCGCCCCCGATTTTCTGGGCGCGGTCACGATCTACGGGACGGTGTCGCAGTCGTTGGCTAACGGTTCGCGGCTGGTCATTCGCGACTCGCAGTCGAGTCAGTCGATTCCGGTCTACGCGCTCGAGGATTTTGTGGTACGTTCCAGAAATGGTGGGTATACAACCGCGGATCGGCTCAAGGAAGGCGATCAGGTGGTTGTGAAGGCCTATCGCGATGGGGACGGAAACTACATCGCGCAGACCATTCGGCTGCGGTAATAGCCGCGTCACCCTGAGCGAAGCGAAGGGTCTCAAAAGACGCAATGTGAGACCCCTCGCCGTCTGCGCGGCTCAGGGCTGCTTCGCAGGTTATTTGGAATTTTGCGCCACGCGGGCGTGTCGAAAGCCTTGCCATGGAGAAGCCCGAGCGGCGCACGTTGTTACCAGGTGTTTTGGACTCCACAGCGCCGCCCGAGATCGCGTTCCAGTCACGGCAGGTTGTCGTGTCGGCCCGCCGCCGAGCCGCGCTCCGCGATGTTTTCGATCTCCTCCTTCTCGCGTGCGTCGACGGACTCTTCCTGCGCTGGCCGCATGCACATATCCCGACGCTCGACAGGCTGGAGACGCTTGGCATCCTGGCCGTCATCAACGCCCTGCTGATCGCGAATGTCTGGACCTCGCGCGCACTGCCGCGCTGGCGCGCGCGACGTCTGTCCGCGACGTGGTCGGCGGGCGAACGCGATCGATTCGTCAGGTTTTGACGGCGCGCCGGTGCGCGAGAATAACCTCGCGGCCGGTCAGGTAGAGCAGCGTGATCAGAATCGCGAATGGGATCAGCGCGAGCCAATTCGCGTTCGGCCCTTCATAGAACCGATTGTGCTTCGACCAGGCTGTGATCGTCTCGCGGAATTTCGCCATTTGCGGAAGGCCGGCCAGGAAAGCTTTGATGATTCCTGCAACCGCGCCGCCCGCGATGTAGCCCGACGCCATCAGAACGCCGGGACTCTTGTCGCCTTCGGCATTGAGTTGATCTTGAGTGAGATTCATACCCGCATACTTTTTCGCGATCCACCGGTCGACGAGCCAGCGGACCATTCCGCCGATGAAGATGGGAAATGATGTCGACAGCGGCAGATAAACTCCGACTGCGAATGCCAGCGACGGAATGGACGACATCTCCAGCACGATCGCGATGAAGACTCCAAGCAGGACGAGTCCCCATGGAAGTTTGCCGCCGAGGATGCCCTTGATGATGTACGACATCAGGGTGGCTTTCGGAGC
>Ga0070699_100000559_pt1 | contig 35129 bp, 24 predicted proteins | sample KBSK1503metaG_FD_65473 | JGI IMG/M metagenome (GOLD analysis project Ga0070699, IMG submission 65473) | Corn, switchgrass and miscanthus rhizosphere microbial communities from Kellogg Biological Station, Michigan, USA - KBS K1-50-3 metaG | ecosystem: Host-associated > Plants > Roots >... | reverse complement strand
GTGACCGTCTTGCCCGTGCCGACGGCGGAGGAGCCGAAACTGCCCGACCCGCCGCAGGTCACCACGTCGGCGCCGAGCACACCGGTCAGCGAGCAGCTGATGGTCGCCGCCGAGGTCCCGTCGTAGGCCTTGTTGCTGGCCGTGACGCTCGGCGTGACCGTCGCGGCGGTGATATTGGCCGTGGTCGTGGCGGTGGTCGACGATAGCGAGTAGTTGCCCGCTTGCGCACCCGACAGCGTGAGGCCGGTCGCCGTCACGGTCTTGCCCGTGCCGACCGCCGCGCTGGCAAACGTCGCGGGGCCGACCGTGCACGTAACGGCGTCGGCGCCAATCGCGCCGCTCAGCGTGCAGCCGCTCAGCGTCGCGGCGGTCGTGCTGTCGTACGTCTTGTTCGCGGCCGTCACGCTCGGCGTCACGATCGCACCGGTGATGTTGGCGGTGGTCGTCGCCGTGGGCGACGACAAGGTGTAGTTGCCCGCCTGCGCACCGGACAGCGTGAGCCCGGTCGCCGTGACCGTCTTGGCCGTGCCCGCCGCAGCCGACGCGAAGGTCGCGCTCCCGCCGGTGCAGCTCACGACATCGGCGCCGATGACACCGCTCAGCGTGCAACCCGTCAGGGTCGCGCTCGCCGTGCCGTCGTAGGTCTTGTTGGCCGCCGTCACGCTGGGTGTCACCGTCGCTGCGGTGATAGTGGCGGTGGTCGTGGCGGTCGTCGACGACAGCGAGTAGTTGCCCGCATCGGTACCGGTGAGCGTCAGGTTCTGGACGGTGACCGTCTTGGTGGTACCAGGCGCCGGCTTGAACGACGCGGCCAGTGTCCACCAGGCGGAGGGAAGCACCACGGACGCCGGCTGCCAGTCGAACGAGGTGGCTCCGGCCGCTGCGCGGTACATGTGCGCGTAGCCGTCCGACGACTCGAACGTCGATCCATCGGCCTCGCCCGGATACGTGACGCCGTCGAAGTAGCAGCCGGCGCTCACGCAGTCGATCGGCGGGCCATTGCCCATCGGCAGGCTCGCGATGATCAGACCGGGCCCGGTCGGCGATATCACGGGTGCGTTGAAGATGGTGGCGTTGTTGCTGTTCAGGCCAGTAGCCTTGGCCACCACATCGAGTGGTGCCGTCGCTGCGCCGGCGACGTCGTAGACCACGAACTGGACGAAATGCGCGCTGTCGGTGATCGCGAACGTCATCGCCGGACTCGTCGCGGCGTTCGCGGCATAGAAGAACTGCGGATCCGTCGACTGCACGGGCGGCACCGTGAGCTTCGTCCACGTATTCGACGGTGTCGACGAAATCGCCGAGATGTTGGAGTTACCCGTCCCGAACGATGTCGTGAACACGAGGAGATTACCGGTCGACGGGAACTGCAGGGTCGCGGGAGTGCCGAGGAAGAAGCCGTGATAGACGTGGACAACGCGGATGCCGGGCGCCGGCGGCGTGCCTGCGTGTGCGCCCTTCAACGCGATCGCCACCGAGTTCATGAAGCCGTTGGTTGCCGTGACCGTCATCGTCGGCACGATGGAGCCGGCGGCGGTCTGGACCCGATATTGCGCGGCATCGGCCTGCAGGCGGTCGGCTGAGAGCAGCGTGAAGCCGGCTCCGGCCACAACATTGGTGATCGTTCCCGCGAAGTTGTTCGTGTGAACGTAGTTGTAGATGAGATCGCCGTCGCCTGTCGTCACGATTGTTCCGGCGGTGATGGTGGGGTTCGGCGACGTGAAGCTTCCGGTGCTGCCGTCGAAGGCACTGGCGACTGCGACGTTGTAGAACTCCGAGATGGCCGCCTGGAAACCGTAGACGGACTGGTCGAATGTGACGGTGATGTCTCGCGTGCCAGCCGTCACGCCGGTCGCGTAGAAGATGCGGGACACAGTCCCACCATCGGTGGCGGAGGGTCCGGCCGCCCAGGTGTTGCCCTTGTTGTCGGTAATCGATGCAGTGCGCGCCGGCCCGCCGTTGTACGAAATGCCGAGGATCACCGCATTTCCGGCGAGGGCCGGGTCCGCCAGGTGGACCTTGTAGTTGTTGGCGAGCTCGCTCGGATCGTAGTTCGACGCGGTCGAGACATGCTGCACGAGCGTCGGCGTCGACGTATCGGGCGGAGTGGCGATCGCATCCGGCGAGTCGAACGCGGCCGAGCCGGTGCAGGCGACGTTGGCGCCTGCCAGTGCGCCCGTGACCGTGCAGCTGGAGATCGTCGCCGCCGTGTTGCCGTCGTAGATCTTGTTGGCAACGGTCACCGCCGGCGCAACCGGCGCGGCGGTAATGTTCGCCGTGGTCGTCGCGCTGGTCGACGACAGGGTGTAGTTGCCGGCCTGCGCACCCGACAGGGCGAGACCCGTCGCGGTCACGGTCTTGGCCGTGCCCACTGCCGCCGAAGCAAACGTCGCGGTGCCGCCCGTGCAATTGACGACATCGGCGCCGATCACGCCGCTCAGCGTGCAGCCGGTCATGGTGGCGGCCGTCGTGTTGTCGTAGGGCTTGCTGGCCGCCGTGACACTCGGCGTCACGGTCGCGGCCGTGATGTTGGCGGTGGTCGTGGCGCTGGTCGACGACAACGAGTAATTGCCCGCCTGCGCGCCCGACAGCGTGAGCCCGGTCGCCGTCACGGTCTTGCCCGTGCCGACGCCTGCGGACCCGAAGTTCGCGCTGCCCGCGCTGCAGCTGACGACGTCGGCGCCGAGCACGCCGGTCAGCGTGCAGCCGGTCAGCGTCGCGCCCGTCGTTGCGTTATAGGTCTTGTTGGCGGCGGTGACGCTCGGCGTCACCGTCTTGGCGGTGATGTTGGCCGTGGTCGTCGCGGTGGTCGACGACAGCGTGTAGTTGCCGGCCTGCGCACCCGAGAGGGTGAGACCTGTCGCGGTCACGGTCTTGGCCGTGCCGACCGCCACCGACGCAAACGTGCCGCTGCCGGCCGTGCACGTGACGACATCGGCGCCAATCACGCCGGTCAGCGTGCAGCCAGTCAGCGTCGCGCTCGTCGTGTTGTCGTACGTCTTGTTGCTGGCCGTGACGCTCGGCGTCACCGTGGCGGCCGTGATGTTGGCGGTGGTCGTGGCCGTGGTCGACGAGAGCGTGTAGTTGGTCGCCTGGGCACCCGACAGCGTGAGCCCGGTCGCGGTCACCGTCTTGCCCGTCCCGACCGCCGCGGTCGCAAACGTCGCGGTGCCGCCCGTGCAGCTGACGGCGTCGGCGCCCTGCACACCGGTCAGCGAACAACCGGTGAGCGTGGCGCTCGTCGTGCCGTTATACGGCTTGTTCGACGCCGTGACGCTCGGCGTCACCGTCGCGGCCGTGATGTTCGCCGTGGTCGTCGCGGTCGTTGACGACAGCGTGTAGTTGCCCGCCTGCGCTCCGGACAAGGTGAGACCGATCGCCGTGACCGTCTTGGCCGTGCCGACCGCCGTGCTGCCAAACGTCGCGGTGCCGCCCGTGCAGTTGACGACGTCGGCGCCCTGCACACCGGTCAGCGTGCAACCGGTCAGCGTCGCGCTCGTCGTGCTGTCGTAGGTCTTGTTGGCGGCCGTGACGCTCGGCGTGACCGTCGCACCCGTGATATTGGCGGTGGTCGTGGCCGTCGTGGACGACAGCGTGTAGTTGCCGGCTTGCGCTCCCGACAAGGTGATACCGGTCGCCGTGACCGTCTTGGCCGTGCCCGCGGCGGACGACGCAAACGTGGCGGCGCCGCCGGCGCAGGTGACGACATCCGCACCAATGACGCCGCTCAACGTGCAGCCGGTCAGCGTGGCGGCTATCGTGCTGTCGTAAGTCTTGTTGGCGGCCGTCACGCTCGGCGTCACCGTCGCGCCGGTGATGTTGGCCGTCGTCGTCGCGGTCGTCGACGACAGCGTGTAGTTGCCCGCCTGCGCCCCCGACAGCGCGAGACCGGTCGCCGTGACCGTCTTGACCGTGCCCGCTGGGGCCGACGCAAAGGTCGCGCTCCCGCCGGTGCAGTTGACGACATCTGCGCCGATGACACCGGTCAGCGTGCAGCCCGTCAGCGTCGCGCTCACTGTGCCGTCATACGTCTTGTTCGCAGCCGTGACGCTTGGCGTGACCGTGGCCGCGGTGATGTTCGCCGTGGTCGTGGCCGTTGTCGTCGAGAGCGCGTAGTTGCCCGCCTGCGCACCCGAGAGCGTGAGCCCGGTCGCCGTCACGGTCTTGGCCGTGCCGACGGCGGAAGAGGCGAAGCTGCCCGATCCGCTGCACGTGACGACGTCGGCGCCGAACACGCCTGTCAACGTGCAGCTGATCGTCGCTGCCGTCGTTCCGTCGTAGGGCCTGTTCGGCGTGGTGACGCTCGGCGTGACGGTCGCGGTCGTGATATTCGCCGTGGTCGTCGCGGTGGTCGACGACAGCGTGTAGTTGCCCGCCTGCGCACCGGAGAGCGTCAGCCCGGTGGCCGTCACGGTCTTGCCGGTGCCGATCGCCGCGCTGCCGAAGGTCGCGGTGCCGCCCGTGCAGGTGACGACGTCAGAGCCAAGGACCCCGCTCAGCGTGCAGCCGCTCAGCGTCGCGGCCGTCGTGGCGTCGTAGGTCTTGTTGCCCGCCGTGACGCTCGGCGTCACCGTCGCGCCGGTGATGTTGGCCGTCGTCGTCGCCGTCGTCGACGACAGCGTGTAGTTGGCGGCATTCGCACCCGACAGCGTGAGGCCGGTCGCCGTGACGGTCTTGGCCGTGCCGACCGCTGCCGAGGCAAAGGTGGCGCTGCCGGCCGTGCAGGTGACGACATCCGCACCAATGACACCGCTCAGCGTGCAGCCGGTCAGCGTGGCGGCCGTCGTGGTGTCGTAGGTCTTGTTGGCCGCGGTGACGCTCGGCGTGAGGGAGCGCTGATTGACGGTCAGCGAGTTGTTCCCGGTCGAGCCGCTGAAGCTGGCATCGCCCGCAAACGACGCCGCCACCCCGGTTGGATAGGAGCCGGCATTGATGCCGGTCGTCGCCACGTTGGACAGCGTCGCGACGCCGCTGGCGTCGGTCACCGCGGAGCCGGCGGACGCGCCGTTCAGCGTAAACGCGACCGATTTCGCGCTCACGGGCGAGCCGCCCGATGTCAGCGTGGCAGAGAGGGTGACGGTGTTGCCGTACGTCACCGTCGCGGCGGCCGCGGCAAGGCTTGTCGCGCCCGCCACGGTCAGCGGGGCCGTGTTGGTCATGGCCGCGCTGCCGCAGCCGACGCTCTCCTGGCCGCGTACTGTCACCGTGGAGCTGCCTGACGGTGTCGCCCCGGTCGTTGCGATCGTCATCAGCGTGAACTGATCGACGGCGGAAGACGGGAGCGAGCTCGGCGCAAACGTCGCGGTCGCGCCGGTCGGCAGCCCGGTGGCGCTCATCGTCACGGTGCAGCCGCCACCAGTGCCGGTGAAGGAGACCTTCACCGACGTCGATGCGCCGGCGCCGTATTGCGCGGTGCCGCCGGCGGTCACCGGGCTCGGCGACTGCGACCCGAGCACGGTGACGCTGGTCAACCGATCGATGGTGGTGAATGCGATGTCGGCGTTGGTGAACTGGTTGACGCCCCACTTCGTACGCAAGCGGGCGAACAGCTGCCGGCTCGCGGGCATGTTGGTGACCTGGAACGAGGTCACAGTGCCGTTGAGCTCACCGGTGTTCGCGATGTCCGATCCGGCCGGCGTCGTGCCGACAAGGAGCACGTACTTCTGCCCGCCGACCTGGGTCCAGCCGAAGTTCCAGGTAGTGCCGACGTTCGTTCCGTTGTTGGCCGGCGTGATGAACTGCGCCGCGAGCCCTTCCTGCGTCACCGTGAACGTCTGACCGGCGACGGTCAGCGTCCCCGTCCGCGACGCGTGCGCGGAGGGCTGCGATGCGACGGAGTAGGTGACGGGACCGGAGCCTGAGCCGCTCGAGCCGGCGGTGATGGTGAGCCACGCCGCGTTGCTCGTCGCCGTCCAGTTGCAGCCGCCTGGCGTGGTGACGTTCACGGTTCCGCTGCCGCCGGTGTAGATGAAGAACTGGCTCGTCGGCGAAATCGAATAGGTGCAGGTGCTGCCCGCCTGCGTCACCGTGTAGGTCTGGCCGCCAATCGTCAGGATGCCCGTGCGCGCGGACGAATTCGGGTTCGTGGCCGCGGTGAACGAGACGGTCGCCGGGCCGGTGCCGCTCGTGCTGCCGGTGTTGAGCGTCAGCCACGCGGAGTCGCTCGTCGCCGTCCAGTTGCAGGACGAGCCCGTCGAGACATCGACGCTGCCGGCGCCGCCGGTGGCTGTTATCGACTGACCCGACGAGCTCAACGAGTACGCACACGCCATCGAGACGTCGAGCACGGCGCCGGTACTGCCGGACGAGAGCGTGGTGATCGTCACGGACGAGGGCTGCGCGTCGGCGACCGTGTAGCTCTGGCCCGGGCTCAGGAGGAAGTCGGTGACCGCGGTGGTCGGCAGCAGATCCTCTTCGTTGCTCTGACTGCCATCGGTGTCGATGCCCGTGTGGATGATGACGCCCGGCGCCAGTGCGCCGTCGACGCCGAACTGCGTGCGCGCCTCGGCGTAGATGTAGGTACTCGAGCCGCCGCCGGTCAGTTTGAGAATCTTGATCGCTTTCGGTGCGCCGCCCCACGGCGTCGCATACGCCTCGATCGAGTACTGCCCCGGCGTGGAGACAGTCTGAATCGTCGGCGACGCCATGTAGTTGAGCCAGCCGAGCCGCTCCTTCTGATACGCGTTGAAGTGGCCGACGATGCTGCTCGGGCCGCCGCCCATCGTGTCGTGGTCGTCGCCGTAGTCGTCGATCACGCAGCCGCCGGCGTCGCACGTATTCGAATGCGAGTGGTAAAGGCCGAAGTTATGGCCCATCTCGTGGGATACGACACGGAGGTTGAACGTGCCGTTCACCCACGCTCTCGACGGATTGGCGACCGTCCCGCCGCCGATCGTGCCAAGGCCCCACCAGTTGCATGCGCTCGTCTGCGGGAAGCCGAACACGCGGCGCGGATAGAGGCTCAGGTTGACGCCCGCGTTGCTCGCGGCCGTCTCGGCCAGCGACGCCCACGTGTTGTAGTTGCACGCCGTGCTCGCCGACGCGATGGTGTACCAGCCGGTCACGATGCCGCTCAGCGACGTCTGCTGGAAGGAGTTCTCCAGGTCGAAGTTGTTGACGTCCGTGAACACGGCCGACTGGGCCGCGGCCGTCGTGTAGGGCTGCGTCGACAGGTCGCTGAAGTTGAACAGGATGACGAGCGTCGACTGCACGCCGAAGGTATTGGGCGACGCCAGCTGGCCCGTGCCGCCGCCCGGATCCGTCACCGTGCCGGATCCGCCGAGGGCGGCCACGTCGGTCTCGCTCAGCGCAAGCTTGCCGTTCTTCAGCTTCCCGCGCGCGCGCACGTGGGTGCCGGTCTCCAGGTGCCTCGGCCCCTTGCCGCCGAAATCTAGCTCGATGCGGTCGGTCCCGACGTGCACGAAGTGCTTCAGGCGCGCACCGTTCCATCCGTCCTCGTAGATAACCTCGAGGGTGCCGTCGACCTCGCTGTCGGCAGCGACCGTGGACGCACCTCCGCCCTGCGCTGCGATCTGCAGCTGTACAAACGGATATGCGCCGGCGAAGATCGCCGTCGCCACCACGATGACCGCCAGACGAAGCCTCATATCAGCCGCTTCGATGGCCGCTCCTCGTGAAGGGCGACGCCGCAGAGCGTCGCGAACAACGCTGCATTTCCTGGCATCTGCAAGCTGAAATCGACGGCCGACTGCACCGCCACGGCGACAATGCCGGCGACGGCGCCGAGCCGCACCCAGTACGCCGGACCGTCCGACGCCGCGAGGCGCCGCCGGACCACAACCACAAAGCCGGCGATCGCGATCAGGATCGGCACCCCGAGCAACAGCCCGCCTTCGACGGCGAGCTGCAGGTAGTCGTTGTGCGCTTCACGCAGGTGATGCGCCGGAACGACAGCGGGGTAGAAGAGCGTCGCGATGCCGTATGTGTTCAAACCCGATCCAGTTCCCCAGAAGTCCGCCACCATCGCCGACGTGCCGCGCCAAATCGGAATGCGGCCGCTGAGGCCGGTGGTGTCCGCGGCGTCGAACCGCGCGACCACCTTGTCGAGGCCCGCCCAGTCGACGGCCGCAAACAGCGCCAGCGTCACCAAGGCGACGGCCAGCGGCCGTGTCATCCCTCCGCGGTAGCGCCGCATGGCGCCCCCTCCGAGAACGATCAGCGCCACCGCGAGGCTCAACATCCCCGAGCGCGACAGCGAGAGCGCCAGCGCGACGCCCATCAGCACTACCGCCAGCACCGCGTGAACGGCCTGGTCGCCGTCGCGCGACGAGAGCCAGAGGAGCCGATGACGGACCCCTTGGCCGCGCGCGCGGCTGGCGACCGCGCAGCACCCTCCCAGCGCCAGCGGAATCGCCATCGCGACCCAGCCGCCGAAGTGGTTCTTGTTCACGAACGGCCCGAACACGGTGCCGTGTGTCATCGGCCTCCAGAAGCCGTAAATAGCGCCGGCGTAGAGCGGCTTCTGGATGACGCCGATCAGCGCGACGGCCACTCCGAGCCACGAGACGAACCAGGCCAGGCGAAGCGCCGACCGCGTCGACGAGCGCGCAACCCCAAGCGCGGCTACGCCGAAGCAGGCGTACAGCGCGAGCGCCCGCCACGTTGCGGACGGATCCAGCGACAAACTGTGCGTGCCCACGAGCCCATGGGCGACTCGAACATCCAGCTGGCCGACGAGCGACGCGCCACGTGGGCTCACGCGCGCGAGCACGTCGACGGGCAGCGGCACCAGTTGCGCGAGCGCAGCCAGCGCGACGAGCGCCATCAGCGCCGCCACGCCGCGCGTTCCCGCGGCAAGCCGGAAGCCGTCGGCCCTCCAGAGACCGAGGACACCTGCGGTGCCGCAGACCACGGCCAGAGGCCAGTAGCCCCACGCGTACACCGCTCCGAACGCCAGCACGCCCCACGTCAGCGCGGCACACCGCAGGCCTTCTGCGATGCGCGTGCGCCTGCCGGCCGCCGTGTGCGGAACGGACCCGGCGCTTAGCGAATCGGCCGTAAAACGGTGGCCCATTCGCGCAGCAGCGGAATTGTCGAGACCGCGGCGTCGATTTCCCGCAGGTCGGGTGTCTGTTCCGGCGTGTCCAGCGCGGCCTTGCCGAAATCGAGCGGCACGCGCCGTCCGCGCCACCCGCACTCGTCACACACAAACAGCCGCTTGTCGCCGAGGTTTCGCGTGATGCGCTCGACCATCGTTCGTGGCCGTGCCCGCCGCAGGCGCCCCGACTCGCACGCGTGACACCGCAGGCCGTTGCCAGCCGCGGCCGTCTCGCTGCCGGCCGGCACCTCGGGCCGCGGCGCGGCCGCGGGCGCGAGGGGCTGGTTCGCTCCGGTGTCGATGGCGCCGCGTTCGTACGCGGGCAACAGGCGGCCGAGCAGCATCTGGACCGCCGCCACGTCGTTGTCCCTGGCGACGTTCTGGATCGCGGCGATCATGCGGAGCGTCGCTTCCGACGGGCGCGATGGCTCGGTGACGCGCAGAATCTTGTCGACCCGCGACGGACGGACCGTTTCGTGTTCGCCGACGAGCTCCTCGCAGAGCTTTTCGCCGGGGCGCAGTCCGATGAAGTCGATGGCGATGTCGCGATCGGGGACGTGGCCGGAGACGCGGATCAGGTGCCGCGCCATGTCGACCAGCTTCACCTGCTCGCCCATCTCGAGCACGTAGGTGGCCGCGCCGCCGGCCTGCGCCGCGGCGTGCAGCACGAGCTGCACCGCTTCGGGAATCAGCATGAAGAAGCGGCGCACGTCGGGGTGCGTGACCGTGACGGGGCCGCCCTTGCGAATCTGCTCGAGGAACAGCGGAACGACGCTGCCGCTGCTGCCCAGCACGTTCCCGAACCTGACGGTCGCGAACGTCGTCTCGCTGCGCGCCGCGTGTGCGCGCACGACCAGCTCGGCGAGCCGCTTCGAGGCGCCCATCGTGCTGATCGGATTGACGGCCTTGTCGGTCGAAATCAGGATGAAGCGATCGGCGAGATACTTCTCGGCCGCGTCGGCCACGATCGCAGTGCCCGAGACGTTGTTCTTGATCGCTTCGCACGGGTTGGCTTCCATCATCGGCACGTGCTTGTGCGCGGCCGCGTGGAAGATGATTTCGGGCCGGTGCAGCGCGAAGAGCTCGTCGACGCGCGCGGCGTCGGTGACGTCGGCGATCACCGGGTGGAGCGTCACGCCGGTGTGGCGATCGCGCAGCTCCAGGTGCAGCGCGTGCAGCCCGTTCTCGTTGCGATCGAGCATGATGCACGCGGCGGGACTCATCGCCGCGATCTGCCGGCACAGCTCGCCGCCGATGGACCCGCCGGCGCCGGTGACCAGGACGCGGCGTCCGGCAATCAGCCGGCGAAGCGGCGCGTTGTCGAGACCGACGGGCGCGCGCGAGAGCAGGTCCTCGAAGCCGAGCGAGCGGATGTGGCTCAGCTCGAACGTGCCGTCGATCAGATGACGCAGCCGCGGCAGCGTCTTGATCGGAATGTTGTGCTGCTCGACCGCCCGCACGATGGCGCGCAGGACGGCCGGCTCGGCATCGGGGATCGCAATCAGGATTTCGTGCGGCTTGTGCGTCGTGAGGATGCGCGCGAGGTCCCGCTGCGACCCAAGCACCGGCACGCCGTGAATGCGATGGCCGACGGTCGCTTCGTCATCGCTGACCAGTCCGACCGGCTCGTACCCGTAGTCGGGGCGCAGCCGCATCTCGCGAACGAGCATTTCGCCGATCGCGCCGGCGCCGACGATCAGCAGGCGCTTGGCTGCCGGCTGCGCCGAGCCGTCACGGTGCTGCCAGGGCGCGACGAGCTCCGCAAACAGGTGGCGCGACACGCGGGAGGCCGCGAGCGCCGCCGCCACGACGATCGCGTCGATGATGAAGACCGAACGTGGATACACCGGCGGCCCGAATGGGCTGCTCACCAGCGCGACGAAGATCACCGAGCTGACTGTGACCGCCTTGAGGATCGCGAGGACGTCATAGAGGCCCGTGTACCCCCAGATGTCGCGGTACAGCCCGAACGACCTGAAGGTGAACGCGCGCACGACGAGCAGCCACGGCAGCATCTGCAGCCACGCGGCCATCGCCAACGCCGGTGGATGGGCGTCGAACCGGAGCGCAAACGCCGCCCAGTTGGCCGCGGCGACGATCGCGAGCTGCACGGCGACCGACAGATAACGATGCAATCGGAGGGGGAGGGTAAAAGTCGTAATCACGATCAGACCGCCACCGCCCGAGCGACAGCGACCGGCTGGTGCGCCGCCCGCCTGTGAATGTCTTCAATCGCCGAGATGACACGGCACTGGTCGCCGAGCGAGAGGCTCGAGCCGCTCGGCAGACAGAGACCATCGAGAAACAGCGCGCGGGCGATGGAGCCGCCGCGCGTGCCGCAGTCGCGGAAGGCCGGCTGCAGGTGCAGCGGCTTCCACACCGGGCGCGATTCGATGCCCCGCGACTCGAGGTGCGTCGACACGTCATCGCGCGTAGCCCCGAAGGCATCCGCGGCGACGCGGATGCAGGTGAGCCAGCCGTTCGACTGGCCGTAGCTTGCCTCGGGCATGAACGAGATGCCGGGCTGGGTGAGCGCGGCGCGGTACCACTGGTTGATTTCGCGGCGGATCGCCACCTTGCTGGGAAGCGTCGGGAGCTGCCCGCGGCCGACGGCCGCAAGCAGGTTGCTCATGCGGTAGTTGTAGCCAACCTCGAGGTGTTCGTAGTGCGCGACCGGCTCGCGAGCCTGCGTCGCCAGGTGCCGGACACGCTCGGCCACCCTGCGGTCGTACGACACCAGCATGCCGCCGCCGCCGGTCGTGATGATCTTGTTGCCGTTGAACGAGAACGCCGCGCACAGCCCGATGCCGCCGGCCGGGATTCCCCGATACGACGCGCCGAGCGCTTCGGCGGCGTCGGCGACAAGCGGCACGCCGTAGCGGTCGGTGATCTGCAGCAGCCGGTCGTAGTCCGCGCATTGACCGTAGAGGTCCACGGCGATGACGGCGCCCACGCGTTGGCCTCTCTTCGCGCACGCGGCCAGTTCCTCGGCAACGAGGTCCGGGTCGAGCGTCCACGTGTCGGGCGACACGTCTACGAACACGGGCTGCGCGCCGATGTACACCGCGGCATTCGCGGTCGCCGCAAACGTCAGCGTCGAGGTGATCACGCGGTCGCCGCGCCGCACGCCGGCGGCGATCAGTCCGAGATGCAGGGCGGCGGTCCCGCTCGAGAGCGCGACGGCGTGGTGAACGCCGATCGTCTCCGCGAACTCCCGCTCGAACGCGTCGATGTGCGGACCGACGGGCGCGATCCAGTTCGAATCGAACGCCTCGAGCAGCAGGCCGCGCTCGTTGGCGCCCATATCCGGCGGCGAGAGCAGGATGCGCTTCATCGCGACACTCCGCATTGCGGAACCGACCCCATGAACCGCTCGGCGCTGGCGTGGCCTGGCTGCGTCACGCCGCGGCGGCTGATCACCTGACCGAGCGTGCGCAGCAGGATGCGGGTATCGGAGGCGAAGGAGCACGAGCGCACGTATTCGAGGTCGAACGCGAACTTCTCGTCCCACGTCAGCGCGTTGCGGCCGTTGATCTGCGCAAGGCCGGTGATGCCCGGGCGCACGTCGTGCCGATGGCGCTGTGCGGGGGTGTAAAGATCGAGGTACTCGGTCAGCAGCGGCCGCGGCCCGACCAGGCTCATGTCGCCTGTGAGCACGTTCCAGAGCTCCGGCAGTTCGTCGAGGCTCGTCGAGCGCAGGAACCGGCCGAAACGGGTCAATCGCTCCCCGTCAGGCAGCAGGTTGCCGTGCACGTCCCGCGCGTCCGTCATGGTTCGGAATTTCACCATTCGAAAGGGTTGCCCCCGGAAGCCGGGGCGCGTCTGAACGAAGAAAACCGGCGAGCCGAGCCGCGTTTTCACCGCAATCATCAAGGTGAGCAATGCTGGTGCCGTGACCAGCAAACCGAGCGCGGCGAGGCACACATCCGCGGAACGTTTCACGTGCTTCCGGTACATCGACATTCAGGAGGGCAGTACCCCGATCGGCGATCGACCCGCCGGGGATTTAGTTCACCGAGAGGTAGAACTTTGTTAGTGCGTCCCAGACCTTTTCACGCGCGAAAAATTCGTGCACTCTGCGCCGTCCTGCGCGTCCGTGCATCCGCCGCAAAGACGGTTGTTGAAAGTACTTACCGATTGCGGCCGCAATCTGCGCCGACGACAGCGGATCGACCAGTTCGCCTGTCGTGCCACTCTCGACGGCATCGACGACTCCAGGAACGCGGAAGGCCACAACCGGCACTTCCATCGCGGCGGCTTCGAGCGCCACGTTCGGCAGGCCCTCGCGGTGGCTGGGCATGCAGAGCACGTCCATCAGCGCGTAGAGCGGCGCGGGATACCAATCGGGCCCGGTCATGCGGACGCGCGAGTCGGTCTTCAGTCCCTCGAGAACGTTGGGCGCGACGGGATCGTTGATTTCGTCCGGCCCGACGATCAGGAGATATGCCGTCGGAAAGGCCTCGCGCAGCGTGCGCCACGCCTCGTACAGCTGCTCGATGCCCTTTTCACGCCCAATCCGGCCAAGGAAGCCGATCACGAGCGCGTCGGCCGGAATGCCCAGATTTGCACGCGCCCGCGTGACGGCGTCGGAGGGGAAGCGCGCCGGATCGAAGACCGACATATCGATGCCGTTCGAGCTGCCGTGGCCGAGGACGACCGCCTTTTCCGGACGGCACATGCCTGCGAGAACCAGTTCGCGCCGGATGGAGGGGCTCACGCAGACGATGTGCGTGGCCGCGCGGCACGTCAGGCGCTCCACGGCGAAGAGAATGCGCCGCAGAACGCCCTTCGCGGTCAGCATCGGAAGACCGTGGACGTAGTAGATGCGGACGCGGATGCGGAGCAGGTACGCGGCGAGCGTTCCGAGCACGGCGGCCTTCGGCGTGCCTGATTGCACGACTGACGGCCGCAGACTCCTGATCGTGCGATAGAGCCGCACGAACGACACGAGGTCCGCCCACGGCGCGATTCGCCGCGCCATCGGCACGGGATGCACGGGGACCTTCTCGTATCGCGCGTACTGGTCGGCCAACGGCCCTGGCGAGGACACCGCATGCACCTCGAAGCCGGCGTTGGTCATCACCGCGGCGTGTCCCTGGCCAAGCTGGAACGAGAGCGGCACCGTCACGATCTTCACGAGACGCCGCCGCGGGCTCATGCGGCCTCCCTCAGCAGGTCGTTGAACAGGTCCGACCAGCGCGCGACGACGTTGTCGACCGCGTAGGAGCGTTCGACGTGGGCGCGTCCCGCATCGCCCATGGTCCGCAGCTCGGACGGCGATCGCGCCATCAATGCCGACATCGCCGACGCCAGCGCCCCCGGGGTCCGCGGCGGAACGATGAGGCCGCTCACGCCTTCGTCGATGACTTCGCGCACGCCGCCGACGTCGGTGGACACGATCGGGGTGCCTGCCGCCAGCGACTCGATGACGACGTTCGGAAGGCCTTCCCAGGCGGAGGCGAGCACCGTTGCGTCCGCGGCGGCCATGCACGCGTGAACGTCTTCACGGAAACCCAGAAAGGAGACGACGTCATCGAGGCGCAGCGACGTCGCGAGCGCTCTCAGTTCGTTTTCGAGCGGACCCTGTCCGGCAATCGCGAGGCGGGCCTGCGGCGCCGCCGGCCGGAGCATGGCCATCGCTTCCAACAGGTTCGGGTAGTCCTTCGGCTCCTCGAGGCGTCCCGCGGCGAGCCAGAGGAACTCGGCGTTGCCGACTCCGAGCGAGTGCCGCAGCGCGGCGCGTGAGGCACGCAGGTGCGGGCCCACGGCGGTCATATCCGTCCCGTTCGGGATCACGCGGACACGTTCGGACGCCGCGCCGAGCGCGATCAGCTTCTGGCTCATGCGCCGCGAGACAACCGTTGTCGCGGTCGCGAACGAGTCGGTCCAGACCAGCGCGAGCCGGCGCAGCAGTCCACCAAAGTTCTCGGAGTGAATCGACGAGATGACGACGGGAATCCGGGCGAGCCGTCCGCCCGCACGCGCGAGCATCGCGCCCGGATAATCGAATCCCGCGATCGCGACGGGTCTGATGGCCGCCATGCAGCGCAGAAAGCGGGCGAGTATCGGGATTGGCGTGCACCTCCGCGACAGGTTCATGTAGGTGACCGGGATGCCGCGCTCTTCCAGCTTCACGCCCCAGTAGTCGCGCGGCAGCATGCAGACGACGTGGACGTCGAAGCCGCGCTCCTGGAGTCCCGTTGCCGCCTGAAACAGGTGCACCTCGGCTCCGCCGCGCCCGAGCGTCGTGCCGACGAAGCAGATGCGATGACGGCGCTTCACGGCGCTCATGCGGCGGCGCCTTCCCGGGCTCGGAAGCCGTTGCACAGCCTGCTGTAGAGCGCGTGCGCCTCGGCGGTCATGCGGCCGACGCCGTAGACGGTCGCCGCGCGCTCACGCCCCGCATCGATCAAGGCGCGGCGGCGGGCGGCGTCGGTTCGCATCGTATCGATCGCGCCGAGCAGTGAGTCGACCGACGAGGGATCGATCAGCAGGCCGCACCGGCCCTGGTCGAGCACTTCGGGGATGGCGCCGGCGCGGCTGGCGATGATCGGCACGTTCTGCAGCATCGCTTCGACGAGCACCACGCCGAGTCCCTCCCAGACCGAGGGAAGGGCGAGGACGTCGAACAGCGGCATCAGGGCCGCGGCCTTCGGCTGCGCACCGAGGAAGCTGACGTTGCGGCACCCGAGCGACTGCGCGAGGTGTTGGAGCTCGGATTTCAGCTCGCCCTCGCCGACGATGACGCAGCGGACGGACGGACGCTGCGCCATTGCCTGGAGCAGCAGCGGAAGATTCTTCTGACGGGTCAGCCGGCCGACGAAGCCGATGACGAAGTCCGACTCCGACAGACCGAATCGCTCGCGCGTGACGGCTCGCGAGGCCGGCTTCGGAATCCCGTACGTGATGGTGGTGACGCTGTCCGACGGCAGGCCGACGGCCGAAATCAGGTGGCGCCGCACGTGCTCGGTGATCGCCACGAAGTGCACGCCCGTGGCGACGAGCACGCGGAAGCACGTCTTGAAGAAGAGCGACGTGTACGACGGCTCGTCGTTGTGAATCGTCATGACGAGATGACGGCAGCCGGCGCGCCGCGCGGCGATCACCTGCATGACGAGCTCCATGTGCATGTGCACGACGCGGTCGCGGCGCGTCCGCAGCGCGATGCTGAGACGCCGCCAGCAGTCGAGCGCGCGGACCAGCCGCGACGCCAGCGTGTGGCGCCCGGGCTTGCGCTCGATGCGAACCACCCTGACGCCCTGCGTCTCCAGGTGGTGAAGCGTGTCCTCGATGAGCGGGTCCGTCTGCCAGAGCAGGACGATCAGTTCCGTGTCGATCCCGCGCGCGGCAAGCGCCTGGACCGCCGTGATGACGTGATGCTCGGCCCCGGAGATGGGATTGCGGCCGTTGCCGCCCGCGAGAAACAGGATGTGCGTAACGCCAGTCACCATGGTTTCACACCGCATTCAGGAGAAGCTGTTCCGTCCGGCTGACGGTATTGGTCAAATCGAACACGCGCGCCGTCTCGAGCGCGGCCGCGCCGAGCCGTCGCCGCCACGGCTCGTCGTCCGCGAGCGCGCGGAGCGCGCCAGCGAGCGAGTCGACGTTCTGCGGCGGAACGATCACGCCGTTCCGGCCGTTGGAGACGACTTCCTCGTTGCCGCCGCGGTCAGACACGATGCACGGCAGGCCGGCGGCGAACGCCTCGAGCACGGTGTGCGAGAGGCCTTCGTAGAGCGAGGTGAGCACGAGGGCGTGCGCGCGATCCATCGCGCGGCGCACGTCGGCGGCGGACAGGCGGCCGCGGAAGATCGCGCGTTCTCCGAGACCGAGCTGCGCCGAGAGCTCCACGAGGTGCGGCCACTCGGGCCCGTCCCCGACGATCTCGAGCTCGACGTCGGGAACGTCGCGCGCCGCCAGGAGGAGCGTTTCCACCCCTTTCCAGTTCGTCAGGCGGCCGACGAAGAGCGCGCGGAACCGCTCGCGGGTGCGGGTCGCGGGCGCGGCCGGACCGGTCGTGATCGTGCCGTTCTGCACGACCGTGATCCGCTCGGGCGCGACGCCCCAGCCCTGCACGAGCCTGCGGAGGTATTCGCTGGGGACGACGATGTGCCGCGCCGCGGCGACCCACGCATTGCGCACGTGGATATCGCCGGCGAATGTCGCCTGCGCCGCCGGGTCGGTCTGGAACGCGTCGATCGACAGGTCCGTCATGCCGCGGTTGCGCGCGGTCTCCCAGACGGTGTCGCCGACGATCTTGAGCACGTACGGCCGCCGGGTGACGCGATTCACCTCCGCGACGTAGCGCTCGAGGCCGTTCACGAAGATCAGCCTGTGACGCGCCATTTCGACCGCCAGCCGCATCCGCACGAGGACCTCGTAGCGTTCGCGCCTGGAGAAGTTGACCCGGCGCACGGCAAACGGACGCTCGCGGTCGGATTCGTGGCGGCTGCCCTGGGACGTGCACACGACCGTGACGCGGTGATCGCGGCGGGCGAGCGAGTGCCCGAGCCGATCGATGAACGTGGCGGGGCCGCCGATGTCGGGCGGAAAGATGTTGGTGACGAGGAGAACTTTTGACATGCCGATCAACCGTTGGCGACCGCCGCGAGGCGCGTCCGCGCGGACGATGAGATGACGCGCGCCTCGCGCATGTGGCGCTCCCACGACAGGAACATCAGCAGCGGCCAGAGGCTGTGGCGCCAGTCGCGCCGGCGTCCGAGGTGTTCGGTCCACTGCCGCCGCACTTCGACGCTGTCGAGGATCGGGTAGTCCTGCAGGTTCCGCTCGGCGAGCAGGTCCTCGGCCCAGTCACGGAGCGGGCCGCGCATCCACGCTGCGACCGGGAGCGAAAACGCCTGCTTCGGCCGCTCGAGGAGCGGCCGCGGGACGTCGCGATACACGAGCTGCTTGAGCACCCACTTGCCGACGCCGCCGCGCAGCCGGACGTTGGCCGGCAGCGAGCTCGCCCATTCGACGAGCCGGTAGTCGATCATCGGAAGCCGCGCTTCGAGACCGACGGCCATCGTGGCGCGGTCGATCTTCACGAGGATGTCGTTCGGCAGATAGTCGGTCGTGTCGAGCCACATCAACTGCGCGAGCAGCTCGTCGCGGCTCGCCGGCAGCGGCTGGCGCGACGCAGCCTCGGTTGCGGCCTGCAGGAGGAACCGCGCGGCGTCGGGCTGCGCGGTCAGGTGCTGGTAGAGCGCCTCGGTGTCGGTCGACGACAAGCCGTCGGAAATCCGCTCGAGCCTCCTGGCGAGACGCGACACCCGGCTGGGAAGCCACGGCAGCAGCGACAGGGCGGCCGAGGACGCGATGAAGGCGCCTTTCGCGGCGCGGCGGACGTGCGAGGGCGCATCCTTCCAGAGCGGCCAGAACCGGTTGGCCCAGTGGTAGCGCAGGGACCCGCAGAACAGTTCGCCGCCGCCGTCGCCGCCGAGCGCCACCGACACGTGGCCGCGCGCGACACGGGCGAGCAGGCACTGGATGATGCTGGAGGCATCGCCGAACGGCTCGTCGTACACCGACGGCAGGTCGGGGATAATCGCGAGCGCGTCCGCACGGCTCAGAGTCGCCTCGACATGGTCGCACTCGAGATAGCCGGCGATGGCCCGGGCGTGCGCGGCCTCGGAGTGGTCCGACTCCTCGAAATCGATCGTGAAGGCGGTGATCGGGCCCGTGCTGGCGCGGCGGGCGCGCGCGAGGATGGCCGTTGAATCAATCCCGCCGGAGTAGAAGACGCCGACCGGGACGTCGGACCGCATCCGCAGCCGCACGGAATCGGTCAGCAGGCCATCGAGCTGCTCGACGGCTTCACGCGAATTGACCTCGACGTCGTGGTCGGCGCGCGGCACCGGCGGCGACCAGTACTGCCGGATTTCGAGCGAGCCGTCGCGCCGGCAGAGGGCCAGCGATCCCGGGGCCAGCTTCGAGATGTGCTTGTAGATGGACCGCGGGGCCGAGACGAAGCCCTTCTTCAGGTACTGATCGAGGGCGATGGCATCGATCGAGCCGTCGAAGCGGTCGTGCACCGTCAGCGCCTTCAGCTCCGAGGCAAACACCGTGTCGGAGCCGAAGCTCGCGTAATACAGCGGCTTCTCGCCGAGGCGGTCGGTCGCGAGAAACAGCGTGCCGGTCCAGCGGTCCCAGGCGGCGAAGGCGAACCGGCCGTTCACGCGCGTCAGCGTCTCGTCGAGGCCCCACTGGTCGAAACACGCGAGAAGCACCGACGTATCCGACGAGAGCGCGGCATCGGCCTGTGGCAGCTGCTGGAGCAGTTCCCGGTAGTTGTAGATCTCGCCGTTGCACGTGATGGCGAACCGGCCCGATGGCGACACCATCGGCTGCTTTCCGGCGGGTGTCGGATCGATCACGGCCAGGCGGCGATGGCCGAACGCCACGCCGCGCCACGGGTCGGTCCAGATGCCGAAGTCGTCGGGTCCGCGATGGACCAGCCGGCGCGTCATGGCGGCGACGACGAGCCGGGGGTAGTCCCTGTCAATCGATCCGCTGCGGATGCCTGCGATGCCGCACATGTCACGCCGCCTTTCTCGTCACCAGTTCCGCCAGGATGTTGCACACGCGGTCGGCATAGGAGTTCAGGTCGTGCCGACCCTCGACGAGCTGTCTCAGCGCTGCGGGGGTGAACGCGTGGCGGTCTTCATAGACCCGGCGGATCTGCGCGCCGATCGCCTCGGGCGTCCGCTGCCGGACCTGCAGGTCGGGGAAATCGTGGAGCACCGCGAACGCGGCTTCGTTGCTCGTCACGGTGGGGCAGCCGCTCGCCAGCGACTCGAGGATGGCCTTGTCCATGCTGCCCGTCTCGCTCAGGTTCAGGTGCAGAAACGACGAGTCGTAGACCGCGGGCAGCGCGGCGACTGGCAGCGGGCCTTCGAACGTGACGGCGTCGCGCAGGCCGGCTGCCGCCACCTTCGCCTTCAGTTCCTCGGCGTACCGCTCGTCGTCACGCGTGAGCGTCGGTCCGATGATGCGCAGCCTGAACGGATGCTCCGGTGCGTGCGTGTTCAGCCACGCGAGCGTCTCCAGCATCAGGTCCACGCGCTTGCGGCGCGAGACGCGGCCGACGGCCACGATGGTCGCGGTATCGGGTCGAGTCGCCGCCGGCACAAAGAGATCGGTATCGACGCCCTGCCCGATGATGCGGACCTTCGGAGAAGGAATCCGGAAGCCTTCGGGAGTCGACGTGATGACGCAGCTGGCGTGCTCGTGCGCGCGCTGCAGCCGGCGGGTGACGGTGCCGTGCGCGTACCACAGCAGAACGGGGACGTTGAAGCGGCGCCAGCACGGCGCCAGTCGATACACCCAGTCGGCGTTCATGTGGACGAACACGGCGTCAAAGCGCTCGCGCGCGCACCACCGCCAGACCGGGATGTTCATCAGCCAGCGCACGCCGAGCAGCCGCAGCGGGGTCGTCAGGATTCGCGGGACGCGATGGACTTCGACGTTCGCCGGGAGCGGCGACTCGACCACGCGCTCGGTGAGCACCACGACGCGCTCGCAGCGCGCGGCCAGCCGGGTGGCAACGCCCTGCTGCCATGCCAGGACCGGCGAGCGCTCATCCATGACGAAATTGACGAGGAGAAGCTTCACGCGGAGGGCGCCCCCTGTCGCGCCGTCGTGACCCAGAGATCCACCCACGCGCGGCGGAGGCGCTGCGGATTGAACTTGACCGAGACGAGCGTGCGCGCCTGGGCGCCCATCATGGCGGCCCGCGCCGGCTCGCGCAGCAGGGCGCAGACGCTGTCGGCGAGCGCCGCGACGTCGCCAGGTTCGTGGAGGAACCCGGTGACGCCGTTGACGACGACATCGCGCGGTCCGGGGGCTGCCGTCGAGACGGCCGCGGTTCCCTGTGAGGCGACTTCGACCAGCGCGCGCGCGGATTCGGCGCCGCCCGACGTCATCAGCACGGCCGTCGCCTGTGCGTAGAGTTCCTGGAGCTCGCCGTCGGGAACGGAGCCGGCGAACTCGATGACGCGGGCGAGCCCGAGTTTCGCGGCTGCCGCCTGCAGGCGCGACCGCTCAGACCCTTCGCCGGCGACGACGAAGCGCGCGTCCGGGTGGCGCCGTGACACGACGGCCGCAACCTGCAGCCACGTCAACAAATCGCGCCCGGCCGCCAGGCGGCCGACACACAGCACGAGCGGTTTCTTTGACCGCGCGGAGAGCGCTGCCGTTCTGCGCGAGGGCAGCGGCGCGTGCGGAACGGGAATGGTGGCGAGCCGTACTCGCGGCGCGAATTTCGTGACCGCCGCGCGGTTGAGAGAGGAGACCGTCCTGACAGCCGCGAACGCTCTCAGCGACCTGCGGGTGATCCAGTCGTGCGCCGCGCGCATCGCGCGCCGACCAATGGGGCCCGGCGCCGGATGCGCAAAGAGATCCGACTGCAGCTGGGCGATCACCGGGATGCGATGCCAGCGGGCGACCGCCAGTGCCAGCCACCCTTCCTCGTGCGGCACCTGCGTGGTGATGACGCTGATGGGTGCGGCTCGATGCAGCGCCTGCAGGATGCGGGTCAGCGCCACCGCGCCCTGTGCCGAGGCCCGGATCGGCACCACGCGAACGTTCTCCTGCTGCCATCCCACGGAGGCGTTCGGGGTGAACACGATGATCGTCACGAGGCTTCCGGGCGCTCGCAGCGAGAGCTCGCGGGCCTCATCGAGCTGGCGCTGCACGGGCTCCGGGAGCGAGGCCGGCCGGAGGAGGTCGGCGTCCCGGCTGATCTGAACGACGTGAACGGCTCGCCGCGTCTCGACGTTCGCCGCCGCCGGAGTTCGAGTCATCATGCGGCGGCCTCCGGCACAATCCAGGCGAATGTGTGACCGTCCTGCACCAGCTCGCGCCAGAGCGGCAGCAGCGAGAGGAAATAGAAGCTCAGATAGCCGACGCTGAACCAGGCAGGATTGGCCGAACCGGTCGAATAGACCAGCAGCGGGCCGACCGTGTACTGACCCATCACGACCGCGACCACGCCCCACAGCGTCAGGCGTCCCACGCGCCCCATCGACACGAAGGCCGGCCAGATCCACGCCTGGAGACCCGCGACGAAGAAGAACGGCAGCGTCATGACCGCCGTTGCGAGCGTCAGGCCCGGCATCTCGCGCCAGCCGAGGATCGTGGCCATGCGCGGCACGACGAGCAGCACGCCGGCGAGGGCCACGCAGGTCACGACCGCCGCGATCGCGGTCATCGACCGCGCGAGGCGGCGGTATTCCTCATGAGCGCCGTCGCGCAGCAGCGACAGCAGGCGAGGCTGGTAGATGCGCCCGATCGCCTCGGAGATGGCGTAGAGCGCGTCGGTCATCGACCGCGCGAGCTTGTAGATGCCGGTGTCACGGTCGGAACAGAAGAACGCGACGAGCAGCACGTCGGCCGACCGATGCAGCAGCTTGACGTACCCGAGCACGTTGCCGGCCGCGATGAACCGGAACACCACTTTCCGATCGATGGCGACGCCGCCAGGATGCCCGGCCGCCAGGAGCGGGATGCCTGCTCGAACGATGCCGCGCGTGGTCAGCGCCGCATTGACGAGGGCGATCGCCACCGCAGACAGGAGCAACCCCGTCACGTAGCCGCCCACGGTTCTGTGGAACGCGACCAGCGCAATCATGGCGGCGGCGTTCATCAGCGCCGACGCGATCTGCAGCGCGGCCATGCGCCGCGCGCTTGCGACGAAGCGCTGGATGAACACGAAGAACGAACCGAAATAGCTGATGCCCTGAGCAAGCGCGGCCATCCAGAACCACTGCGTCAGAAAGACGGCTGCGCTGAGGCGCCGGGCCGCAAAGAGCAACAGAACGATGGATGCCAGCGTGACGAGCAGCGCGCTGAGCGCGTAGAGGCCGATGCCCAGGCGCAGTACTGCCGCGCGATGCGCGGCGCCCTTCACGTCGTCCGTGGTTTCGGCGCTGTAATACAGGTTCGACACGAGGTCGGTGACGCGGACGTCGATCAGGTTCGTCGCGACCGACGTCAGCGCGACGACAACGGCGGCCGCTCCATATCCGTCGGGGCCCAGGAGACGCACCACCGCAAGGCCCTGGGCCGCGCCGATGGCGGCGCAGCCAAGGTTGACCGCGGTCAGGAACGCGGCCGACGTCTTCAGCTGGTCAGCCGTGGACGGCATCGTCCCCGCGGCGCGCGAAGGCGGCCGCCCGTGCGGCTATCGCGGCCGCGGCAAATATGAAGAAGCCCGACGCGGCGTCGGACAGCAGCCAGGGCGCGCCCTGATTGCCGATCAGGACGCCGACCAGCCACAGCTGCGTGCCCACGAGCGCTGCGCTGGCCTCGCGCCAGCCGATGGCGCGCCAGGCGTTTCGCAGCGTGAGCCCGACGAACAGCAGGAGTGCGAAGGCAGCCAGCAGCCCGCCGTCGGTCGCGGTCTGCACGTACTGGTTGGCCGTTCGCGCGAGGCCGTTCTCGGACGCGGCCGTCGCGAGCCAGTCTTCGGCGACCGCACGGCGGCGGTCGCCGAACCCGTTGAAGCCGACGCCGAGCAGCGGATGTTCGGCGACGAGCTTCAGACCGGTGGTGATGGCCGTCCAGCGGAACGAGTAATCCTGATCGGTCGGCGACGTCGTAATGCGGTCCCGGAGGTTGCTCGCTGCGGGGCTCGCCATGATCAGCACGGCGACGCCGATCGACACCAGACCCCACGCGGCGCCGCGGCCGCGCGACGCGTGTCGGACCGCTATCATCACCAGGTACGCAACCACTCCTGCCACCAGCGCCAGCAGCGCTCCACGCGTCGCCGTCAGCAGCAGCGCGCCGAAGTGAATGGCGAAGGCAGCCGGCCGCGCCTCGGCGAGCGCGACCAACGCCGGGAGGATGACGATGAACGCCACCTGGTCGCCAAGCGGACCGAACGCCCTGAACGAGCCATCCCTGAACTGCATGAACTCGCCGAAGGGAACGCCGGCGAAGTGGAGGACGACGCACAGGTAGACCGACGCTGACATCGCGGCACCGCAGATGCGCATCCACGCCGCGAATCGCAGGACGCTGGGCGCCGACCGCGCCATCGAGAACGTGATGATGTAGATCGACGCCCACACCGCGGTCGCCGCGAGCGCCTTCGACTGGAGGGCCGCGTTCGGCGCACCCTGCTGCGCCGCGGCCAGCATCGCGACGCCGAGGACGAGGAACGTCGCCACCAGCGCCGTGTTCGCCCCGTGCCGGCGCATCGACGCGATGAACGGTGCGAGGTGCGGCAGGACCGCGAGCGTGCAGATCGCATAGATCGCGGTTTCCGCCGCGCGGATCCCGGTCACGAAGAATGTGCCGAGCAGCAGCGGCACCACGCAGAGCAGCAGGCCTGCGAGGTCGGCCGGGTCGACGACGCGCCGATGCCAGAGGCTTCGGCGCTCGACGACTGCGCCGCCGGCGTGTTGAATCCGAACCGCGATAGCGTTCATGTGAAGTGGCGCCGCCCGGCGGCGCCCTGGTGTCTCAGGAATGCGCCGCCTGGTAGTACGTGCCGTACGCGCTGCCGTAGTACCGCGCGTAGTAGTAGCGGTTCTTGCCGAATTCGACGCGGTTCAGCACCGCGCCGAGGATGCGGGCATTGCCGCGCTCGAGCTGATCGATCACCGCGCGCGCCGTGTGCCGGCTCGTCATCTCCGCTCCGACGACGAACACCACGCCGGAGACGATGGTCGCGACGACGAGCGGATCGGCCACCACCATCGCCGGCGGCGTGTCGATCACGATGGTGTCGAAGTGCTGGCTGAGCGACGCGAGGACTTCCTTGAACCGCGCCGAGCCGAGCAGTTCGACCGGGTTCGGCGGCGTCCGCCCGGCCGGCATCAGCCACAGGCCCGACACGGAGGTCTTCTGGAGCGCGGCGCTCGCCTTCGCGTCGCCGACGATGATGTTCGACAGGCCCGGGGACAGTTCGACGTCGAACAGGTCGTGCATCTGCGGGCGCCGCATGTCCGCATCGATCAGCAGCACGCGCTGGCCGGCGAGCGCGCAGGCCACGGCCAGGTTGCTCGATACCAGCGTCTTGCCCTCGCCGGGCCCCGTGCTGGTGACCGCGAGCGTGCGCGGCGCGCTCTCGGGCGACGAAAACAGGATGTTGGTCCGGATCGTCCGGAACATCTCGGAGAAGTTCGGGGGCACCCCGTTGTTCAGCAGCAACGGCCCCGTCGACCGCTGCAGGCCGAGCGCGGGCAGCATGCCGAGCGGCGCCAGGCCGAGGCACGCGCGAATCTCGTCCGGATCCTTCAGCCGGTTGTCGAGGTACTCGTAGAAGAAGGCAAAAGCGACGGCGAGAAGCAGTCCGCCCAGGATCCCGAGCGTGACGTTGAGCGTCCGGTTCGGCGACACCGGCGTGCGCGGCTGCTCGGCGCGATCGATGATGCGGATGTTGCTCGAGCGCAGCTCGCCGGAGACGCCCGTCTCCTTGGCCCGCTGCAGCAGGCTGTTGTACACCTGCCGGCTGCTGTCGGCGTCGCGCGCCAGCACGCCGTAGTTGATGGCCTTGCGGTTCATCGACAGCGCTTCGCGCTTCTGGTCGTCGAGCGCCTTCGTGAGGCTCTGTTCCTGGGCGACGGCGGCCTTGTATTCCGTGTGCAGCGACGACACCACGTTGGCGATCTCGGCCTGGAACTTCGCCTGCGCGGTCGCGATCGCCGAGTTGATCTTCAGCATGTCAGGGTGCAGATCGCCGAGCTTGTCGGCAAGCTGCGCGCGCTGGCGCTGAAGGTCGGCGAGCTCCGCCTTCTGGTGCTGGATGTACGAGTTATCCAGGACGACGGGGAAGGCATCGAGCGCCGCCGGGTTGTTCTCGATCGCCAGCAGCTGGCGCTCGACGGCTTCCTTCTGCATGCGTTCGGTCTTCGCGCGCGTCAGCGCGGAGTTGAGCTCCGCCAGCTTCTGCACCACGATGTTGCCGCTGTCGTCGACCGACACGGCACCGTTGTCCTCCCGGTAGCGCTGGAGGCGCGTCTCGGCCGTTTCGACCGCTTTGCGCTGCTCCGTGAGCTGCTCCGCCAGCCAGGTCGAGGCGTCGCGCGTGGCGGTGAACTTGTACTCGAGGCTGTGATCGATGTAGTGCCTGGCCAGCTGGTTGGCGACGCGCGCGGCCAGCTGCGGGTCCGCCGAGCGGAACTTGACGTCGACGAGCCGGCTGTTGCGCATCGGCTCGACGCTGAGATTGATGAGGAACCGATCGATCGCCACGGACTGCGCGATCGCCTCGTCGGTTTGTTCCGTCCCCGTGTCCGCCGCCGGCGCCTCGGATGCCGCGGCCGGCCACAGGCGGCCCCACATGCTGGGATGTGACGCCGTGCCGGCGCTCTCGGAATTCCACAAGCGCAGGCTGTCGATGGTCCTGCGCGCGAGCTCGCGGCTCTGCAGGATCCCGTACTGCGTCTGATAGTAGTCAGGATTCGGCTGCCCCTCGTCGACGACAGCCTTGAACGACACGACACTCGGATCGTCGGTCTCGATCAGCAGCCGCGTCCGCGCCTCGTAGAGCGGGGTCGCCAGGAACGCGTGCGCCACGGTCGTCAGCACGACGACCGCGAAGATCGTCGCCATCGCCCACCGGCGCCGGTAGAGGATTCTGAGGATCTCGTGCGGATCGAGATCCTCGGAGAAGCGCCGCGATGCGGCGGCGACGACCGCCTTCTTCACGTCGGCGGCCGGCGCGGCGATCACCGCATCGGCGGCCGGCGAGTCGTCGATGCGATCAAGATGCTCGGACATCAGAAGAACCTTTCGGGAACGATGATCGTGTCGCCCGGATTGACGCCTTCGGTGAGCTTCACCTTGAGTTCCTTCTTCGCTCCGTCGACGACGCGAATGACCTGCAGGCGGTTCATGGCGCCGGTCGGCAGGACGCCGCCGGCCAGGGACAGCACCTGCAGGATGGTGGTGTCCGACTGCACGGGGTACGACCCCGGATTCTTGACCTGGCCGAACACGTAGACGACCTGCGCGCGCGGTACGTAGACCGTATCGCCGTCGTTCAGCGCGAGGTTGCGCGCCGCGGCCGGGCCGCCCTGCAGTTCCTTCAGGCTCACGCGGACGATGTCGTCGGCCGTTCCCGACTCGGGGAGCGTGGCGGCGGCTCGGCCATGTCCGCGAATGAGCATCACCTCGTCGCCGGCGCCGTCGGTCGTGGACCCGGCCTTGGCGAGCACCTCGATGAGCGACATGTCGCCCGTGAGCGCGTAGGTCCCCGGCACCTTCACCGCGCCGACGACGAAGACGCGCTGGCTGCGATACTGCTCGATCGCCACGTTGACCTGCGGATTGCGGAAGTAGCCCGCCGCGAGGCGCGTGCGCAGATCGCTCTCGAAGTCACGCAGCGAGAGGCCCGCGGCCTTCATGCGGCCGACCAGCGGGAACGCGAGGCTGCCGTCCAGTTCCACCGCGTACTTGCCGCTGAGGCTCGGCTCGTCGAACACCGAGATGGTCAGCACGTCCTGCGCGCCGATCATGTAGTTGGAGACCTGCGCGGCGGCGCGCGCGCCCATCGCGCCAATCAGGCCGACGAAGACGAGGGCGGCGGTGACCGTCGTGTGCGCGAATCGAATGCGTGAAGCAATCATGGCGTTCATCTCACCGGCTTCCGCTGACGTCCTCGTTGACCGAAATCACAGGCGCCACCGTGGCAGCGGCGGCGCCGACCGCCGCAACGACGGCCGTCGTGGTAAGGACCGAGCCGGTCGCGGCGCCGGCCGCGGCGCCGCTGGCGCCCGCCGTTGATGCCGTTGCCGCGGTCGCCGCCGCAGCGACGGCTGCGGCCGTCGCATTGACGGTCACGGTCGCGACCATCGCACCTTCGACGAGCGTCGCCGTCGAGGCGCCGATCACCGCGCCGGCTTCGGAGACGACCTGAATCGTGAAGGTGCCGGCGGTCAGGCCGGTGATGCTGAAGCCGCCCGTCGCGGCCGTGACCGCAGAGCCTGCGACGGCGCCGGTGGCGTCGAGCGCCTGCACGGTCACCGCGGCCAGCGCTCCGTTGGTGCCGTTCACCGTGCCGCTGACGACGCCGATCGCGGCGGCCTGCGCGCCGAGCGGCGACATCTGGGCGACGACGGCCGAAATGGCGGTCAGCGCGAAAATCTGTCTCATTGGCAATCCACCGATCTATGCGTCCTGCGTTGGCACTGCGCCCGATTTACGACAAAGCTTCGCCCCGTCACTCACAAGCGCGGTTAGCGTGCGGCCTGGAAACGGGAGGTCGTCGGCTGCGAGGTCGGACGTTCCGGGGGAGTCGGGCCCGGTGGCGAAGCGGCATTCCTCAAGCGTGTTCGCCTTGCGGCGTGTGGCCTGCAACGTCAGTTGTCACGCAGTTGACACCCTGCTCCGGGGGCAATTGCAGTACCACCTCGACCGTGTACCCAAAGCCGCCCGCGCGCGGGCCTTCAGGCGATGGTCGACGCACCACGAACGCACGCGAATCGACGGGGCGGCGTGCCGGTCTAAAGCATTGAACTCACGAGCGATGGCGCCTTGCTGCCGATGCTCGATCCGAACGAATCCGGCGACCGCTTGTCGGCTGCCTAGTGGGTCGAACTGCGCAGGTGCTCACGGCGCCGATGCGGGAAGGGTCGCGGAAAGCGGATCTAACCCGCGGTGAATCCGGAGAGAAAAGCCACCTGTGAGGCAGACTAATCCGGCGCGGAGTGACCCTCTGCAGGAATGAGAAGACGGGGCACCGGCGGTCGCCGTCCCAGATTGCACGCAATGGCGTCGCGCGTTCCTCCGGTCGGTTCCCTCGTCGATAACGACAACCGCGGTTGTCAGATCTGAGCGCGCGGAAATCGCGACGGGTGTCGCGCGCGCCATAAGTCCTGCACGTCCTGCGACATCGCTCGACAGAGATCGACGCCGGTAACGGCAGATCCGTTGCTCGGCTCAGCCGCGTCCCGGCGGAAAACCGGCGTCCGCGCGTCCGACCCTCACCGCGCCCCCACGCCGGCCGCCGGACCCCTTCATGTTCACAACCATGCCACGAGGAGGACACGATGACGATCCGCATCATGATGGCTGCGATTACCGCGATCGCATTGAGCGCGACCGCGCTGAGCGCGCAGAGCAAGGCACCGGTGCCGAAGCCGACGGCGACGGCCGCGGCACCGGTCAACCTGAACACCGCAACCGCCGAACAGCTCGCCACGATTCCCGGCGTCGGGCCGAAGATGGCGGAGCGCATCATCGACTACCGGCAGAAGAACGGCGGCTTCAAGAAGATCGAGGACCTGATGAACGTGAGCGGGGTCGGCGAGAAGAGCTTCCTGAAGATGAAGCCGCTCATCACCGTCACCGTACCGAAGCCGGGGCAATAGCCGCCGGCTACACGCTGATCGAGTTGATGTTCGTCGCCGCGACGGTCGCCATCATGGCGGCCGCCGCGGTCCCGCAGCTGACGGCCGGCGTCGAGCGGACGCGTGCGGCCAGCGCGGCACGCTACCTGGCCGGCCGGCTCGCGTTTGCGCGTGCGCTCGCGGTAGCTCGTTCGGCAAACGTGGCCGTGCTGCTCGCTGCCGACGACGGAACGTTCACGTCGGCCCTGTACGTGGACGGCAACGGGAACGGCGTTCGGACGCTCGAGATCGGCGCGGGCATCGATCCGCTCGTCGCGCCGCCGGTCCGCGTCGCCGATGTGTTTCCCCACGTCGTCGTGTCGCTCAGCGATCCTTCCGAGACACAGGCGCCAGAGACAAGCGCCCTCCTGTCGTTCACGCCGGTCGGCACCGCCTCGTCCCGCACGTTGTACGTGCGTGGCCGCGACGGGTCGCAGTACGCGGTGCGCGTGCTGGGTGCGACCGGTCGAACGCGCGTGCTGCGTTACGCGCCGGCGACGCGCACGTGGATAGAGGTGCTGTGATCCATGGAGCGCAGGCGGGCACCCCGTCGTGTCGTGGCCAGCGACGAGCCGCTGTCCCGCGCGAAGTTGAGGACAGGTGGCCAACTGCTTGTTCTCGACGCGTCTCCCTGGGGCCTTCTGACTGCATCGACGGAACGGCTGCTTCCCGGACGGCATCTGGACGTGCACGTCGTTTCCGTTCAGGGACGGGTGCTCGTGCGTTCGCGTGTGGCGCGCGCATTCGTCTCGAGGCTCGAGGCCGACGAGGTGGAGTACCGCGCGGCGCTGGCGTTCGATCGTGCCATCGACGTGCGCGCCGACGGGTATGTGATGCCCGCAGCGGCGCCGCCGCCAGAGGGCGGCGAGGGAAATCGCTACCCGCATCGACCGCCCTCAGGCGACATCGAATTCGCGGAGCGGCTCTCCGCTTGACGAAATGAACTGCTGTTCGCGTGGCATCGCAATTGGTAACGCCGGGGTTGGAGGAGCGGATGAACGGTGTGGACGAAGTGATTGCACAAGTGCTGCGCGCGCTGGGCGACGCCCTGGCCGGGGATCCGGTCGAACGCGACCTGCAGGCGGTCTTCGAACGCGAGGTACAGCGCGTGGCGGACATGCGCGCGGTGCGGCTGCGGGAAATCCCGTCGCGCTATCACGCGCGCCTCGTGACGCCGACGCGGACGTCCCAATCGATCGTGCTCGGCGTCCCGAGCGCCGACCCGCGCGTGCAGGCCCTTCTCGAGGCCGCATTCGACCCGGTGTCGCCGCCCGACGATCGACAGCTCGACGTGCTGGCGGCCGCGTCGCAGCTTGGCGGCATCGTGCTCGAGTCGTGCCGCGCGCGTGTGTCGAGCATGGCGCGGCCCATCGACGGGGTGGCACCGCTCATCGGCTCGAGCGGCATCATGCAGATGCTTCGCGGACGCGTTGAACGGGTCGCGCTGACGGATTTCACGGTGCTCATCGAAGGCGAAAGTGGCACCGGCAAGGAACTGGTCGCGCGGCAGATCCACGAGGTGAGCCGCCGGCGCAGCGGCCCGTTCGTCGCCGTCAACTGCGCGGCGCTGGTCGAGACCCTCCTCGAGGCCGAGCTGTTCGGCATCGAGGAACGGACGGCGACGGGCGTGCGCGGCCGGCAGGGGAAGTTCGAGCACGCGGAAGGCGGGACGCTGTTCCTCGACGAGATCTCCGACCTGTCGCTGTCGGCGCAGGCGAAGCTGCTGCGCGCCATTCAGGACGTGGCGGTCGAGCGCGTCGGCGGTCACGGGACACGCCGGGTCAACACGCGGATTGTGGCGGCGACCAACCGCTCGCTGTCCGAAATGGTGGCCCGTGGGTTGTTTCGAACCGATCTCTACTACCGTCTCGGCGGGGTGGAGATTCACGTGCCGCCGCTTCGCGCCCGCCTCGAGGACGTCTGCGAGCTCGCCACCTATTTCCTCTCCCGTCATAGCCGTGCACGCGACCTCGCGCTGTCCGATGCCGCGGCCGACGCGCTGCGGACCTACGAGTGGCCCGGCAACGTGCGCGAGCTGGAACGCTTCATCGAGCGAGCTGTCGCCCTGACCGACTCGGACTACATCGAGCTCGACGACCTGCCGCCGCAGTTCCGCGGCGACTACGCGCAGGTGCTGGGGCCATCGGTCGCCGCCGGCGAATCGATGCGGGCCTGGGGCAGCCGCTACGCACGCCTGGTGTACGAGCGCTGCGGGCGCAACAAGCGGCGGACCTGCCGGCAGCTCGACATCAGCTATCACACGCTCGAGGCGTATCTGCGGTACTCGCCGCGCGCCAACCATGCCGCCGGCCAGCTGCCGGCATGGGTGCGCTCCGCTGGCAGCGCCGATGCCATGAAGACGGCTGGCAGCGTCCACGAAAGGCGGGAGACATGACGCTGGTCTATGCGATTCGGTATTTCTTCGTCGTCGCCGTCGTGCCGCCCGTCTTCATCGCCGGCTTCATCGTCGCCGTCGCTGCGGCGGCCGTGCGCATCACTGCGGACCCGACGTCCGCCGTCGAGGCGCTGACGCCCTTGTTGCTCCTCCACCTGTTCGTCGCCTCGTCGGGGTATCAGATACCCGCGCGCCGCGGGCACTTCGATCTGCTGCTGACCTCGTCGACGCCGCGCTGGCAGATCGGTCTGGCACACTGCCTTGTTTCCATCGCGCCGGGCATCCTCGGCTGGCTGTGCGTGGGGCTGCTGGAACTCGCTGCCAGTCATGGCGCACAGGCGAAGTCCTTGGCCGCCGGCACGTGCGCAGCGTTCCTCGCATCCTCGTTCGTCGCGTGGGGAACCGCGGTGTACTCGTCGCGGGTCGCGTGCGCGATTGGATGGCTCCTCGTGATGACCATCCCTCCGCTGGCGCGTTGGGTATCGCCGGTGCGGCTGCTTGGCGCCACCGTGTCGGGTCCCGCACGCGTCGCCATTCTGGTGGCGCTGGGTGCCGCGGCCATTCCGCTGGCGGCCGGCGTGTTCGGCATTGTCCGCGGCGCGACACCGCTCGAGGTCTCGCAGTGAATGACGTCGTGCTCTCGGCTTGCGACGTCAGCGCACGGTATCGGCGCCGCGAGGTCTTCCACGGGATTTCGTTCGAGCTCTGCGCGAACCAGTCACTCGGCGTCATCGGTCCCAACGGCGCCGGAAAGACGACGTTATTGCGGGTCATCGCCGGGTTGTTGCCTGCATCCGGAGGCGAGATGCAGGTGCGCGGTCTGGCGCCTTGCCAGGCGGTCGCGCGCGTCAACGTCGCGTACTTCGCCGGAGACTTCACGCTTCCCGGCGCCGTGCGGGCCTGCGACTGGGGGAGCCTGGCCACCGGCGATGCGCTGACGCCCGAGCGGCGGCGCATCCGGACGCTGTCCCGCGGCACGCGGCAGCTCCTCGGCCTGCGGACGGTGCTGTCGCGTCCTCATCCTGGCCTGGTCGTGCTCGACGAACCGTGGGAAGGCCTGGACGTGGATGCATCTCGCTGGCTGTCGCGCACGCTCGACGCCAAGCGCGACCGCGGGGCGGCGATCGTCCTGGCGTCGCACGACCCGCACGACCTGGCGGGCATCTGCGACCTGTACTTGTTCCTGGTCAACCGATGCGGTACGCTGCTCAAGGCACACGAGCTTTCGGCCGCCGGTCCGGTGACCCCCGCGCTGCTCGCGGCCACGCTCGAGCGGCTCCAGGTCGACGTAACCGCACCGCTGCGCGCGGTTTCGTAATCTCTCTTTCTTCGAATAAACTCGGATCACCTCGCACGTCCCGCGATGACCGAGACAATCGCCTCAGACCTCAGGAAAACGCCGCTCTACGCCCGGCACTGCGCGTCGAACGCCCGCATGGTTCCGTTCGGCGGCTGGGAGATGCCCGTCGAATATTCGGGCATCACGGCCGAGCATCTGGCCGTTCGCACGCGCGCCGGCATGTTCGACGTCAGCCACATGGGCGAAGTCGAGATCGCCGGCAAGGATGCGCTTGCGGCCGTGCAGCGCATCTCGAGCAACGACGCGAGCCGCCTGCAGGTCGGCCAGGCCCACTACTCGGCTTTGACGACGTTCGACGGCACGTTCGTCGACGACATGCTCGTCTATCGGATGGCGCCGAACCATTTCATGCTGGTCGTCAACGCGGCGAACACCCCGAAGGACTACGCGTGGATTGCCGCGCAGGTGAAAGAGGCGGGTGAAGCGGCGGCCGTCGATTCGAGCAGCCGCTATGCACTTATTGCGATACAGGGGCCGGCGGCGCTCGGCGTGCTGCAGCCGCTCTGCACGACCGAGCTCGCCGATCTCAAGTACTACTGGTTCACGCACGGAGAGGTTGCGAACGCACGCGCGCTGATCTCCCGGACCGGCTACACGGGGGAGGATGGCTTCGAGATTTTCGTGCCGCCGAACATGGCGGACCGCGTATGGCAGGCGCTGCTCGAATCGGGCCGCGCCGCGGACGTGATCCCATGCGGCCTCGGTGCCCGCGACACGCTCCGCCTGGAGGCGGCCATGCGGCTCTACGGCAACGACATCGACGAGACGACGACCCCGCTCGAGGCGGACCTGGGGTGGATTGTCGGCTGGAAGAAGGCCTCGTTCATCGGTCACGAACGGCTGCGCGAGCAGAAGGAGAAGGGGATCACGAGGAGGCTGGTGGGCTTCGAGATGATCGATCGCGGCATCGCGCGCCATGGCTACCCGGTACTCCGCGGCGACAAGCCCGTTGGCGTTGTGACCAGCGGCACCCAGACTCCGTACCTGAAGAAGGCCATCGGGATGGCCTACGTGCCGATGGACCTCACGGCACCCGGGTCGGAGCTCACGATCGACCTGCGTGGACGCGCGTCGCGCGCGACGGTCGTCCCGCTGCCGTTTTATAAACGAAAGGCGTAGGGGCAGGTCTTCAGACCCGCCCGGAGAGATGTATGGCGTATCCGGCGGACCGGAAATACACCAAGGACCACGAGTGGATTCGCATCGCCGGCGACACCGGCGAGATCGGCATCACGGACTACGCGCAGCAGCAGCTTGGTGACGTGGTCTACGTGGAACTGCCCGACGTCGGCCGCCAGGTGAACGCCGGCGAATCCTTCGGGTCGATCGAGTCGGTCAAGGCGGTGTCCGAGCTGTTCGCGCCGATGAGCGGCGAGGTGGTCGCCGTCAACGACGACCTCAAGGGCCACCCCGAGGTCGTCAACAGCGATCCGCACGGCACCTGGATGATCAAGGTCAAGCTCGCGAGCCCCACCGACTCGGGGGCGCTGCTCGATTCCACGCAGTATCAATCGCACCTGGGATGAACAGACTCGACGCCAGCGACTGGTTTGCCCGCCGCCATATCGGCCCTTCACCCGACGATCGCGACCGCATGCTCGAGGCCGTCGGAGCGGCGTCGCTCGACGCGCTCGTGGACGAGGCGATTCCCGCGTCCATCCGTCTCGCGCGGCCGCTGCAGCTTCCGCCCGCCGAAAGCGAGAACGCGTACCTGCGCCGCCTGACGGCGGTCGCGCGGGGCAACAAGGCCTTCCGGTCCTACATCGGGCTCGGCTATCACGACACGATCACGCCGAGCGTGATCCTCCGGATGGTCATGGAGAATCCCGGCTGGTACACGCCGTACACGCCGTACCAGGCGGAAATCGCGCAGGGACGTCTCGAGGCGCTGCTGAACTTTCAGACGATGGTGGCGGACCTGACGGGGATGGAGGTGGCGACCGCGTCGCTGCTCGACGAGGCGACGGCCGCGGCCGA